>Ga0209420_1000325_pt1 | contig 26678 bp, 19 predicted proteins | sample BlaSpr_A8_OM1_O1_FD_187972 | JGI IMG/M metagenome (GOLD analysis project Ga0209420, IMG submission 187972) | Forest soil microbial communities from Thunder Bay, Ontario, Canada - Black Spruce, Ontario site 2_A8_OM1_O1 (SPAdes) (version 2) | ecosystem: Environmental > Terrestrial > Soil > Boreal...
TTCGATCATGACGGATTCCCCGATCTGGCCGGTCCAAACGGGCTCGAACCATCGGAGATTTTGTTTTTCTACGGCGACGGACACGGAGATTTCACGATGCAGCCGGTGGTTGGCCCAGAGGGCGAGTGGGTCGCAGTTGGCGATTTCAACGGTGATGGCATTCCCGATGTGGTTGTGCCGGACCAGTTCAACTTTGTGTCGCTTGCGCTGGGCGCAAGGATCGGAAGTTTCCGTCGGCGCTCTCCTTGATTCCGGCGGGAGGCGAGATGTCGACGGGTGACATCAACGGAGACGGGTTGCCAGAGATTCTCTTTGGCGGCAATTCCTTGTCTGGCATTCCAGGCACCGTCTTTTTGAATCAGGGCAACAGTTCATTTCAGTTCGCAGCCAACACCGATCCCACTTCCTTCATGTTGGCGGATATGACCGGCAGGGGCGTAGTCGATCTCCTTGGCGGGAATACGAATCTGGAAATCTGGCCGAACAACGAATCTCTTGATTTCTCCTCTTCGCCGATCACGCTCTCGCAGCCGACTCCAGGCGTCTCCGTCGCCGATATGGATGGCGACGGCCATGCAGATGTCGTTTCCGCCTGTCAAGTTCCAACGTGTGCAGGGCAAATCTTTTATGGCAACGGCGCATATCAGTTCACTCCGGTTCCCCTGGCGGACCTTAGTGAGCCATACATCATCGGTGATTTCAACGGAGACGGCAAACTCGACATCGCAGCCGGTGGAGTCACGTTTCTGAATACTGGAGACCGCACCTTTCAAGAAGTGCAAAACAGCAACCTCCCCCTGGATGAAGCCGGGCTGGTGGCGGTCGGCGATTTCAATGGGGATGGTAAAGATGACGTTGCCATTAACGGGGCGGACGGTACGATTGTGATTATCTGGTACAGCAAGGGCGACGGCACGTTCTATGAGGGAACGGTAATTGATGCAGGCCAATATCCTGGGGGCATGGCTGTGGGAGACTTCAACGGCGATGGCCGCGCCGATCTCGCCATGGGACTGATGCTTAGCCACCAAGTCTGCATAGCTTTCAACAATGGCGGCGGCCAGTTTACGCGGTCTTTCTTTGCCTCGGGCGCGGAGGCAGTCGGGACCATAGCTTCAGATCTCAACAGAAATGGAAAGTCCGATCTGATCATCGGAAACTACGAGTACCAGTTCGCCCCGCCCAACACTGATGTCGTGTTTCATCAGTGATGCGATCCAGCGTCTAACCCAGACGAATCTAGTCCATCTATTTCCTCAAGTCCGTTGCAAGATGAGAACTGGAGGACTCGGCCAATCTGCCCGAGCCGAGCCTCCCCGATTAATACCTTGGCCGAACGATACCGCACGGGAGAGAAAAGTAAAGCGAATAGTAAAAAACAGAGGGAAATTAGGAAATGACAGGGAAACTTAATGACTGGCGGAGAGGGAGGGATTCGAACCCCCGGTACCCTTTCGGGTACGCCGGTTTTCAAGACCGGAGCCATCAACCACTCGGCCACCTCTCCGGGTGCTATAGATGACGCAATCTTACGCGGTATTCCAGAACATTACACCGTCAGGCTCTACAAGACATGCCATGGCATTCCGACACTGCTGGTCAGTCTACAACAGGGCGAAGCATTTCATGCTGCGGCAGCAGGCCGAATGCTCTGGAATGAAACTCCATGACTTCGGCGAAGTGCGACAGGAAATATGTCAGGCTGTGGTCGCCGGGGTAGGCTCGATATTCGTGCTTCACGCTTTCTTTTTGTAGTTCGTTGTGCAAGGCGGCTGCTCCTTTTTCGAAACCGTAGTTGTCATCCTGGCCGCAGTTGAAATAAATCGCCAACTTCATGAGAGCTGCGGCGTTTCTTTTTGCCAGGACAAATGGACTGTTGTCATTCCAGTGGGGCACGTTGATCGGCTTGCCGAACACGGCGGCGAGCACTCCGGCCAAAGGTGCTCCGGTGCGCGACGCGGAGTCCAGTGCTTGCGGCGATTCGGTGATGAGCGCGGCGCTCTGCGCGCTCACAGCGGAGAAAAGTTCAGGATGCACGAACGCGAAGCGCAATGCTCCGTATCCGCCCATAGAAATTCCGCTAATGGCGCGTCCCGCGCGGCCAGGGCGGATCCGGTATTTGCTCTCGATGTGAGGCAGAAATTCCTGTAGAAAAAAGTCGCTGTAGCGTACGGAGCCGTCGGCGGAGTTGATGTAGAAGCTGCGCCTGCCTTCGGGTGCGACGATTAGAAAGTCGCCCATCTTGTGCTGGTTGCGCAGATCATCGAGCAAAGTCCAGCCGCCACTATTGAAGAGTGTCTGCTCGTTGTCGCCCAGACCGTGCAGAAAATAGAGCACAGGATAGCGCTTTGACACGGTCGGCGCTTTAGCGGCATCGTAGCCTGCGGGCAAGTAGACGCAATAATGGATTACCTGTTTGAGGACGTGGCTGTTCAGGGCGCTGCAGTCGATGCGGCTCTGCGCGGCCGCCGAGGCGCCAGCAATCAAAAGGAATAAGACCATCCTGAAGGCGCGAATCATTCGGGTCCGTTTATTCGTAGCGCAGCGCCTGTACGGGATCAAGCTTCGCGGCGCGTCCGGCGGGATACAAGCCGGACACCAGGCTGACGAGGAGCGAGAATCCGATCGCTAACCCGACCAGCCACCACGGCACCGACCAGAAGTTGTCCGGAGTAAGGGACTCGCGTCTGAGGTAGATGTTGGTTGCGAAGTTGATGATGCGGCCGATTGCCCATCCGAGCGCGACTCCCGCGATTCCCCCAAGGATTCCCATGGCGCCGGCCTCGGCGAAGAATAGCTTCTTGACATCCCCATCACTGGCGCCGATGGCTTTCATGATGCCGATCTCGCGGCGGCGTTCCAGGATCGCCATGACCAGCGTGTTGACGATTCCGATCGATGCGACTGCCAGCGCTAGACTGCCGAAAATCAACAGAAACAAATCGAGAACTTTGAAAAAGGTGCGCAGACTCTGGCTCGCATCGAGCAGAGAGAAAGTGGTGAAGCCCATTTTCTTGATGGCGTCTTCTACGACTTGGACCTGAGTTGGATTCTTCACGCGTACGCTGATCGAGGAGTAAACCGGTTGATCGCTCGCAGCTCGTGAGATCTCACGCAGGTCGGTGGGCTGCATCACGTGAAGGCTTTCGGCCAGCTTCAGCGGCAGAAATACCTTGGCGCGGGTCGGACCGCGCATGCTCTCCGGGTCGAGGTCGGCAACGCCAACGATCTTGAGCTTCTGTTCGCGTGAGATGACGGAATATGCGGCCCCGGCGAGATCGCGATCTCGGGCGCTGGCGGAGTCGGCGCCGGAGGCCGACGGCGGTGCCGGGCCGGGCGCGCGTTGCGCGTAGCGCATTGTCAACTCCTTGCCCAGGAGTGGTTTCGCCAGATCGGCGACATTGAGTTCATCGCCTCCGCGTGGCGGAGTTTTGCCGAGCAACTCTTCGGCAAATGTCTTTTGCAGAATCGCCTCGGACGCTGTGTCAGAGGAGAAGAAGCTGCCTTGCATGGCTTCAAAGGCATCGTTGGATCTCGCGGACGAAGGCAGCGCCGAAATCATGGTCAGATGCGGCTTGTCGTCATAGCGCAGCTCCGTGATAAAGCGTATGTCGGGATAAGCCTCGAGCACGTTGGGAAGATGTTCAATCTCCAGCCGCGCGGATTCGTCGAGGACACGGCTTTCGCCAGGGGTGGGTCCGTTGCCCTCTTCGTTGCGCTCGCGACCCGTGCCGCGTAGATCGCGGCGTGAAGTCACTACCACGGTGTCAAACAGTCCAGACTTTACCAATCGACGGGACGCCAACTGCTGCAGGCCAATTCCCAGAGAAAGCATCGCTACCAGGGACGCGACGCCCACCGAGATCCCCACCGTGGTCAGTGAGTTACGTAGCAACGACTCGCGCAGATTCCGCAGCGCAAGTTCGGTGAGATCTTGAATTTTCACGACTGTCCTCCACGCACGCGATCATCAACGGCTGTGGGCGTGTTGGTGCGGTTGTCGATTAACTTTCCGTCGGCCAGGAAGATCATGCGTTGCGCATAGCGCTCGGCCAGGGCACGTTCGTGTGTCACCATCACGACCGTCATTCCCAACTCGCGATTGAATTCGCGGACCATGTTCATGATTTCCGTTCCGGTGTGGCTGTCGAGATTTCCGGTGGGTTCGTCGGCGAGCAGAAGCTGCGGCCGGTTGATGAGGGCACGCGCCAGGGCGGCTCTCTGCTGTTCGCCGCCGGAGAGTTCGCTGGGACGATGGTTCATGCGCGCGCGCAACCCCACCCGCTGCAAAGCCTCGCTGGCGAGGGTCTGACGCCGGCTGCGATCGACTTCCGCAAAACGCAGCGGGAGTTCGACGTTCTCCGCGAGCGTCATGCTGGCAATCAGATTGAACGACTGAAAAACCATTCCAACAACGTGCAGCCGGTACTTGGCCAGTTCTTCACGCGAAAGCTTTGCCAAATCGCGCTCTTGCACGACGACGCTTCCCGAGGTAGGACGATCGAGTCCTGCGATCAGGTTCAGCACGGAAGATTTTCCCGAGCCTGAGCTGCCCAGAAGCGCGACAAACTCTCCGGCGCGAACCTCAAGCGAAACCCCATCGACTGCACGAATGACGGTTTCACCCATGCGGTAGTGGCGGCAGAGATTTTCGCTGTGGATGGCGACGGTATGGGTCGCGGCAGATGCTGCGGGAGCTGTCGTCATAGGGGCTAGCGCATCTCTCCGCGCAGCACGCGCAGGGCGTCCGCAGCCTTTACATCCCCGGTTTTCGAGCTGGCGCCGTTGCCGCTTACGGCGACCGCGTCCCCTTCACCGGGGGCGAGGAAGAGATTTTCTTCGACCCCGTGCTGGCGCGTGTACAGGTCATAGTAGCGTCCGCGCGCCGCATAGAGCTGCGTGTGCGTACCCCGCTCGACGATTTGTCCTTGTTCCATCACCATGATTTGATCGGCTCGGCGAATCGTGGAGAGCCGGTGCGCGATCACAAATGTAGTACGTCCCTGCATCAGATAAGAGAGACCCTGCTGGATCATCTGCTCCGATTCAGAATCGAGGCTGGAAGTGGCTTCGTCGAGAATCAAGATACGCGGTTCAGCCAGAATCGCACGAGCAATGGAAATGCGTTGCCGCTGGCCACCCGACAATTTCACGCCACGCTCCCCCACCACAGTGTCGTACTTGTCGACGAAAGACTCGGCAAACTCTTCGACCCGCGCGATCCGGCATGCGCGCATAATGTCTTCCTCGCTGGCCTCGGGCCGGGAGAAGGCGACGTTTTCACGGATGGTCCCATCGAAGAGGAACGATTCCTGCAATACGACTCCCAAGCGAGTGCGGAAAGAGTCGAGCCGCACCGTACTCAAGTCCACGCCGTCGACCCGAACCGCGCCCTGCGAAGGCACATAGAAGGCCGAGATCAAGCCGATTGTTGTTGACTTTCCTGAGCCCGAAGAACCGACCAGCGCCGTCACCGTTCCCGGCTCCGAGCGAAAAGAAATATTGCGCAGAACCTCGTGAGCCCCGTCGTAGCTGAAGGTTACATTCTCGAATTCGACGGTGCCCACAATGTCGTGAAGCTGCAAGGATCGCTTCGGATCCTGATCCTCCGGTCGCTCCGCCATGATCTCCTGGGTTCGCTCCAGGCCAGCAAGGGCTTCGGTGAGTTGCGTGCCAATTGATACTACTTGCATGACGGGGGCGATCAAGAAAACCAGCAGGAAGTTATAGGAAAAATAACTGCCTGGGCTCAGAGTGTGGGCCACCATCTGACGGCCGCCGACGTACATGGTCGCAGCCCCAACCACGCCCAGCAGTAGGCTGGCGGAAAGTCCCATCAGCGACGTGGCGGTCAAAGTGCGCATGACGTTGTCGAGTAGCCGGCGCACTCCCCCGGCAAAAATCTTCTCTTCGCGTTTCTCCGCGTGATACCCCTTGATGACTCGGACGCCGCCGAGCGATTCCGTCAGGCGGCCTGTGACTTCGGCGTTGATCTTGCCGCGTTCGCGAAAGATGGGACGGATCGTCGCGAAAGCTCGATTCAGGGCAAAGGCAAAGCAACCGAGGGAGCCGACGGCGATCAAAGTTAGCGGAGCACTGATGCGAAGCAGCAGTGCGAGGGCGATGCCTGCGGCTACAAGCCCGCCGGCAAAATCCACCAAACCGGTTCCCAGCAGATTGCGAACGCCCTCCACATCGCTCATGATGCGCGACACCAGCGCGCCGGTCTTGTTGGCATCGTAAAAAGCTACCGGCAGGCGGGAGATGTGCGCCTGGACCTGCTCGCGGAGGTCGGCGATGAGACGCTGGGCGGCTTTCGACAGCAATTGGGTCAGGGAAAAAGAAGTGACGCCCTGAATGAGGGTTGCCAATAAAACGGACAACACCAGCGGCCGCAGCACCCCGGCTTGATGCTTGCCTACCACATTATCGATTAGAAATTTCGAGGAATACGGCAGCACGAATCCGGCGACCTTATTGATCACCATCAGCACGAAGCCCAGCGCGAGCAGTCGGCGGCGCGGACGCATTAACTTCCAGACTTCGGGCCAGACGGCCTTCAGTCGCTGGATCTTCGGAGTTTTCGCAACTTCTTTGGCTGGAGAACTCAATCTACTGTTTGACTCCGTTACGCCCCGATTCGCTTCATTATTGTCACATATCCCGCTGCCCGGCGCCGCTCTGTGACAGGTCTTGCCCAGACGTTGTATGCTCGGGGCGTGTCCCGCCCGTCCGCGCCGGAGCGTTCGCCAACCCTAGGCCTGCTGCTTGGCCTGCTGGTTACGCTGTCCGCGGTAGTGGCTTATTCGGCCTATATCACCTGGCAAGTGACCGGACTGCGTAAATTGCAGACTGGACTGGTGGATCGCAACCGCAAGGATTCTCTGCAGTTGCTGAGAATCCAGAACGATCTCAATCTGCTCGCCGTTGCCATGCGCGACATGGTAAGCAGCGATGAGCCATATCCGCTGACGGCGTGGTCCGCGCAGTTCCAGCGGATTCGCATCGATTTGGACGATGCCATGCGTTGGGAAGCGGGATTCGCCGCAGCCAGCCGAACTCCGGAGCAGAGCGCGTTTCTCGCGGGAAACTTTAACCAGTTCTGGGATGCCGTGGATCGGATTTTCGCACTCGCGCATGCGGGCAAGGAAAAAGAGGCGCGCCAGCAGATTCAGTTGTCCTTGCAGGAGCGGCAAGCGGCGCTAAGCACGGCCGTGGCCCGGTTGCTCGTTCAAAATAGTGAGAATGAGGAGCAAGCCGGCCAGCGCATCGTTCAGATTTACGACCGGGTGCAGGGCCAGGTCTATGTTTTTCTGGCTGCGACCCTGTTGGCGATTCTGCTGAACGGGCTTTCGCTAATCCGCTGGAACCGGAAGCTGTTCGCACGTCTGGCCGAAATTTCCGAACGCCGCAGCGAACTGGCGCAGAAGCTGATTGCCACTCAGGAATCCACTCTGCGCTACATTTCGCGCGAACTGCACGATGAATTCGGCCAGATCCTCACGGCGGTTGGGTCGATGCTGCGGCGCGCGGGAACGCACGCCCCGGAGGGTTCTTCGTTGCGGACGGATTTGCAGGAAGTTCTGCAGATCGTGCAGACTACTCTGGAGAGTGTTCGAAGTCTCTCGCAGGCACTGCATCCCGTGATGCTGGACGAGGCCGGACTCGAGAGCACGCTCGACTGGTACATTCCTACCGTAGAAAGACAAACCGGAATTGCCATATCCTACGAAAAAGAGGGGGTGGCGTTTCCCGTGGATAGCGGCGCCGGCGTGCATGTGTACCGGGTCCTGCAGGAAGCGCTAAACAACGTGGCACGGCACTCCGGAGCCAAACGGGCGTGGGTACGGCTGCGCTTCTTGCCGGACGCTCTGGAGCTGGACGTGGAAGATCACGGAGTCGGGTTTGCCGAGCGTCCGAACAAGCGTGGGATTGGATTGGTCGCGATGCGGGAGCGCTCTGAGTTAATGGGCGGGCAGATTGTTTTTTCGCGTCCCGCGGACGGTGGAACGCTGGTGCAGCTGGAGGTTCCGAGGGAGAAAGTTGAATCTTATGGCAAACAAGATCACAGTGTTGCTGGTCGATGATCACAGCCTGGTGCGCCGCGGTTTCCGCCGCATGCTGGAAGACGAAGCTGACATGGAAGTTGTAGGCGAAGCGGGCGACGGCGAGGAATCCATCAAGCTGGCAAAAAGACTTCATCCGCAAGTGGTGGTGATGGATTGCGCTCTGCCGGGCATGAACGGCCTCGACGCCACTCGTCAGATCATCGAAGACTCGCCCCAGACAGCGGTTCTTATGCTCAGCATGCATGCGGAGAATACGTGGGTGCGGCAGGCGACTGAAGCGGGGGCCAAGGGATACGTTCTCAAGAACGCCATGGACCTGGAACTTAGTTCGGCGATCCGCAAGGTTGCTGCGGGAGAAACGGTATTCGATCCACAGGTCGAGCAGCGCTCGGCTTTGAAGGGGGAGCGCAGCGCGGCACTGACGCAGCGGGAGCTGGAAGTGTTGCAGATGATCGTCGACGGCAAGTCGAACAAGGAGATTGCAACCGCGCTCGACCTCAGCGCCAACACGATCGCGGTTCACCGCGCGAACATCATGAACTCGCTGGGAATTCATAAGACTGCGGAGTTGGTGGTGTACGCCATTCGCGCCGGGCTGGTGAACGTACCGTGAATCGCCGGTCCTTCCTTTGGCGAATGGCGGGAGTCGCCGGGTGGCCGCAGTTGCCGCTATTGCGGGCTTTGAGGGCGCAGACGGCAGGCTCCCCTGCACTGGGTTTCCGTTTTAGCGATGTGACCAGCCCAGCGGGACTCCAGTTCCAACACAACAGCGGAGCCTTCGGGGGGAAATTTCTGCCGGAAACGCTCGGTTCCGGGTGCGCCTTCCTCGACTACGACCGCGATGGCTGGCAGGACATTCTGCTGATTAATGGCCGGGACTGGCCGGGCCATAAGAAGCGGCGCACGACTCTGCGGCTCTATCACAACAACGGCAACGGCACTTTCACCGACGTAACTGCACGCGCAGGGCTTGACGTTGAAATGTACGGCATGGGTGTTGCGGTTGGCGATTACAACAACGACGGCTTTCCCGACATTCTCATCACTTGCGTGGGACAGAACCGCTTGTTCCGCAACACCGGGAAAGGCACGTTTGTCGATGTGACCAGCATCAGTGGTTTCGGAAAGCGCGAAGGCTTCAGCACTTCTGCCTTGTGGTTTGACTACGATCGCGATGGATTGCTCGACCTTTTTGTCTGCAACTACGTGAAGTGGTCTCCGGAGCACGACGTATTCTGCAGCCTGGACGGAAAGCATAAATCGTATTGCACGCCGGAAGCGTATCGCGGGGCGACCTGCTGGCTTTTTCATAATCGAGGCGACGGCACGTTCGAAGATGTCACGGCGGCCAGCGGAATCTTCGACAGCAGTTCCAAATCGCTGGGCGTCGCGCTGTTCGATGACCACCACGATGGCTGGCCGGATCTGCTCGTGGCCAACGACACCCAGCCCAACAAGCTGTATCGCAACCAGCACAATGGCACGTTCAAGGATTCCGCGGTTGACGCCGGCCTCGCCTTCAGCAGCGAAGGCAAGGCCCGCGCAGGCATGGGAATCGATGTCGCGGATTTCGATAACTCCGGCAGGCCCGGAGTCATCATTACGAACTTCGACAACGAAATGATTGGACTCTACCGTCTGAGCGGCAAGAGTTTTGAAGACATCGCGCCGCAATCCGGGGTGGGAATCGCCTCCAGGAACAGCCTTGGGTTTGGCTGTGCTTTTCTGGATGTCAACCTGGATGGCTGGCTGGATCTTGCCGTAGCCAACGGACATATTGACGAAACGGTGCGCAACATTCGCGGCAACGTGGGATATGCGCAGCCGCCCCAACTTTTTCTCAATCGCGGCCAGGGAATGTTTCGCGAGGTCGCAGCAGAACTGGGCGGAAGCTTTGACCAGCCGAAAGTCGGCCGTGGGCTGGCTTACGCCGATTTTGATCGGGACGGCGATCTCGATCTGTTGCTTACCACCAACAACGGGCCAGCCTATCTATATCGCAACGATCAGGTCAGCGGGAACCACAGCATTCGTTTTCGTTTAGTGGGAACCAAGTCAAACCGTGACGGAATTGGGGCGCGGGTGCGCGTCTTTGCGGCCGGCTTAACCCAGGAGCGAATGGTCAAGGGAGGGTCCAGTTATTTGTCGCAGTCCGAACTTCCCGTGACCTTTGGTCTGGAAAAGCGGGACCGCATCGAGCGCGTGGTGGTCGATTGGCCGAGTGGACGGACAGAAGAATATAAGAATCTTGCGGCAGGCCGCTGCTACGAGTGTACGGAAGGGAAAGGAATCGTCCCGCAGGATGGTTATTAAGCGATGGCTACTAAGCCATGGCTACTGAGCCGAATTGGCGATCGGTGCTCTTACCACGTTTCCGGCGGCCAGCAGGTCAATTTCGACCGAGTCGTTGACGTGCAGAAACAGCGTGCTCGGATTTTTCATTCCCCACTTCGCGTACGGAACCGTGAAGTGAACCGTCGCGGTCCAGCGGCTCAGAGACATCTCCACTTTGGCTGGCACGGTGATCTCGCGGTCGACGCCGTGGATATTGAACATGCCGTGCACTCGTATCGAAGACTCTCCCTGAGGCGCAACCGCGCCCTCAATGCTGTCCGGGCGAAAAGAAATTTCAGGATAGCGCTCGCTCTCCAGGATTTCGCTGTGCATCTTGCGGTCGCGGATAGCGCTGCCACTGGCGCCGCTTTTGGCGTCGACCACAATCTCACCGCTGACTTTTCCGGAGGCCGGATCGAGCTCCACGGCTCCGTGCTTCAATTGAAAGGTTCCATGCACGGTGTGAAGTATGTCGCCCAGCGTGAACTTGACGGAGGTTTGCGACGGATCAAGCTGCAATGCCGCACCCTGAGCCGCGGCTGAGAGGACCAGGGAGGCTAGCAATAATGTCAAAATCGCCAATCCCAGCCGGCGCCAGCTAAGACAGTTCTGTGCTTCGCGCGTCAGGTTCATGGCGTTACGCGGTCAACAGTCCCCAGCCTAGACTTAGTCCATCCAAGGCAAGGTGCGAAGGGGACAGCACGCCCACGTACAATTCCAGCAGTCGCCGGAAAATGTCGGGGCGTTTCTGGAAGGCCTGCAAGGTGCGCCGCTGCAGCCAGGGACGTCCGTCGAGCGTGAGCATCAATCGGGCCATCAGGAACGGCCGCAGAGCGAGCCGACGATGTTCGTGACTGTAACGAGCCAGATCTCCACTCCGCATGCAATCCGCCAGCACCATCGCCTGGCTGAAAGCGAGACAGAGTCCCTCGCCGGTGATGGCATCGACTGTGCCGGATGCATCCCCGATTAGAGCAAGATTTCCGCGACTCACGCGCTTCAGCTTGCAGGTAGCGGTCAACGCGCCTTTCTCGGTGGAAGACACAGTGGTTCCCTGCAGCCGGGACTGCAATTCGGGGAATCGTTCCAGCGCCTCGGTCAGGCGTAACTTGGCATCGCGAGAAATCAGCGCCACGCAGACTTCATCTTTTGCAACCGGGGTGACGTAGATTTCTCCCTGCCGACCCCAGTGGAGTTCCATGCGATCGGTCCACGGCGCCACGCGATAATGTTGCCGAAACGCGTAGCGGCAATCTCTTGTTCGAAAAGCATCGAGTCCAGACCAGCGCCGCACTCGCGAGTTACCGCCGTCGGCTCCAATAATCCATCGAGCGCTCACTTTTCGGTTTCCCAGGTGAACTCCATCCGCCGAAATACCGGTCACGGGAGTCTGCCACAAAAAATCGATGCCCACCCTGGCGGCACGTTCCGCCATGAGCCGATGCAATACGATTCGGCGTAGACCCGTCCCCCAGGCTCCGCCGGGGAAAGCGGCATCCACTGCAAGTCCGGCGCTGAGAAAACGAATGCCGCGGAAAGAATAGGAATTCTCTCTCGCGATCGAGATGCCAAGCTTTTCGAGCGCCGCCAAACCATCGGGCATCAGGCCTTCGCCGCAAGGTTTGTCGATGGGTACTTGCGCGCCGTCGGCCACCATGACGCGGAAGCCCTGCAGGCGCGTCGCAATCGCCGCCGCCAGTCCCGCCGGACCACCGCCAATTACGAAAACATCAGTCGAGTTCAGCAACTGCCAGACCTCACCACTGCAGAAGCAAGAGTTCGGAACAAAATCCGGGACCCATGGCCGCCAGAATGCCCAGCGTGCCCGGCTCCGGACGCCGGTTTTTCATGACATCTTCGAGCACTACCAAAACGGATGCTGAGGAAAGGTTCCCGACTCTCTTCAGGCAATCCCATGAGGCGTCGAGTTGGCCATTGTGCAAGTCGAGCGCGGCCGCTGTCGCCTCCAGCACTTTCGGGCCTCCGGTGTGCAACACCCAGCTTCCGATGTCGGCTCGTTTGTGTCCCTGATCGGCGAGGAAAGCGTCGACGTCGTGGCCCAGGTGCTCGCGAATCAGCACGGGCACTTCCGGCGAGAGCGTGATGCGGAAGCCCTTCTCGGTCACCTTCCATCCCATCATCTCTTCAGTGTTGGGATAAAAAATCGATCGCGTTGCCAGAATTTCTGGTCCGGCCGCATTCAGATCGTCGCCGACGACGATGACCGCGGCCGAGCCATCCGCAAAAAGTCCGGAGGAAATTAGATTCGCTACCGAGAGATCGTCGCGCTGAATCGTCAGAGAGCAAAGTTCGACCGAAACCAGCGCGGCGGCTTGCGACGGATAGGCGCGCACGTAATCCGCGGCGCGCGCAATTCCGGCGGCCCCTGCTACGCAGCCCAATCCGAAAATTGGCACCCGCCGGATGTTTGCCGGCAGCCCCATGCGGTTGATCAGCAAAGCGTCGATGGAAGGGCTGGAGATGCCGGTGACGGAAGTAAAAAATAACGCGCCCAGTTCGGTGGATTCGAGCGCTGCATGGTGCAGCGCGCGGCACAGCGCCTGTTCTCCCAGTTCCTGAGCGGCTTGAATCCAGACGTCGTTCGCCTGCCCCCAAGTCGTTATTTCGTAGTACTTCTCGGGGGGCATCACGAGATGACGCCCTTCCACGGCGACGTTCCGATGTAAACGTGTGAGCAGCTGCGGATTCTTCAGGCTGTCGCCCCAGTATTCCTGAAGTTTTTCCAGGAGGAATTTCTGGGAATAGTAATGCTTCGGAAATGCACTCGCGGCACTGGCAATTTTCATTGATCAGGATCCTGGTCTCGGCACGGACTCAGCGCCACCTCCTGCCGGATATCGAAACTGGGTAAACTGGATGACCCAGGCGCTGCTTGCGATTGTACCCGCTGGTTCGGTCCCGATTAGCCTTATTGTCCTAAAATACGATGGGACAAATTGTCACCCAGTTGTTAAATCAAAATGGTTAAATCAAAGGTGTTAAATCGAGCGGACCGAAGCGCTGGTGTATCTGGAGAGGAAGTCGAGAATGCGCTTCGGTCGTCGGTGAAAGGTCCACGGCAAGCAATTTCCGTGGCGGACATTGATCCGCAACCAGTCGACGAGTCACCCTATTCAAGGTTCATTTTATTTTCAAGGTTCATTGCTTGGGCATGTCGCGCCGACGCGGGATTGATCTGTCCGATTTGAAGGGCCGCTTTTACTATCCCCTCCAGCAGAGACTAGTGTGTGGCCGCAAGCGACGTGGGGGATCCGGGAACGGAATAGCTCAAAACGGAAGTGAGCGTCCCGCTGCTGGCGTCCAGGCTGAACGACTGAACCTTGGGGGTCGTCTGGTTGCCCACAAATAAGTATTTTCCGTCAGCATCGATCGCAAGCACACTCGGCTCCGCACCAGTCACAAATGGCGAATTCGTCAGCAGAGTGAGTGCACCGTCAGAGCCGATCGAATATCCCGCCAGATTGGACGCGCCCTGATCGGCCACATACATATATTTGCCCGACGTATCGATCAAAAGCGCAACCGGTCCCAGGTACTGCTGGCCAATCGGGGAATTGGAGAATTGCGTGAGCGACCCGTCGGAGTTGATGGTGAACTCCGAGATCGAGTTGTCCAGCTTATTGGCGGTGTAGAGGAAACTTCCGCTGGAAGCGATTTCCAGCCCGTAAGGACCCGTTCCGGTAAAGAACGGGGAGCCGGAAACAACCGTGGGAACTCCCTGATTTAGACTAAAGGCTTCGATGTATCCGGGAGACCCGGTGCCGGTCACATAGAGAAATCCCCCCGATGGCGACACCTGTATGTTGATCGGACTCAAGCCAACCGAGAAGGGCGAGCCCGCAACCGGAGTCAGGGTTGGGGGAGAAGCTTTCGCGTTGATGGCAAATACCGAAATGTTCAAAGAGCCGGAATTGCCGACGTAGAGAAAGCTCCCGGCGGAATCCATGGCAAGAATGGTGGGAGCTGTGCCCACGACGGTGCGGGGGGTCTGTTCGCTGAGGGCCCCGCTGGCCGCTATGGTGAACAGCGAAACGTCGCTTTCGCCCGCGTTTGCGGCGAATAAGAATTTGTTCGAGGGATGGATCACAATCGACTGTACGGCTGCGCCTGCGGTGATAGGACTTCCCGCCAGTTGGGTAAGTATGCCGGAGTTGGGGTCTTCGCGGTACACCACAATCTCATTGTTCGCGGGAATGGTCGCGTACAAGAAGCGGCTGCTGGTAGCGCTACAGCCCACCCATATGGCCATGCTCGCGCAAACAAGGAACAGAGCCGCTGCTTTGTTTAGCATCCATGACTCCTGGAGGAAATTGAAAACGAAAACTGGAAAATCGTTGGCTCCCGGGCAATACCCGGAACGAATGTCTTGCTCTCAAGCAGTATTACCGTTGACCTCTATCATACGGGACAAGCTGTGCCCTTTGCATCAGTCGCTGGTTTTGCTGGTGCGATGCGGGATTTCTCAAGCGGGGTTGCACGAGCCTTCCCCAGTGTAGTCGATTTGCGGCTTCTCGATGAAGGCCGGGTCGACAAAAACCGCTCAGTGAGCGGGGCTGGGACGTGGAGCGCCGGGGGATGAGGATTCCGGCCGGGTCGTCTCCTCGCGCCCCCGCATGGCCAATCTCAATCGGTCCATGTAAACATACACTACCGGGGTTGTGAACAGCGTCAGCAACTGGCTCACGGCCAGCCCGCCGACGATCGTGATTCCTAACGGCCGATGCAGCTCGGAACCAGTTCCCGTGCCCAGAGCCAGCGGAAGCCCACCCAGCAGTGCTGCCATGGTCGTCATCATGATCGGCCGGAAACGCAGGATGCAGGCGTCAAAAATCGCCTCTACCGGTGGCTTGCCCTGAGTGCGCTCGACGTCTAGAGCCACGTCGATCATCATGATGGCGTTCTTTTTCACCAGACCAATCAACAGGATGATGCCGATGGTCCCAATCACGTTCAATTCATTATGCGTCAACAGCAGCGCCAGAAGCGCTCCTACGCCCGCTGATGGCAGAGTCGACAGAATAGTGATGGGATGAATGTAGCTCTCGTAGAGCATGCCAAGCACGATGTAGACGGTGATCAAGGCGGTCAGAATCAGCATGGGCTCGCTCGAAAGCGAATCCTGAAAAGCCGCAGCGGTCCCTTGAAAGCTGGCTTCGATGGTCGGCGGGAAACCGATCGTGCGCTCGGCATCCTCAATTGCTTGCGTTGCTTGCCCCAGGGAAATTCCCGGGGCCAGGTTGAACGAGATGGTGACCGATGGCACCTGTCCCTGGTGATTGACTGCCAGCGGAGTGTTTGACGGCTCGTAGTGAGTGAACGCCGCCAGGGGCACGGGCGTTCCGGTGGTCGACCGCAGGTAAATGTTTTGCAAAGCCTCGGGAGTCTGCTGAAACTGCGGCGCCACTTCCATGACCACGTGATATTGGTTGAGCGGCCGGTACATGGTCGAGACCTGGCGCTGTCCAAACGCGTCGTAGAGAGCATTGTCCAGAGTCGTGGGATTGATTCCCATGCGGCTGGCGGTATCGCGATCGATGACCAGCTTGGCCTGCAGTCCTTTATCCTGCTGGTCCGAGTTCTGGTCGCGCAATTCAGGCAGGCTTCTCAGTTTGTCCAGCAAACGTGGCGCCCAGTGATTCAGGTCGTCGAGATTTGCGCTCTGCAGAGTGTACTGGTATTGCGCATTGCCGAAGCGCCCGCCAATGGTGAGATCCTGGGCGGACTGCAGGATCAGCGTCGCGCCCGGCACGACGGCCAGCTTGCCGCGAAGACGATTGATCACATCGTCGGCGGTGACCAGCGGGCAGCTTTGCCAGAAATGCTGCGTCCGGCAGGTGCCGCGCTGTTCCAGCGGCTTCAACATCATAAAGAACCGCCCTTGGTTCAAGGCTGTGTTCCCGCCGGCAAATCCGACCACGGTATCAACCGCCGGATCCTTCATCACGATGTCGACGTAGCGCTGCATCTTGTCGCTCATGGATTGGAACGAAATATCCTGCGCCGCCATCACCGCGCCCATGATGCGTCCGGTATCCTGCTGGGGGAAAAAACCTTTGGGAACTTTGACGTAAAGGAACACGCTGAGGCACGCCACCAGGACGGTCACCACCAGGGTTACCGGCTGGTGGTCCAACACCACGGTCAGCGAATGGCGATAGGCCGCCAGGAGCTTGTCGAAAACCCATTCGCTCCCACGATAGAAGAAGTTGCGTCTTTCGTCCTGGGGCGGTCGCAGGAACTTGGCGCACATGGTGGGGGTGGTGGTCAGGGAAACCACCAGCGAAACCCCGATCGCGATGCTCAAGGTCACCGCGAACTCGCGGAACAGCCGTCCCACGATGCCGCCCATCATTAGCAGGGGAATAAACACGGCCACCAGAGATACACTCATCGAGACGACCGTAAACCCAATCTCGGCGGCTCCCTTGAACGCCGCCTGAACCGCGTTCATGCCGTGCTCGACATAGCGTGTAATATTCTCCAGCACCACGATCGCGTCATCGACCACGAAGCCGGTGGAAATAGCCAACGCCATCAACGAAAGATTGTCGAGGCTGTAGCCCAGCAGGTACATCCCGCCGAAGGTTCCCACCAGTGAAAGCGGCACGGCGATGCTCGGAATAATGGTGGCTCGGAGCGTTCGCAAAAACGCGAACACTACCAGGATCACGAGAATGACCGAGATGATCAGCGTGGTTTCGATATCCTTGACCGAGGCGCGTACCGTCACCGTGCGGTCCATCGCAATCGTCAGTTGAATGGCCGGAGAAATCGAGGACTGCAGATAGGGCATTAACGTCCGCACCCGGTCGACCGTCTCGATGATGTTGGCTCCCGGCTGCCGGAACACGATAATGAGGACGCTCGGTTTGCCGTTGGCCAGGCCGATATTGCGGACGTCAGACACCGCATCCTTTACCTCGGCCACGTCTCCCAGTCGCACGGGCGCGCCGTTATTGTAGGAAACGATCAAGGGACGGTATTGGTCCGCAGTAAAAAGTTGATCCGTGTCGGTAAAGGAGTACGACGTTGTGCGGTCGGAGACTTGACCCTTAGGGGCGTTCGCGTTGGCCGCGAATAGAGCGTTGCGAACGGAATCGAGTCCAACCCCCAGTTTGTTCAGCAGGGTTGGGTTTACTTCCGCGCGCACCGCGGGTTGCGCCGCTCCGCCCACAAAAACCTGCCCCACGCCGTCGACCTGCGCCAGTTTCTGCGCCAGAATCGAATCCGCGGCGTCATACATCTGCGGCACCGTCATGGTGTCCGAGGTTAATGCAAGAATCAGGATGGGCGCGTCCGCCGGATTGGCTTTGCGATAAGTCGGATTGCTGGGCAAGTTGGCTGGAAGCTGGCTTCGTGCCGCGTTGATGGACGCCTGCACATCGCGCGCCGCCGCATTGATGTCCCGGTTCAAATCAAATTGCAGCGTAATGCCGGTCGTGCCCAGCTGGCTTGACGAAGTCATCTGGTTGACCGCGGAGATTCGCCCGAACTGGCGTTCCAGCGGGGTTGCCACCGCCGATGCCATAGTCTGCGGATCCGCTCCCGGCAAGGACGCCGCGACGCCGATCACCGGGAAGTCCACCCTCGGCAGCGATGCGACCGGCAGGAAATTGAAGGCCAGGATCCCGGAGAGCAGCAGCGCCGCCGCCAGCAGCGACGTGCCGATGGGACGCCGAATAAATGGAGCCGAAATACTCATGGTTTCGCCAGCCCGATCTAGTCCGCCGACATGGGCTCCTCTGCAATGGGATTGCCGATTCGGTAGTGCGAGAATCTCTTGGCCAGCCGGTCAAACCACAGATAAACCACCGGCGTTGTGTACAGCGTCAATAACTGACTCAGCAGCAATCCGCCGACGATGGTTATCCCCAGGGGCCGACGCAGTTCCGCGCCTGTTCCCGACCCCAGCGCCAGCGGCAGTCCGCCGAGCAGCGCCGCCATGGTCGTCATCATGATGGGCCGGAACCGCAGCAGACATGCCTGATAGATCGCTTCCTCGGGGGGCTTATGCTCTTCGCGTTCCGCCTCCAGCGCGAAATCGATCATCATGATGGCATTCTTCTTCACAATGCCGATGAGCAGAATGATACCGATCAGCGCCACCACGGTTAAATCATTTCCCGTAATCATCAGCGCCAGAATCGCACCCACGCCCGCCGAAGGCAGAGTAGAAAGAATCGTCAAGGGATGAATGTAGCTCTCATACAAAACGCCGAGCACAATATAGACCGTGATCACAGCCGCCAGAATCAAATAAGGTTCCGAGGCCAGTGAGTTCTGAAACGCCGCGGCCGTTCCCTGAAATGCCGCGTGAATGCTGGGCGGCAGCAGAATATCTCTCTCGGCTTGCTGAATTTGCTTGGTCGCGTCCCCGAGCGATGCGCCCGGTGCCAGGTTGAAGGAGAGCGTCACTACTGGGAACTGCCCTTGATGGTTGACCGCAAGCGAGGCGTTGCTCGACTGCATATGGGTGAAGGTCGAGATCGGAACCGGGGCGCCGCTGGTGGTCACCGCCGCCCCGTTGGCCGTGGGTGCGCCCGAGTTCGGCGTCACCGTACTGGGACGAATGTAAATATCTTTCAGGGCATCTGGAGTCTGCGCGAAACTGGGCAGAACCTCGAGGACCACGTGATATTGATTCAACTGCGTAAATATGGTCGAAACCTGCCGCTGCCCGAAAGCGTCGTAAAGCGTGTTATCGATGGCCTGCGGAAAAATTCCCAGCCGCGACGCGGTGTCCCGGTCAATCGTAACGTTGGTTTTCAGGCCATTGTTGAGTTGGTCGGTAGCCACGTCACGCAGCGCGGGCAGGGTTTGCAGCCGGGCCACCAGCTTCGGAGTCCACTGCGCCAGTTCCTGCGCGTCGGCATCCTCGATCGAATACTGGAACTGGGTGCGGCTCACGCGATCTTCCACCGTAAGGTCCTGTACCGGCTGCATGTAGAGAGTGATGCCGTTCACCTTCTCCAACTCTGGCTGGAGTCGACGGATGATCGCGGAAGCATCGTCCGATCGCTCGTCACGCGGTTTTAGATTGATCTGGATGCGGCCTTCGTTTGGCGTTGTATTCGTGCCATCGACTCCGATGAATGACGACAAACTGTCCACCGCCTTATCCTGCAGAATGATTTTCGCCAGCTCCTGCTGGCGTTGCGCCAGAGCATCGAAGGAAACAAAATCGGGCGCCTCGGAAACCCCTAGAATCACTCCGGTATCCTGGACGGGAAAAAATCCCTTGGGCACGATGACATAGAGCAAGAGCGTAAGCACGAGGGTCCCGAAGGTTACCAGGAGCGTCGCCGTCTGGTGCCGGAGCACCACTTTCACCGTGCGTCCGTAAAACGCAATGATACGGTTGTAATAGTTCTCGGTGACGTCGTAGAAGCGCCCCTTCTCGCCTTCCTTGCGATGCTTCAGCAGCTTGGCGCTCATCATGGGCGTCAAAGACAGCGACACTGCCGCCGAAACCAGAATGGTGACCGCCAGCGTGACCGCAAACTCGCGGAATAGCCGTCCGACGATGTCGCCCATGAAAAGCAGCGGGATCAGCACCGCAATCAGCGAAACGGTCAGCGACACAATGGTGAACCCGATCTGTCCTGCGCCTTTCAAGGCGGCGTCCAGCGGGGAGTCTCCCGCTTCCAGGTAGCGATCGATGTTCTCGATCATGACAATGGCGTCATCCACCACGAAGCCGGTGGAGATGGTCAGCGCCATGAGCGTCAGATTGTTGAGGCTGTAGCCCAACAGGTACATCACGCCGAAGGTGCCGATCAGCGAGAGGGGTACCGCTACGCTGGGAATTACGGTCGCGGCTAGATTCCGGAGAAACAGGAAGACAACCAGCACCACCAGGGCGATCGACAGCATCAACTCGAATTCCACGTCCTTCACCGAAGCGCGGATCGTGGTCGTCCGATCGGTGAGAATCTGTACTTTCACGGCGCTTGGCAGCGACGCCTGCAACTGCGGCAGAAGCTTCTTGATGCGGTCCACCACGCTGATGATGTTGGCGCCGGGCTGGCGCTGGATGTTGACGATCACAGCCGGCGTCAGATTCATCCAGGCGGCCAGTCGCTCATTCTCGGTTCCGTCGATGACGTTCGCGACATCGCCGATCCGGACCGGCGCGCCGTTGTGATAGGCAATGACGATCGGTTTGTATTGGTCGCTGGAAAAAAGCTGATCGTTGGCCCCGATCGTGTAGGACTGCCGCACGCCATCGATCACGCCCTTGGCCTGATCCACATTTGCCTGCACCAGGGCCGCGCGCAGGTCCTCAAGACTCAGTCCGTAGGAAGCCAGGGCGGTGGGGTTGGCCTGAATGCGCACTGCCGGTTTCTGTCCGCCGCTAATGGAAACCAGTCCTACGCCGGGCAGTTGCGAAATCTTCTGCGCCAGCGAAGTATCGGCCATATCCTCCACCTTCGATAGGGGCAAGGAATCCGCGCTCAGGGCCAGCGTGAGAATCGGCGCGTCGGCCGGGTTGACCTTGTTATAGATCGGGGGGTTGGGCAAATCCGTCGGCAGGTAGGTCGAGCCTGAGTTAATCGCAGCCTGCACCTGCTGCTCTTCCACGTCAATGTTCTGATCGAGACCGAACTGCAGCGTGATCACCGAACTGCCAAAGGAACTGGTCGATGTCATCTGGCTCAGGCCGGGCACCTGACCGAACTGCCGCTCCAAGGGAGACGTTACCGACGAAGCCATGACCTCGGGATCGGCCCCCGGATAGAACGTCACGACTTGAATGGTTGGATAGTCGACTTCGGGCAGTGCCGAGACCGGCAGTTGCATGAACGCGACCCAGCCCACCAGGAGCACGCCCACCATGAGCAGCATGGTGGCGACGGGCCGAAGAATAAATAATCGTGAAGGACTCATGAACCCGGGTTCCCTGAATCTGCTGTAGCTGAACCGGCGCTGTCCGCGTCATTGCCCGGCGATGAACGCTGGCCGTGACTCTGGCCCGTGCTGCGTGGTTCAATTCGGCTGCCTCTTTGCAGTTTGTCCTGGCCATCGGTTACAACGGTGTCACCGGGGTTCAGTCCGGCCGTGACGACCGTGGTATCTCCCTGGGTCAAAGCCACCGTAACCACGCGATCTTGCACGGTCTTGTCCGAGTTCACGGCATAAACGAAGGTGCCCTGCGGTCCCCGCAGAATCGCCGCCGTGGGCACGACCGTGCTGTTCTTGCGCGTCTCCAATAGAAGGTTCGCATTGACGAACTGGTTCGGCCAGAGCTGGTTATCGGTGTTGCTGAAGACGGCCTTGAGCTTGGCGGTCCCGGTGGTCGGGTCAATCTGATTGTCAATGGTGAGCAACTTCCCAGTTGCAAGCTTGGTTTGATCGTCGCGGCTGAAAGCATCCACCTCGAGCGTTTTTCCCTTCATGTGTTGCGACACCGTCGGTAATACATCCTCAGTCAGCGTGAAGATTACGGCAATCGGCTGCAGCTGCGTCAGAATCAGCATGGGATTGGTATCCGCGGCGTGAACGATGTTGCCGGGATCGACTTGCCGCAGTCCGACGCGGCCGGTAAATGGCGCCGTGATGTGGCAGTAATCGATCTGCAACTTGGCGTTATCGATCTGCGCTTGATCGGTACGCACCGTGCCTTCGAGTTGGTCCGCGAGCGCTTGTTGGGTATCGACCTGCTGCTGCGCAATACTCCCGGAGGGAATCAGCGTGGTGTAGCGCTGCAAATTGAGCCGAGCGTCGCGCAGTTGTGCCTGGTCGCGAAATATCTGCGCCTGCATTTGCTCGAGTTGAACCTGGTAAGGGCGAGCGTCGATCTCGATCAGCAGGTCTCCCTCTTTGACGTTTTGCCCCTCCGTGAAGTTCACTTTCATGATTTGACCATCGACGCGGCTCTTGATGTTGGCGGTATTGAATGCCGTGACCGCCCCCAGGCCTGTCAGGTAGACCGGCACGTCTTGCCGCTGCACTTGCGCCGTCGCCACGGAAACGGAACGCAAACCGGCAGCCAGTGCCCTTTGCTTGGAGTCGCCGGCGCCGCCGCAGCCCAGGAAAAATGCGCAGATCGCCGCAACCACGAAAAGCCGGGTGACGCGCGAAAAGCGAACTCCGGTCGCGCCGAATTTTATTTCAGTAAGTTCAATCATATTCACAGGTTAGTCCGTCGTCGCTCTTTTTGGCACAGGTACGGCAGGAAATACAAATGTTAGACGTAAGCATGGCAGACTCGTTAGACGTAAGTATGGCAGACTCGGTTGCGGAAACTCTACCCGGGAGGGGCGGGAAATTCCCACCGACAAGGACCTCCCCACTCGACTGGTACAGGTAGGAACCAAGCTGCAGTTGCTAGAGTAGAACCGTGCATAACCAGCATCAACCGCAGCCCAGCGGCAGGTCAAGACCGAGGCGAAAGTTTTACAAATCTTTACTCCCTTTGACCTTCCCTTGACTGTCAGGACGCTCGGAGCGTGCTCGGCGCCGGGTGCAGCGCCTCGTAGGCTGTTATTTCCGCCTCGTGTTGTAACGTGAGCCCAATGTCGTCCAGGCCGTTCAACAGACAATGGCGTATGAATTCATCCAGGGGAAAGGTGGCGCGGAACCCCTGGTCGTCGCGCACTTGGCAACGCTCCAAGTCAATGGTGACCTGATAGTCGTCGTTGGCCTGCGCTCGCTGCATCAGTTCGGCAACCTGAGTGTCGCTCAACTGCACCGTGAGAAATCCGTTCTTGGTGCTGTTATTGGCGAAAATGTCCGCGAAGGAAGATGAGATTACCGCGCGGAAGCCGAAGTCGGCCAGGGCCCACACCGCATGCTCGCGCGACGAGCCACAACCAAAATTCTTACCCGCGACCAGAATGCTGGCGCCCTGGTACCGCGGCTGGTGCAAAACGAAGTCGGGATGCTTGGTTCCGTCGGCGGAAAAACGCCAATCATAAAACACGAACTCGCCAAAACCGGTGCGCTCGATCCTCTTCAGAAACTGCTTGGGAATAATCTGGTCGGTATCCACATTGATCCGATCCAGCGGTGCTAAGCGGCCGCGATGTACGGTAAATGGCTTCATGTCGTATCCCCATAGGCCCATTTCAGTTCTAAGTATTCGTCGTCGACGACCTCGCATACCGCAATCGTCTTATCGTTCTCGTCGAAGAACTCCCCCAGGTAAGTTTGCGCGTCGGCATGGTTTGCGGGCACGATCGTTCCCTCGGAGGATACGCACCACCGCTGTCCCCGGCAATGCTTTCGTCCGCCGGACAACCTCATACAGGTGCAGCCATGCTCCTACTGAAACTTCCAATTTCGGATGTCGGTGAAGTGCCCCGCAATCGCCGCCGCCGCCGCCATCATGGGGCTGACCAGATGCGTGCGCCCGCCGCGCCCCTGCCGCCCCTCAAAATTGCGGTTGCTGGTCGAAGCGCAGCGTTCTCCCGGCTGCAAAATATCAGGATTCATTCCCAGGCACATCGAGCACCCGGACTCGCGCCACTCAAACCCCGCATTCTGGAAAATCCGGTGCAACCCTTCCTGCTCCGCAGCCCGCTTCACCGTCTGCGATCCGGGCACCACCATCGCCCGCACCTTCGCATTGACGTGATGGCCTCTTGCCACCCGCGCCGCCGCCCGCAAATCTTCGATCCGCGAATTTGTGCAGGATCCGATGAAGACGCGATCGATCCCGATATCCTCGATTCGCCGCCCAGGCTCCAGCCCCATGTATTCGAGAGCGAGTTCGGTCGAACGCCGCTCCGATTCCTGCAAACCTTTGATTTCCGGCACTCGCCCCGTGACCGGCGCCACCATCCCCGGATTCGTTCCCCAGGTCACGAAGGGACAGAGCTGCCCGGCATCAATCTCTACGACTTTGTCAAAAGCCGCGCCGTCGTCGGAAGGCAAACTCCTCCAATCGGAGACAGCCTTCTCCCATGCCGCATCGCACGGAGCGAATCGCTTTCCCTTCACATACGCGATCGTCGTTTCATCCGGCGCCACCATCCCTGCTCGCGCGCCCGCCTCAATGCTCATGTTGCACAAGGTCATGCGTGCTTCCATGGAAAGAGCGCGCACCGCCGGTCCCGCGTATTCGATCACGTGTCCGGTCGCGCCGTCGGTCCCCATCTGCCCGATGATGCCCAGCGCCAAGTCCTTGGCGGTCACGCCATCGGCCAACTGCCCGCGCACGTCAATCTTCATCGTCTTCGGTGTCTGTTGCGCCAGACACTGCGTCGCCAAAACGTGCTCCACCTCCGATGTGCCAATCCCAAACGCCAGCGCTCCAAACGCTCCATGCGTGCTGGTGTGGCTGTCACCGCAAACGATCGTCATCCCCGGCTGCGTCAGCCCCAGTTCCGGACCAATCACGTGCACAATCCCCTGATCGGGCGAGTCCATATCAAACAGCCGGATGCCAAACTCTTTGCAGTTGCTCTGCAACGCCGCAATCTGCTTGGCCGCGATCAAATCGGTAATCGGAGTTCCGCGCGGCTCCGTGGGGATGTTGTGATCCACTGTGGCCACCGTCCGAGCCGGCTGCCGCACTTTTCTCCTGGCAACTCGCAACCCATCGAACGCCTGAGGCGAGGTTACTTCATGCACAAGATGCAAATCGATATACAAAATCGGCGAACGCCCTGCGGGTTGCGCCACCAGGTGTGAGTCCCAAATCTTCTCGAATAGTGTTTTTTTCTCTAACATCTCGTTCGGCTTGGTGCTTAACCCGAAAATCCCTGGCGCGGCGTCGTGATCGCTCCCTGCGACGCCGACGAGACCAACGCCCCATATTTTGCGAACACGCCCGTCGGATATCGCGGGTGTGGCGCCTTCCACTGTGCCATCCGCTGGCGCAAGACGTCGTCGCTGATTTCGACTTGGAGAACACGCGCGCGGACATCAAAGCGAATCATGTCTCCATCGCGCACGCCGGCGATGGGACCGCCCAGCGCCGCTTCTGGAGAAACGTGTCCGGCCATCAGCCCGCGGGTCGCGCCGCTGAAGCGGCCGTCGGTCAACAGAGCCACGGAGTCGCCGAGTCCCTCACCCACAATCGCGGCCGTCACGCCCAGCATCTCGCGCATGCCCGGGCCGCCTTTCGGCCCTTCATTGCGAATCACCACCACGTCCCCAGCCTGAATCTTTTTCGCCGTCACCGCTGCCATGGCGTCTTCCTCCGATTCGAACACGCGCGCCGGTCCGCGTTGTTCCAACCGTTCATGCCCGCTGATCTTGGCCACGCAGCCCTCCGGCGCAAGATTCCCCTTGAGAATGACCAGACCCCCAGTCGCCTTCAGCGGCCGTTCCAGCGGAACGATCACTTCCTGGCCGGGAGTTTCGACCGCGCTTTCGGTCTCGGCGCCGATGGTCAGACCGGTGACCGTCAGGGCCGAGGGATGTATATGTTTGCCCTTCAGCAATCGTCTTGCCAGCAGCCGTACGCCGCCCGCGCGATGCATGTCCACAGCGACGAAGCGCCCCGAAGGTTTAAGGTCGGCGAGCAATGGAGTGCGAGCACTTACGGTTTGAAAATCATCAATCTCAAGCGCGACGCTGGCTTCGCGGGCGATTGCCAGCAGGTGCAGAACCGCGTTGGTCGACCCGCCAGTCGCCGCCACGGACGCGATCGCGTTCTCGAAAGCTTCGCGAGTGAGAATGTCGCGGGGCCTGATTTCCTTTTGCAGCAGGTTCAGCACGACCTTGCCGCAGGCGAATGAAATCTGGTCTTTCAACGGATCCATTGCCGGCACGCTGTTGAAGCCCATGGGCGAAAGCCCAATCATTTCCATCACCGTCGACATCGTGTTCGCCGTATACTGTCCGCCGCATGCGCCCGCGCCAGGACAGGCCACGTTTTCCAGTTCGTGCAGTTCCGCGTCACTCATTTTTCCCGCCACGTTCGCGCCGATCGCTTCGTAGACGTCCTGAATGGTCACGTCTTTCCCGCGATAATTTCCCGGCGCAATCGTCCCGCCATAGAGCACCATGCCGGGAAGATTCATGCGCGCCAGCGCCATAGCTGCTGCCGGAATCGTCTTGTCGCAGCCCACTACACACACCACCGCGTCGAACATTTGCCCGCGGCACACCAGTTCGATCGAGTCGGCGATTAGTTCGCGGCTTACCAGCGACGCCCGCATGCCCTCCGTGCCCATGGTTTCGCCGTCGGAGATTGCGATCGTGTTGAACTCCATCGGCGTGCCGCCCGCTTCGCGAATCCCTTCTTTCACCTGGGCGGACAACCGTCGCAGATGAAAATTGCACGGCATGGTTTCGATCCAGGTG
>Ga0209420_1000326_pt1 | contig 26612 bp, 14 predicted proteins | sample BlaSpr_A8_OM1_O1_FD_187972 | JGI IMG/M metagenome (GOLD analysis project Ga0209420, IMG submission 187972) | Forest soil microbial communities from Thunder Bay, Ontario, Canada - Black Spruce, Ontario site 2_A8_OM1_O1 (SPAdes) (version 2) | ecosystem: Environmental > Terrestrial > Soil > Boreal...
AAGCATCGCCAGGCCGAGCAGGATGGTGCGAGAGCTTCGCATGTTTTTTCCGCCGCAGATTCTGGGTGCGAGCATGATTAGGGTGCGGAAAAACTCTTTCCCGACGCTGAGACTTCCCCCAGTGGCGAAAGCCATTCTCCATTCCAGTCGACTGATCGGGGCGGCTGAAAAGCGGGCGCCCTTTGAACGCGGATCCCGCCGGAGCCTCTCAGCCGCAGGTTAGGATTTCATTGCTGGCTGCAACGCTTCCGCCTTGAGTATCTTGCCGCCCTCTTGAATCACATAGAGGCGGTTAGCCTCCAGATCCTTCAATTGGTCGACTTGCCCACTCAACCAGCGAATCTCCACCCTGTCGACCTGGGTGGCTTGGTCCAGGCCGAAGTGCATGCGCATGTCATTCTGCGAAAAATAACTTCCGCCACTGCGCAGTTCGTCCATCTGGACGAGCGGCTTATCCGTGCTCGACACGGTCTTGGCGGTCACCAGCACGCGGCTGCCGATGCCGGTTCGATTGGATTTCACGCCCACCAGCTTGATCTTGATCCAGTTTCGGTGGAGCGTTGAGTCGCAACGCAGGAGTTGGGGAATCGCATTGACGCAGTTGACGACGATGTCGAGGTCGCCATCGTTGTCGTAGTCGCCAAAGGCGCAGCCGCGCGCCGGAGCGTTCTCCATAATTCCCGGACCGCCTTGGTTGGTGACCTCTTCGAAGCGTCCGTTGCGCAGGTTGCGATAGAGATATTTGTGTTCGGCATACTTCAGATCGGCCTTCGACTTGTCTACCTCGGGATAGACGTGGCCGTTGGACATTAAGATGTCGAGCCAGCCGTCATTGTCCATGTCGAAGAAGCCTACGCCCCAGCCCAGCAGCCGGGTGTTGACCCCGAGCCCGCTCGGATAGGTGCGATCTTCAAAAACGCCGTCGCCGAGGTTGGTATAGAGCGAGTCGGTGTCGCCGGCAAAGTTTGTCTTCACCACATCGAGATTGCCGTCGCGGTTGTAGTCGCCAATCGAAACCCCCATGCCGGCCTGGGGTTTGGCTTCGGCCGATAGCGCCGCTCCGTTTTCGATGGCCACGTCTTTGAAAGTACCGTCCTTCTGATTCAGATACAGTGTCGCGGGGGCGGAATCATTGGCCACGTAGATGTCCGGCCAGCCGTCGTTGTCGAGATCAGAAGCGGCCACGCTGAGACCATAGGTGCCGACGGCGTTCCACATGCCCGACTTCTGACTCACGTCGGTGAAGGTTCCATTCCCCTCATTGTGATACAAAATATTTCTTCCCCCGGCCAGCCCCGGTGGCCCACAGGCGACCACGATTCCTTTGTACGTGCAGGGGCCTTCCTCAGGCAGTGGAGCCGTCTTCAAATCGAAGTCAACGTAGTTCGCGACGAAAAGATCCAAATGCCCGTCGCGATCGTAGTCAACCCAGGTACAACCGGTATTCCAGCGCGTTTTTGGCCCGGGCTGCGTCAGACCGGCGCGTTCCGTGACATCTGTGAAGGTTCCATTGCCGTGGTTGTGGTAGAGGGCATTCTGCCCGTAATAGGTAACAAACAGGTCGTCATTGCCGTCGTTATCGTAGTCGCCGACGCAGCAGGCCTGTCCCCATCCGGTGCGGATTTCGAGGCCCGAACCTTTGGTGACATCGGTGAACGTGCCGTCACGGTTGTTCTTGAACAAGCGACAATGCGGCTCTTGTCCCTTGGCGAATCCTTCAAGGCGCCATCCGTTTACCAGGAAGACATCCAGCCAGCCATCGTTGTCGTAGTCGTAAAAGGCGAGTCCGCAGCCCGTGGTTTCCAGCAGATATTTGTTCTTACCGACGCCGCCGTAAATCGTTTCGACGTCAAGCCCGGAACCTTGGATGACATCCACGAAGCTGACGCCGAGTGGCGTGCCTTCAAGGGGAGATTTCGGACCCGGTGGCGGAGGCGCCGGCTTGGCGTCGTAGCTGCGCTCGCTTGGGCCTATAGTTTTCTTGCTGCCGCTGGGCGGGACATTCTGTTGTTGAGGAGCGGCCAGGGCCAGAACGTCCGCGAAAGGGAGGACAAGAGCCGTGCGGCTCAGCGAGCGAAGAAACTTCCGGCGATCCCAAGGCAACACAATTCCTCCGCTATTGCTGACCGCCGCCGTTGGCGCTGGCAGGCGCCAGGTCGGTATGCATGTGCCAGGGCACGCTTTCGGTCGAGATCTCAGGATGCTTGCGTAGAAAATCGAGAGAATAAGTGGGCGCCGCAGGATCGATCCGCTTGGTGGCATAAAGGGCGGCTTGTTGAGCGGCCTCGGTCTTCATGCCTTTGCGGCGATACAAAATAGCGAGATTGTAATGCGCTGCCACATCGTCTGGATCGATGGCCTGCAGCGCTTCAAACTGGGCCACCGCATCATCGGAACGATGCTGCTGGTAGTAGGCGATGCCAAGTTCGCGGCGCGCATCGCGCGATTGGGGATATTGTTTTACGACTGCCTGCAGATCGGCGACTTCGGCTTCCGGATGGCCCTCGCGGCGCTCGACCAAGGCGAGATAGTAGAGTGCTCGCGCGTAATCAGGATGGAATTGCAGGGCCTTTTCCAGAGCGGGTCGCGCCGACGAATATTTTTCCCACTCGATATACGTCAGACCCACATTTACGTAGCCGTCGTCGTAGTCGGGCCGCAGCTTTACGACTTGCTCAAAGGCCTCAATGGCGTCGGAGTATTGCTGCTGATCGAGAAATCCGATGCCCAGATTGTTCCAGCGCATCCAGTCCGGATTGTCGCCGGTGGCGGGCAGAGTGGGATCATTCATGCCCATGCCCAACGTGCGAGCGCGGGAAGCCAGCTCCACCACAGGGTAAAGCGGGTGATCCGATCCCAGCACGTTATTCAAATAACTCTGCCGCAGGTGACGGTAGTTGACGCGGGCGGTGATGCTGAGCGGACCCACCGCGTCCGACGGAACCTGGAATTCATAACGCACCAGGGCGGAACGACCGGACTGAATCGAATTGTCGTAGGCCATGGAGTGGATGGTCGCGACTTTGTGATTGTCGACAAACTCGCCGGAAAGATTCACCGGCCGGTTGGTGAAGCTGTGCGCGCGAGTATCCAGCATGCCGTCGGGCTTCAGAAATCCGCTGTGATAAATATCTTTCCCGGCAGCGTCCTTTACGACGACCTCGATCCAGGCCTCGTAGAGATCGCGAACCTCCGGAATCAGCGAGTGGCCGATGTTCTTGTTCTGGACCACGACGTAAGCCTGCACCACGTCGTTCGGCTCAAGCCGGAAGGGAACTGAGCCTAAAGGCGCGATCATTTTATCGTCGCCGGCCTTTTTCAGGGCGAAAATGTCTACGTTGAGGAAGTTGCCGCGCTTCAGGAACCCAATCGTGTTCTCCAGTTGTTCGTCAAAGCCGTAATAGAACGGCACCGCCGTATTTCCCGCAGTCCAGCGATGCGACGCCAGCATTCCGCCCTTGGCTCCATAATCGGGCAGAGCCGCTGGTACGCGATACATGTGGCAATTCTGACAAGTGGTGAAGTCCGCGTGATAAAAAGTCAGCGGATTGCGGTTCGAGAACTTGGAATTCTGCCACTCGTCATAAACGGTAAAAGCGCGGATGAACTTGTAATCGTTGAGCGCATTCGGCAGGTTGGCCTTATGACAGGCGGCACAAAATTCCGGCGTCTTATAAAACGGCTGCATCACGGCCTGCGCGTGACGCTCAGGATGCTGCAGGATATCGCCGAAGGGAGCCTCGCCGGGAATGCGATTGCCTTTCTCGTCGACCATGACGGCGGGCACACCCATGACATAGCCGCCATTCCCCGAGGTCGACTGCAACCGCTGGATGGAATGACAGGTGGTGCAAGTCAGGCCATCCTGGTCAAACGCGCGATCGACCTGCGAGTTCTCGGTCAGCGCGCCCGACAACACGGCGATGGGATTGTGGCAGCTATCGCAATGTCGCGAAAATTCGATGCCTTCGGTGCGGATCAGGATGTTGACGCTCGTCCGGTAAAACGGCGTGCGGAAGGAGTTGGAGTGCAGCGCCTGACGCCACTGGTGATAAGCCTCTTGGTGGCAGTGGCCGCAATACTCCGCCTTCGGAAAGGCGCCGGGCGCAATGAACTGGTTGCCCTCGATGGCGGCGTTGCCAGGCAGCGAGAAGTTGTCCTTGTCGAAGCGAAAATTGTAGGTCTGTCGTATCTGATCGGAGTAATTCTTGCGTTCGAGGCTCGGGTCAGGCTGCGCCGACTGGGCGAAGGTAGTGAACTGCAGCGCTGCCATCAGCAATGCCATGCTGACCGCGAAAACGGCGATGCCGACCATGATTCGGCTCATTCGAGACTTCAATGGCGACCTGCGGGAATCAAACAATCTTTGTATAGCTTATCCCTAACTGGCGATAAATGCTGCCTGGAAATGATAACCAAGCGCAACCACTTCCCATTACGGCTGCGCCCGTTCGAGCGCTTCCGCTTTCTGCCGTTGGGCTACGGCTTCCGCGATTTTGCCTTGGCGCTGCAGCGCTTTCGCCAATCCGCGGTGCGCCTCGGCATAATCGGGGTCCTCGCCCAGCGCTTCCTGATAGCGCTCGACGGCGTCCGCGATTTGCCCCTTCTGCAGCAGCGAGTTGCCTGTATTCGTGGACACGGTCGCCCGTTGGTGATTCATGGCAACCCGTTCCAGTTCCGCGCCCTTCTTGCGCTCGGCGGCTGCCTCGGCCGGGCTGCCCTGCTGCGCCAGCACGCTCGCCAGTGTCAGGTGAGGGTCCGGCTGGTCCGGCGTTTGACGGATCGCTTCCCGCAGAGCGCCGGCGGCTTCGGGCAATTTGTTCATTTTATGATAAAGACTGCCCAACGTCGCCCAGCCGTCGGGGTTGTCGGGGTGCAGCTTCATCGCCCGTGAGAGTTCGCGGGCTGCATCGTCGTAGCGGCCGTCCTGCATATAAATGATGCCCAGCGTGTAAGGCGGCTCGTGGGCGGAAGGATTCAGCCGGGCCGCGGCCTCCAATTCAGGAATTGCGGCGGCATCGTCGTCCTTCAACTTGAGCGCGAGTCCTAGATTGTAGTGCAGCTGAAAATTATCAGGAGCGGTCTTGAGGCCGGACCCGAGGACGCGAATGGCGCCATCGACTTCGTTCATTTGCAGGTAGGCTGCGGCGAGATTCTCGTGCGCGGCGGCATCGTGGGGATTATGGGCGAGCGTGCGCTCAAGAAACGGAATGGCAGTCTTGGCGTTCCCCGTCAACAAAAGAGCTAATCCCAGGCTCGCGACCGCTTCTGCGTTTTTCGGCTGCGCTTCAACGACCTGGCCAAGCAGGGGCACAGCGTCCGCTGTGTGGTCGCCGCGCTCGAGCGCCAGGGCGAGTTGATACTTCGCTTCCGTCGCCGCGGAGCTGAGTTTGATGGCGCGCTGGAATTCCGCGATGGCTTTGTCGTCCTCATTGTTCGCCGCATAAGCCTTACCCAGTTCCGTGGCCGCCACTGGGTTGTCGGGAGCCATCTGGGAAGCCATGGTCAATTCCGGGATCGCGGCAGGCACCCGTTGTTGCATCAGCAGCGCCACTCCCAGATGCAGATGAGCCCCGACCAACTGAGGATTGAGCTCAATCGCTTGCTGAAATTCCCTGACAGCCGCAGGCCAGCTTCGTTGTTGAGCGTGGAGCGAGCCCAGAGCGTCGTGCAGTTCGGGGTTCTGTGGGGAGGCGGCAACGGCGGCTTTGATCTCGGCGATTGCCGCCGATGCCTGCCCGGTCGCGGCGAGTGAGCGAGCATAGGCCTGAAGGACGTAGGAAGGCAGCGCGGGAGCGGAATCTGAACCTGGCCTTTGCCGGGCCTGGGCTTCCAGCTTTTCAAAGGTACCCACTGCTTTCTGGTAGGCGCCGGTATGCTCGTACGCCAGCGCCAGATTTGTTTGGGCGGCAACATCGCCAGGTTTTAGCGCGAGCGCCCGTTCCAGCTCTCGAATGGCTTGGGAAAATTTCCCGACCTGCATCAGCACGGCGCCCAGGCTGCTGTGGCCTTCTTCAATCTGCGGCACCAGGCGGACGACCTTCTCGAACTCGGCTTCTGCGGTCTTCCAGTCTTGGTTCTTCACCGCGGCATTGCCTGCCCCATAGGCTGCCTGCGCCGTGCTGTTGATTTCGATCTGGGATCCCGCCGATGGGTCGCTCTGATCGGCGAAACAGATTCCGTTCCCTAGCGCCAAGGTAAAAGCGAGCAGGAAGGGAATGGAACCCGTTCTGAAAGGCTCCGCCCTACGAGCGCGAGTCCGGACTTTGCCAGAATGAATAGGCAAGGTCCCCGTAAGATACATGAAGTCCGCCGAGGCTCAGATGAGCCGCAACCACATATGGGCGCGAGTATAGCAGTCTATCCTGCGAAGTTGGATGCGACGACTGGTCATGATGGAAGTACGTCGGCAAAGACAAACCCATCGCGCTCGACCACTTCTCCCGTCCGCACTTCGATCGGACGAGAGAAGACCGGCGCATCATAGACGAAGGTGTGAAATTCTCCGTTCTCCCCACAGGGGTCGATCCCGGGAGGGAGAGCCTCGAGCAGGCGCGAATCGTAGTCACGCCCGGCAAAGGACTTTGTCAGCTTCGCGGGATCGACGCAGGTAATCTTTGCTTTCACTCCGGCCGCGATCATTTCGCGAGACAGTTGCTCGGTGGGAATCTTCCAGGCCGGAAACAGCGGTTCGAGTCCGCTGCCCTGCAATTGCCGCACTCGGTAATCGCGAACGTCTTCTAGAAAAAGGTCGCCGAATGCGACCGCGCTGATACCCTCGGCCGTGGCCCGGTGGCAGGCGGCGCGCATTCGATCTTCGTATTCCAGATTAGAACATGGCCAGGGTAGATCGACAGCCCACAGCGGGATCCCAGTTCGCTCGGACTGTGCTTCCACCAAGCCACGCCGGACGGCATGCATCGCCACGCGATTCGCATGGGAGTTAAAGGTGGTGAGCAGGGCGGCGACCTGGAGTCTCGGCTGTTGCCGCAGAAGGTGCAGCGTCCAGGCGCTGTCTTTGCCGCTGCTCCACGATAGCAGGACCCTGGTCACGCTCGACTCATGGTGAGGGTGAGGACTTTGCAAGACTTGAGAATAGCAAACTTCACACTGCGGGCAGAAGGTCGGCCGGAGAGCGTACAGCATACGAACGGCAATTCACGATCAAACCCGCGTCAGCCGATTCCTTTTGTTGTATAAAGGGGCTCACCAATCTCACACACCCCCTGTGCGCAGGAGGTCCAGGCATGGCGCTGCAGACTTTCGTGATTGCAATCCGGGTGCTGCGCAAGAACCCGTTGTTTACATTGACGGCTGTGGCCACGCTCGCCCTGGGACTGGCTGCGACCACCACGATTTTCAGCGTCACCAATGGCGTGTTGTTGCAGCCTCTTCCCTACAAGGATCCTGCCCGTATCGTGATCGCCGGAATGGATCTGCGGCAGCGCCATGTTCGTGATCTTCCGTTCTCCAATGCCGACTTTATCGATCTGCGGGACGGTACGAAAACTGTGTTCGAGGATTTAGCCGGCGTTTTTACGTTTCGTGATGTCACGCCTCTCGAAGACGGTACGCCGGAGCAGACTCATGTGGCATTCGTGACGACGAATTTCTTCCGCTTGTTGGGCGGCCGGATCGTGCTTGGGCGCGACTTCTACGACGAAGACGGAATCCCACAGCCTGCAGCGCCGCCCGGAGCTGGCGAGCAGCGGCCGCCGCCGCAGTTGCCGTTGGTGGCGATTCTCAGCTATGAGTATTTTCAGCGACGTTTTGGCGGCAATGCTGCGGTGCTTGGTCATCCGATGCCGGCCGGCGGGCAGCCCAGCCCGATCATTGTCGGAGTGCTGGCTCCGCACTTTCGGCTGTACTTTCCGCCAGAAGCGGATCAGGAATCCTCACCCGACTTCTGGATTGCCAATCGTCTGGGTTACGATGCCGCCGAACGCAACTCATTCGCGATTCTTCCCGTGGGCAGACTGAAAGCAGGCGTTTCGGTCGATCAAGCGCAAGCGGCCGCCGACAATGTGGCTGCGGAGGCTCGCAAGAACTTTCTCATTGAACGAACCGCCGGATATTACATTCACGTCGAGCCCATGCGGCAGCATCTGGTCTCGGAAGTCCGGCCCGCGATTCTGGCGCTGATGGGCTCGGCGATTTTCCTGCTGCTCATCGCTTGCGCCAACGTAGCCAACCTTATGCTGGTGAGGACTTCGGTGCGCGAACGAGAACTCGCGGTGCGCGCGGCCCTCGGCGCCAATCAGTGGCGCCTGATTATTTCCCTCTTGACCGAAGCATTTCTGCTTACCTCCGTCAGTACGCTGGTGGGTCTGGCTCTGGCGTGGATCGGAATTCAGGAACTGCGCATCCTCGCCCCGCCGAATCTGCCTCGCCTCGATAGCGTCAGACTCGATTCGGTCGTGCTCGGTTTTACCGCCCTTGCATGTCTGGCTGCCACCGCAGTTTTCGGCATGCTGCCGGCTTGGCGAGCCTCGAAGCCCGGAGTCACCACTTTGTTGCGCGGCAGCGGCCGAAATGCCGGACTGTTAGGGGGAAGCACGTTACGCAACGCGGTCGTCATGGTCGAAGTCGCTCTATCGTTCGTTCTGCTGGTCGGAGCGGGATTGATGTTCCGCAGCTTCCTCGAACTGCAGCGCGTTGATCCGGGCTTCGATCCGCACCGGCTGTTGACGTTTCAAGTTGTGGGGAACGGTGAAGTCGGAAACTCACCGGAAAAGCGAGCCGTTTCCGTCCGCCAAATGCAAGAGCGTCTGCGGTCCATCCCGGGAGTTGAGAGTGTGACCGCTTCCAATCCTTTTCCGCTAGCGGGAGGTTTCTTCCCTATCCGGTGGGGCACCGAAGAAGCTCTCGCGGACGCGGGCAAATTCCAAGCGACAGATAATGAAATTGTTCTCCCCGGCTACTTTGAAGCCATGCACATGCGCTTATTGGCGGGCCGCTTTTTCACAGACTCCGACAACTTGCCCGGGCGCAATTTCGTCGTGATCGACGACGTCCTTGCCAACAAGGCTTTCCACGGGCAATCCGCCGTGGGAAGGCGGATTCTCATACGCCTCCGCACGCCCGAGGCTGAATGGGTCGAGATCGTTGGAGTGGTTGCTCATCAGCATGCCGTCTCGCTGACAGAACCGGGGCGTGAACAGGTTTACTTTACCGATGCATTCGTGGGGTCTGGCCGCGTCGGTTGGTGGGCGATTCGGACAGGAAATGCTCCCGCCAATTATGGAAACGCCATTCGCGCTGCGGTAAAAGAAGTAGATTCGCATCTGCTGGTCACCGAGATGCAGCCGGTTGAAGTTCTGGTCGCGCACGCACAAGCTGGCACCCGCTTCTCGTTGATCTTAATTACTGTCTTTGCGATCATCGCCGGCGCGCTCGCCGGGGTGGGGTTATATGGCGTGCTTTCGACGGCGGTGCGGCAGCGTACCGCGGAGATTGGCGTGCGGATGGCCTTGGGGGCTGGACGGGAGGAGATATTCCATCTGGTGGTTGGGCAAGGACTTCGCCTCAGTGCCATCGGGGTTACCGCCGGTGTGATCGGCGCATTTGTGCTGACCCGACTCATGCGTGCCATGTTGGTGGGAGTGAAGGCGACCGATCCGGCGACATTCGGACTGGTTGCGATTCTGTTCTTGTTCGTTGCCGCCATGGCGTCGTGGCTGCCGGCTCGCCGCGCTGCGTCCTTGGAGCCTGCTCGGGCTCTGCGCGAGGAATGAGGATTCACCATGGCCGGCATGAAGCTCTATCGCACATCCAACGGGATATTGGTCGAGGAGAATGACAACTACTATTTGGTCTCGGTCGCCGATTGGGACGAGCTGATGAGCAGCCCCCATCTGTTTACGCTAGTTCGGGAGGTTATTGGCAAAGGGGTGCGGTCGAGTTTCAATGCAGCGACGGTTCTCGCTCCCGTGGCCGGCCAGGAGGTGTGGGCGGCGGGTGTGACCTACTATCGGAGCCGTAATGCACGCATGGACGAGAGCAAAGATGCGGGAGGCGGCAGCTTTTACGATCGCGTGTATGCAGCCGAAAGGCCGGAGCTTTTTTTCAAGGCGACCGGGCGGCGCGTGGTTGGGACAGGGGGCGCGGTGCGTATCCGATCGGACGCGAAGTGGTCGGTGCCTGAGCCCGAGCTGACTCTGTTGATAAGTCCCGCGGGCGAAATTGTGGGCTACACCGTTGGCAACGATATGAGTTCTCGCGATATTGAAGGGGAGAATCCGCTTTACCTGCCGCAGGCCAAAGTCTATGACGGCAGTTGTGCGCTGGGTCCTTGCGTGCTGTTGGCGACCGAGCCGCTGGACAAGACCACCACGATTCAGATGGAGATCGCCCGGCAAGGTAAAACTGTCTTTACGGGAAGCACCACGCTGGCAGAACTCAAACGCGACCCGCAGCAGCTAGCCGCGTTCCTTCTCCGCGACAACACATTTCCCCAAGGCGTATTTTTGATGACCGGGACGGGCATTGTTCCAGCGAACGACTTCACGCTGGCGACGGGGGACACAATTCGGATTCGCATTCAAGGGATTGGCACGCTCGAAAATTATGTCGCGTAGTTATGGTCGCGATGGGGCGGAAGCCAGGTTTGGTAAATTTCATGCGGACGCATGCCGATGGGATGCGTCCGCACATCGCTGGGGGCCACTTCCGCATAATAGAAATTCCCAAACGGAGAATAATAGTGACTCAGTATCGGACAGGGCGAACTGTTCTATGGAAGACCGATGGTGCTTGGCCGGCGACTATGATTCCGGTAAGTCCCCTTCGGTAAGCTGTAACTCATTCGGTGAAGCTCTCTCCATTGGATGGAATCGTAAATGCGCCGCCGACGAGGCTGCCACTGTAGTCGTTCAGGAACGAGAACGAACCCCGGGAACCGCTTCATAGTTACTCATCGCTCAGCTCAACGTAGGGTATTGGGTTGGCGGCTGGGAGTGACATGTTACTGATTCGATTAAGTCGAGCATGTTTTGCGGGTTTGCATTGCCAATGAATGCCGTAACTTTCCCTTAGGTGCGATTTTCTTAACCCTCAGAACGGGCCCAAAAACAGCATCGTCCGGGAGTGTCCTTCCGCCCGAACGCCTATGTACCTTCGAAATCTGTTCCTAACTAATTCCGAAGCTCAGACTGAGTATGTATCGGCGAATCGGGGTGGAAACCCTGCGACGCTGTTGTCTGCTGAGATCGATCTATGAAATGTCTTCAGACAATTGGCGCTGTGAGGCGTGACAGGCGAAGCCAACTGGGAATGGTGCTTCTCTGCCTGGCGACGATGGTTGGCTGCCAAGGTTTCAGCTCAAGCAAGTCTGCCGCCACGCAGCAAGTGCAGGCGGGCACTCTGTCTCTGAGCGGAGCTAGCCTGAGCTTCGGCAGTGTTACCGCGGGCACCAGCAAGACGTTGACGTTGACCGCGTCCAACACCAGCACGGCTTCCATTACGCTTAGCAGCGCGTCGATTTCCAGCCAATATTTTTCGTTGAGTGCTCCAACTCTGCCCGCCGCGATTATGGCTGGCCAGAGCATGCCGGTCAGTTTCGTCTTTAGTCCCAACGCGGCAGGGACTTTCAATGCCACCGTCACGGTTACGAGCAATGCCTCCGATAGTTCGGCGACTGTGTCGCTTACCGGAACCGGAGTGGCGAGTGGTCTGCTCGGAGCCAGTCCAGCCAGCGAGAGCTTTGGCAGCGTAACGGTTGGCAGCCAGAGCAGCCAGACGGTCACTCTGACGAATAACACTGCTTCGACGGTCAACATTTCTCAGGCCGCGGTGAGCGGCAGCGGATTCACGCTGAGCGGCATAACCACGCCACTGGCGGTCGACGCTTCTAAAAGCGCCACGTTTACCGTTACCTTTGCACCTAAGGCGACGGGAAGCGCGAGCGGCAATGTGACGATCACTTCGGATGCTCCGAATCCCTCGCTGTCGGTGGCATTGACCGGTACTGGGGCTGCGCTGGGCGCGCTGGGAGCGAATCCGACGAGTTTGAACTTCGGAACTGTGCAGACGGGCACCAACCAGCCACTGCCAGAAACCGTGACCAACACCGGCGGTTCGACGGTGACAATTTCAAGCGTTGGAGTGAGCGGGACAGGTTTCGCCATACAGGGAATTTCTACACCGGTGACGCTCACCCCAGGACAAAGCGCCAGCTTCACCGTGACCTTTACTCCGGCATCCGCGGCCACTGCCAGCGGTAGCGTGACCGTGACCTCGAATGGCTCCAATCCAAGTTTGACAATTGCTCTTGCGGGTACCGGATCGACCGCGGCTGGACAGCTTTCCGCGAGTCCGACGCCCGTCGCGGTTGGGAGTGTGTTTACGGGGTCAAGCGGAACCGCCACGGGAAGTCTCACTGCGACTGGAGCGAACGTAACCGTAACCGCAGCCGCTACCGGGAACTCGCGCTTTGTAATCAGTGGCTTGTCCCTGCCGGTGCGGATTCCGGCGGGCACGAGTGTGCCGTTTACCGTGACCTACAGTCCGCTGGTTGCAGGTGCGGATAGTTCCACCCTAAGCTTTACCAGCAACGCCCAGGTTACCACTACGACCGATACGGCTACCGGAACCGGTGCTGCGGCTCCAACTCATACCGTCAGTTTGACGTGGACCGCCAGCAGTTCCACAGACGTTTCGGGCTATAACGTTTACCGTGCCATCTACGTCAGTTCCTGCGGTGCGTACACAAAGATTAACGGAGCCACTTTGGTGAGTGCGGTGACTTACACCGATTCCGCGGTGACCGACGGGACCAACTACTGCTACGCTACCACCGCCGTGGATTCGAGTAATGAAGAGAGCGGCTACTCCAACGTTGTTTCCGATGTTCAGATTCCTCCTCCGTAATTGTGTCAGGGGTTCAGGTTTCGCTGGCTTTTCGTTCAGATTCGCACGAGAATCGCCGGCATTTGTCACGGTCGGAAAGCGTCACAAACTTTTCGAAGCGCTTCGAGTCCTTGAAGACAGTCCTCGTGTTCGATCCTGCTTTCTGTCCTGCACTTTCCTGAACTTGGCTTAAGAGCGTCATCCTTCTAAGGATGAATGACTACCGTCTCCTTCCCGGCAGCTTTCCTCGATTACCAAGGTAAGACCCGTGCAACGATTTAGCTCACCCTCTGGCGGGAGAACCGACGACAATGGGACCTGTCGGAGAGCGATTTGCCGAGAACACCACGCCAGCTGATCAAATCGTCCGTCCGAAGCCGACCTCTGTTTGCTGCTGATCTGAAAGGAAATACCCCACGCGCTATAGTCCAACCGCAATCATATTGTTACTGGTCTCGAGCCTAAGCTATGCCCAAAACACCCCGTCCGAGCGCGATGAGATTCAACAACTTGTTCAGCAGGTAGCGGCACTTCAGGAGCGAGTTAGGCTGCTTGAGTCCCAGCAAGCAGCGAATTCCGCCTCCACTACCGATGGAACTGCTCAGGCTGTAAGCACACCCACGGCGCAAACTGCGCCTAACGATGCGCTACCTCCTTCCATCCCAGAAAGTCTTCACGAACTCCATGGCATTCAATGGCGGGGGTTCGGAGAAGTCGACTACAAGGTCCTCAATCAGAGAACGCCCGAATTGGGAACGTATGGCTTTGTACCCGGCTCACATGGGGACTTCTACACCGGCGACTTTGAACTCTTGCTCACGGCCCGGATCAACGACAAGGCCAGTGTCTTATCAGAAATCGTCTTCGAAGAACAGGATGCCCAGAAGTTTGGAGTCGACTTGGAGCGCGTGCTACTCAAGTACGATTACAACGACCACCTGAGAATGTCTTTCGGTCGGTATCAGACGGGAATTGGCTATTACAACACTGCCTTTCATAGCGGTAGCTGGCTTCAAACCACCGCCGATCGCCCTCTAATCATGGAGTTTGCCGACGATGGAGGTTTGCTGCCGACACAGGCGATTGGATTGTCCTTCACGGGCGCCATTCCTTCCGGCGGATTGGACCTCAACTACATCGCTGAGTATGGATCCAGCGATACGATTCGTCCCGAGCTCAATGGCAACGTATTCGAAGACGAGAACAATGGCAATCACGTAAATGTCGGCCTGTTTGCCCGCCCCGAATCAATACCCGGCTTGCAGGTAGGCGCATCAATTTATCACGATCAGATTAGTGACTTCACGCAAGGACCCACTGTCAGGCTCGGCCAGACCATCGTCAATGGACATATTGTCTATGTCCGGCATGGAATCGAGTTCCTGAATGAAGGCTTCCTCATTCGGCATGCATACGATCAGAACGCAACCGTGTTTAACATGCCCGCATTCTATTCGCAGATATCGAAGCAGTTTGGCCGTGTTCGGCCGTTCTTCCGATATCAGTACATAAACGCAAATCCGGGCAGCCTCTTTCGAGATGTTGATCTTCGTTACGGGCCCTCATTTGGTGCGCGATACGATTTCGATGACTTCATCGCTTTCAAGGCTCAATTGGACCAAACCGAGAGAAAGGGCCAGGCGGACCTTGACGGGCTGCATTTCCAGTTGGCATTTACGTTCTGAAGCGATCTATGCAAACCAAACTTATCGTCGGATGGATCGCCATCTTCCTCGCGGGTCTAGCAGGCTTTTCCTCCGCTGCCGCGCAGACAGGAAGTGTGGCGGTCGTGGTCAACGAGAAGAACCCGGTGAAAAATTTAAGCACTCCCGAGCTTCGCAAGCTCTTTGCCGGAGAGAAACATGACTGGGCTGGCGGCTTGCCGGTCAAATTATTCGTACGCGCGCCCGGTGCATATGAGCGAGTCGTTCTGTTGAAATTGTTGGGTATGTCAGAGAGTGAATACAAGCGCTATTGGGCGGCTCAAGTCTTTCGGGGAGAGGCGCAGGCGGAGCCAGTTGCACTGTTCTCGAATGGTATGCAAAGAGAAGCGATCGTGCTGTATCCCGGTGCTGTGGCTTTAGTGAATGTCCAGGACATCAAGCTCGGCATGAAGGTGGTCAAGGTAAACGGTCATATGCCCGCCGAGGCGGGATATTCATTCTGAGAATTCTGATTCCTTCCGAGCGAGACACGTCGACTGTGGACTGCAAGCAGCAAGAAAGATATCAAGTCTTGATCAGTGTTCGGGGGGTAGCCAGTTCAGACCTCCGTGGCCGCAAACTGCAGCGCAAGCGACTCTTCATCGCCTTGAGTCCAAACTGGTCCCCTATGGAACAGCCTGCACCTCTCCTTACGCTCCATGCAGTTTGCCTAAGGCCCGCGTCCGCCGCGCCGGTTTTTTCGAACAGCTCGCCCCAATCCTCTGTTCCTCCCCCACTCTGCTTACCAAGAGCGCGCCAGTCGAAAAGCACTCGTGTCCATCGTCGGGAACAAGTGGAATTTGCACCTACTATTTCACATCCGCCGAACGGTCTCCTTCGTAGTGCATGATGTGGTAATACGCCTCCCAGCCATCCCATAGCAGGGGCGGAGCAATGTAGGTTTGGGGATCGTCCAGGAACTTCGAGAATATTTGGAGGAGTTCGCGAGTGCGCTCGACTCCCGTCAACCAATCTCCCCGATACCAATTTTTCCATTTGCCGTATTCTGCAGCGACCTCGGCGCGATGAATCTCCTCGAGCGCCGCGATGGCTTCCTGAGCCTCATCATGAGCTTGAGACTTCCTTCCACTTTCAGCGTCCTCGATAGCTTTCGATACCAGAAACAGGCCTCGATTGCTTTCGCGATTGATGGCAATCATAGCCAGAACTTGCTCGCGATAGAAATTCTGCCGCGGAATGGGAATCACCGGCTCCAGGGCAAGAGCCTTCTTCCAGATCGCATCCCATCGCGGTTGTGCATCGCCACACTGCTGAACGTTTCTGGCAATGGCCTGGGCCAGCCATTCTTTGCCACTCAGCCGGGCAGAGCCCGACGCCAGTTCCCCATCGAGAATGCGGGCAGGCTCCCATTTCGGCGCCTGGCTAGGCAGGGCATAGAGGGGAGAATCGATCATGTAGGTCAGCAGCATTCGGCGCGCTTCGGTGTGATACAGTTGATCGCCGTATTCATGAGGCGGATCGCCGGAGTGCGCGGGCGACTTGAAGTACTCCTTGTACAGTTCGACGAGTTTCGGAGCGGCCTTCTCCCCAAATTCCTGAACCGACCACTGCCGGTAAAACTCTTCGGCCGGGGCGGATGCCCCCGGCAGACCCTTCCATACTGCATCCATGACAGCTCGAATTGACATGCTGACCGGACGAATATCGCTGGTATTTACAAGGTAATACTCGGTGGCTCCCGCTTTGATGTAACGCCCGATTTCCGACAAGCTGCGTTCAATGGGAACCATCTCGGTGAGTTGGTTCGCTCTCCCATTCATCATGGCAACATGATCGTAAGCTCCCTGGGCGGCAGTCACTGCACCATGGTCCTGCAGATAGCCGTATCCGTCATCAGCCCATACGGTCGTAACCTCCGGTGGAATCTTGAGGTCGCCCTGCTGCACCAGCCTTGCACCCTCTTGCCACAAGTTGGTAACGAACTTCGCCTCCGGGCGGACCGAGCGCACAATGCTCATCTGATCGGAGATCGCCGTGCTGATGAGTTGGCCCAAAGCCTTGTTATTGTCCCTCACACTGGGATCCATCGACCCGTAAGTGACATCCGATAGACCGCGCAGACCGACCGACCATAGCACCTCCTGATCCGGCAAGTAGGAGCGCACAGCATCCCGCCATGCACGCTCCAGAATCTCAGGATTCGCGGTGTAGTTGTAGGGGACGTCTTTTGGCCACCGCGCAACGTTCATTCCCAGCGGGATAGCGTGGTGTTGTGTCACGATGAGGCCCCGCTTGGCCGCAAGCTTGACCTGCGGATCATCCGGGAAGATCCATGTCCCCGGCGTGACCATGTTTCCCTTCAGACGCAGGATCGTTTCATAGATTTTGTTCCATACATCCAGCGAGATTCCGGTCTTGTCTTTCTCCTCCCCCGACGCCCATCCGGTCAACAAATCTTCGTCATTGATGAAAAAACCGCGATACTTGAAAACCGGAGGGGGGAAGGTTCGATCGAGCGATGCTGGAACTTCAATCGCGGCATGGTGCGCGGGTTTCTGATCGGTCCAGTAATACAAAGGATCGACACCGAGATATTTCTGGGAGAATTCGTAGATCGCATAGATGGCGCCTCGCATGTCAGCGCCCGCAAGCAGCACGACCTTGGTCGGATGGTGCTCGTTCCAGTTCACCGTGCGCACGGAAATTGAAAAAGATTCCGCTTCAGTCAAACCGGCAGGGCGCAAGGCTTGGGGAAGCTTGCTTTGCTCGCCGGCAAGTATCGTTACCTCCCCGGCATCTTGCTCGTGATGAATCATTCTTGGCCGCCTTCCTAGAACTGCGTCCAGATCACTGGCCAGATTTCTTACGGCTTCCTGGACCGGCTCCGGTTCATCCAGATTTTGAAGGATGGCAATTGTGCCGTCGAGAACTACAGGCGCTGGCTTGCTGCGATGAGCTGCTTGGGAGGGATCGGGATTCTTGGCGGTGGCTTGCGGATGGGCGAGTGCAGGTAGAGAGCATCCGCAGATTGTGACAGCCAACACGAGACTTTTTATTCGCCTGGTCCAGGGCTGCAGGATTGTCTGTTTGCCCATTGTCTGTTTTCCCATGGTTCTCCTTGCCGTGCGCGCTTCCGCCTCGTGTCTGGGAACTGGAATTGAATACTCGTATGGATTCACACAGACTCGCTGCAAACGGCACAATGATCGCTGGTTCCCATGGAGAGCGCACCAGGATGCGTCCTCCCGTGAGGCGACAGCATCCCAGAAACACTGGACCTGCGACTCGCACCGAGCATCCAGGGCGGATCTGTTCAGACCTCCGAATTCCGATGCGATTTGCTCAGTGGCCTGGGTCAAAACTCATCGTTGAAACCAAGGTTCCGGTATCATAGACCGCCGAACTCCACGGTACGATGAGAGTAAACCGGGCGAGCGGATCGCAACCGACAAGCCGGACGGTGAATGCCGCGCTGGCAGTGCCTCCCGGGGCGATGTCGCCAAGCGCAACCGGATAATTCCCCGGTGCGGTTACCGTCGGACGGCAGTGCGAGGGCGGGCCCCAGCCTTGCGTAACCCTAAATCCGTTGATCTGCGTCGCATAGGCCGGGCCCACGTTCCCGTTGGTCGCGGTCACAGTCACAACGCGCGTATCCCGCTCCCCAGCCGTGCTGGAGACGGCGAACGTCATTCCATGGCCGGGCAACTCCGTGGGATCGACGATTCCCCAGTAAGCGGGCTTGGCCTGCAATCCCATATCGAAAGGCAACGGGTAGTCGGTGCGAATGACCGGGAAGCTGTCCAGCCAAGTATCGTCATCGGCGAATCCCCAGAAGGTCACCGCGCTGATTTTGCCGGCGAGCTGGCGCAGTGCCTCAAAATATTGCGCGTAGAGCCAGCCCTGCTCCGCCAGCAACCCTGCCGGCGGGTCGTTGCCATAGTTTGAGGTAACGTCTCCGGCATTGTAGATACTCATGTCCAGTTCGGTGATTTGCTGATCGAGATCTGGAAAACGATCAGCCACTCGGTTGATGGCATGCACCATGGCTGCGGTCGACGGATAATTGATCGCATTGTGCATTTCATGCCCAATGCCGTCAAGCGGAATGCCTCGCGCGCGAAGGTCGCCGACCACCTGTACCAGGCAGGCCAAGCGGTTCGGATCGGTAGTGCTGTAATCGTTGATAAATAACTGTGTGCCGGCGGGAGCATATTGTCGCGCTGCCTTGAGCGCCACATCGATGTAGCTCTTGCCAAGTACCTGATAGAACGGACCGTGGCTGAGACAGTCGGGCTGGCTGGGATCGAGCGGCTCGTTCACGACGTCCCAGGCGTAGACCTTGTTGCCAAAGTGCTCGACCTCGCTCTGGATGTGCTCTTCTATATTGGCCGTCACCAGAGCCTGGTTGGCCGCTGAATTTGTGCCGTCACCGGTTGCGTACGAGGGAGTTTGCTGGCCACTGGCCCAAACCAGGTTGTGGCCGCGCACCCGCATGTCGTTGCACTGGGCGAGCCCGACCTCACTGTCTGCATTGCCGAATGTGTAGCTACCTTTGGTGTTCTCTACCGAACTCCATTTCATGTCGTTTCCCGACGTAATGCTGTCGAAATGCATGGTCAGTAATTGGGCGTGAGGTCCAGAGAGGTCTGTCAAATCGACGGCCGCGCCCATCCGGAAGTACGGTGAGAGAGTCTTGTAAATGGAGGGAATGTTGGTCTGAATGGTTGGCGGTGCCACGTAAGTAAGCTGGAAGTCGTCGATGTAAAACGACACCAGATCGCTGCCCGACGCCGGAACGGTTTGGATGTACAAATACGCCGCTCCCGGGTCGTAGCTGTTGGACATGTTGTATCCGGTCACACTGATTTGGTGCCAGTTTCCGTCCGCCAGAACGGTGACTCCGGGGTAACCAGTGATGCTCGGGAAACTGACGTTGCCATCCAGAGACACCTGGAGGCTCAGGTTGATCACATGGCTTGAGCCATCGGTAGGAAGCAGCCGAACCCACACACTGAGGTTATAGACCGAGCCGTTATACATCTTGTCGCTGACGCTGATCTGGGGTCCATCGTAGTTTGCGGTTCGCCCCGTAATCAGCAGGCTGTTCGCGCCGCTGTGCGCCTGCGCGGAAGTATTGGTCAGCGTGGAGCTGCCCGAACGCGAACTCCAGCCGTCCAGGCCCCCATCTTCGAACGTCGTGGTGATCCCCGAGTTGTCCTGCTGGCTCGGGTTTGGTGGTGGAGGCGAGATTTCGGCTATGGTGACGTCGGCGATGTAAAAAGAGTCGGTCGCGCTGCTCGACTGAATGAAAAGGATAAGGCCCGTGGGCGGGCCGGGAAGGTTGCTGAAGCTGAAAGTGCCCTGCACTTTGGTCCAAGTCGAACTCGAGAGCGCAGCGGACGTTCCGAGATTGGCGTACGCTCCCGATGTGTTGGCGCAGTTTGTGGTTTTGGTCGTGAGTGTCACAGTTGGGTTACTGCTGTCAGGGGTCGTAAGTAAGACGTAAGCGCTGACCTGATAGGTCGCATTCGCGACCACGCCGTTCACGCTGAGTAAATTGAGGCTTGGGCCCATGTAACCAGCGGTTCGGTTTGTGACCAGAAGGCTGTGAGTGTCGGAATTCGGACCGGGAAGCGGAGGTGTCGTGTTGGTCAGGGATACGGACCCGAAAGGCGCCCAGCCGTCAAGACCACCGTCCTCGAAGTTATAAGTCGCAACTGGGGTTCCGCCCGCAGGGGGCGCGGTTTCGGTGATGACTACTTCATCCAGATAGAACGACTGCGCGCTGGTCGCTCCCACCAACTGAGCGTACAGGGTTAAACCTGTTTCCGTGGTGCTGACGGTATAGGTTCCACCGATCTGCACCCACCCGGAAGACGAGACCGGCACTGTGTAGGTGCCAATCGTGTCGTAGCAGGTACCGCCGGAGCAGCTAGCGTCGCTGCGCTGGATCGTGAAGTTCGCGTTGGCGGGGCTTTCCCCGCTGGTCAGCTGGACGTAGCCCGTAATTGTATACTTCGCCCCCGCCAGCAGCACACTGCTCAACGGGATGGAAGGTCCGCCGGCGCCACTGGAGTTGGTTGTGGTCAGCAGACTTTCGGATCCAGAATAGGCCGCAGCGGTGGTCGCGACCGGCGTACTTGCGCCGTTAAAGGAAGTCCAACCATCGGCAGTACCGTCTTCGAAGCTATACGTCGCAACCGTCTGGGCGACTAACTGACTGGCGCAGACAAGGGCGAGAATCGCAAGCACGCATGAAACCCAAGCAGTTCGATTCCGGGATTGACGTTCGGTGCGGTGTGCAGCGGAAGACATGGTGGAGCCTCCTTGAGGCGCAGATTGTGGTCCAGCGAGCTAAGCCGCGCCTTCAACCCGGCGGACGTTTTGGGTTCTCGTGAGGGCCACGATTTCCTTGACGGGGGCGCGTTTAACACCGGGCGGTTAAAAGATCAGTTTTCCTCCGAACCACCACACGCGCTGTCCACCGCTGCCTCCCAACGAAGCATTGGTGGTGACCAAAGTCGAAGTGATTGCCCCGAAATTAGCGGCGCTTATGTTCGTGTTGGGGGTGTTGAAGTGTGGAGTGTTGGTCACGCCGAACGCGTCCGCTTCGAATTGGAAGGTGAAGCGCTCGGTTATTTTGAAGTTGCGGAACAGACTCATATCGAGTTCGAAGAATCCTGGTCCCCGAAGGATATCGCGCCCAGCATCGCCCAGCACCCCGGGAGAGGTTACGGGTGCGAATGCCGCGGGATTGAAGTATTCGCAGGCCAGAGTTCCTGTGGGACAACTGGAGCGGGGCGCGCCCTTCACGAGGCTGATAGGTCCGACGATGTTTACCGTCTGCGTGTTTCCCGGTGCGTTCAGGGCTGTACTGCCGGAACCCGTGTCGGTGATGGTAAAGGGCGTGCCGCTCATGGCGCTCAACACCCAGTTGAGTTGCCAGCCCCCCGCCAACCGGCTGCCGATGCCTTGTGTGGCCCAACGCTTATCCCGACCAAAGGGCAGTTCGTAGAGTCCGTAGAACTCGAAGTTGTGGGTCCGGTCGAAGCCGGCGAGAGCTTTGTTGCGGGGCAAGTATGCGGGATAGGGCCAGAGAATGAAATTGATTTCCTCATCGTCTTCAAAATCGATGGCCTTTGAAAGCGTGTAAGCGACGCCCAACTGTGAGCTGCCGCCGAGACGCCGCGTCAGCTTGGTTTGCAGGGAGTCATAGTAGTTGTTGCCGTAGGGCGTGAGCGAGTTGATGTCCGACCAATTGCCGCCGAACTGTGCATTGAGGATGCGTCCCGTTTGCCCACCGCCGCCCGGGGCAGGGTTGACATTCAGGTTCGTCAGCGGTCGAATACCGCGCTCGCCGACGTAGCTCGCGTCCGCCACAAAACCGGCGAACTCGCGTTCCAGAGTCAGATTGAAAGAATTGATGTACCCCCGCCGGAAATTCAGCGGGACGGTGGTTGTGCCCACGCCATTGGGAAGGGGATAAGTCCCGGGCGCATTGGGAAGGATCGGTATCGCCGTGATGCCAGTTGGCAGGTAGGTATAGGGACCAAGGGCGTTCACGCCGGTAAGGCTCGCGGCCGGGGCGAATCCCGAGTTCCCCGCTTGCGGATAGAAGTTGCCGGTGAAATCGGAAATGGTATCCGCCGGATAGGAATTCCGCAAAAACCGCCAGTTATTGGGATCGGCACTCATTCCGTAGCCGGCGCGAATGACAGTTTTTTCCAGGGGGCGATAGGCAAGTCCGATCCGGGGTAGAAACAGTCCGTCGTGGACGTCGACGTGGTCATCGATTGGAATCCCACTGTTGCCTCCGCCTACAAGGACATTCATCGAGGAAGGATCGAGGACCCGAGCGCCACCAATATCACTGTAAGCCATCGGGTAGTATTCCCAGCGAACCCCGTAATTCACCGTCAGCCGTGGCGTAAGCTGCCACTGATCGCGGGCATAGGCCGCGAACTGAGACCAGCGCAACGCGATGGTATTGGCGTTCTGAACCGCCTTGCCCACCTCGTCTGGCAGCCCTAAAAGAAAATCGGCCAGGGAATTGAACTGGGCATTGCTGGGCGCGCCAGCACTACAATTTCCGCTCACCGTGCAGCTGGCGAGCTCGGTACCGACGCCGGTGAACCGGAAGCTGCCGCGGGCCGTCTGGAAGCTTCCGCCTTGCGGCTGAAAGTGGTTTAGTTGGGTGTGATTGAACTCGAAACCAAAGCGCAGTTGATGTCGTCCCTTGATCCATGTCGTATTGACGTTGCTCACGTACTGATTGTCGCGGAACAGGAACGGATTGCCGGTGTTCGCGTTGCCTAAGTTGGAGAAGGTGTTGAATTGGAATGCCGGAATGCCCCAATAGAGTTGGTCTCCGGTGCCGGTGGTGCAGTTGGCGGTGAAACAGTCATTGGTCCCGGGGATTTTCAGAGTGTTCAACCCGTAAGCTTTATCTTGGGAAATGTCCACATCTTCGGCATTGATCCGCTGGCGCGTGAAGCCGACGTTGGCATCGAGCAACAGATTGGGAGAGAAGGCGTAGGTTCCGCCCAGACCCACCACCTGGATCCGGGAAAACGAAAAGCCATTCTGGCCGCCGTTCGTGGCATTCCCTCCGGCCGCGCCTAAAGCAGGTGGGTCGAAGATACTGCTTCGCGAAAAACTGTAGCGGCCAAAGATCGTGGACCTCTGGCTGGTGATGTAGTTGACCTTTCCATCGAAATCGTCGCGGTGGAAGTAGCCCGACAGGGGCACAAAGTAATTATTGGATGTCCCGGTTTGATTCGGCGCCGGTATCAGCGACATCATCTGTAGCGCGGCCGGATCGACGGCGGAAAGGCAAATCTCGTCGGCGACGCCGTTGCAGGTGATCACCGAGCGCCCAGTCCCATTGGCATTGCCTGTCCTCGGATCGTAGATGTTCACAGGTTTGCCCGTAGAATCGGTAATTCCACGGAAGTCGAAAAATCCGTTGGCCAGGGCATTTTTGTTCTCGAGAGCGCCCGCCGGGACAGTCTGAAAATTGCCGGCAGGCGCCTGGGCTTGTCGGGTTGATTCCCAGCTGCCAAAGAAGAAGAGCTTATCTTTCTTGATCGGTCCACCGACCGCGCCCCCGAATTGATTGAACACGTTCAGAGGGTTACGGAACGTCGGGGGATTAAAGTAGTTCAACGCCGCCAGGTCGTTATCCGTATGGAACTCGTGCGCGTCGCCATGAAATTGGTTCGAGCCGGACCTGATGCGGACATTGACCGCCGCTCCCCCGGCCATGCCTTGCTCGGCGTCGAAGGAGTTGGTGACTACGTTTACCGTTTCGATCGCATCCGTCGGGGGGACGTAAGCGATGTTGTTGGGCAGCCAGGGATAGGCATCCTGCACGCCATCAATGCGAGTATTGTTGCCCTGGCTGGACTGGCCATTCACGTTGGAGGTCATGGCCCGCTGCGGGTTTCCACCCGCGGAATTGTTTTCCATCGGCAAAGTCGAGCCGGGAATAATCTTGTACAGCGATTGAAAACTCTTACCTTCCGATGAGATGGAAGGAAGTGACTGAACCTGAGCGGCGTTCAGATCGGTGCGTACATCGGAGCGATCGGTTTGCAACACCGCCGCGTCTGCCGTTACCGTCACGCTTTGTTGAACCTTAGCCACCTGGAGTCGAGTGTCCAGGCGCCGCACGGCGTTGACCGTTACCCCGACGTTCTCCATGACTAGGCTGGCAAAATTCGGCGCTGAGATGGTGATTCTGTAAACCCCGGGTTGCAACGTGGTAAAGCGATAGATCCCGCTGCTGTCGGTGGTTGTTTCCTGGGGAATTCCCCGACTGACATCGAGCGCCTCGACGCGCGCTCCGGCTACGGCGGCGTTGCTGGCGTCGGTTACGTTTCCCGTGAGGGATCCATACAGGACCTGCGCTTCAACCGGCAGGGAACAAATGCAGAGCAACAACAGTGCCCGCCCGGCGGTAATTAGTTGTCGTCTCGTACTATATAGGGGGATTGGAACTCGCTCGCGCTTCGACATGGAACCTCCTCTTGCCCCGGAGTGAGAGCGGAGATGGATGCAGGCTGGCGCCGGGGTGGAGAGCCTGGCATCGGCAGAACTTGAGAATTCAACACGCCAATCGGCTGCGATTTTTGTGCTTACATAAGCCTGGTTACCCTCTCGTGCTGTTCCAAAGCTTCGCGTTCTTGCGGTCCGGGTGCTGTTGGTCCGAAGTGCTTTTGCAGAACCAGAGCGACGGCCCCTCGCAGACGGGCGCGGCTGGGATCGTCGGACGGTCGCAACCGCGGTGGTTTTCCAACGAATGATGCCTGGGCAATTTCTGCTTGGATAATCGGGCCCAGCCGCCGCCAGAAGCGAGTAAATTCGCCCACCACCAGGATTTCCTCGGGTGCGAGCCCGGCCACGATCATTCGTATTCCCTTGCCGACGGCGTGGGCCATTTGTTCTAGCGCGCGCCAGGCGAGAGCGTTCTCGGTTCCCGCAAGGTCCAATAAGTCACGAAAACTGGGTCCGTCTTTGGTCGCGCTGGATTCGTGGTAATAGCGCAGCGCGGCTCGATTTGAAGCATAAACCTCCCAGCAGCCGCGGCCGCCGCAGGTGCAAAGCGGGCCGTCCGGATTCAAAGGCACGTGCCCAAACTCGCCTGCCATGCCATTCAAACCACGAGCTAACTGGCCATTCGCAAAAATGCCCGTGCCCACGCCCTCGGAAACGGTAACCACCACCAGATCCCGAATCTTGTCCGCTTGTCCAAACCAGACCTCGGCCAGCACGCAGGCATTGGCAGCGTTTTCCAATTCCACGCGCAGTCCGGTGGCCTTCTCGATCGGTCCCTTGAGATCGCATTCTCCCCACCGCAAATTAGGGGCAAACATGAGCCGCTGCGTGGACTCGTCAAATCGTCCCGGCAAACTGATCCCCACTCCTTCGAAAATCAGGTTGGGGTAGCCTGCGATGAGCTTCTGAATTCTGGTGGCCAGTTCTTTGACCGCGGTACGCGCGTCCGCCCGCGTCGGCATGCTCTGTTGCGCGAGAAAGTGCCCATTCACATCCGCCACCGCGATCGTGATCTGGATGGGCCGAACATCGGCCACCAGGATCGCGCGCCGATCATTCAGCCGCAAAAACGTCGGACGCCGGCCGCGCGGCAACCGCCCTACAGCGCCATAGAGAACCCACTTCTCGTCAATGAGTTGCTCGGTGATCAGCGATACCGTACTGCGCTGCAGGCCGGAGACCCGCGCTAACTCGGCGCGGGAAATGGGTTGCCGCCGCCGGATCAGATTCAGGATGACGCCGCGATTGATTGCCCGCGCCGTCTCACTGGATGCGACTTCCGTATTGGTAAAGTTGGTGCGGCGCATCAAAGTCCGTGGGTTACTTTATTCGACCAGAGGTCGCGCTACTCCCAATCAAGTTCAGGACCATGCCGCGACGGATCCCGCGCGCCGCTTCGCTCGTGGCTCCCGGCGCGTCTCTGGAATGCGTCCGCGACATCTGCCGTGCTGTTCCGGCGGGAGCCGGAACCGTCCCGCCGTCTTAAATTCGCGACTCAAACTATATGAACGAAACAGCGCGGTTGTCAAGATAGATTCTAGAAGCTCTGGCTTGTTTTCTTCTTAATCCCTACAGACGATGGATGCCCCATGATGCCCCGGAGCCCGCCGAAAACACGGCATATGTTTCCTCGGGCAAGCCGGCCCAGACCAAGTCGGACCAGACCCAGCGCACCGTTTCAGGATGGTTTGCAACCTTGGTATTCGAGTATACGTCCAGGCCACTGCCAGCCAGTGATTTGGCAGTTGGGATCGATGTGGGGGTGACTACATTCGCTACGTTTTCGGACGGCACAAAAATTCAGAATCCCCGAATTTATCAAAATACTCAAGCCGAATTGCGCAGAGCGCAGCGTAAAGTATCTCGTCGTAAGAAGGGTTCCCACCGGAGACGGAAAGCGGTTGTCCAGCTGCAGAAAATTCATGCCCGAATCGTAAGCCAGCGTTCCGACTTCCTGCACAAGCATTCGACTGCCGTCGTTCGTAAATATGGAACGATTGTAGTCGAGGCTCTCAACGTCGCAGGTATGTCTCGCAGTACTTTAGC
>Ga0209420_1000327_pt1 | contig 26554 bp, 25 predicted proteins | sample BlaSpr_A8_OM1_O1_FD_187972 | JGI IMG/M metagenome (GOLD analysis project Ga0209420, IMG submission 187972) | Forest soil microbial communities from Thunder Bay, Ontario, Canada - Black Spruce, Ontario site 2_A8_OM1_O1 (SPAdes) (version 2) | ecosystem: Environmental > Terrestrial > Soil > Boreal...
GCCGCATCCGGTCACCGCGAAGGTCGTCGCCAACGTGGCCAGCAGCGTTAGCATGGCGGTCAGTGGCGTTCTCTTCATGGCCTGGCCTCCAATCGTCGCTCGTGGGCTCGGGCGCTCACCCTACCAGCCGTTCTGAGAGCTGGTCGACCCTGGACGATCGGACGCAGTCGGGCAGATCGTCATGAGCGTCGATACCGCGGCGAGCCCTGGGGCGATGGAGACCTCCACGCAAGCGCCTGCCCTCGAGCGCGGGCAGGGCTCGCGTCCAGGGTTGCTCCTGGCGGTCTGCTGCGTGGCGCAGTTCATGGTCATCCTCGACCTGAGCATCGTCAACGTGGCGCTGCCGTCGATCCAGTTGAGCCTCGGCTTCTCCTCGCCCGACCTGCAATGGGTGGTGGACGCATACGCGATCTCGTTCGCCGGCTTTTTGATGTTCGGCGGGCGCGCGGCGGATCACCTCGGCCAGCGCCGGACATTCGTCGCGGCGCTGGTCCTGTTCGCGCTCACCTCGCTGGCCGGCGGCGCGGCGCCGGACCAGGTGGTGCTCGTGGGCGCCCGCGCGGTGCAGGGCCTCGCCGGCGCGTTGATGGCGGCATGCTCGCTGGCGATCATCACCGCGTCGTTTCCGCCGGGCCCCAAGCTGCATCGGGCGATCGGCACCTGGGCGGCGATGAACGGGCTCGGGGGCGCAGCAGGAGTGCTGTTCGGGGGGATCATCACCGAAGAGCTCAGCTGGCGCTGGGTCCTGCTGATCAACCCTCCGATCGCGATCGTGACCGCGCTGGTGGCCTACGCGGTCGTCAGCGAGCGCCGCCGAGCACGCGACGGCGACAGCTTCGACCTCGCGGGCGCGCTGACACTGACGATCGGCCAGATAGTGCTGGTGTACGGGGTCGTCGAAGCGGGCCTGAAGGGCTGGGACTCGCTTGCTGCGCTCGGCCCGATCATCGGCGGCCTGTTCCTGCTCGGCGTGTTCGGCGTGATCGAGGCGCGCGTGGCGTCCGCGCCGCTGATCCCCTTCAAAGAGCTGACCAGGCCGCTGCGGACCGCCAACACCATCGTGCTGCTGTTCAGCGCGGCGCTCTTTCCGATGTGGATCGTCAGCTCTCTGTACCTGCAGCAGGTGCTGGGCCTGTCGCCGCTCGATACGGGTCTGATCTTCCTGCCGATGACGCTGACGATCATGCTGGTCGCCTCGCAGGCCGGCAAGCTCGTGAGCCAATTCGGCGTGCGCCCGGTGCTCGGCGGCGGCCTGGTGATGTTGACGGGCGGGCTGCTGCTGCTCGCGAAAATCGGGTCCAGCGGCAGCGGGATCGTGTACGTGATGGTCCCCGGGCTGCTCACCGCGGCGGGAATCGCGATGTCGATCGTGCCCTCGACGATCGCCGCCACGCAGGGCGCCAAGGAGGGGCAGGCCGGGCTGGCGTCGGGTCTTGTGAACACCTCGCGTCAGGTGGGCGGCGGGCTCGGGCTGGCGGTTCTGATCACGCTCGCGACCCAGCGCAGCACCCATTTGATCGGCTCAGGCCAACAGGTGCCCCAAGCGCTGACCGACGGCTTTCGGCTTGCCTACCTGATCGGCGCCGGCCTCGCGGCGGCCGCGGCGGTGATGACGTTCACCCAGCTGCCCAAGCCGTCTGCTGCACTCGTACCGGCAGCGCGACGCTTCGCGGCTGCGATCGGCGTGGTTCTCGCGGGTTTCGTTGCTGTGACCGTCGCGTTCGCGGGCTCTCATGGCGCTCCGATCGGCGCGTACAGCACCCACGACACCTACAGCTTCGTGACCGCTCCATCGCTGCACCCGCCCAAGATCCGCGCCAACAAGCGGGCGTCCGTCGGCCAGCTGGCGCCCGGCTACATCCTCACGGCGAACTTCTACGACCTCAACGAACCGCCGATCGTCGGCCAGAGCGGCCCGCTGATCCTCGACAACAACCTGCAGCCGGTCTGGTTTCAGCCGGTGCCCGAACGCGTCGCTGCGGCCAACCTGAGCCTGCAGACCTACGACGGCAAGCCGGCATTGGCCTGGTGGCAGGGAGTTGTCACGAACACTGGCGCGACCGAGAGCGGCGAAGACGTGGTGGTCAATCAGCACTACCAGACGGTCGCGCGGTTGAAAGGCGCGGACGGCTGGGTCCTCACCCTGCATGCGCTCGCGATCAGCGGCGACGATGCATGGGTGACCGCGAACAAGAACATTCCATTGGATCTGTCCAAGTACGGCGGCGCCTACAACGGCGCGCTGATCGACTCGGCGGTACAGGAGTACAACCTCAAGACGGGCAAGCTCCTGCGCACCTGGGATGCGCTCGACCACATCCCGCTGGGCGACTCCTACGCGTCGCTGCCGACCAACGGCTTCCCCTGGGACGCCTACCACGTCAACTCCGTCGAACTGACCGGCAACGGGACCTTCCTGGTGTCGATGCGCAACACATGGGGCGCCTACATGGTCGACATCGCCACCGGCGCGATCGAGTGGACCCTCGGCGGCAAGCGATCGAGCTTCAAGTTCGGCCCGGGCGCTGCCTTCCAGTGGCAGCACGACGTCGCGCTGGGGGTGGGTGGGCATATCGGTCCCACGGTCACCATGTTCGACGATCACTGCTGCCAGCTGACCGGCGGAGGCACGTCCGTCCCGGCTACGGGGCCATCCCGCGGGCTCGTGCTCCAGTTGGACCAGGGCACGCGTACGGCGACGCTCGTGGCCCAGTACAACGGCGGCGGCAAGTTCGAATCCGAATACATGGGCGATACGCAGCCCCTGGCTAACGGCAACATGTTCGTCGGCTGGGGATCGGAATCGTATTTCTCCGAGTACAGCCGATCGGGCAAGCTGCTGCTCGAAGGGGAATTCCCGGGATCGGACCTCAGCTACCGGGCGATGCTGGAGCAGTGGGTCGGCCTGCCGCTGTCCCCGCCCGTCGGCGCCGCGCGTCAGGCAGACGGCCAGACCACGGTGTACGTCAGTTGGAATGGCGCCACCCAGGTGGTGTCCTGGAGGGTCCTCGCCGGCGAGGGCGCGGGCGCGGGCCGGATGGCCGTGGTCGCGCACGCCTCGAAGTCCGGCTTCGAGACGGCGATCCTCGTGCCGCAGGGCTATGAGCGCTTCGAGGTCCAGGCGCTGGATGCCGACGGCCGTGTGATCGGGGCGTCGCGGCCGTTTACGGGGCAGGGTCGATGACGATCCTGCTCGCCTCGGGCGCGCGGTGCGGCCAGGCTCTACACTGACGTTCCGCATCTCCCCGGGAGAGGTGGCCGAGTGGCTGAAGGCACTCGCCTGCTAAGCGAGTATGGGGATTAAACTCCATCGCGGGTTCGAATCCCGCCCTCTCCGTTTTCAGATGTCGGCGTAGTCGCTCACGGTCGACCGTCGTGGCGCTACGGCGCCCGCCAAGCGAAATGAACACCCGACCCTGGCCAAATCACCGCGTCCGGCCCAGCGTGCACGCGTGCGTGGAGGCTGTTCGCGTTAGGTCCGGAGTCTTGCTCTGCCGCATCGCCTGAGCGTCCGTACAGCCGCAGGTCGCGCGCGTCGACGCCGGCAACATAGTCATAGACGGCTAGGTCCGACGCTTCATTGTCTGCAACCACGAGCTCGACCTCGAACGCCCCGAAGCAAAAGTGGTTGCGGAGACGAATCGTGACTTCTCGATACGAACGCGAATGCACGAATCGGTTGCGAATCTCCACACGCGCGGGTTTGCCCGGAGAGGTGGCCGCAAAGGTGGTGACGCATGAGTCCTCGCCGAGCTCTCGGGTGACCGGTTCTGCGTGGACGCCGTCGACCATCACTCGCGTATCGATCGAGCCTGGTGTCTCAACCATTCTCTCCCAATCCTCGTTAGCCAAGGGCGCGTACTCTGCGCTGATCACGTCTGGTCGGTCAAACCACTCACGCAGTGCCCGCAGCGAGCGGCAGACGACCACGTGAACAGCCGAGTCGGGTAGAACGCGAATGGAGCCATACTCACCGCGCACGCGGTACACGGGTATCCCGTCTGCCGTGTCCGCCTCGAGTTCGCAGTGGTATCGGAAGTCTCGCCTGATCTCCTCCGGGTACTGCGCGAGTCGCAGGATTGGAGCAAGCCCGCAATCGAGTGCCTGCTGGACGAAGCGGGGATCCTTGCTCCCGGTTGCGCCGACGAGCTTCTCCACTGCCGAGCGAAGGGAGCCCTCGGCAGCCTCGGTCATCTGGAGCGATTCAATCGAGGCGGCGACCTCCTCCAGGTAGTCGTTCTCGACGCGCCGTCGAAAGTATGTGGGCGCGTATCCGACTGCTTCGGCTGCCAGACAACGACGTGCCTGGGTTGGCATTCCTTGGCAACGTCCTTCAAGGCCAAGAAGCAGACTTACCGCGGTTGCAGTGTCGGTGTCGCCAAACGTCTGCGCTACGACTTCCCGCAATAGCGTTTGGACGGAGCGGCGCCAGCCCGTGGGTTCTGGCGTGACCGCGCCTGACTGAGCTAGCGAAATCAGCTGCTCGACCTGGTCCCGGGCGACACCGAACATCCCGCCGCGGGCCCCGCGAATGGCCTTCAGCAACCGGAGAGGATCGGCGTGCGGGGTCGCAGATATGTCGCACATCCTATGGCGGATTGGTCCAACACGTGGACTTATCGTCGTCCTGAAGGTCGAATCCGACAGCGCGTCCGCTTAGAGCACGGCCGTAGGAGCCGATCCTGCTAGCGACATCACCACCCGGAGGTTCCCGAATGGCAACAGCAACGAAAGACATTCCCACCGCAACTGGTCAGGGGTCCGAAGCAGCCTCGCCCGAGGAAAGGCTGTGGGCTGCGCTTGACGCTGAGGGCTATGACTCGGCGGTCTACGGCTCTGAGCTACTGCGCTCGATGTACGAGGGAGAGCTTGCGATCGCGCAACGGATGATGCTCGCCCACGATGTCCTAGTCGAGGTTGGGGTCGGTACGGGAAAGTTCGCCGGGCCGTTGTCCGGAAACGGGTACCCCGTGATCGGCGTCGACATCAGCCCAACGTTGCTCGAGGTCGCAAAACGGCGCTACCCCGAGTTGCTTCTGATCGAGGGTGATGGGCGGAGACTTAGCGAGATCTTGGACCCGTTGCCCGCGGCGAACGGTCGGCGTCTTGTCGCGTGCGTCTTGAACTCGATCGGCGTTGTCGATGCCGTGATCCGTGAGGCTCTCGTGCGAGAGATGATCCGCTCATCTGCCGGAGGCAGCTTCCTGCTCGCCGTCTTCAGCGCGGAGCACTTCCACCGCGGCATCGCGGAGTTCTACGGAAGGAGTCCGCAACTGTGCGGGCCTGTTCGCGATGGGGACGCCGATCACATTCGCCATGAGCTTCGGACTACTTCGAGCTACTTCTCGCACTGGTTTACGGTCGCCGAGATTGACGACCTGCTGCGGGCGGCAGGCGTCCGCTCATATTCAGTTGAGCGGTGCGGCGTGGGCCTGTTCTTCAGTGGTCCTATCCCGAAGGGCGCATGAGCCGCTGCCGCTTCGTTCCCAAGCGGTTCCCGACTTGATCGAGACGGTGCGAAAATCAGTTTGAAAATTATGTTCCCCCAGCCGTTCCCCGTGCAAAACTTGGCCGGTTGCTGCCTCGCCTTCGTCGGATTGGCGCGTGTCGGTTGCTCGGTCAGCGTGGGCGGTAGGCGTCGGCGCGATGCGCGACGGCGAGGATCTTGATCGAGCGAGCCGCGTCTGCTCGGCTCCGAGCGCTCCATTGCGGCGCTGCTTCGTAGCGGCGAGCGAGCGTTGATCTCCAAACAGCTCGGAGACTTGGATGTGGTCCAAGGCCTCGACGGCGTCTTGCCCTACGCGGAGCTTCGAGCCCGGGCTATAGATGTCGAGATGGCGGATATGAAGATTGCGATATGTGCGCTCGATCACTTGAGGACGATGAAGCGGGCTGCCGGGCGTCCACGTGACCTCGTCGACTTGGACGACCTCGACGCCGCTCAACCCCGAGAGGATTGAGCTCGGTCAGCATCTGCATCTCGGATCGACTCCGCTGCCCGCCGCCGAGTCTCCCGGCCAGCCGGCTCCGACAAGAGCGCCAGCAGCTGGTCAAGGGCATCTCGGTTTGCAACGCGTCCCGAACTCCCCGTCCGCCTCGTGGCGGCAGCGACGCGATCTGGAGCGTCATCTCAGGGCTCATGGCTGCACCGCCAAGCGGCCGAGGGCGGGAACGCTCTCGGCTGATTCCTGACTTGTCAGCCTAGTGCTTGCGCGGACCAAATAATTGGGTTGGTCCGTCGGAAGGCTTTTTTTGAGATGGCTGCAGCGATGAACGACGCGATCGCTGCGCCGGCGGCAACGCAGCTGGCAGCGGCTGAGATCCATTCAGGAGTTGTAGTTGCGCCCACGAGCACCAGTGGCACTCCACACGCCGAGGTTCGGTTTGGGCTGGTCATCCATCCCGGACAAACTAGCGCCAGGCTCGGCGGCCACCAAAGCGGACGGCGTGCAGCTCGTGGATGCGCTCCCAGGAGGGGTCATGTTTCGAGAGTCGTCCCGAATACCCCGTTTTCGCTGGACGAGGAGCTGGGCAGCGCCCTGCACGCTGCTCCTCGTGTCTGGTTTTGGGATGTTTGGGTAGGTAGTGTTGGATCGGTGCCTGAGCAATCACAGCAGCGGTCTTCTGACCTGGAGGGAGAGCGCGTGCGGCGGCTACGGCTACGTGCAGATGGGCGGCGGTCGCTCGCTGTGAACCTCGAAGAGACGATCTTGCTGACGCGCAAGCTGTTCGAGTTGCGCGACGCTGCGCGGCGTGCCTGTTGAGCGCTCCGTCGTTTGATCAGCTTCTCGTCCGACTCGTCCAAGCGAATATCCGCTTTGTCGTCATCGGTGGCTTGGCGCTTGGCTCGTGGGGCGTTGTGCGCGGAACGAAGGACTGCGACATCGTGCCCGAACCCGCGCCGGCGAACCTCGACCTGCTTGCTCATGTAGTCGCCGAGCTCGCCGGGCACGTGCAGCTGGAAGAGTCGCTGCTTGGCTCCGAGCGCTCCATCGCGGCGCTGCTGCGCAGCGGCGAACGAGCGTTGATCGCTACACAGCTCGGCGACTTGGATGTGGTCCAGGGTCTTGAGGGAGTTTTGCCTTATGCCGAGCTTCGAGCGAGGGCGATCGACGTCGAGATGGCGGACGTGACGATCCCGATATGCGCGCTTGAGGATCTTCGGGCGATGAAGCGGGCTGCCGGGCGTCCGCGTGACCTTGTTGACCTCGAAGACCTCGACGCCGCGCAGCCGGGCGAGGATTGAGCCGGTCAACGAGCCAGTGATTGCCTGGCGGGCTGCCTCCGCGCGACTCACGCCACGTCGGCGAGCGAAATACACAAGCCCGAATCAGGCCACTGGCGCCAGCCGCAATGCCATATGTTCCTCCCATGGGGATGCCACGGCTGAGGGGAAAGGTCGCGCTGGTCACGGGCGCGGCCGGCGGGATCGGCGCGGCGGCAGCTCGCGCCATGGCCGCAGAGGGCGCCGAGCTGCTGCTCACCGACGCAGACGCCGCGGGCGTGGAGCAGGTCGCGCAGGATCTCGGCGAGCACGCCTCCTCTCGCAGCCATGACGTGACCAGTGAGGACGACTGGCAGGCCGTGACCGACTGGGCTCTCCAGACCCACGGGCAGGTGGACGTGCTCGTCAACAACGCAGGCGTGTTCCTGGCGGCGCCTCTGGCTGACACCACGCCAGACGCCTTCCGTCGCGTGATCGACGTCAACACGACCGGCGTGTTCCTGGGCATGCGCGCCCTGGCGCCCGCCATGTGCGAGCGCCAGGCGGGCTCGATCGTCAACGTGTCCTCCGTGGCGGGGCTGATGGGAAGCCCTTACCTGACGGCCTACGCGGCCAGCAAGTGGGCCGTGCGCGGGATGACCAAGGTCGTGGCCAAGGAGCTGGCCGCGTTCGGCGTGCGCGTCAACTCGGTGCACCCGGGTCAGATCGACACCGACATGAACGCGCGCCAGCGCGAGAAGACCCCGGAGCTGATCGACAGGTTGATCGCGGGCATCCCGCTCAAACGGATCGGCACGCCGCAGGAGGTCGCCCACGCGCTTGTGTACCTCGCGAGCGATGAGAGCCTCTACGTGACGGGCTCCGAGCTCGTGATCGACGGCGGCACCAGCGCATGACCATCAAATCTCGACAGCGGAGGACCAGATGACCCAGACCAACACGCAGGTGTGTCTAGCGGCCCGCCCGACCGGCCTGCCCAAGGACTCCGACTGGGAGATCGTGCAGGAGCCCGTGCCGACCCCCGGCGAGGGGCAGTTCGTCGTCGCGATCTCCCACCTCTCTTTGGATCCGGCGATGCGCGGCTGGATGAACGCAGGGGCCTCCTACATCGAGCCCGTGGAGATCGGCGCGGTGATGCGCGCGGGGGGCGTCGGGGAGGTGAGCGCCTCGCAGCACCCCGGCTTCGCGGTCGGCGACCACGTGACGGGGGCGTTCGGCATCCAGGAGTACGTGCTGTCTGACGGAGCCGGCGTGACCAAGGTGGACCCCTCGCTTGCTCCCCTGCCCACCTACCTGGGCACGCTGGGGATGACCGGCATGACCGCCTACTTCGCGTTGCTGGACGTCGGCAAGCCCCAGCCTGGCAACACCGTGGTCGTGTCGGGTGCGGCCGGGGCGGTGGGCAGCGTGGCGGGGCAGATCGCCAGGATCAAGGGCTGTCGGGTGATCGGCATCGCAGGTGGCGAGGAGAAGTGCCGCTGGCTGACCGACGAGCTGCGCTTCGACGCGGCGATCGACTACAAGCACGAAGACGTCCGCGCCGCGCTGCGCGAGCACGCCCCGCAGGGGATCGACGTGTACTTCGACAACGTCGGCGGCGACATCCTCGACGCGGCCCTGACGCGTCTGGCGCGTGGCGCGCGCATCGTGATCTGCGGGGCCGTCTCTCAGTACAACTCGACCGAGGGCTTCAAGGGCCCGGCCAACTACATGTCGCTGCTGGTCGCGCGCGCGTCGATGACCGGCATGGTCGTCTTCGACTACGCCGCCCGCTTCCCCGAGGCCGCGCGCGAGATCGCCGGCTGGATGCAGGACGGCTCGCTGATCTCTCGCGAGGACGTGGTGGAGGGCGGCGTCAGGGCCTTTCACGACACGCTGCTGAGCATGTTCGCGGGCGAGAACGTGGGCAAGCTGGTGCTGCGCGTCGGCGCCAGCTGATATGTCGTGTCGTTTGTCAAGTGGGCGTGTTTGATTGCGTCCGCGTGGCGGGCGGTTTGGGTGGTCGGGAGAGCGGGGCGCCGGGCTCGGTGTCGGCGTTGCCAGTCTGATGATGCGGGGGTTGGGTACCCCAGGGCCCGGTTTCGTGCTGCCAGCGTGCGCGGTCTAAAGGCGGGCGTGGCACTCCTTTCGGGGTGCTGCCCATAGCTGGATCGCGCGTGCTGGCCGCTGATGGCCCGACGCCCCGCTCTCCCGGCCGGGTAGGACTGTCCGCGAGGGTCAGTCGGCTGTGGCCGCTGCCCAGAGGAAGCACGCCAGCTCGCGTGCGCACGCGACGACGATCACGTTGTGCGGCTTGCCGCGGCCGCGCATGCGGTGATAAACCCGGTGCAGCCTGTGCTGGGCGCGGTTAGCGATCTGCAGGACATGCTCGGGCTGACCCTGCTGGCGGTTCTTGAGCGTCACCCCGATCCGTGGTGGGCGTCCGTAATGCCAGGCCGACTCGACGAGCAGTCGGCGAGCGAAGCCAGATCCCGTCTTCGTGATCGACCCCTGATGCGATGACTCACCGGACTGGTGAAGAGATGGAATCAGCCCGAGCCACGCGCTCAAGGCGTTCGCTCGCGCAAAGCGCTGCCAGTCGCCGCCGAGCTCGAGGTGAACCGCGAACGCTGTCAGCGTGTCAATACCCCGGAAGCAGCGGAGCCTCGCGACGGTCGGCCACCACGGCTCGTCTTGGGCCAGACGCGAAAGCCGCTCGGCGATCGCCGCCTTGCGCGCGCTCAGCCCGTCGACGGAGGCGATCAGATCAGCGAACACCAGCTCGCTCGCGGTCTCCTGGAACTGTTGAGCTGCGAGCCAGCGCCGGTGAGCCACAGTCCAGGTCGAGGACTCGGGGTAGATCCGGCCATGACGCAACAGCATCTTCGAGACGCGGTGACGGGCGGTCATCAGATCACGCCGGCACGCATCGTGAGCGCGCGTCAGCTCGCGAGCGGCCTCGACCTCGATGGGCGGGACCACAACCGTGGTTAGCGACCCAGCGAGCAGCAGCCGCGCGAGCAGCTCCGCGTCCTTGCGGTCAGTCTTCACCCGATCCGATGGGCCCCGCGGTGTCTTGCCCGGCGCGATCACCTCGACGGCCACCCCAGCAGCGCGCGCGGCGCGATAGAGCCCGAACCCGGTCGGCCCGGCCTCATAGCAAGCGCGCACCGGGCCGCGCAGACCCGCAAGCCACGCGACTGGTTCCTCGATGCCCGGCCCGAACCGGGCGCGCAGCAGCTCCCCCGTCGAAACATCAATCGCCGCAGCGTGCGTCGAGCGGGCATGGACATCGAGCCCCGCATAGGTCAACATTCCGGTCATGGCCGGACCTCCTCACTAAATTGGGGTCAGCCGGAGCCATTCTCCGGCCAGACAAGCCCCCGCGAGGAGTGTCCGGCCTAACTCCGACGGTCAACCCAACGGGCGACCCACGACATAGGGTCTAACAGTATCTTCACCAGCTGGCGACCCAGGCCGGGAAGCAAGGGAGAGCAATGTCGCGACGCAACCCGATCGAGCACACGCTCACCAGGCGCGACCTGCTGCGCTATGGGGGCTCGCTCGGGGTGGCCGCTGCCAGCATGTCCGCGGGCGGCGCTTTGTGGCGGACAGCCCTCGCGGGCGCAAAGACAGTACGCGTGCCCGACAGCCTGCCCAGCCCGCGGGTCCACGCCGGCACCGTCGACGAAGCCCTGCCCTTCGACCATATCGTGGTCGTGATGATGGAGAACCACTCCTTCGACAACCTCCTGGGCGCACTCGCCCGGTCGGGGCAGGCAAAGGCCCATGGGCTGCGATTCAACGCCAAGGGTGTCGCCCTGAACAGCAACCCCGGCCCAGAAGGGCCCGTTCGCTCGTTTGCGTTCCCCAACACCGCCCAGGGCAAGGACGTCACGCAGACGTGGAACGCCACCCACGAACAGATCGACGAAGGCCGGATGGACGGCTTCGTGAGCTCCAACCACTCCGACCAGCCGATGGGCTACTGGACCGCGGAGGTGCTTCCCTTCGCCTACTCGTTGGCGACCAGCTTCACGGTGGCCAACCGCTGGTTCTGCTCAGCTCCCTGCCAGACCTACCCCAATCGCCGTTTCCTGATGGCCGGCACGGCCTACGGCGACATCGCCACGGATCTCGCAAGCCTGAAGGAACCGCCGCCGCCCAACGGCACGATCTTCGATCGGCTGCATGCCTATGGGGTCAGCTGGCGCAACTACTTCACCGACCTGCCCCAGACGGCGATCATCCCGTCGATCATCAAGAAGTACCCGACCAACCTGGCGTCGATCGCGCAGTTCTACGCCGACTGCGCGGCTGGCAGCCTGCCGTCTGTCAGCTTCGTCGATCCCGAGTTCGGCGTGATCTCGGAGGTCGGCTCTCTGCTCGCCACCGTGCCTGGCCTGGAAGCCCTCGGCGCCAAGCTCGAAACGATCGGCGGCGACGAGGAGGATCCGCAGGATCTGGCCTACGGGGAGAATTGGGCATACAAGGTCGTAAACGCGGTTCTGCATTCGCCGGCCTGGCCACGCACTCTGCTCGTCTACACCTACGACGAGCACGGCGGCTACTACGACCACGTGCCGCCGCCTGCGGCCATCGCGCCCGACACGATCGCGCCGCAACTCGGCCCTGAAGACGTGCCGGGCGGCTATGACATCTACGGGCCGCGGGTCCCCGCGGTGGTCGCCTCCCCATACTCCAAGCCCAACGCGGTCACCAACGTGGTGCACGATCACACCTCGGTGCTGGCCACGATCGAGGCCAAGTGGAACCTGCCCGCGCTGACCTATCGCGACGCCAACGCCAGGACGGTCGTGGACTTCCTCGACGTGGGCAACGCCGCGCTGCTGGAACCTCCGACGATCGCCCAGCCGCCCGCCCCCACAAAAGCGCTGGCCGACGCGGCGACCGTGCCGGCGACGTTCGGCGCAGACGTCTTCATTGCCTCGGGATAGGCGCTCCTACCCGAGCCCCGGGTCGGGCGCGCCGAGCTTGGTCAGGTCGGGCGCCTTGTAGGCGTGGCCCGGGCAGCCGCCGAGCGCGAGCAGGCGTATGCCTTCGTCTCCCGGCCAGATCTTGCGCTTGGCCTCGGGGCCGACCCTGACCATCGTCTCCGGGTCGATCGCCTTGCGCTCGCCGTCGATCTCGATCTCGCCACCGCCGCGCAGGACCACGAAAACCTCCTCCTGACCGCTCTCGGCGTGGTCGTGTTCGGGGTACTGGTGTGCTTTGGGAGGCATGTCGATGACCTGCATGCCGAAGGCCTCGACGCCCAGCTGGGCGCGGGCGCGCTTGAAGGAGCCGGAGAAGGCCGCCTCCATGTCGTCGATTCTGCTGATCGTGTAGTCGGGCATTTTCAGCCTCCTGTGTAGCGGCTCAAAAAAGGAGGACAGAAAATAGCACGATCGTTCGTTCGATAGACTTGTCGTGTGGGAACGAAGGCGGCGAGCACCCGGTCTGCGATCCTCGCTCGGGCTGTCGACCTTGCTTCCGCGGAGGGCCTGGAGGGGTTGACGATCGGCAGGTTGGCCAACGACCTGCGAATGAGCAAGAGCGGGCTGTTCGCCCACTTCGGCTCCAAGGAGGAGCTGCAGCTGGCCACGCTGAACGCGGCCGCCGAGCGCCTGTTTGGCGAGGTGATCGCTCCGGCCCAGGCCGAGCCCGAGGGTGCCGCGCGGCTGGCGGCCTACTGCGAGCGCTACATCGACTACCTGGAGCGCAAGGTGTTCGCCGGCGGCTGTTTCTTTGCGGCGGTCATCAGCGAGTTCGACGACCGCCCGGGCGCCGTGCGCGACGCCATCCGCGCGGGCGTGCGCGCCTGGCTTTCAGAGCTCGAGCGCCAGGCCGCGATCGCGGGCCTGCCCGAGCCGGAGGCGCTCGCCTTCGAGGTCTACTCGCTGGCCCTGGGCGCCAACGCGTGTTCGCGCCTGCTCGACGAGGGACGCGCGTTCGCGCACGCCCGCGCGACGATCGCACGCCGTCTGGCCGGCGAGGGCGCCAGCCCGCTGCCAGGGTTGCGCTGAAGACGAGCTCGCGCTGACCGCCCGGCGGCGCTCGCGCGGGTCAGCCTTCGGGCGCCTCGGCGGCGACCGCAAAAACGATGTGGCGGCGGGCGATGGTCAGGTAGTCGTGCAACTCCACAGGACCGCCATCGAGCGGCTGCACGGTCACGTCGGTGAGCGTCAGGAAGTCGCGCTCTGACGCGTTGAGCACGTCGGACACACGGCTGCGGTAGCCGTCGCGTGCGAGCGTGATGGCGCCCTCGATGCGGTGGCGCTCGGTCTCGATGCGGATCCGCTCGAGACGGTGGTCCATCCCCGTGGAGTCGTGCTCGCCGGGCATCTCTTGCGCGCTCATGCGCTCATTATCGGGCCTGTCGCGGGCGGGCGGGTCAGCGGCTGACCACATACGTCTTGGTGATGCTCGTGCGCCGGCCGGTGGGGCCGGCAGCGATGATGCTCACCCGCGCCTTCATCACATGGTGGTTGCCCAATGCCCTGCGCAGGCGCGCCAGCGCGAGCGGACCCACGCGCAGGCGCACCGGCGTGGTCTGCCCGGGGCGCAGCGGACGCGCGGCCGCGACCAGCGGCACGCTGCGCGGCGATCCGCTCGACCGCCCCAGCGGCGCGAGCGTGGCGGTGACCAGGATCTTGCAGGCGCGCCGGCAGCTGACGGCCAGGGCGAGCGCACGCCTGGCCAGCACGCCGGTGGGCTGTGGGACGCTCACGTTGACCGTGGGCGCCACGTCCAGCGGCGGCGGCCACGCTTCCGGCGCCAGGCAGCCGACGACTGCCGGGATCACCGGGTTGAAGCGCTCGACCCGGTTGTTGTTGGTGTCGGCCACGTACACGTCGCCGTTGCAGTCGACCGCGATGGCGCTCGGTTGCGAGAATTCGCCCGGCCCGACGCCGCGCGTGCCCCACTTGGCCAGGAAGCGTCCTTCGGAGTCGAACTCCTGCACGCGGTTGTTTTCGCGATCGACCACATATACGTTGCCCGCGTCGTCCACCGCGACCCCCGTGGGCTCGTGAAAGCGCCCGTCGGCCGAGCCCAGCGAGCCCCACTCCCTCAGCACCGACCCTTCCGGGCCGAGCTCGACGATGCGGTTGTTGGCGGTGTCGGCCACATACGCGTCGCCTGCCCCGTTGACCGCGACCGCATCGGGTTCGTCGAATTCGCCCGTGCCGCTGCCCGCCTCCCCCTCGGCTTCGTCGGCGCCCCACTTCGCGCGCAAGGACCCTTCGGGCCCGTAGACGAGCACGCGGTTGTGTCCCGTGTCGGCCACATAGGTCTCATCGGGGCCGGCCGCGACTGCCACCGAGCCGGCGTCGTTGAGCCCTGCTCCGCCGAGGTCGGCCGGGCCGGCCAGTTCGGACAGGAACGTTCCTTCTCCCCACAGCCGCACGAGTCGCTGGTCGCCCACGTCGGCCACGTACACCGAACCGCGGGGGTCGACCGCGATTCCGGCCGGCATGTAGAAGCCCGCGTGATGACCCCCAGCATTCGCCCATTCCCCGGCGTAGGCGTCGGTGCCCGGGGAGAACGCCTCGACGCGGTTGCCGTCGGTGTCGGACACGAGCAGCCTGCCCGTCGGGTCAACCGCCAGGCCACGCGGCGCGGTCAGGATCCCCGGGCCGTGGGCGGAGTCGCCGATCGTGCGCAGGTAGTTGCCGTTGGCGTCGAACACCTCGATGCGGTCATTGGCCGTGTCGGCCACGTAGGTGTCGCCGGCCGGGTCGCTGGCCAGCGCCCGCGGGAAGGCCAGCTGGCCGGGCTTTGAGCCGAAGCTGCCCCACGCTGCGAGCAGGTTCAGCTGCGGCCCGAGCTTGACCACGCGCGCGTCGATGTCGTCGGCCACATACACGTCGCCGGCGGCGTCCAGCGCTACGCCGTAGGGAAAGCCGAACTGCACCGGGTTCTTGCTGTATGCGCCCACGGCGCCCTCGTAGACGCCTTCGGGGCTGAACTTCTCCAGGCGGTGATTGTCGTCGTCGGAGACGATCACCTCGCTTTCGTTGGCTGCGACGCCGCGCGGGTAGGAGAACTGGCCGGGACCGTCGCCATAGGAGCCCCACTGCATCGCTTCGCCGCCTTCCAGGTTGAAGCGCTCGATGCGGTCGTTGCCGCTGTCGGCCACGTAGACGTAGTTGCCCGCCACCGCGATTCCCCCGCCGGGCGGCTGCGTGTAGTTCTGCGAGGAGCCGAGCTTGAACTCCCCCAGTTCGCTGCCTTTATGGCCCCACTGGGTGAGGAATTCTCCATTGGCGGTGAACTTCTCGATCCGGTTGTGGCTGGAGTCGACCACGTAGACGTTGCCGGCCGCGTCGGTGGCCAGCCCGGCGATCGGTCCGAACTGGCCGGGTCCGCCGCCGTATGCGCCCCACTCGGTCTCGAACTGGCCCGCGGCGGTGAACTTTTGGACCTCATAGCCCAGCTGATCGGCCACGTACACGTCGCCCTGACCACCGTCTGCGGCGGCGGTGCCCTCGACTGCGACGGCCTCGGGGAAGCGCAGCACACCTTCGCCGCGCTGGCCGACGATCTGCACCGAGGCATACGGGCACGAGCTGGCGCCGGAGCCGGCGCAGGGGGCGCCTGATTCGCCAGCGGCCGCGCGCGCCGCGAGTGGCATGGGGACCAGGGTCAGGGCGAGCGTGAGCAGCGTGGGCGCAAGCAGGCTTGGAGGCGAGCCCCACCGACGCATGCGCCAAGCGGTGAGCATCGAAGCATGAAAACACGATCCGGCGCTCGAGGGAGCAGCCGTTTGCAGAAGCGCAACATCTTCGCGCTGCTTGCCCTTGCCGCCGGGCGTCCGTGCTGGCCCCTAGACGATGCCCTCGGGCGTGCGCGCGGGCAGCCCGGCGCGCTGTGAGCTCGCCACCATGCGCCCGGCGCCGGTCGGGCGGTTGCGCTCCTCGCGCACGATGTACAGCGGGCGGTGCTTGACCTCGTCGTAGATGCGTCCGACGTACTCGCCGATCACGCCGAGGGCGATCAGCTGGATGCCCCCGAGCAGCAGGATCGCGATCGTGATCGAGCCGAAGCCGGGCAGGTAGGAGCCGGCGATGCGCAGTGCGATGACCACGGGGATGGCGATGAAGGCGACGCCCGCCGAGAGCATCCCCACGTAGGTGGCCAGCTGCAGGGGAAGGTGTGAGAAGGAGGCGATCGCGTCCAGCGAGAAGCGCAGCATCTTGCGCAGCGTGTACTTGGTCTCGCCGGCGTGACGGGCCTCGCGCTGATAGGCCACGGCGGTCTGGTGAAAGCCCACCCACACCGTCATGCCGCGCAGGAAGCGCGAGCGCTCGGTCATCGCCAGCAGGGCATCCAGCGCGCGCCGGTCGAGCAGGCGAAAGTCGCCCGAGTTGGGCTCGAGGTCGACCTGGGCGAGCTTGTCGAACAGCTTGTAGAACCAGGACGCGGTGGCAAGCTTGAAGGCGGTCTCGCCCTCGCGCTGCTTGCGCACCGCGTAGACCACGTCGGCGCCCTGGCTCCACTTGGCGAGCATCTCGGGTATCAGCTCGGGCGGGTCCTGCAGGTCGGCGTCGATCATCGCGACGACGTCGCCGACGGCATGCTCCAGGCCGGCGGTCAGCGCGGCCTGGTGGCCGAAGTTGCGCGACAGGTGGATCACGCGCACGCGCGGGTCGGTGGCGGCGATGCGGTCGAGCAGCTCGGGCGTGCGGTCTGAGCTGCCGTCGTTGACCAGCACCAGCTCGAATTCGTAGTCGGCGATCGCGGCGGTGGCCCGCGCGACGAACTGCTCGACGAGCTCCTCCTCGTTGTAGACGGGGGCGACGAGGCTGAGCAGGGTGGGGGTGCGAAGTGGCGTGTCCGACATGATCTGTGACTTTGCTGGAAGCGTGTGCTCAGTTGACCGCTCGGTGTTCGATCGTTGCGCGGCCGCCTGAGCCATCGATGAATTTATCGTTCATCCTGTCTAGGAATGCCTTCCGAGCGCACTGACCCGCAGGGGTCGCACATCAGCGTAGCGGCGTCGCCGGAGCACCGGCCACGAGCCCTGGTGCTGGTCCAGTTCGTCAAGTTCGGGATCGTCGGCGTGTCCAACACGCTGTTGACCTTTGCCATCTACACGCTGCTGTTGAAGGTCTTCGGCGTGTGGTACCTGGCGGCTTCGGCGATCGGTTTTGCGGTGGGCGCGACCAACGGCTTTCTGCTCAACCGCCGCTGGACCTTCCGCGAGCACGTCGGCGACTCGCTGACGCCGCTGCGCTGGGCGGTCGTGCAGACCTGTGGCCTGGGGGTCAACGAGGGGCTGCTGTTCGTGTTTGTGCACGATGCGCGGCTGGACAAGCTGGTGGCGCAGGCGCTGGCCACGATCGTGGTCACGGTCAGCACGTTCTTCGCCAACCGCGCGTGGACCTTCCGCGTGCGCTCGCTGCCCGCCTGATCGCTGCGCGTTCCAGAGGGTGGCTGGCGCCGGGGCGTCGCCGGCGAAGCCGGTGGTCAAGCAAAGACGGCCAGCAGCGACAGGCCTGCTGGTATCCGCCCCCCGCGCGCCACCAGCGCGGCCTCGAGCGCCAGGGGGCGCTCGAGCAGCCAATTCAGCGGCTCGGGCGGCACCCATAGGTCCAGGCTGGACTCGGTCGTCTTGGTGCTCAGCCGCTCGAGCACGCGCAGCAGGATCGCGACGGGCAACAGCAGCGAGTTGAAGTAGGTCGTGCGCGTCTGGTGCCAGCCGGCGCGTTCGGCGACGCTGCGCAGCGACCGGTGGGTGTAGCGGCGGTGGTGGTGGTTGATCACGTCGTGGCCGCTCCACAGCCACAGGTAGGCGGGCACGGTCACAAGCAGCGAGCCGCCCGGGGCGACCACGCGGCGCAGCTCGCGCAGCGCGGCGAGGTCATCGTCGAGGTGCTCGACCACGTCCAGGCTCACCGCCAGGTCGAAGCTGGCGTCGGCGAAGGGCATCTCCAAGACCGAGCCGGCGATCACCTCGCCGACCCCACGGGCGCGGGCGAGGGAGACGCTCGTATCGGACAGCTCCACGCCTGTAACCGTTCCTAGGCGGGAAAGGTCGACCATGTTGCGCCCGCTGCCGCAGCCTGCGTCGAGGATGCGCGGGCGCTCGGGCAGCTGCAGGCCCGCGATCACGCCGTCGAGCACCGTTCGCCGCCCCCGATACCACCAGTGGCGATCCTCAGCCTGGTGGGTCTGAAGCTCGTAGTCCCTGTCCATCCGCGAGCATCTTTTCCTATAGGCGCCGCCCGCGCGGTGCGACCCCATGCGAACCGGCTGCTCAACGCTCCGCTGCGACTCCTACGAGCTGGCTCCTTAGCGCCCCGGGCCGACGTCGCGCAGCGCGTACTGCAGCTCGCCGCGTGCCGCCCGCCATACCGCCAGCGCGCGATCGCTGTCGGGGTCAAGGGCGACGGTCGCGTTGCTGTTGGGGCCCGCTGGAGCGACCTGCTCGGGCTTGGCGAAGATGGTCCGGCCGGGGTAGGAGTTGATCCCGCGCGCGGCGTAGATGGCGTTTCTCTTGAGGTTGGGGCGACCTGTCGCGGTCTGCTGTGGCTCGCTCCACAGGACCAGCGCATCGCCGTCGGGTCCGGTCGCGAGGTCTTCGAGCAGCGCGTCGCGTCCTGGCGTTGCGATCGTGGTCACGGTGGGCGCGCCCGCACGGTCGATCGCGGCGGTGCGCACGACCCAGCGTCCCTTGGCGGCGCCCGCCCAGGCCATCATCACGCTCTCAGAGCTCAGGCGCACCAGGCTGGGCGAGCCTGCGGGCGGGGCCAGCCCGGCGGGGTCGTCATAGCGCTCCAGCAGGGTGGGTGCTGTGAAGCGCACTCCCGTGCCCGAGCGGTCCAGGTACACGCTGGTCTGCGTCCCATGCTGCTCGCTCCAAGCGACGATCGCGCGGTAGTCGTCGCTCAACAGGGCTGTCAGTCGTGTGCCGGCGCCGGCGGGCGCGAGTCGCTGGATGGGCTGGGGAGCTCCTGAGGCCGGCAGCTCGCGTGCGTAGATCGCGCCGGCCTGGGTCCATACGGCAAGCGCGTCGCTGCGGTAGTCCAGGGCGAGTGTGAGCGCATGGATCGGTGCGCTGTGGGCGACGCCGGCGCGGATACGCGGCCCGAAGCTGCGGGCGTAGTGGCGCTGCAGGCGCACGCTCAGACCACCCGCGCCTCGTGCGCAAGCCGACGCGGAGGCCAACGCGACGTCACCAAGATAGGCCGTGGCGAGGGCGACCGGCGCGCCTGAGAGATGGACGGTGCGCAGCGCGGAGAACGGCCCTCCGGCAAGGCCCTCGATCAGCAGGTCCTGCGCACGACCACGCGCGCAGGCGCCGGCGATGACGATCTGCCCGTCTGGGGCTCCGCCGACCGTCAGCGGTCCGCGCGCCGCCAGCACGCGACCGGCCCGCGTGCGCGGAGTCGTTTCCGGACCGGGCGTACCGCGGGGGCCGATCGCGGCCACGCGCACCCCCTGCCCGTCGGGGCAGCTGGCCGAGGCCTCCCACACCACCGCGCCGGCGCCGGTGGAGTGTTCGGGGCTGTCGCTGGGGAAGACCACGTGCGGCGCCCCGCTGGTCGGGCAGGCGCTGAGGCGCGCGGGCGTTGACCAGTAGCCGGCGCGTTCGCTGCTGGCGGCGGGGCTGATGCCCACCGCCAGCCCTGGCCCGGTTACCGCGACCGCAAGCAGGGAGGCGAGCCGCAACTAAGCAGCGAGTGCCGTGCGCAGGAAGTCGATCGTGCGCTCCCAGGAGCTGTGCGCGAGCGCTTGGTCATAGGTGCCCAGCCGGTTGAGGTCGTTGAAGAAGGCGTGCCCTGCGCCCTCGTAGTAGTGGAAGGTGACATCGGTTCCTGCGTCGCGCATTTCTGACTCCAGCGACTTGGCGGCGTCGAGCGGGATGAACTGGTCGTCGGTCCCGAAGTGGCCGAGGACGGGACCCTTGATCTGACTGAAGTCGGGCTTGCCGTGGGGCATGACGTAGTAGTAGCTCACGGCGGCCACGATGTTGGGGCAAGTGGCGGCTGCCCACACCGACAGCCCGCCGCCCAGGCAGAAGCCGACCGAGGCCACACCGGTCCCCTGCACACCGGGCTGGGCGACGAGGTAGTCGGCGGCGCCGCACATGTCCTGCTCGGCCTGGTCCATCGAGAGGGCCATCAGTTTCTGTTCGGCCTCGCTGGGCTGCGTGGTGGTCTCGCCGCGAAAGAGGTCGGGCGCGAGCGCGAAGAAGCCCTCGGCGGCGAGGCGGTCGCAGACCGAGCGGATGTGCTCTTCAAGGCCCCACCACTCCTGCAGGACGATCGTGGCCGGGCCCTGTCCGCTCGCGGGGGTGGCCAGATATCCGGGCGCGCTGCCGGCGTCGGTGGGGAACTCGATGTCTGGCATGCGTGACTCCTTGGTGTCGGTGGCGCCCGGCAGGCTCGCCGGCGCCGGCGGGATCCTTGCAAAGGCGAGCCTTGGCCGGCGCCGTCTATGCCGCCAGCGCCGTCTACGCGGCGAGTGTGACCACGATGACCGGCTGGCTGGTCGGGTGCAGGCTGCCGCCGCGCGGCTCGCTGGTGACCAACACCTCGCGCACGCCGTGCAGGCTCTGCGGGACGCTCGCCGAGCCGCTGCCCTGGCTGGTCACGCCGAACAGCGCGTCGGTCGGCCGCGGCGCGCCGGCGCCGCGTTTGAGCCACACCTCATAGATCTTGCCGGGCGGTGGCTGGCGCATGCCCGAGACGACCAGTTCGGCGTGTCCGGCGACCTGGCGCAGAGACGCTCTGGCGCCGGGCAGCGATGCGCTCAGATGCGCGGCGGTCACGCGTACGCCCGACGAGGAGCCGCTCATCGCGATCGCGATCGCGATCGCGGCTGCGACGGCGGCGCTGGCCGCGATCGCCAGGCCGACCGCCGGGAAGGACAGGCGGCGTGCGCGCCAGCGGCCTGCGGCGCGCGGCGCCTCGTCGGCGTGGGGACCGGCCGCGCGCAGCACCTCGGCCTCGGAGCGGACGGTCGTGAGGATGCGCTGGTGCAGTGCCGCGGGGGCCTTCGCGGGGGCCACGCTGGTGGGCAGCGCCTCGACGACCAGCGAAAGGGCGGCGACCTCCTCGCGGCAGCTGGCGCAGGTGAGCAGGTGCTCGCGGTAGCTGTCGGCGTCCTCCAGCGCGCCGAGCACGTACGGCGCCGCGTCGATGTGCTCGACGCAATCGGGCTCGGGCAGACGCGAGCTCATGTGCTTACCGCCTCCCAGCCGTGCAGCTGGCCGCGCAGCTTGTGCAGGCCCAGGCGCATGCGGCCCTTGATCGTGCCGAGCGGGAGATCGAGCATCGAGGCGATCTCGATATGGGTGAAACCACCAAAATATGCTAGCTCGATCACCTGCCTCTGCTCGTCGGGCAGCTCGTCCAGGGCACCCCGGATCTCGCTGGCGGCGGCGTTGCCGATCGCTTGGGCGTCGGTCCGCTCGGGCGCCTCCAGGCTGTCCTCGATCCCCTCGTCGCCTGCGCGCCGGCGCTCGTGCACGTTGCAGCGGCGCAGCGCGTCGACGGCGCGGTTGTGCACGATGCCGAGTGCCCACGTGCGCACGCTGCCGCGCGCTCGGTCGTAGCGCGCGCCGCCGCGCCAGAGGGCCAGGAAGGCCTCCTGTGTGACGTCCTCGGCCAGCGAGCGCGTGGCGCACATGCGGTAGGCCAGCGAGAAGGCGGCGTCGGCGTGACGTTCGAGGATCACCTCGAACGCGTCGGGATCGTTGCCTGCGACGAGCTCCATGAGCTCCTCGTCTGCGAGCTTTCGCAGCCGGTCGCTGGCGGGTCTGATCGGGCGTCGCAGGCGGGACATCGATTCACTCTACGCGCGGGCGCGTCAGTTGGATCACCGTCGACGCGATTGCGATCTGCGCCGGATTGTGATCCGTCGCAGGCCTTGCTGCGAAATAGCGCAGGACAGGGGTGAACGCTACGGCTTTACCCAACACCTGAAAGGCGGGCCTCAGACGATGCCTGCACAAAGTTAGCAATCGGGAGGTCCCAACATGTCCAGTCCACCCAATGACGAGATGGCGCCCCAGCCGGTCGGGCTCGTCGAGCGGCTTGTCCGCGACGACGTCGATCGCAAGCGCTTCTTGAAGATGGCCGGCGGCGCCGGCGCGGCGAGCTTCGGCGCGTTCGTGCTCGCGGCGTGCGGCTCCAGCAGCTCGAAAACCGCATCGACGGCTGCTGCGCCGGCGACCACGGCGGCGGCGACGCCGAGCGACAGCGGCGACGTGGCGATCCTCAACTACGCGCTCACGCTGGAGTACCTGGAGACGGAGTTCTACGGCAAGGTCGTCTCGGCAGGCCTGTTCACGGGCCCGGTCGGCGCGCTGATCAAGGAATTCGGCCAGCAGGAGATGACCCACGTGGAAGCGATCAAAGGCGCTGTGGAAAAGCTGGGCGGTACGCCCGTGGCAAAGCCGGAAGGCAAGTTCCCGATCGAAAACGCAAGCCAGGTGGCGATGCTGGCCTACACGGTGGAGAACCTCGGCGCGTCGGCCTACCTGGGCCAGGCGGGCAACATCTCAAACCCGGAAGTGCTGGCGAGCGCGCTGGCGATCCACACGGTGGAGGCTCGCCACGCGGCGACGCTGGGCACGCTGGTCAAGAAGTCGATCACCCCGGATGGCGCATTTGCCAAGCCGGCTGACATGTCAACCGTGCTGGCGGCCGTCAAGCCGTTCCTGGCGTAAGCGCCGCTCGAGAAAGGAATTGAGTCAAATGTCTACGCTTCATCACAGCGAGCCCGTCGGTCCGGCCAGCCCGGAGATGGCGGGCGTGGAGGTGCGCGGCCTGACCCGCGCGAGCTTCATCCTGCGCGGCGCGCTTGCGACCGGGGCACTCTACGGTGCCGGGACAGTTGCGCCGTTCGTGACCCAGGCGCTTGCGCAGGGGGGTGGGGGCGATGCTGAAATTCTCAATTTCGCGCTCACCCTGGAGTACCTGGAGTCGGACTTCTACAACGTCAAGGCCAAGGAGGTCGGCCTCAAGGGCCAGGCCAAGAGCTACGCGGCGCTGTTCGGCGAAGAGGAGCAGGACCACGTTGTGGCGCTGACCGGTTTCGTCAAGCAGCTCGGCGGAAAGCCGGTGGCCAAACCGACGTTTGTGTTCCCTGCGACCGACGAGAGCTCGTTCCTGGCGCTTGCGTCGGTGCTCGAGAACACGGGCGTGGGCGCCTACAACGGCGCGGCGCCGTCGGTGAAGAGCAAGACGGTGCTCGCAGCCGCAGGCAGCATCGTTCAGATCGAGGCGCGCCACGCGGCCGCGATCGACCTGCTGATCGGCAAGAGCCCGACGCCCAACCAGGGCTTCGACCGGCCCTTGACCAAGGCCGAAGTGCTGGCCAAGGCCGGGCCGCTGATCAAGGCCGCGTAGAGGGCGCCGATCGAGGCAAGAGATCGACACATTTGAGATACCCGGCGGCCGCGTGATGATCCGCGCGACCGCCGGGCGCGTACCACAAACACCGGCTCGTCTCGGCGGGTCGGAAATCCACTACTTCGGGAGATGATCGACAAAATGGGTCTTGACAATCCAATCCACATCGCATTCCTGCTGATCCTGCTGCTGCTGGTGTTCGGCGCCAAGCGACTGCCGGAGATGGGACGCTCGCTGGGCTCTGGCATGCGCGGCTTCAAGGACGCGCTCAGCGGCGAGGGCGGCGTGAGCGCTGCGCTGGCCTCCCAGCCCGAGGCCACCCTTCCAGTGGCCCCCACGCAGGCAGTCGCGCCGGCCCCCGCGCCGGTGGTGGCAGCGGTCCCCAGCGCACCGGCCGCGGTCGTCCAGGAGCCGGGCGCGCCGGCTGCGGCGTGATCTGCACCTACGACCTGCAGATGGGAGCGAGCAATCAATGGCTGTAGCCGCCGGACGCATCGGCCACGAAGACAGGCTCAATGTTGTCGGCCACCTGGAGGAGCTGCGCGCGCGGCTGATCGTGTCGCTGGCGGCGCTGGCCGTTGCGTTCGGCTTTTGCATGTGGCAGAACCACGCGCTGCTGCACTTCATCAACGAGCCGCTCGCGCACCAGACACAGAAACAGGTGCGCGCGGGCAACGGTCCTTTGGGCGCCACCTACGGCGTCCAGCAGGGCGCGCGCACGGTGGCGACGCAGCTTCAGGTCGTGGTCGGCGCCCTGGAGCGCTCCGGCAGCGGCGCGTCGCCGGCGACGCGCGCGGCGCTTGCAGGCGTCGCTCCGCAACTGCACAAAGCGATCAGGTCCCTGTCCAAGGAACCGGAAGGCAACAAGCCGGTGACGCTGGGGATCGGCGAGCCGTTCAGCACGACGATCGGCATCGCGCTCATATTCGCGTTCATCCTGGCGCTTCCGGTCATCTTGTACGAGCTGTATGGCTTTCTGCTGCCGGCGTTCAGCCCCGAGCAGCAGCGGATCGCAACCCCGCTGATGCTGGCGATCCCGTTCCTGTTCGTAACGGGAGTTGCGTTTGGCTACTTCGTCGTCCTGCCGGCCGCGGTGCGCTTCTTTCAGAACTTCAACAGCGGCGAGTTCAACGTGCTGGTGCAGGCCAGCCAGTACTACCACTTCGCGGCTGTGATCCTGCTGGCGATGGGACTGGTGTTCCAGGTGCCGGTGGGGGTGATCGCGGCCACGCGCGCAGGTGTGGTGACGCCCAAGCAGCTGCGCCACAACCGCCGCTACGCGATCCTCGCGTGCGGCGCGGTGGCTGCGTTCCTGCCGGGCGACGCGATCACGCTGTTGCTGGAGACGGTGCCCCTGTATCTGCTGTTCGAGGTGAGCGTGCTGCTCGCAGGCCTCGCTGATCGCCGTGCGCGCAGGCGCCAGGCCCAGTCGTCGGGCGTCTAGGAAAAGACTCTGACTAGTTGCAGCCGGTGATGCCGCCGTCGAGCGGGATGACGGTCCCGGTCAGGTAGGAGCCCGCGCGTGAGCACAAGAAGAGGGTCAGCCCGGCGACGTCGTCGGGCTGACCGATGCGCTGCAGCGGCACCATCTGCGCGACCATCTCGCGGCTGGAGGGATCGTCGAGCATGAACGCGGTCATCTTGCTCTCGAATGGTCCGGGGGCAATGGCGTTGACGGTGATGTGCTCGGATGCGAGGCGCTTGGCGAGGTGGCGCGTGAGCATGTGCACGGCGGCCTTGCTGGCGCTGTAGCTGTAGTTCTCCAGCGACGGCGTGCGCAGTCCGTCGATCGAGCCGATGTTGATCACGCGCGCGGGATCGGCGGCGCTGGCGGCGGCGCGCAGCGCGGGCAGAAGCGCGACAGTGAGGTGGAAGACGCCCTCGACGTTGGTGTGCGAGACCTTGTCCCAGCCGCTTGCGGGGAACTCCTCCAGGGGCGCGCCCCAGCCGGCGCCGGCGTTGTTGATGAGGATGTCGAGCGTGGGGAAGCGCTCGCGGACGGCGCCGGCAAGCGCGCTGGCGCCCTCGGGCGTGGACACGTCGGCCTCAATCGCCTCGCAGTTGCCGTGCGTGGCGAGCTGCTGTGCGGCAGCGCGCACATCGGCGCCCTTGCGCGAGGACACGATCACGCTCGCGCCGGCCGCGACCAGCCCGCGCGCAATCATCAGCCCGATTCCGCGCGAGCCGCCGGTTACGAGCGCGGTCTTGCCGGAGACGTCGAAGAGGTCGCTCATCGCGCAGCGATCCTATTTGAAGATCTGCGTCTGGGTGACCTTGGCGACGAGCGTGCCGTCCTCGCGGGCGATCTCGGTCTCGAGCACGATCAGCGTGCGGGCACGGTGCAGCGGGCGCGTGGTGGCGGTGATGGCGCCGTCGCGCACGGCGCGCAGGAAGTGGGTGTGGGACTCGACCGTGGCCGTGGCGGTGGCGCCGTCGGGGAGGTTGAGAAAGGCGCACACGCCGCCGCAGGTGTCGGCGAGCGCCATCAGCGCGCCGCCGTGCATGACGCCGGCGGCGGTGCAGCGCTGGGGCGTCCAGGCGAGCTTCGCGCGCACGAGCTCGGGCCCGGCGTCCAGCAGCTCGACGCCGATCAGCGCGGCGAACGGCATGGCGTCGCGCAGGTGGGCGAGGGTGGGCGTGCCGTCGCTCATAGGGCAACCTGCCCTTGCTGGGCGACGAGCTGCTGGCGAGCGTTGGCCGCCAGATGGAGTCCGCGCTCGAAGTCGTCGTTGGCGGCGCGCAGCACGATGTGCTTGGCGCCCGCTCGTATATATCCATCGAGCCACTGGCGCACGCCGTCGGGTGTCCCGGCGTAGGTCGCCTGAAGGGCTTGGATGGCGGCGACGGGAACACCGTAGTAGCGCTCGACGTAGCTGCGCAGCTGCTCATGCGCGACGGCTTCGGATTCGTCGAGGGCGACGGTCGCATACAGGGCTGGCAGCGGCGCGTCGCGTTCGGCCTCGGCGGCGGCTTCCCTGACGCGATC
>Ga0209420_1000328_pt1 | contig 26513 bp, 29 predicted proteins | sample BlaSpr_A8_OM1_O1_FD_187972 | JGI IMG/M metagenome (GOLD analysis project Ga0209420, IMG submission 187972) | Forest soil microbial communities from Thunder Bay, Ontario, Canada - Black Spruce, Ontario site 2_A8_OM1_O1 (SPAdes) (version 2) | ecosystem: Environmental > Terrestrial > Soil > Boreal...
CCCGCCGGGCCTGCCTACAATGTAATCGGGATGAGTTGTCGGCGGTCGGTAGTTCCCTGCAAACGATGACACGCTGTATGCGTTGCCCATCAGTGGATAATCCCACCAGACCCCCTCGGCTCGATGGCCTATAACTCCAACCACGGCGTGAAACCCTTTGCCTGAAACAAGGCCGTTCTCGACCATTCTCGCGCCTTGATTTGTTGAGGATGCCCACCGACTAGCATGAAGGAGTGGAGGACGTTCAGCCGGGTGAAGAGTTCGACGTGTCGGAAATAGAAATCGTCCCACCAGAGTTCGAGCGTACAGGCGTCCTCTGTGCAGTTGCCCCCAAAGTGGGCAAAAGTCCACCATTTGCGCCTTAGATCCTGGACGTCGTTAAAGCTGGCACGATCGATTTCTAGAGAACGAATGTCAGTGAGTAATCGCTCCGCCCGCCGACGCAGCATGTGCTGCTCAATTTGGATGAGCACGATGGCGAACAGGAAAACAACGACAATTCCCAGGGCGCCGGCTCGAAAAAGAAGCAGAATCTTTCGCGGATGGCTCACGGATTGATTAGACGCCGCCGAAGGCTAGAACGGGAGCGGTCCCTTCGCGGGATAGCCTCTTGCGTTACTGCGTCGCAGGACTGCGAGCAGACCTTTCTTTCTTATCTCAGTCATGTCGAGACTCACTGTGGGTTGATTCAATGCGGTGATGAGGGCTTGTTCGAGTAAGCACGGGCAATGCAGTTTTTCCAAATGAGTTCGATCATGTTTGCGAACACCGTTGTCAGTCATAGCCTCGCAGTTCTCCGCAAGACTTTCCACCGCGTCACTGGTCGTTCTGATGCCGAAAAACTCAGAGGCTAAAGCCTCCCATCAATGAACGGGCTTATCACGGCGCTGGAAGCGCTGCGCCACCCAAAGTCAGATTTGCGTTAGAACGGAATATCCTCATCCGTGATGGGACCGGACCCTGCTGTGGCGTGCTCCGGCTCAGGCGTGCGCTGGTCGAAGTTGTTGCCGCCGCCGGTTGAGGCGCCGCGTGAGCTTTCCTTGAAGTCTCCGCCTCCTTCGCCGCGTCCGCCGAGCAGGATCAGGTCACTGGCGACCACTTCGGTCATGTATTTCTTTTGGCCGCTGGTCTTGTCGTCCCAGGAGCGGGTTTGCAGGCGGCCCTCGATGTACACCTTCCCGCCCTTCTTCAGATATTCGCCCGCAATCTCGGCCAAGCGCTGCCAGAGCACGACGTTATGCCACTCGGTGCGGTCCTGCCATTCGCCGCTTTTGTCTTTGAAGCGCTCATTGGTGGCGATGGTCAGCTTAGCCACGGGCGTGCCCTGCGGCGTGTACTTCACTTCGGGATCTTTCCCAAGATTACCGATCAGTTGAACCCGGTTCAGACTCTTTCCTGCCATGGGGAGCTCCTTTGCAGGGGTTCACTATAGCAGAATTGGGACCGTGGAAACGGTGTTGGCGGTCACAAGTAATGGGGCAGAGTATCATTTTGGGCAGACGCAGGCTCCTTTCGTGGATGATGTCTTGCCACCGCTTCATCCGCGCTCAGGCTGACTTTAAAGGGGTTGGGATTAGCCTAATTATCGCCGGGATGCTCGTGCTAGCGGGCTGTGATGTCTATCCATCCGTTATATGAAGATGTGTCGCCTCAGGATCCCGACATTGTCTTCGAAAAGGATCTGACCTGCTCATGGAGCGCGACGGGCGGAAAGTGCTCGACGATTTTGACGGTCTCAGCCAAGGACGAGATCTACGATTTCCGATCGGTAGAACAGGGCGAAGGGTGCGGTGAGTGAAAAGGAAACCCGGCTGCAGGCTCGACTGCTGAAGCTCGACGGTTACTACTTTCTCGATGTCTCGCGCAGGGCGGAGGACGTGTGTGACACATGCCTCGCCTTGCACTGGATCTCTTTGGCGCGATTCGATAAGGACACACTTGCGCTCACTCCGATTGACTCTGACGGATTGAACAAGTTGCTTCAAGCAGGAACCGTCCACTTGAACATCCTTCCCGAGGACCCCAAACTGCTACCCGAGCGCCCTGGGATCCTGACCGCCTTGTCCAAAGGCCTGAAGAACTTCTGCCGAAAGTTCGCCGCAGACAAGAAGGTTTTCAAGCCAGAATCGACAGAGACACTCAAGCGGAAGTAAGTTCGCAATCCGAGGCATTCACGCTATAATCGCGCCATGCCTCCTGCACCCGGCGCCACCAAAGCTGTCGGCATGGTTCCCGACGAGATGAAGTCTGAACCCAGGTCCAAAGGCCTGACCACGCCTCGAAAAAAGAAGCCTAAAGAGCTTGCTGTTATCACCGAGTGCTGCACGGGATGCGCTGGCTCGCCGGCCTGCGTGGAATATTGTCCGGTGGAAGACTGCATGTTCTGGGTGGCGGATGAAGACAGCACGCCATTCGGACGTATCGCGGTCGATCCGATTCTCTGCATCGGCTGCAAGAAGTGCCTCAGCAAAGGCCCCGACGGGTGCTTCCTTGACGGCTGCCCCTGGGACGCCATCGTCATGGTCGACACTGTTGAAGTGGAAAAAGAAGTTGGGGCGATGGCGATTTAGGAGCAGTGGCCAGTTGTTAGTGGCCAGTCACGCTGCGGTTGACTCAGGCTTTTTTTGACTACCGATCACTTCTTTTTCGCTTTCTTCACAGACGTCCTCTGCTTGCTGTCTTCCCCGGAGTGTTCTGGGCTTCCACCCGGCTCTGGGAAGTCTGTGTCAGCGCCCTTGATGCGCGGGTCCTGGTCGCGGTGGCCTAATTGTCCGGCGAGGCCGGCATTGGCGTCATGGTCGCGCGCTTCGCCTTCGGTGGCGCCCTTGGCGCGGTCGGGATCGTTGTCGGAGATTTTATTCATAACGAGTACTCCTGCTCCTGAGGCAAGCTACTGACCAGGCCGCCCTGCGGGAGCGACTCCCAACTTACGAAGGCGCTCACGGGCCTGCAGGGCTTCGTTGGATTTGGGATAGCGCTGGATCACATGGCGGAGTTCGGTGACCCCGTCGTCCTGCTTGCCCAGTTCGATCAGCGAAAAACCTTTTTTCAACTGAGCGGAGGCAGTCTTGTTTCCGGCGGGAAAGTTCTGGACAACCTGGTCGTAGCTCTGCGCGGCCTGCTGATAATTGCCCTGGCGGAATTGGATCTCGCCGAGATAGAAGTAACAGTTCCCGGCGAGGTCGGTGTTGGGATAAAACTTCAGGTACTGGGAAAATTCCTGAGTGGCGAGATCGTTGTTGCCGCCGTTGTAATCGCGCAGCGCGTTGTTGTAAAGCACATCGGGCGGCGGCGCCTGCGCCAAAGCCTGCGCCTGCGCCTGTTGCTGCGCCTGCGTTGCCGCTTGAGTTTGCTGCGACGATTGCATGTCCTCCAGTTGCTTGCTGACTTTGGCTAGACGAGCTTTGAGTTCGTCGAGCGTGTCATTGAGAGATTGGATCTGGCCGGAGAGCTGGTCAACATGCGTGCCTTGGTCTCCCTGCTGTTTTAGCAGCGTACCTTGCAGGGCAGTGATGGCGCCGGTGACTTTGTTGATGGCGTCGGTATCCTGCTCGACCAGATTTTTCATGACGCCCATGCGCTCGTCGAAGCTGCGCTGCATGGCGGTCATCTGCTCCTGCAGTTGCTGTACCTGGGTCTGCAGTTCAATCATTTCCTTGCTGACGCCCCAAGCCGGAGTCACAGCCAGCCAAAGCATGGAAAGCAGGGCGAAAAGAATGGAGCCGCGTCGTAGTGTCATGGGCGTAGGTCTCCTGCAGTGTATTTTAGACGGGTTGGCGGCAATATAGGTTGGGAAGATATTCAGGAACATAGTTGGGAACGAGAAAAGTCAGGAACAAGAAAAGTCAGGGCGGAGCAGTGCTCCGCCCCTGAACGGGAAAATTCCCGGCTACTTCTGATAGACGAAGTGGCCGCGGCGGTTCTGCTGCCAACAGGCTTCGTTGTCTTCCAGGCAGAACGGTTTCTCCTTGCCGTAGCTGATGGTCTTGATGCGGCTGGCGCTGACTCCGGCGGCGACCAGGGCGTTTTTCACCGTCGAGGCCCGCTGGTCACCCAGGGCCAGGTTGTATTCGGTTGAGCCGCGGTCGTCGCAGTGTCCCTCAATCGTGAAATTGAAGTTGGGATGCTGGTTGAGAAACTGGGCGTCGCCTTGCGCGGAAGCCTCCTGATCGGCGCGAATGTTGGACTTGTCGTAATCGAAATAGACGTCCCGGACGCTCTGGCCGAACAGATCCTCGTCAGTGGGCGATGGGGTGGCCGCCGCCTGCGGTGGCGGCAGCTGGGTGACGGTGAGGCGCGTAGTCGCCTCCTGCGTTCCGCCAGCACCTTTGGCCACGAGGTGATACGTGGTGGAGTCGATGGGGCTGACGGACTGCGACCCACTGGCTTGAACGGCTCCGATGCCATCAATGGAGACGTCGGTGGCATTGGAGGTTTGCCAGGTCAGAGTCGAGGACTGACCAGGCTGGATCGTATCCGGACTCACCGAGATGGAAGCGGTAGGCGATGCCGGCGGCGGTGGTGGGGGCGGCGGTGGGGGCGCGGCTTTCTTCTTGCATGCACCGAGCATGAGAATAGCGGCCAGAGCGATGACGGTTGCGAGTACCTTCAAAGTTTGATGTTTCATGTTCTTCCTCTTCACGATTAGATCCTCCTGCGGACCGGGAAATCGATTTCAAAATTACGACGAAGCGTTTTATTTCCAACTCCAGTTCGGTTGCGTATTGCGTCCCGTAAAAGTTAACTGATGGAGCTTCGTGCCATCAGCGAGCATCATCCAGATCTCTTCTTTCCCGGAACGGCTGGACTGAAAAACGATGTGGCGGCCGTCCGGCGCCCAGAAAGGAAAATCGTTGCGACCGCCATCATGAGTGAGCTGCACCCACTGCTTGCTGGCGGTGTCCATCAAATAAATATCAGAAGAGCCGGGATCACCGGGTCCATATTTCCGCGTCCATGCCATCGTCAGGAACTGGCCGTTGGGCGACCAGTTCGGCGAAACGGCGTATCCCTGGTCAGTCATGCGTTGCTGGTTCGTGCCGTCGGATTCCATGGTGTAAATCTGGGGCAATCCCGTGCGCCCGCTGACGAACGCGATTTGGGCGCCGGTCTTGCGGTTCCAGCTGGGAGAAACGTCCGGGCCTTTATTGGTCGTCAGGCGATGCAGGTTGGACCCATTGGCATCACAGACATAAACCTCCGATTCACCAGTGCGCGAGGAGGAAAGCGCGAGATGCGTGCCGTCGGGCGACCAGGCAGGCGCGAGATTCGTGCCCCCGAAACGCGGAAAGCTGATCAGGCGGTTGAGATCGATCGAGTACACCAGAATGTCCCACCCCGACTTGGTCAACGAACTGAAGGCCAACCGGGAACCGTCAGGCGAGATGCGCGGCGAAAGAGAAATGGATCCCTGATGAGTAAGTTGCCGCTGATTCGAGCTATCGTAATCCATCACCCAGATTTCCTTGTGGCTCGAGCGGTCGCTGACAAAATAGATCTTGCTCTCGGCAATACCAGGAATGCCGCCGCCCAGACGCAGGATGATCTCATCGGCGAATTTGTGGGCGATGAGGCGAGCACCGTCGTCGGTGGCCACGTCCGTATATTGTTTGCCCAGCACCTGCGGAGACGCGGTGTTCTTGACGTCGTACAGCCAGCCCTGGACGGTGATCTTGCCGGAGGCGACTCCGAGATTGCCGAACGCCAGCATGGCGGCGCTGGGCGGAGGCACGTTCCAGAGATCGAAGGTGACTTCTGCGGGCTGCCCTGGAATCTGTAAGGGATAGAAGCTCTTGGAGACAAGTTCGACGACACCGGAGTTATCCAGATCATTCCAGAACGTGTCGTTGAAAGTCTTCAGCAGGCCGGAGTTCTGAGGATCGCTGGTGGAGGGCTTGAAATCAGGAACCGCGAGGCGGACCTTCTCTACACCCAGAGAAGTGCCGGTGCGGACCCAATCCTGAGCCGAGGCGGAAGAAGTCAGGGAACCGAGCAGAATAAGCAGGCCGCTCAGAATCTGGGCGCCAGTTCGGGCTAAGCCTCGTCTGTGTGTGTCGTCCATCCGTTCGGAGTTGCTACGCGAACCGGAACAAAAAGATACTGCGTACGACAATATCGTACCCCGATATGTTCTCATTGGCAAGTTAGGGTTGACCACGATCCATCATAAACACGAAATCCCTATTTCAGGAATATTCAGGCGGATGCTGCGTGCTTCTCCCGTCCTGAATTGAAACTTTGTGGCGTCGCGCGCCGGATAGTCTTCGCCGCTAATTTATGGATGCCCGGATGCATCATTAAGGGGCGCAAATTTATTTTTTGGTGTAATCAAACCAGAATTCCACTGAGACCTTGTCTTTAGGATAATCCTGGGGCAATGGCCCGAAAGTATCGATCCGCTGCACGGCGCGGACTGCGGATTGGTCGAGCGATGGCACGCCGCTGGACTGCTCGACCTGCACGTTGCTAGGGTGACCATCCCGCGCGATATCGAAATTGACGTAGACCCGCTGCGCGTTAGAGATTCCGGGATCGACCTCGTATTTCAGCCAATTTTCCGAAACCTTCTGCTGAATAACGCGCACGTAGTAGGCATAAAGACTGCCGAAATCGCCACCTCCGCCGTTGACGCCGAACCCCCCTTTTGCGCCGCCGGCAGCGAACGTGCCATAAGGACCACTTACGGGACCTCCTTCGCCATAAGCAACCTGGTTGGTCTCTTCCGGAGGTGTAGGTTCAGGTTTCGCCTTGGTCGGGGTGGGAGGCTTCGTCGGTTTGATCTTGGCATTCTTGCCCTGGATTTCGATCGCGTCCGGCGCCTTCTCCTCGACCTTGGGCTGAGATTGGGTGAGGCCTTTGGATTCGTTGGCCAAAACATTTTGGGTTGGGGCTGGGTTGGCGGGCAAGGGAACTGAGCTGACCAACGTGACGCCGATAGCGCTGCCGCCGCCGCCCGCGCCCCAGCTCGCGCCACTAGAGCCGCTAGAAACCAGCGAATAGAGCACGATCAGCGCCGTCAGCGCGGCATGGAAGCCTGCCGACCATCCGAGGGCACGCCCCCAGTTGTCGTGTTCGAAGAAGATCTCAGCGTTTTGCGCCATTTCCTTCCAGAGGTTGGGTAACGATGCTGATGTTCGTGATGCCTGCCTGCTTCACCGCGTCCATGACCGTGGCGAAAGCTCCAAACGGGACATCCTCATCGGCGCGGATGAAAATAAACTGGCTGCGCGGATCGCGAATCTTCTGGTGCAGCGTGGCCGCGATCTGGTTGATGTTAATGGTTTCGTTTCCCAGAAACACGCGCTGATCTTTGTTGATGGTGATGACGAGGCGTTCCTCGCTGATTTCCTTGACGGTGCGGGTTTTGGGCACGTTTACTTCGATGCCGGACTGGAGAACCGGCGCGGTCACCATGAAGATGATCAACAGCACGAGAACGACATCCACCAGCGGAGTGATGTTGATGTCGGCAAGAGCAGTCTGCGTGCGGCCGTTCGAGGAAGTGAACGCCATCAACGCCTCACTTCTGCCACGGCTTGCGGCTGAATGCTGTCGATGGCATTCAGCACTTCGAGGCCAAAGTCGTCTCCACTGGCGGCGAAATTGCGGATCGAGCTGCCAATCAGGTTGTATGCGATTACGGCAGGAATCGCGGTAGCGAGCCCCGCGGCAGTTGTGATGAGAGCTTCCGATATGCCAGGGGCAACGGCACGCAGCGTAGCGCCGCCGGCTGTGCCCAGGCCATGGAAGGCGTCAATGATGCCCCAGACCGTGCCAAACAACCCGATGAACGGTGTGACGGCTGCAGTAATGGCGAGCCAGGGAACATTGCGCTCGAGGCGCGTGATTTCTTCCGAGGCTCCGATCTGCATGCCGCGCTGCACTGCACTCAGGCTGCGGAGCGTCGCTCCATGCGCCGCCAACTGGCGCTTGTATTCCTGGAATCCGCCTTCGAAAACCCCCACCAGCGGGCTGGGACGGAATTGGTCCGCGACCGTCGCAATATCCTGCAGGCGTTGTGCCTTGCGAAAGGCGCGCAGGAAGCGTCCACTCTGCCACCGGGCCCGGCGCAGCAAGTTCCATTTTGTGAGAATGATGGCCCAGGAGATAAAGCTGAACGCCAGCAAGGTGAGAAGGACAAACTTGGCGACGGGACCGCTACTGGACACGAGTTCGACAATTTCGCCGCCGACGAAAGCTGCAAAGTAGGAAAGGTGCATCGTAGTTTTGGGATACCTGGTTGCGATTATAGATGATCGCGGCGGCCTTCTTTGCAGGACGTATCCTAAAGAACAACGTGCCTGATCCCAGACGTCCTGAGTCCACTTTATTTTCCCGATATACCCCAGGGTCGTGGCTGACATCTAAGGGGAGCGTTCAAGTCTCGGGATCTCAAAGGAGGGCACATCATGGCGCAGCACGGACTGCTGGGAAACTATCGCTTCACGGATGCCACAGAAGACATTCGAGGCTCCAAGCTGTATGGGATAAACGATGATAAGCTTGGCAAGATCGACGATGTGATTTTTGATCACTTCACCGGACTCATTCACTACGTGGTGGTGGACACCGGCGGATGGTTGACGACCAAGAAATTTATTGTCCCCGTGGAGCGGCTTCGCATGTCCGCCGAGCACAAAGACGATTTTACCGTTGACCTGAACAAGCAGCAGGTGGAGAGTTTCCCGCCTTATGAGGAAGTGGACCTCGAATCCGATGAACAGTGGTCGGACTATGAAGGACGTTACCGAGCGAAGTGGGAAGCGAATCCGGTAATGCACCGGGCGGAGACGGACCGGAACATTACTCCGACGGCACAGCAGATGCCAGGGAATTCGGCTTCGGCCGGTACGGCGGACTTCGCGGCGGCCGACAACACCGATACCGGGGCACTTACCGAGGGCGGCTTCGCCGCCGGCACCGATTCGGTTGTGATCAGCCAGAGCGCAGTCGGAATCGGTCCGCGATGGGATAGATTTCAGGACAGACTAAGGGAACGTCGCAAGCAGGTGATTACCACAGGTTCCACAGAGGAAAGCGCGGACAAGTACCGCAAGACCGGCTAGTCAACTAGCTTTCATGGAGCCACGGCTTAGGCCGTGGCTTTTCTGTTTTCAGAGCAGACCAGTAAAGCCCTCCCAGCGCAAACTGACAACTGGCAACTGGCCACTGCCTTTCATGCTATGCTGCGCAAAACCTCGACAATGTCGACCGGATTGTCGAGTGAGGACGGCCTGTGCTGGTTGAATTGCGGCTGGAGAACTACGCGGTGATCGACAATGCGGCGGTGGAGTTCGCCTCCGGTCTGAACCTGCTGACGGGAGAAACCGGCGCAGGCAAATCCATACTGATCGATGCGCTGGCCCTGCTGCTCGGCGAAAAGGCGTCGAGTGAAGTGATTCGCACCGGTGCGGAGCGTGCAGTGGTGTCGGCGGTCTTCGCGTGCGAAGGCGTCGCCGGAGACGCCATCGACAAAGTACTGGAGCACAATGGTCTGGACGAATCAGATGACGGTTCGCTGATCGTGCGTCGTGAGATTGCGGCTGGAGGCAAAGGCCGCGTATTCGTGAACAATCAACCGGCCACGGTCGCGGTGCTGCGGCAGTTGGCGCCGCATCTGGCAACGATCCACGCACAGAATGAATCGATTTTGTCGTTTGATGCTCCTGCGCGTTTGGGGCTGCTGGATGGATTCGCAGGAAGCCAGCTCGAGCAAGTGACATCTGCATTTGAAGCATGGAAGGGAATTCGGGCCCGCATCGATGATCTGCAGCGGGATGAACAGGACCGCCTGCGGTTAGTGGATCTGTGGACGTTTCAGAAGCGCGAGATCGAAGAGGCCAGGCTGCAAGCCGGAGAAGACGAGCGCCTGGAAACCGAGAAGCGCGTTCTGGCCAACGCTGAGAAGATTTACAACGCCGCCATGCAGGCTTTCGATCTTCTGTACGAGGGCGACGGATCTACAGCCGCGTCGATGCGGGCCGCGCAGAAGCAGATTGAAGAACTGGCGCGATATGAGCCGAAATTTCAAGAAGCCCTGGCCGCGCTGGAGACAGCGCGCATCAGCGTGGAAGACGTGGGAGCCACGGTGCGGGATTACGCGGGCGGAATCCACGCGTCACCCGAGGATCTGGCGGGGGTGGAAGACCGGCTGGCGGCGCTCGACCGGCTGAAGCGCAAGTATGGCCCGGCGCTTGACGATGTGATCGGGTTCGGAGCCGACGTCGCACGCAAGCTTTCAGAGATCGAGAACAAAGACCAGATCCTGCGCGAGCTGCGGGCCGAGCTGGGGAAAGCGGGCTCGGAGTATTTGCGGGCAGCGAGAGCGCTGTCGAAAACCCGGCAAGACGCAGCGCGCAAGCTCGAGAAGTTGGTAGAGACCGAGATCAATGATCTCGCTATGAAGTCGACGTTCCGCATTCAGATGACGACCAGTGAAGAGGAAGGGAACTGGGCGGCGGCGGGAATCGATGAAGTGGTTTACATGATCGCAACCAATCCCGGCGAGCCCATGCGGCCGTTGGAGCACATTGCGTCGGGAGGCGAATTGTCGCGGGTGATGCTGGCGTTGAAGGTAAGTGTGGCGCGGGCGCCCCTTCGGCAAGCTCAGGGCGGGCTCTCGCCCGCGAAGGCCGGCAGCATTCGCGCAATCGCCCAGCGCACCATGGTGTTCGACGAAATCGACGCCGGCATCGGCGGCCGCGCCGCCGAGGCGGTGGGTAGGAAGCTGAAAGCGCTGGCGCGCTCCGATCAAGTTCTATGCGTGACTCACCTGCCACAGATCGCAACGTTTGCCGATCAGCATTATGTAATTGAGAAGAAGGACCGCAACGGCCGCACGCGAACCAGCATCCGTGCCGTCGTGGGCGAAGAACGTACGGAAGAAGTGGCAAGGATGCTGAGCGGGGCAAAGCTCACTGATACTTCGCGCAAACATGCGGAGCAGATGATCAAGGCGAACGGGTAGAGCTGCTGTGTGCCGTCCTCTCGATGGAAGTTGGCTACGTCGTCCGGCCTTGACGGTTTCAATTTGATTAGCTAACATAGGTTAGCTAACCGAATTGACTATGGAAACCATCACCATCCACAAGGCCAAGACGCAACTCTCCCGGCTGATCGAGAAAGCCTGCCAGGGCGAGGAGATTGTTATCGCGCGAGGGAAAAAGCCGGTGGTGCGGCTGGTCGCCATCGAAGACAAGCGCGGCGATCGCAAGCCTGGCGCCCTTAAAGGGAAGATCAAAATAGGTCCGGACTTCTTCGAGCCCCTGCCTCCTGAGGAACTGGAAGGCTGGGAGTAGCAGCGTCATGCGCCTTTTGCTGGATACTCACGCGCTGCTTTGGTGGCTCGTGAAGAGTCCATCCCTGCCTTTGTCAGCTCAGAGTCTACTAACGAACCGGGACCACACGGTGCTTGTGAGCGCCGCCTCCATGTGGGAACTTGCCACTAAAGTCCGACTAGGCAAGTTAGACGTTGAGGTTGAGGTTGTCGAAAACTTCGGAGCGTATCTGGCTCGGGAAAGATTCGAGTCTGTCTCGGTAACCGTCGCTCACGCGATCCGGGCTGGCTTGCTCCCCGGTCCGCACAAAGACCCTTTCGACCGCATGCTGATTGCGCAGGCCCAGGCCGAAAACATCCCGATTGTGAGCAATGATCGGGCGTTGGACGGATACGGCGTGCGAAGGCTCTGGTAGCCCGAACTCGGTTGATGCTGGTCAGCCTCAAGTTCTCGCACTTCGCTGCTAATCCCCGCCGTTTCTGTGGCTTACGTTGACCAGAAGGGTACTTTCCGGTAGTTTATTACCATCGCCTCAATGGGGTTCGTGTACCCTTGTCATACAGGTTCCAGGCCCAGATTTTGCATCTTAAACGGTCTGGGGCTGATCAGTAAGACGATCACAGGAATGGGAGTTTGATGGTGCCAAATAGCCAGGGAAAGACTTTGTTGTTGCTCAAGCCGCGCGGGTTCTGCGCCGGCGTGGTGCGGGCGATCGATGTAGTCCGTATTGCGCTGGAGGCCTTTGGCCCGCCCATTTATGTGCGCAAGGAGATCGTTCACAACAGCTTTGTGGTGGACGAGTTGCGCGGCAAGGGTGCGATCTTTGTCGACAGCGAAGATGAAGTCCCCAACGGCGAGCGCGTCATCTACAGTGCGCACGGCGTTTCGCCCGAGGTGCGGGAGCACAGTGCCCGGCGCGGTCTGCGAGTAATCGACGCCACGTGTCCGCTGGTCACCAAAGTGCATGTGGAGGCGGTGAAGTTTGCCAAGGAAGGCTATTCGCTGATCCTGATCGGCCACCATGACCATGACGAGGTGATTGGAACGCTGGGCGAAGCCCCGCTTGTGACCCAGGTAGTGGGTACTCCGGAGCAGGTGACTTCGCTCACGGTGCCGGATCCGGATCGGGTGGCTTATCTGACCCAGACCACGCTTAGTCTGGACGAGACGAAGGATATTATCGCGGCGTTGAAGAAGAAATTCCCGAACATCAAAGGCCCGGCGGCGCAGGATATTTGCTATGCCACAGAAAACCGGCAGGTCGCCGTGAAAGAAGTGGCTTCGGACGCTGATTTGCTGCTGGTGGTGGGGTCGGAAAACAGTTCCAATTCGAATCGTCTGGTCGAGGTGGCGCGCAACCTCGGTACGAACTCCCATCTCATCGACAGCTACAAAGATATCGAAGCCGAGTGGTTGCTGGACGTGAAAACCATCGCGCTCACGGCCGGCGCCTCAGCGCCCGAGTGCCTGGTGGAAGAAACCATGAAGTTTCTCGCCACCAAGGGGTTCGACAACGTGCAGGAACTCGAAGTCATGCCGGAAAACGTCCGCTTCGGGCTGCCGCCGGAGATTGTCGAAGCCATCGCCGCCGCTCCGGCCAGCGCCACCGCGGATTAACGGAGCCGCTTATTGATGGAGATGGACACTAACTCCCCCGAATCCCATATAACCTCCGCACCCCAACTTCGCTTTGGCAAGATTGACGGGCTGGCCAGCCGTGTGGGCGCCGCCATGGACGCCGCCCGCAAGCTTCTTTTTTCCGCTCAGCACGAGGAAGGTTATTGGTGCGGAGAGCTGGAAGCCGACACTACGCTCGAATCAGACTACCTAGTTCTCCACACCTTGCTGGGAACGGTCGATCCTGTGCGCTTCCAGAAAGCTGCCAACTGGATCCTTCAACATCAGAATGAAGACGGCGGCTGGAGTATCTACCCGCCGGGCACATCAAACGTCGGCGTGTCGGTGAAGGCGTATTTTGGCCTCAAGCTGGCAGGATACCCGGCGGATCATCCCGCGCTCCAGCGCGCCCGCAAGAAAATCCTGGAACTTGGCGGGGTCACCGAGGTCAACACATTTACCAAGATCTATCTGTGCTTCTTCGGGCAATATGACTACGACGCGGTGCCCGCGATCCCGCCCGAGATTGTGCTGTTTCCCAACTGGTTCTGGTTCAACCTCTACGAAATTTCATCGTGGTCGCGGGCCATCCTGGTGCCGCTCTCCATCTGCTACGCCAAGAAGCCGTTTAAGAAGATACCGCGGGAGATGGGCATCGAAGAGCTGTTTGTCGGCGGTATGCAAAAGTCTCGCATGCACCTGCGCTGGTCCAAAAAGCTGGTGTCCTGGCGAAATTTCTTTCTATGCCTCGACCGCATGACGCACTGGTTCGAGCGGGTGCACATCCGGCCCCTGCGGTCGGTCGCATTGAAGAGCGCGGAGAAGTGGATGGTCGAGCGCTATGAGATGAGCGATGGACTCGGCGGTATCTACCCTTCGATCATGAATTCTGTCATCGCGATGCGCTGCCTGGGTTACTCCGTCGACGATCCGCAGGTGATCCGAGCCCTTGATGAATTTGAGAAGTTAGGAATCGAAGAGAACGACACCTTTCGCATGCAGCCCTGCCTGTCTCCGGTGTGGGATACGGCGTACGCCATGTTCGCCCTGGGCGAAGCGGGAGTGCCGGCGAATGATCCGCGCATGGTGAAGTGTGCCGACTGGATCCTGCAGAAGCAGGTGCGCAATCCGGGCGACTGGCAAATCAAGAACAAGACGGGCAAGCCCGGCGGCTGGTACTTCGAGTTCAACAACGAGTTCTATCCGGATGTCGACGACACGGCCATGGTCTGCCTGGCGCTGAGCCGCGTGGAGCATCCCAATGGACGATACCAGCGGGAGTCCGTGCAGCGGGCGATCGATTGGGTCTTGTCGATGCAGTGCAAGAACGGCGGCTGGGCGTCGTTCGATAAAGACAACGACCGCATGGTCTTCCAGCATGTGCCCTTCGCCGATCACAACGCCATGCTGGATCCGCCCACGGTTGATATCACCGGCCGCACGCTTGAGATGATGGCGGCCTACGGCTACGACAAGAATCATCCCGCGGTGAAAAAGGCGATCCAGTTCCTCCGCGACGAGCAGGAACCGGATGGAAGCTGGTTTGGGCGCTGGGGCGTGAATTACATTTACGGCACGTTCCTGGTGCTGCGCGGGCTGGAGGCGGTTGGCATGGACAACCACGAGCCCTGCATCCAGCAGGCGGCGGAGTGGTTGCGCATGATGCAGAACCCGGATGGCGGCTGGGGCGAGTCCTGCGGTTCTTACGACGATGCGGCGCTGCACGGCGTGGGGCCGAGCACTCCGTCGCAAACTGCGTGGGCAATTCTGGGCTTGCTTGCTGTCGGCGACACGCGCAGCGATTCGGTGGCTCGCGGCATCGCCTACCTGCTGCGCACGCAGAAAAAAGAAGATGGATCGTGGGATGAGCCTTATTACACAGGCACGGGCTTTCCGCGCGTGTTCTATCTGAACTATCACCTCTACCGCCAGTACTTCCCGTTGCTCGCGCTGACGACCTATGCCAAGGTGATGGAAAAGGCCGAAAACTAGTTCTCCGTTCCCAGTTCTCAGTCCTCAGTCGCGCTGCCAAGCGATGAGGCTCTGACTGAGAACTGAGAACCGAGAACTGAGAACTGAGAACTATTTCTGAAAGCTTTCGTCACAGGTGCAACCGGGTTTCTAGGTTCCCACGTCGCCCGCGTTTTGTCGGAGCAGGGAGCTGATTTGCGGTTGCTGGTGCGCCCGACCAGCAATCTGAGAAATCTGGAAGGACTGAACTCGGGGACGACGAAGGCGGACACGGTGATGGGCGATCTGCGCGATCCGGCGTCCCTGGAAAGAGCGATGGCCGGCTGCGAGGTAGTCTTTCACGTGGCTGCCGACTATCGGCTCTGGGTGCGGGATCCGGCCGAGATGTACCGCTCGAATGTGGAGGGAACGCGGGCCGTTCTGGCCGCGGCACAGAAGAACGGGGTGCGCTGCGTAGTGTACACCTCGAGCGTGGCCACGATGGGTTCTACGGGCAACGGTCATCCGGCGGATGAAGATTCTCCGGTTGCGCTGGCCGACATGATTGGTCACTACAAGCGCTCGAAGTTCATGGCCGAGCAGGTGGCAATGGAAGCAGGCCGCGGCACGATGCGGGTGGTGACGGTGAATCCGACAACTCCCGTGGGCGAGCAAGACGTCAAGCCAACCCCAACCGGACGGATCGTCGTCGACTTCCTTAAGAGAAAGTTTCCCGCTTACGTGGAGACAGGACTAAATCTGGTGGATGTTCGGGAGTGTGCGCGCGGACATATTGCGGCCCTGGAAAAGGGTAAGAGCGCCGAGCGCTACATTCTGGGCGGAGAAAATCTGACGCTGAAGCAGATTCTGGATAGGCTGGGCCTGATCGCGGGCTTGCCTTCACCCAAAGTGAAGCTGCCCTACTTTGTTGCCTACGCCGCGGGCGCAGTGGATGAGACAATTTCAGGCCGCCTGCTTGGCCGCGAGCCGCGCGCCACGGTCGACACGGTGCGCATGGGAAAGAAAAAGATGTGGGCCAGTTCCGACAAGGCCGCGCGCGAGTTGGGATGGAAGACCATCCCCGCAGACGGCGCGTTGCGCCGTGCAGTCGAGTGGTTCCGTGCCAATGGTTATGCCTAAAGTCGCCATCGTAGCCGCGCTCGAGCGCGAAATCAGCGGACTCACGAAGAATTGGAGCCGCGTTCCGCAGCCCTGCGACGGCCGCAGTTTTGTTTTCTTCGAGCGGGATGACATGGTGATCGTGTGCGGAGGAATCGGCGTAGAGGCAGCGCGCCGCGCAGCCGAGGCCGTGATCACGTTGTACAGTCCCGCGCTGCTGCAGTCGGTAGGCTTCGCCGGGGCGCTCGATGCAGGTTTGCGGGTCGGGGATATTTTCACGCCAGCAATTGTGATTGACGCGCGCGATGGCAGCCGCATCGAAATCGAGGGCGCAGCTGCATCGAAACAAGCCGGATTGAGACAACAACGACGCTCGCTGCTCACGTTCGCATCAGTGGCAGGTGTGCAACAGAAAGCAAGTCTGGCGCGGGCCTACGGAGCGCAAGCCGTGGATATGGAAGCGGCCGGCGTGGCGGCAGCAGCGCGCGCCCATGGGATTGCATTCAGCGCGACGAAAGTGATTTCCGATGAGCTGAATTTCGAAATGCCACAGATGGCCCGCTTCATCGACCCCAATGGCCGCTTCAAGACGGCGAACTTCGTAGCTTTTGTAGCCCTTCGGCCGCAGCTATGGAGCCGAACCGCCACACTGGCTGCCAACAGCCGCAAGGCGGCACGAGCACTGAGCGGGCACCTCGAGCGTTACCACCAGGACCTAAGCCGGCTGGCCGACCCGATCGCCGCGCCCGCAGCCGCGACTCAGCCAGAACCGCAACCGGCGGCCGCAGGCGGGTTGCGCGCTGGAGGTCGCGAATGAGACTACGCATGAAACAACCCTGGCTGCTTCTGCTTGTCTTGTTGACGATGTCTGCGGTAATCCCGCTGAGCGCCCAGTCGACTGCCACTGAAATTTATGCGGAGAGCTTTCGCCAGGGCTCGACTCGCGTAGTGGAAGACAGCTTTGACATCAAATTCACCCCGCAGGACCCGATTTTTCGCGAGCGCATCAAAGACCTGGGTGGCAACGACCGCTACGCTTTCTCAATTATTCCCAGGGGACCGGAAGGCGATACCAAAATCACATCCTGGCAGGGAATAATGGCCGATCTGCAGCATCCTATTTACAGCAACGTGTTGCTGGTGTCGCCCAATCCCTCCGATGATCCCAAGGATGACGCGAAGAATGCCCTGTGCCGCCTGTGGCCCTCGACCTTTGCGGCCGTTCCCGTGGGAGCCAAGCGGATCATGAAGGTGGATCAGTTCTATGTGGTGTTGCAGGTGAAGGCGTATCACTTCACGCCGCCGGAATCACCTTATCTGGATTCGATGACGGTGCACGTGGAGTTCAGGAATACCGATCCCAGGCAGGCACCCGATCCCGGGAAATAACACCCCGGATCGATCTGAACAATATCGCGCTGAAGCTTATCGCAAGTAGAGTTCATCCAAGGCAGGTGGAGTTCACAGCAGAGTTCACCGCAAGGTTCATAGCCTGGAGTTCATAGCTGGAGTTCATAGGAAGATGGGAATTGCAGGACAAATCGCAATCGAAGACCGTAGCCAGTCGATTCCCGCCACCATGCTGGCTGCAGTTTACCGCGGAGTCAACGACGTCCGTCTCGAGACTGTTCCCGTGCCCCAGATCGGTGCCGGAGAACTGCTCCTGCGTGTGCATACCTGCGGAGTCTGCGGCACTGACCTGAAAAAGATTGCGTCCGGCTCCCATTCAACACCCCGCATCTTCGGTCATGAAACCTCTGGCGTGGTGGCCGCGGTCGGCGCAGGCGTGAGCCAGTTCGAGCCCGGCGACCGGGTCGTAGTCTTTCATCACATCCCGTGCCGGCAGTGTTACTACTGCCGGCATAAGACATTCGCTCAGTGCTCCACCTATAAGAAGGTAGGCTGCACCGCCGGATTCGAGCCTTCCGGCGGCGGCTTCGCGGAATACGTTCGTGTGATGGATTGGATTGTCGATCAAGGAACGGTGAAAATGCCCACCGGCGTCTCCTTTGAACAGGCCTGCTTCGTAGAGCCCGTGAACACCTGCATGAAGGGAATCGAAGCCCTGCGCCTGCAACCAGGCGAGACCGTATTGGCCATCGGCCAGGGCCCAATCGGCATCATACTAAGCGTCCTGGCACGGAAGACAGGGGCCACGGTTATTACTTCCGATTTGTATCCCGAGAGGCTTAGAATAACTAAAAGTCTTGGTTTCGAGCATACAATTGATGCAGCCCAGCACGATGCGGTCGGGAGTGTGCGCGAGCGCACCGAAGGCCGCGGCGCCGACGCTGTGATTTTGGCCGTGGGCAGCAATAGCCTGATCCGTCCCGCGATGGATGCGGCCCGCCCCGGCGGCCGGGTGTTGTTGTTTGCGCAAACGCAGCGCGGAGAAGCGATTGTGGATCCGGCCGCGATTTGTGTCGACGAGAAGGCGCTGGTCGGCTCTTATAGCGCCTCGGTGGATTTGCAGGACGAGTCAGTTCGTTTTGTGATGAACCGTGAAATGGACTTGGAACGGCTGATCAGCCATCGGTTTCCGCTGCAGGAGAGTGCGCAGGCTTTGCAACTTGCGGCTCATCCCCAGCCGTCATCGATGAAGATCGTGATTCAGCCGGGAAGCACCTGGAACCGTGAGTCCCGGGAAGGAAGCAAGCAGTGAATGGAAAAATGACGGCTGCCGTCCTGTACGGCAAAGAAGATTTGAAGATCGAGCGGGTGCCCATCCCTCGCGTGGAAAAAGGCGAGGTGCTGGTCAAGGTACAGGTCGCTCTCACCTGTGGCACCGATCTGAAGGTGTATCAGCGTGGCTACCACGCCCGCATGATTGTGCCTCCCGCCCTGTTCGGACACGAGCTGGCCGGTGTGATCGAGGAAGTCGGCGAGGGCGTCCACAGCTTCAAGAAGGGCATGCGCGTGGTCGCGCTGAATTCCGCCCCCTGCCAGATGTGCTTCTATTGCTCCAAGCACCAGGAGAATCTGTGTGAAGACCTGCTCTTCAACAATGGAGCGTACGCGGAATATATCCGCGTGCCGCGACGGATCGTGGAAGCGAATATGCTGGTGATTCCGCCCAACGTGAGCTACGAAGATGCGGCTATGACCGAGCCGCTGGCCTGCGTGCTGCGCGGCCTGCACGAAACCGGGGTCGAGATCGGCGACACCGTCACCATCATCGGTGGCGGCCCCATTGGATTAATGTTTGTCCAGGTGGCCCGGGCCATCGGTTGCAATGTGATCTCGGTGGTAAAACGCGACGAGCAGGTAATCGCTGCCAAGCACATGGGCGCACACGAAATCGTTCAGACCACCAAGGTGCCGGATGTGATCGAGGCGGTTCGCGCGCTGACTCCGCAGAAACGCGGCTGTGACGTAGTGATAGAAGCGGTGGGTCGTCCTGACGCCTGGGAGTGGACAGTCGAGATGGTTCGCAAAGGCGGCACCGTAAATTTCTTCGGCGGATGCGCCAGCGGGTCCAAAGTGCAACTCGATACCAACCGTCTGCACTATTCCGAGATCACGCTGAAGGCCACGTTCCATCACACGCCGGAGACGGTGCGCCGCGCCTTTGGCCTGATCGCGGCCAAGAAAATTCGCCCCACCGACTACATTACTGGCGAGGCTCCGCTGTCGAGCCTGCAGAAGGTGCTCCGCCACATGCTGAACCGCGGCGGCGACATCAAAACGGCAATCATTCCCGGCCACTAGTTAAGAAGTAGCGCCGGCGTCCCGAGGGCGTCTCGCCCTCGGCCGCAGCAAGCACAACACTGCGGGAAGTTCTCTCCGGGAAGGTTGTTTGGGAAGGACACCGTTTCGCCGGTTGCGGAGAGGCTCTGGTTCGGGAAGGGCACGACTTCAGTCGTGCCATAAGACCGGCAGAATGGATCTCGGCTTTAGCCGCTGAGGTAAGCTTTCTGGTCGGGTGCCGAGCAGTCCAGAAATGATTTCCAACTAAATGAGTTCTGCAACCAGCACCGGCTCTCCTATGTCCAACGCACCAGCCGCCGCGCTCGGCTGGAGCCGCCTGCCCGCCGAATACGCGATCCCGCACTCCGCCCCATCGCTCGAAGAAGCCCAAGAATACTGCCGCCGCCTCGCCCGCACCCACTACGAGAATTTCTCAGTAGCCACTTGGTTTCTTCCCAAGCACCTGCGTCAGGATTTCCTGAACGTCTACGCCTACTGCCGCATCTCCGACGATCTAGGCGACGAAGTGGGCGATGCCGCCGCTGCTGTGGCCCTGCTCGATGAATGGCTAACAGAATTAGACGCCTGCTACGCCGGCAATCCGCGCCATCCGGTTTTTGTGGCCTTGGCCGAAACCGTGAGGAAATTTGAAATCCCCAAGCACGAGTTTTCCGATCTCCTGATCGCCTTCCGCCAGGACCAAACCGTCGCCCGTTTCGAAACTTTCGACGATGTGCTCGCCTACTGCCGCTACTCGGCGAATCCTGTGGGGCATCTCGTCTTGTACCTCTGCGGCTATCACGACCCAGAGCGCCAGCAGCTTTCCGACTACACCTGCACCGCATTGCAACTAGCCAACTTCTGGCAAGACGTCAGCGTGGATTACGCCAAGGGTAGAATCTACTTACCTCTGGAAGATTTACGTCAGTATTCGGTCGGCGAGGAGGACATCCAGCAGAAGCGCAACACGGCGGCATTCTGCGCGATGATGAAGTTTGAAGTCGAGCGCGCCCGCCGGTGGTTCGATCGCGGCCTGCCGCTGGTAAGCAAAGTAGACCGGGAATTGGCGTTCGACATCGAACTGTTCAGCCGTGGCGGCCAGCAAATTCTGAATGCCATCGAGCGCCAGAATTTCGCCGTGCTCGGCCGCCGCCCCGTGATTTCGAAACCCCGCAAACTCGCCTTGGTGGCGCGGGCTGCGGTAGGGAAATTCCTGGGGAAATCAGTGGGGAAATCGGTATGAGCGCGGGAGCGCAACAGGTGATGATTCCGTGGAGTCCAGCTCCGGCGCAGCTCAGCATGGCATATTCGGTGTGCCGCGGTATCACTCGCAGCAACGCCAAGAATTTCTATTACGCATTTCTGGTTCTTCCCAAGCGGAAGCGGCAGGCCCTCTGCGCGGTCTACGCCTTCATGCGCCGCTGCGATGACATTGCCGACGACCCCAGCCTCAGTCTTGAAGAACGCCGCTACAAACTCGATGGCTGGCTCGACGCGCTGCACCGCGTGCAGCAAGGGGAGCCCACCGACGATCCCATTTTGCTGGCTCTGACCGATGCACAACGCAGATACATTATCCCGGCGGGCCTGCTCGACGAACTCGCGTTGGGAACCGCGATGGATATCGCGGATCCCGAAGCTGGAAAACACGATGTGCCCTCCCCGGACCCTGCGGTTCCACGCCTGACCATCCAGTATCAAACCTTCGACGATCTCAAACAATATTGCTACCGCGTGGCGTCGGTTGTCGGCCTTGTCTGTATCCATGTCTTCGGATATCGCGATCCCGCCGCCGAGCCTCTGGCCGAGCAGTGCGGCCTGGCCTTCCAGCTCACCAACATCATTCGCGACGTGAAAGAAGACGCCGCGATGGGACGCGTGTATTTGCCCGAAGAAGATCTCGCGCAGTTCGGCCTCTCTGCCGCGGAACTGCTCTCGACGCCCGATGCCGCGCGCTTCCGTCCCTTGCTCGCGCTCGAAGCCGACCGCGCCCGCCAGCTCTACCAGGCCGGCGAGCAACTGATTCCCTATATCGCAGAAGACAGTCAGCCGGCCCTCTGGGTCCTGGTCAACATCTACCGGCGTCTGCTCGAGAAAATCGCCGAGAGCCAGTATGACGTCTTCAACGGCAAAGTCAGCCTAACGGTCGGCGAAAAACTCCGCGTCCTGGGGAAAGGCTTCTTCCAACGCCTCACTTGATGCCCACAAATGGGTCTGTCATCCTGAGCGAAGCGAAGGACCCCGTGCATGCCTGCGCTGCTTCCGGCAATGCGGTGCATTTCTCGCGATGCTGAGGATCTTGCCACAAAGCTGCTAAACGATTCCGCATGATCCATAACTCCACCCAACCCACCGTAGCCATCGCCGGCGGCGGCCTCGCCGGACTCGCCGCAGCCTGCGCGCTCGCAGACTCCGGCTTCCGCGTCACTCTCTTCGAACGCCGTCCTTATCTCGGCGGACGCGCTTCCTCCTACGAGCATCCCGGCACCGGTGAAGTCGTCGACAACTGCCAGCATGTGCTGTTCCGCGTCTGCACCAACCTGGTCGAGTTCTACCGCCGCATCGGCGTGGAAGACAAAATTCGCTGGTTCGACGAAATGACTTTCATCGAGCCCGGCGGCCGCACCAGCGTGATGCACGCTTCACCGCTGCCCGCGCCTCTGCACACCGCTCCATCGTTCTTGCGCTTTCCGTTTCTTTCGGTAAAAGACAAGCTGGTGATCTCGCGCGCCCTCGCTGCGCTGACCCTGACGTCGCAACCAGACACCGGCCGCTCATTTCTCGATTGGTGCAACCAGCACGGCCAAACCCCGAACGCGATCGAGCGTTTCTGGAAGCCGATCCTGGTCAGCGCTCTAAGTGAAGATCTCGACCTGATTTCAATTTCCGCTGCGGCCCAAGTCGTCCGCGAGTCGATTAAGTCCCCAGCCGCCCGCCACATGGGCGTTCCCAGCATTCCCCTGACCGACCTCTACAATCGCGCCGGAGACTACATTCGGGCCCGCGGAGGCGAAATCCGCTTCCGCACGTCGCTCGAAACGTTTTCTCCCGACTCGTCGCAAGTGCGGATTCAAGTGAGCGATAAAAGCGAACACGATAAAAACGAAAATGATAAAAGAGAAAACGAAAAGTCATTCGACTACCTGGTCCTCGCCCTACCCTTCGACGCCCTGGATCGCGTGCTGCCGCAAACCCCGGAAGCTGCTCCCCTGCGCGCCCAGCTCACCCAGTTCGAATCCTCTCCCATCACCGGCATCCATCTCTGGTTCGATCGCCAGATTACCGACCTCGACCACGCGGTCTTACTAGACCGGACAATTCAATGGTTATTCCACAAATCGCGGCTGCTTCAACGTGATCGGGAAGGGCAGACAGAACGGGAAGGGCACGACTTTAGTCGTGCCGTAAAGTCGTCTTGGGGGAACAGGGCTTTAGCCCCTGAGGCCCGCGGCAGCTATGTCGAACTAGTCGTCAGCGCTTCGAAAAGCCTAATCGACAAGTCGCGCGCCGAGATCGTTGACCTCGCCCTGAAAGAAGTCCGCGAGTTCTTTCCGGCAGCGCGCGCGGCGAATCTGGTCAAGTCCACGGTGATCAAGGAAGTTCGCGCCACCTATTCCCCGCGTCCCGGCATCGACGCCTACCGTCCCCAGCAGTCAACAACCTGGCCACGAGTTTTTCTCGCCGGAGACTGGACCGCTTCCGGTTGGCCCGCCACCATGGAAGGCGCAGTGCGCAGTGGATACTTGGTGGCGGAAGCGCTGGCGCGATCCGCGGGAGTGAAGCATTCTCCGTTCATGGTTCCGGATCTGCGCTCCACCGGCCTGATGCGCCTGTTCGGAAAGTGAGCGGTCGCTCTGCGAATGCGGTCCAGCGTGTCCAGAAAAAAAAGCCTCACTCTTCGCCAGAACAAGCGCGAAAAATGAGGCAGGCAGGATGAAAGGATTTACATCCCGCTCTGAAACACCAAAGCTTCTTTGTCACGGCCAAAGTCGATCTCGTTGAGCGTCTTATTTGTCGAGTCAGTTTGGATCGCGTCTTCCGTGACCTGGCTGTCGTTCGTCTTCAAAGTTCCTGGCACCGTCGCCACAGGCTTGCCATGGCTCAGGAAGGTCACTTGCACCTCTGGGCCGGCTCCTTGCCACTGTACTTTGTAGCTGCCGGGTTCAAGTTGTTTGCCGCCGACCTGCACGGCTTCGGGAATATCAACCGAGTGTAGATTCTTATCGCGCGCGAACGCGCTTAGCGGCGCCAGCACGGCGAGAATCGACAAACATGCCACGTAGTTTGGAAGTTTCATTGAACAAGTCTCCTCAAAATAGAATTCTTACAACAAGTTTATCTCTGTTTGGGTTACGAGACGATCAGTTCAGAAACTGAAGGCTGTCCCCAGTACTGATGCGCAGCCACGGAAAGAAGATTCACTGGCTACTGACGTAAAGCGCAGATTAAAGCAAAGTTTTGTAAACGCGCGTGTCTGTGTGGAGGGCTTGGTTTCACCCAAGAGATGGCAGCGCGGTCAACCCTCAGTGGTGGACGATCCGCTCTGCAATCTTGGAGACAAAGGTCGGCGCGTGGTTTTTCATCGCCTGCTGAATGCCAGGCCCGAACTCGCGCCACAGGTTCATCCCCGCATCATTGCCGACGGTCGAACCAAAGTCGCTGAACGGCGCGGCCCGGGATCGCCTCCAATAGGGAGTTGAGGCGGTGTCCTTGGCGACCGCAGTCAGCGTTCGCAGCAAGTATGACGTGTTCAGCTTAGCCTTTCCGGAATCATCGCGAGTGACAAGAGGGCGCGATGCCGCGGATGTGGCTCGGCTCATCAAGCTGGGGTTGCTCGCGGAGTGATAACCCGATTGCTGCTTCTGCGATGATGGATACAGATACTTGCGAAGAACAGCATTCGGATCTTTTTGACTGGATACCGCCTTGTCAGGATCGGTGAATACGAGTTGGCGCATCGAGCCTGCGTTACCGGCAGTCGCGTCGAATCTCAAAGGCGAGCGCGCTTCCTCGACGAACCCACTAAAGTTATGTTCCTGAGTTGTGGCTTGCACGGAAGGCGCATCAGGCAGCGAGTGACGTGTGTTCTGGCCCACCGCCCCGCAGGCAGCTAACATCACAAAAGAGATGGACCTGAGGAATGCAAATTGTTTCACCATACCGCACTCCCGCAAGCGTCAGCCTTTTTACCCTACTGCCCGACGACTTGATCGCAAACCTCACTCGACGTTAGCACTCTGCGTGCCATCATTCTGAGCAAGAACGCTCACGTCGCGACGTGTGGCATTAGGTGCAGAACAAGACCCCCGGGTTGCAGCCAAATACTGCTTCCATGGCTGGTTTGCGGGCCAGGCAATGTACCCGAGCTTTCTGTAGGAGTTACAGGCCTGCCAAAGGCAATAGGTGTCCCAATGCGTCCACTTGTTCCAGGCCGCGGCGTCGGTATTTCGACACCCTCCCCATCCCACCCTTAGCGCAGGCGTATAAACTTTTCAATCGAATGTGTAAAGTCTTTCATTCGCAGCCAAGGATCATCCGCGCGAATCCGGATCGCCCAACAACTTCCATGCCTCGCGATATTTCTCAAACCGCTCCTCACCGTCCTTCCTGCACCCAAACGGACAAAGATTGATGTGCAACCGCCCTCCCAGCGCCCGCACCGGGATCAGATACCAGATCCTCCGCCCCCGCATCCGCCGGCCCTGAATCACCACCGCGAGAAAATCGACCTGCCTCGACGTGTAAGGCATATGCTTCCGCGTAGTCCTCCAGCAAGACCGCACCGCAAATCCCCGATGATGCGACGCCCCGCTCGCCTTCAGTGCACCCTCCACAGTCGCCGCGGCGCATCCACAATCACGTCATAACGCTCGTTGTTCCCAAACGGCCGAGCCCCTCCGAACCTCCGCCGCGCCGCATCCAGCATGAACTGCATCTCCGCCATTTCTCCAACATGCTTGCTGGTGTTCCGCCCACGACGCCCACTCGCTGACTCCGACCGTTTCTTCCGATCCATGCCCATACAAATCATCTCCGAACCGTTGTCATCCCGAACCCCGACTTGTCATCCCGAACGAAGTGAGGGATCTTGGTGTCGCCAGCACCATCTCCGCTTCAATTTTGGGTGGCGCACCGCTTCCAGCCTGCGATAACGATGCCGAGGACGAGTCGGGCTTTAGCCCCAGAGGGACATGAGTTCTACTTTCAGCCTCCTCACCAACAAAAATGGCGCAAGGCCGAAAGCCCTGCGCCACTTTTCTTGCCCTCTATTATCAGAATATCAAGCCGAAGGGGGTAATTGTGTCATGTCCGGCAAGTTTATATTCCTATCCGAATGAATGCCTTACGTAGAAACCATCAACTTTAGGGCCTTGACAAGAAAAAAGAGCTGACCGAAGTCGAAGGGATCTCGCCCCTCCTCCCACTGCGGCAATATTGTTGGTCATCGAGACCACCGCGTCTGGCCGACGATATCACTCATTCAGAATTGGCCGGTCGGGTCAATGAGTTCTATAAAAAGGGATGTCAAGGAAAAACTTCTGCCTCGACCGGAGGGCGAGAAGATTTTAGTCTTGATCTCCAGCCCACTGTCCGTAAGTGCCCATCGATTTTGGCTCGACGGGTTTGCTCTGGCTTGTCTGCCCTTCCTGTGGGCTTCATCTTTCGGTGATGACGGACGCCGATCGAGTCTTGAGACAGGGCAAGCGAAACTGGTCTTGGAGTGTCAACCATGGTTCTATCGGAGGCTCGTGGCCTTTCGCTATGTCTGGTTATCCGAGGAGGCATAACGTGTAATGGGTGACTCGGTGCCGAAGCACACAGGGCCGATCTCATTGACTGATACTCACCTCGAACCGAGCGTCT
>Ga0209420_1000329_pt1 | contig 26513 bp, 28 predicted proteins | sample BlaSpr_A8_OM1_O1_FD_187972 | JGI IMG/M metagenome (GOLD analysis project Ga0209420, IMG submission 187972) | Forest soil microbial communities from Thunder Bay, Ontario, Canada - Black Spruce, Ontario site 2_A8_OM1_O1 (SPAdes) (version 2) | ecosystem: Environmental > Terrestrial > Soil > Boreal...
AGCGTCTCAACATAATGCGCGTCATGCCGCATCTTGAGAGTGACGGGTAACCCGATCCTCTTGGACACGTTGCAATACCTCCTGAGCAAGCTTTTTGTATTCTTCCGCGCCCGACGACTTCGGGGCGAACGCAAATACAGTTTCTTTGTAAGCCGGGCTTTCTTCCAGGCGCACGTTTTTGCTGATCCGCGTCTTGAAAAGCGCGTCGCCAAACACCGCGCGAATCTGTTCGTGTGTATCGCGCGAAATATTCGTGCGCTTATCAAATAGTGTGATTACTACGCCCAGCACTTTCAAATCCGGATTGGGACGCGCCCGAATTCGCGCATACGTTTCGAGCAAATCGTCAGTTCCCTCAATTGCGAAATAGGCAGCCTGAATCGGCACCAGCAAATGGGTTGACGCCACCAGCGCGTTCACCGTCAGTATGCCCAGCGCCGGAGGCGTGTCCAGCACGATAAATTCGTAATCTTTCAAGACCGGAGTTAGCGCATCTTTCAGCTTGAATGGCGCGTCAAACTGACCAGCCAGCTGTTGTTCCAGCCGAGCCAGCGCCAATTTCCCCGGCGCCACAAAAAGATAGGGGTCCTTCGTAGGCTTTACGATCTTGGACATCTCCGCCGGATGTTCGGCGAACAAGTCATACATCGAAGTCTGAATATCGGAAGACTCGAAAAATGCGATGGTAGCGTTCGATTGCGGATCCAGATCGATGAGAAGAGTTTTCTTTTTCTTCAACGCGATGGCGGCGGCTAGATTTATCGACGTCGTGGTCTTTCCGACGCCGCCTTTTTGATTGGCGACCGCGATGACGTAGGTCAATCGTTCCCTCAGCCTGTCGCGCAACCGGGGGCCTATATATGGACGCCCGCGGCGCTACCTACACCACCGGTTACACCACAAGTAGCCTAACTCTACTCATTTGCCTAGTCCCTGCGCAAGCAAAAAATAGCATTGCACGCCGGAATGCTGCTTTTTGTCCAACTTCCTGCTCTCTCCGCTGTGTTACTCTGACGCCTCAAAGCCTATAGAAGAGGAATCGCATGTCTGCCCCCCGGCCCGCTCGCCCCGCATTCCGAGAAGCCTAAGCTTCTCGCCCCGCTGTGGCACACAATCGTTCTGATTCTCTTCGTGCTCGCGACAGCCTACTACCAATCTCACAACCGTATCGAAAACCATCAAGTCACCCATCGGGTTGCCCTTTACTGCTTCATGATCTGTTTTGAATGGTTCTTGTTCGCCTTCGTCTGGTTCCTGGGCATCCGCCCCACCGAGCGAAAACTCAGCGAGGTAATCGGAGGAAGGTGGGCCACGGCTAAGGACGTTTGGCGCGACATCGGCGCCGCACTCGTTTTCTGGCTGATCGTGGCTGCGTTTCTGCTCCTGTCCGGTTTGACGTTGGGCCAGAATCCGCAAATGAACAAAGTATTGCAGGTCATCATGCCCAGAAGCGCGATTGAAATGGTCGTGTGGGTCTTGATGTCAATCTCAGCGGGATTCTGCGAGGAATTCGTGTTTCGCGGCTATTTGCAAAAGCAATTTCTGGCCCTCACTGGCAGCAACGCCGCCGCCATTGCAGCGCAAGCCCTCCTCTTCGGCGTAGCGCATCTGTACCAGGGAGTCAAAGGCCTGCTGATTGTGTCCGGGTACGGCGCGCTTTTCGGAATCCTGGCCGTAGTGCGCAAGAGCCTCAGGCCCGGGATGATTCAGCACCTCCTGCAGGATTCCTTCGCAGGGATCGGTGTCAGCCTGTTGGCAAAACATCTATCCAACCCCCGCTCCATATCGTTTTATTAGCCGCCCGTTAGGCGGACAGTCTATGGTTTTGTCTACTAGCCCCAGTATGATTTTGGTGTCGCATAGCAGAAGGCGCGGAGGGATCAGACGCATTGCGTTTCGCAGATGCCGAGGTCTTGAAATTTCTAACCGATAACCAATGGAATTCGGGATTGCATACCGAAGATCACTCTCGCCGCTTCCGGTCATTATCTTTAGGAGCGACGGACTGGTTGATCTAACAGCGTTCCTGCTTCTTTGCTTCGTGTTTGGATGGGATGGCTGGTTGCCGCTAGGGACCACCTCGTTCGCGTCAGTCACGATTGGGTCGTCGCAACGCAAACACACGAAATGCAGTGTTTTTGAACCGCTAGAGGTTTGAATCCGAAAACGAGTGCACACTCAGGTGCCAGGTTCTGCCGAGCGATCTAACGGAAACTACATCTTGTAACGCCCGAGGTCCTCGTCGTTCAAATTCTCCAGCCACTTGCGCAATTCTTCGCTCGAACTTTTCTCCGAAACCGCCCCGGCCTTCTTGGAATGTTTCAGCACTTCGTCCTCAACAAAAATTGGGCAATCCAGCCGCAGCGCAAGCGCCAGCGCGTCGCTGGGCCGCGAGTCCATGGACATGGTCTGCCCGTCGCGCTCCATCCAAATCAGCGCGTAGAACGTGTCGTCCTTCAAATCGCACACCACCACCCGCTGCACGTGAACATTCAGTCCCGTCAGCACATTTTTCAGCAGATCGTGCGTCATCGGACGCGGCGTTTGCACTTTCTCAATTTCCAACGCAATCGCGTTTGCTTCGTAAATCCCGACCCAGATAGGCAGCACGCCGTTGCCGGCGGTTTCCTTCAACACCACTACAGGCATGTTGGTCACAGGATCCATCATCAGACCTCGTATCTTTACTTCGAGTTCCATGGTGGCCTCCCCGACTGTCCTAGAGTACGTGCTCGCCGACTAAACTATTCGGCCCGCCGCGCATTACTCTCACTGGAATGTATTCTCCCAGAAGATTCTCGCGCGTTGAAGTGAAATTTATCAGTCGGTTGCTGCTCGAACGTCCCGTCCACTGCCCGCGCGCTGCGTGTCGCGCATCCACGAGCACTTCAAAATCTTCGCCAACCAGTTTTTCGTTGTTGGCAATCTGTATCTGCCGCTGCCGCTCGTTCAAAACCGCCAATCGCCGGCTCTTTTCTTCTTCCGGCACCGCATCCGGCATGTCTTTCGCCGAAGTATTTGGCCGCGGTGAATAGGTGAACGAAAAAATCGCATCGTACTGCGCCGCATCCAGCAGCGCCAGCGACTCTTCAAAATCCGCCGCCGTTTCTCCCGGGAATCCCACGATAATGTCGCTCGTCACGCTGATCGGCCGCTTCGCCGCTCGTATCCATTCAATCTTCTGTAAATATTCTTCGCGCGTGTACCTGCGTCGCATAGCGCGCAACACTCGATCGGAACCCGATTGCACCGGCAAATGGACGTGGTCGCAAAGCGCCGGCATCTCATCGATCGCATGAACAATCTCGCGGTGAAAATCATTCGGATGCGAAGTCGTAAATCGGACGCGCCGAATCCCCGGCACCGCCGCCACCGCACGCAGCAAATCCACGAAACTCCATTTGCTCGCCGAAGGATCGCGGTAGGAATTCACCGTCTGTCCCAACAATTGAATTTCAGTGTAACCAGCGTCGGCCAGCCGCCTCGCTTCAGCAATCACAGCATCGCTCGCTCGACTGCGCTCCGGCCCCCGCGTGCGCGGCACCACGCAATACGCGCAGGAATAATCACATCCTTCAATGATCGTGATGTAGGCGCGAATTAAATTGTCGCGCCGCGTAATCTCAGTCTCAAACGTTTCGTCCGTGTCGAGGTCCAGTCCCGTCACACGCCGTCCGCCCGCTTCAAGTTGTGCCAACAACTCCGGCAGCTTCCGATAACTCGCCGACCCGCACACCAAACTAACCCACGGGGCGCGCTCGAATATTTCTTCGCCCTCCTGCTGCGCCACACATCCCAGCACGCCAATTATTTTCCCGTTGGCAACCGTCTTCCAGTCTCCCAGTCGCGCAAAAACTTTCTGTGCCGCCTTCTCGCGTATGCTGCAAGTGTTGTAAAGAACCAAATCCGCCAGCGCCGGACTCTCCACCGCCCGGTACCCGCGCCCCAGCAGCACGCCCGAAACCTTCTCCGAATCGTGCGCATTCATCTGGCACCCAAATGTCTCGAGGTAAAAGGATTTCTTCCCGTCTGACGGTTCCGAGGAGATAGCAGGATTCGCAAGGTCTGCGTCCCGAGCAGTTGCAACGCTGGAAGCGTTTGCAGCGAAAGATCCCAAGTGCCCATGCCGACCCGCAGGCACAGGCGCAATCGCGACGCCTGGCCCTGCGAGCGTTTCAATCCCAACGTCAAACGTTCTGCTCATGGACGAATTCAATTCTAGCACGTTTGAACTCGTCACCCCCGCGGACTCGCACCCGGGAAGTTCGCTATCCGATCAGTTTTCGATTATCCGGCTTACCTAAAGTTCGCTTAGATAGGTCATCGTTTTGCGATGCAAGAAGAATCAATAATCTGGCCCAATGCATTCCGATGTTTCCCCGACCGCAGCAGGTAGTTCGCCATGTCACCACCCGGGAAGGTAGCTGTGCGCCAATACCCGCCCGGTTTCATGCGTCCCTGGTCGTCCATACCAACAACTTTCCCGGCACGGTCATTAACCCATCGTTCGTTAAACTGTTCCGAACCCACCGAGTCAGCGGCATCCATAATTTCTTCTGAACCTCTAGAAATGATGAGTTCTACGTCGATTAGTTCTGTTCCTCGCGGATATATAAATATGGACTGAACACCACCATGATTGAATGGACCACTCAGTGGACACCGGCGCCTTTGCTCATCGGTCTTCCCTGCCTTTGGTCGATGATCTCCAAAATCCGCTCGGCTGCTCCGATGGCAGTGATCACAATGCTCTCGCACGCCGGCGCGCCAGCTCGCCCGTCCCAGTTCCAATCCTTCAAACGCGGCGCCGCCATCACCGCCGCCATAATTCCGATTACTCGCTTCCGTCCCTCGTCCATAGGCATAATCGCTATCCTACCATATTCGCTTTTTGTTCGCCTATATAACCTTACGAAACTACCCGACTCCCCTGATAGCCGTTTCGCAGACTCCAGTGACACAATCCGTACATGCGAGTCCTGGTCGCAGACGATCACGAATCCGTGCGCAAAGGCCTGGGTAAAATCCTCGAGCTGCGGGGAGATCTGGAGGCTTTTGCCGAAGCCTCCGATGGCGAAGAGGCCGTCTCCATGATGCGGGAAGTAAACCCCGATTTGGTGATTCTCGACCTCAGCATGCCGCGCTGCACCGGCTTCGAAGCCGCGCAAAAGATACGTGAACTCAGCCCCGACACACCCATTCTCTTTTTCTCCGTCCACGAAACGCCTGAACTGATTGCGCATGCCGAAAAAATCGGCGTCCTCGGCTTCATCCGCAAGACCGACCCCGCTGCAACCGTTTTGAAAGCCGTTGACGCTGCCCTTCGAAAGAGGACCTGCTACCCTACCGATCGCTAGCGAAGCGCAAGAGTCTGTGTCGCAACTCCGCCTTTCGTCAGGGATCGACTTCAGTCCTGCCACACCTGACCCAGCCGCGGAGGGACATAATTTGCGACACAGACTCTTAGGCCGATAATCTTGCGCCACAAACGCGCCTATCGAATTGGCCCAAATCGAAATCACAAGCAGTTCCATTTCAGGAAAGGCTCCTCCGTTTTCTCCGGGACTGTTATCTTCGGGATCATTAAAAGCACGGCTCCCGCTGCTAGACCTTCTTCGCGCAATGTGCTACGTTTTTTTCGTGGCTGGATTCGCGAAACTGGGAGCACATCCGAGAAGTAAAAACTCCCCGCACCACCTTGCCCACAACTGTGATACTCCGCCGATGAGGAACCGCTTTCCCCATGATTCAATCCCTCTTTCATCGCGCCGGAACCCTTCAATTTCCACCACAAAACTACAATTTCTGTCCGGTTCTGCGCAAAATGTGGAAAGCAACGTAACTTCCACAATGCAAACGACGGGCAATTTTCTACCCGCAGCCACAACCGCCCGCGAAGGCATCAGAAGACATCTTCAAATATCTCCCTGCGAAACGGAATTCTTATGGCAATAATCACGCAAATAAAAGTAAACGGTGTCCTTCACAAGATCGACGCTTACTCCCAAGGGACCCTGCTCTCCGTCCTGCGCGACCAACTCGACCTGACCGGCACCAAATACGGCTGTGGCGAAGGCCAATGCGGCGCGTGCACCGTGCTCATCGACGGAGTCGCCAAACGCTCTTGCCGCACGCAAATCGGCCTGGTCGGCAATAACGAGGTAATCACGATCGAAGGCCTTGCCGTCGGTGAGCACCTGCATCCCCTGCAGCAAGCGTTCCTAGACGAAGCCGCCATGCAATGCGCCTACTGCACATCAGGAATGATCATGTCCGCGGCCGCGCTTCTGAATTCAAACCACTCGCCCTCCACCGACGACATTCTGCAAGCCATGGAAGGCAACATATGCCGCTGCGGCACTTACCCCCGCATCGTTTCCGCGATTCAGAAAGCGGCCAAAGCCATGCCGGCTCCGGAACAGCGCTCATGAGCGCCACCAAAGATTTGCCATTTGAAATCGAGCCGGAACGATACGAACTTAGGGCTGGCCCGGCCTACCACTTCGAAACCGACCGCCGGGACTTTTTCAAATTTCTCGGAGCAGGCCTGCTCGTCGTAATGGCGTTGAAAGCCACGTCCGCAGCGCAAGAATCTGGTTCCCGTAGCCACGCCGCCCAACAAAACTTGCCAAAAGACATCGCCGCCTGGCTCCACATCGGCGAAAACGGCAAAGTTACCGTGTACACCGGCAAAGTGGAAGTCGGCCAAAACATCCGTACCTCTCTAAGCCAAGGAGTCGCCGAAGAATTGCACTATCCTATCGACGAAATTGAGCTGGTGATGGGTGACACGCAACTCACTCCATTCGACATGGGAACATTCGGCAGCCGCACCACTCCCACCATGAATTTGCAATTGCGAAAAGTAGCCGCCGCGGCTTGCAGTTCTCTGATCGGCCTGGCCGCCGCACGGTGGCAAATCGAGCCTGCCGGTCTGCTTGCGCAAGACGGAAAGATAATCGACCCGCAAACCAAGCGCTCGGTCGAATACGCCGACTTGGTCAAGGGCAAGCAGCTCACCCAAAACCTTCCCGCCGAAGATCCGCTGATCCCAGCCGCGCAGTGGCGAATCGCCGGACAATCCGCGCCCAAAGTCGATGGCCGAGTCTTCGTCACCGGCAAGCATGAGTATCCGATCGATCAAAAACTTCCCGACATGCTGCATGGAAAAATTGTGCGCCCTGATTCTTTCGGCGCTTCCTTGGAGTCGGTTGACACGAGCGAAGCAGAAAAACTTTCCGCAGTAACCGTAGTTCGCGATGGCGATTTTATCGGCGTCGCGGCCTCCGATCAGGCGCTAGCTACGCAAGCTGCTGCGGCTGTCCGCGCGAACTGGAAACCTGCCCCGCAACAGCCCTCCAACGCCGACTTGTTCGACTTTTTGAAGAAACATCCTGCTCGCAGCGCCGGTCCGGGACCGGAAGATTTCGCGCCCTACGTAAAAGGTTCAGTGGAACACGCGCTGAAGTCCGCCCACCATCGTTTGCAGCAGACCTACACCGTTGCATACATCGCGCACGCTCCGCTCGAACCCCGCGTAGCCCTTGCGCAATGGTCCGGCGATAAATTAACGGTTTGGACTGGAACCCAGCGTCCCTTCGGCGTTCGAGGTGAACTCGCCGAAGCCTTCGAGATTCCCGAAGAGAATGTTCGCGTAATCATGCTGGATACGGGTTCGGCCTACGGCGGAAAACACACGGGCGAAGCTGCCGTTGAAGCAGCCAGACTCGCGCGCGCCGCGAAACGTCCGGTAAAACTTCAATGGTCGCGCGAAGAGGAATTTACCTGGGCCTATTTTCGCCCCGCCGGGGTGATGGACATCACCGCCGGAATGTCCAGCGACGGCTCCATCGCCGCCTGGGAGTTTCACAACTACAACTCCGGCGGATCCGGAATTAATACTTGCTACGATGTTCTGAATCAGCGCATCGGTTTTCATCCCTCACGTTCTCCTTTGCGACAGGGCTCTTACCGTGGCCTCGCAGCCACCGCCAATCATTTCGCCCGCGAGTCCTTCATGGACGAACTCGCGCACATCGCAAACATCGACCCGCTCGCCTTGCGCCTGAAGAATCTGAAGGACGAAAGATTGCGCGCTGTTTTCCAAGCGGCCGCCGAGAAATTTGGCTGGGGCACCGGCAAGACCCTAGAAGGCCAAGGTTTTGGGATGGGTGGCGGTTTTGAAAAAGCCGGAAACGTTGCCACCTGCGCCGAAGTTCGTGTAGATAAGCAGTCCGGAGACGTTCGCGTAGTCCGTGTCGTCACTGCCTTCGAATGCGGAGCCATCGTCAACCCAGACGGTTTGCGCAATCAAATCGAAGGCGCCAACATCATGGGACTGGGCGGTGCGCTATTTGAATCCGTGAAATTTGAAAATGGAAAAATCCTGAACGCGCGATTTTCGACCTACCGCGTCCCGCGCTTCAGCGACCTCCCTGCAATCGAAGTCGTGCTTCTCGACCGCAAAGACATTCCCTCAGCAGGCGCTGGCGAAACTCCCATCGTAGGTATCGCCCCCGCCATTGGCAACGCCATTTTCAACGCGACCGGCGTTCGCCTCCGTTCGATGCCCATGGTCCCCTACGGCGTGAAAACAATATAGAATTTAAATCTCGAATTAAGAGAGTCATTTTCAAAATTCAAAACATCTTATCCTTTCGTGGGGGATGGTCAGGCCTCGCGGTAAGATGATTTGTTCCCACCGCGCGCAACGAAAGGTGAGATGAGTGCCGCCGCCGTAGCTCTCCCGCACGAAAACTGGAAACCAAAAGCCAATCCATGGCTCATCGCGGTGGTGGTCTCGCTCGCCGCCTTTATGGAAGTGCTGGACACCTCCATCGCCAACGTCGCCCTGCCCCATATCGCCGGCAACCTGGGCGCAAGCAACGACCAAAGCACCTGGGTGCTCACTTCTTACCTGGTGGCGAACGCCATCGTGCTGCCGATCAGCGGCTGGCTGGTAACCATCTTCGGCCGCAAACGCTTCTTCATGACCTGCCTTGCTATCTTCACCGCGAGTTCGCTGCTTTGCGGCATCGCGCCGAGCCTCGGTCTTCTGCTTTTCTTTCGCGTCTTGCAAGGCGCGGGTGGAGGCGGCTTGCAACCGATGGTGCAAGCGATCCTCGCCGACATCTTCCCGCCGGAAAAGCGCGGCCTGGCATTTTCGCTGTATGGCATCACAGCCGTATGCGCGCCCGCGATCGGACCCACTTTGGGCGGTTGGATGACCGACAGTTATTCGTGGCGTTGGATTTTCTTTATCAATTTGCCGGTGGGTCTTGCCGCTTTGTTCCTGGTTTACAAACTGGTGGAAGATCCGCCGTATCTAAAGCGCGTGGCAAAAGGCGGCATCAAGCTTGACTACATCGGTTTCTCGCTGCTCGCGCTCGGCGTAAGCGCGTTGCAAATCATGCTCGACAAGGGTCAGGAAGACGATTGGTTCGGTTCCCATTTCATCGTCACTCTTGCCGTTACCTCAGCGGTGTGTCTGAGCACTCTAGTTTTCTATGAGTGGTTTCACAAAGACCCTATTGTGGACGTGCGTCTTTTCAAAAATCGGAATTTCGCCACCGCCAACATGATGTTGTTCATGGTGGGCGCTATGGCCTTCGCCACAACCGTTCTGATGCCGCAATTCCTCCAAACAATCTTGGGATACACGGCCGAAAATGCGGGCTTGGTGCTATCGGCAGCGGCCATACTCTTGCTTATTGAATTGCCCATCGTCGGCCGCCTCACTTCGATGTTTCAACTGCGCCATTTGATCGCTTTCGGGTGGTTCGGCTTGGCCATCGGAATGTACGTTTCCGTCTTGCAATTCAATCAGGAAATGAGTTTTGGACATGCCACCTGGCTGCGCATCTTCCAGTATGTGCCGCTAGGTTTTGTGTTTGTGCCGACTACGACGGCGGCATATATCGGCATACAACGGGAAAAAAGCAACGCCGTCGCGGGTCTGGTAAATTTCACGCGCAACATCGGCTCCAGCGTCGGCACCTCGGCCGTGACCACGATCATCGCGCGACGTTCGCAATTTCATCAAATCGCCCTCGGCGACCACGTCAACCCATACAACGTACTGTTCCGCGAGACACTAAATGGCCTGACGCAACAGCTCAACCACGCGGGTCTCAGCTTCCCTGAAGCGCAGCGGCAAGCCTTGGCGAGAATCTATGTCGGACTTCAGGCGCAAGCCGCCACACTCTCCTACATTGATACCTATTGGATTCTTTCCATCTGCTGCGCGTGCATGTTTTTGCTTTCATTTGCGCTGGTAAAAAACGACCCACGCCCCGGCTCTGCCGTAGCGCTACATTAGCGCCGTTTCAGCCCCGTCCCTTGTGTGCCTGCTCTAAACCTTTCCCCGGGCGAATTGTTTGACCCTCCTGTATGCGTGTGCTACGGTTGTTTGGTAAAGATTTATAAATTTTTTTCTGGGGGATATCATTTCTGGTCTGGCGCTGATCATTTTGGCCAGCCCGTTCGCACTACTTGAACAAACGGGCTGGGTAGCACGCGTCGTACTCGGCATCCTGCTTGTCCTGTCTTTGTTCTCCTGGGCAATCATCTTTCAAAAATCGCGGCTTTTCGGGCAGATCGAGCCGCAAACCAAAAAATTCCTTCAAATGTTTCGATCCGGACGCGGTCTTCCTGATCCAAACACGTTACGCGCTGGCGCAAGCGGCACGCCGCTCGTAGTGGTGTATCAAGCAGGCTACCGCGAACTTGAAGCCCAGCTGGGAAGCCCCAACAATCGCCCGGGCGTAACACCAACGCCCACCAAAGTGCGAAATGCGCATGCCGTTGGAGTGGAAATGCAAGTGGCTGCAGGCGAAGAAGTCCGGCGTCTGGAAAAATGGATGCCCTGGCTCGCAACTACAGGTTCGGTTTCGCCCTTCATCGGATTGTTCGGCACGGTGTGGGGCGTGATGGACGCATTTTCAGGATTAGGTGACGCAGGCTCGGCAAGTCTTCGCGCCGTGGCTCCGGGAATTGCCGAAGCGTTAATCACAACAGCTGCGGGACTTTTTGCCGCCATCCCCGCGGTGATTGCCTACAACTACTACGTTGGAAACATCCGCTCCGTGGCAGCGCGTATGGATAGTTTTGCCTCGGAGTTTGTCGCGAAAATCGAAACGCTGTACAGCGCATAACAAAATAGCCATGCCGCAGATTCAACGCGAAACCGGAACCACTCTTTCTGAAATCAATATGGTTCCGTTCATCGACGTCGTGTTGGTGCTGCTGATCATTTTCATGATCACAGCGCCGATCCTGCAATCGGGGATCGAGGTGGACGTCCCCAAGACAAAAACGGTGAAAGAACTTACCGAAGTTCGCATGGTGGTCACCATCGATCGGGCACAACGTGTCTATCTAAATGATAAACCGATCAACATCCACGATCTTGGACAGCAAGTTGTGTCGCAGACCCACGATATTCAGCATCAAGCGGTGTACGTGCGTTGCGATGAAACGGTACCCTTCGGCAGTTGGGCCACGGTTGTGGATGCGCTAAGGCAGGCCGGGATCCAAAATATAAGCGTGGTGACCCAGCCGCTCAGCGAGCGTTCACAAATTCAGTGAAATGGCTTCCTACGCAGAAAATTCGATTCCTGACAATTTAACGCGTCCGCTTGGAAATTTCTTTGCGGCGTCGCTTGCGTTCCACTGTGTCCTCGGAGCCTTGCTTTATATTTCAGCGCATTATTCGCCCCACGAGGAATCCTGGGGCGGGCCGGGCGGCGCAATCTCGGTGGGTGTAGTTGGAAGCGTCCCGGGAATTCCGATGCCGCGCCCGGAACTGGCCAGCCCCAATCGCGTGGTGGACGAATCGAAAGGACTGTACAAAACCGAGCCGCCTCCTAAAATCCCCGAGAAGCAGCCAGATGCTACTCCCATTCCAAAATTCGATCGCGTGAAGCCGCCAAAGTATGTGACGCGCCCCTCCAAAGTGCTGGAAAACAAGGCGCCGCCTCCACAAAACGCAGTGCCCTATGGCGGCGGTGGCACACCGACCGTTCCTTACACGTCATTCGCCATGGGCACCGGCACGGCCACGCAAGCCGGAATGGGATTTAGCAATGATGCAGGCGGCGGAAATTTCGGCGCTCGGTTTTCGTGGTATGTCGAAGCTGTCCAGCGACGCGTAAGCAGCAACTGGATCCAGGCGACGGTCGATCCCGGGATTCAGTATGCCCCCAGGGTGGTAGTTACTTTTGATGTTTTGAAAGACGGCACAATCACGAATGTGCAGGTGACCAAGTCCAGCGGCAACGCGTCTGTAGATACGTCGGCGGTTCGCGCGGTGCGAGATTCAAGCCCGCTCGGGCGTCTGCCAGCAGAATATTCAGGCTCCAAGGTGGGAGTGGAATTCTGGTTCGACTACAAAAGGTGATAAGGACGGAATGAACACGAATCGAAAGACTCCTATGACCAGAAAAATCGCAATCTACGCCGCACTCGCAAGCGCCTTACTGTTCTGCGCAGGAACTGCGTCGGCTCAAGACTGGTTCAAAACCGGCACTGGCCTCGGCGTTTCAAAAGTGCGCCTGGCCGTTCCGGAATTTAGCCTGCGTGCTCCGGCGCCACCAGCACTGGAGAAAACCTTCCACGACGTACTCTGGGGCGACCTGGAATACTGCGGCATTCTCGATCTGGTAAGTCCAAGCTTTTACCCACCGCAGTCGCCGAGCCAGCCAAATGAACTGAAATTTGCCGATTGGGCAAACGCGCCGTCCAGCGCTTACATGGTCGCTTACGGAAATCTCTCCGTGGAAGGATCGAATCTCGCCGCGGCAGGCTTTCTTTCCGATGTTCATAACCCGTCCGCGCCCATCGCGCTGCAGAAGATTTATCGCGGCGCGGCAACCGACGCCGATGCTCGCCGTCTAGCGCACCAATTCGCAGACGACATCGTTTCACGGTTGAGCGGCGGCTTGCCCGGCATCGCGCTAACTCAAATCGCTTACGTGAGCACCAAGGCCGGAAACAAAGAAATTTGGGCTATGGATTACGACGGCGGAAATCAGCACCAGCTTACCCATTTGAAATCCATCTCCCTGACGCCGCGTTGGTCGCCGGACGCCACGAAAATCGCGTTTACATGCTATGTTCCTTTTCGCGGCATTACCTCTCCTCAGATTTGCATTTATTCCGCTGCCTCCGATCGCTTGATTTCTTTTCCGCGCTACCGGGGGTCGAATAGTTCGCCGGCGTGGTCGCCCGATGGATCGCAGATCGCCTTCATGTCGAGCCAAAACGGCGATCCGGAAATCTACCTGACCGATGTTGGCGGCGGAAATCTCCGACGTATTACTTTCGCAGCCGGAGTCAGCACATCACCTGCTTTTAATCCGAAGACCGGAAAGCAAATTGCGTTTGTAAGCGATCGAGGGGGCGATCCAGTTTTGTATCTGGCGAATACGGATGGTTCGGACGTTCACAGAATCGAGCTGCCGGACATGGGCTACAGCGTGGACCCGGCCTGGTCCCCGAATGGACAGCTTTTGGCCTTCTGTTGGAGACGCCCGAGTGGCAATTTCGACATCTATGTTATGGATGTAATCAGCCACCAGTTGGTGGAGCTCACGCGCGACGCGGGACGCAACGAACGCCCAAGTTGGGCGCCCGACGGGCGGCACATTGTGTTTGAGTCCACGCGAAACGGTACCCGGCAAATATGGTCGATGCTGGCGGATGGAAGCGAACCGCGTCAGTTGACATATCAAGGACAGAACGAATCACCGAACTGGTCGCCGCGATGATTCGCGTAGATAATTCGCTCTCCAACATCATTTTTTCGGATAGCGCTCTTTAGTACGGGCCAAATCGTAGATCGAGTTGCATAAATTATACGCGACGTAAACTGCTTAGCCTTCGCAGAACGTCGAAGGAGGCAATAAATGCAGGACAGTAGTCTTAGAAGGTTGGGGATATTGCTGGGAGTTGTCGCGTTCATGGCTCTGGCAGGCGGTTGTAAGAAACAAGTAGCCGGCCAGCCGCCGGCACAGACCGCTCCAACGCCAGCAGCCGCACAACCCACCGTCACGTTGAACGCCTCACCGACGTCGATCAAAAGCGGCGACACCGTCACGCTGAGCTGGACCTCAACGGATGCGACCGATCTCGATATCGAGCCGGGCGTTGGTAAAGTGACCGCGCAAGGATCCACTCCGGTGAATCCGACGGAATCGACCACCTATACGATTACGGCAACCGGTCCGGGCGGAACGGCAACTTCCGATGCACGAGTAACCGTTGGCGCTGCGCCGGTGGAGGCTCCGACCGGAAATCAAAGCTTGAGCGAACTGTTCGAGCAGAATGTGAAAGATGCCTTCTTCGACTTTAACAAATCAGACATTCGCGCCGATGCGCGCGACAATCTGGCCAAGACCGCGGAGTTTCTGCGATCGTATCCGCAAATCCGGGTGACTATCGAAGGCCATTGCGATGAGCGCGGCTCCACGGAGTACAACATTGGTCTCGGTGAACGCCGCGCCCAGGCTGCCAAGAACTATCTGATCTCGCTCGGCATTTCGGCGACCAGGATGGATACGGTCAGTTGGGGCAAAGAACGGCCATTCTGCACCGAACACGACGAATCGTGCTGGCAACAAAACCGGCGCGCGCATTTCGTAGCAGCGCACTAAACAACGGCGGACAAAGCGATTTCGAATCACGGCCGGGCGATTGGTGTAAGACCCAGTCGTCCGGCACAACCTGATTCAGTAAAAAATGAGAAATAGGAGGCATGCCTTGCGCACACGATGGATTGCGCTCGCACTCGCGGCAGTATTAGTCGGCGCTTTGGGTGGAGCAATGCTTGCGCCCAAGCCGACCGGCGCAGTTTCAAAAGACATGATTCAACTGCAGGAACAGGTGTCTCAATTGTTACAGGGGCAACGAGACATCCGCAGCGCGATTGATACCAACAACGCAACGCTGCGGACGCTGGTGCAACAATCGCTCGATGCAACGAACCAATTGAACGCCCAGATGGGTCTTCTGCAGAAGAACGTGCAGGAAGCCACCGCGAACAGCGGTTCCCGAATCGACACCATGAGCACGCAGACGCAGGGTCTCTCTGACAACTTGCAGGATATTCAGGCGCGCGTGGCGAAGTTGAGCCAGCAGATGAACGACGTGCAAGGTTTGCTGCAAAGCATCGACGGGAAGATTTCCGGCGGAGCACCCATCACGCCAAGCGCGAATTCTTCCAGCCCGGCGCCGAATTACGCGCCGGCGAACCAGGGAGCACCAGCGCCGTCTGCGGCGGACAATTCCGCGCCCTCGCAAATGTCTTCGGCTTCCAGCGACACGCTTTATCAAAATGCGTTGCGGGACTTCAGCACCGGCAAATACGATTTGGCACGGCAGGAGTTCAGCGATTTCATCAAGAATTTCCCGACGAACGAGCTGAGTTCGAACGCGCAGTTCTACCTCGGTGAAATTTCCTACCAGCAGGGAAATTATCAGGACGCCCTGGCGCAATACGAAATCGTGATGAGCAATTATCCCAAAAGTTTCAAGCTGTCCGCTGCGATGCTGAAAAAAGCGTTCGCGGAGCTGGAATTGGGAATGAAATCCAGCGGTATTCGCGATTTGCGTGAACTTGTGCGCCGCTTCCCAGGGTCGGACGAAGCACGCCGGGCGCAGGCAAAGCTGAAGGAGCTTGGCGTATCCACCACACCGCACGCGGCCGCGTCACACTAAATCTCCTTTTGTAATAATTTTGGTTTAGTTCCTGCTTATAATGGCCGCACAGAAGGCTGATGGCGTCTATGAGATACGACTTCCTGGTTGAAACCTATGAAACCGAGCGAATTAAAGTCCTAAGTGTGTGGAGTGAATTCGCGGATGGAGACCTTCCGATGCGTCCTCGAGCAGGTGATCCACGCGGGCGCAGTGTCCGGGAGCAGATGGTGCATCAGTGCGTCAGCGAAGATTTGTGGTTTCGCACGATGTTGGCAATTGATGTTGGCGCGCCACCGCTTCCCGGGCAGGAAACACGTCTGGAATTCATCCAGCGTTATGCACAGGACAGTGGCAAACGGCTCGCTACGCTCAGAGAAAAAGACGAATCGTGGTGGGAGGGTGAAGCCACATTTTTCGATACGCGACGCTCGCGGGCATGGATTGTGACCCGAAGAATCTCGCATACCTCACATCATCGAGGCCAGCAGATGGCCATGCTGCGCATGTTGGGCCACGGGCTCCATAGCAATTATGGCCCTACGGCCGACACCGGCGGATTAATGCAAAATCACGCGCCCACGATATATGCCTACCACGATCTAAACTCGCTCTTGCAAAGCGAAAGTAGCGGCGGCCACAAAACTCCATTGCCCGAAGGTTCCAAGCAGCCTGTAACTGAGAGACCCGATCAAAAATAGGGCCGCTCCGCGGCCATCTCCGTACCCACAGATTATGCGCGAAGCAGATCCGTCTGCCAGTTCTGAATCATCTTCTTGATGGTCTTGCGGTCGTTCACTTTTTCGTCCAACACTTTCCGTGCCAGCCCCGGCAACTCCGTATCGCTCGCGAACCGCAACGCGACTAACTGGCCCACCGTAAAATCCGCGATGCAGGGATGCTCGTCGGGCGGCAGCAGATTACGCAATCGCAACTGCATCTCCAGGCGAATCACCCGATCCTGCACCGTGAGCGCGAACCTTCGCGCGTGAAGCGCGAGCAATATAAGCGCCGCGGCGAGTAGCACAGAAATCACAGTATCACCCGAGAAGTGATGCGCTACCCGATCGATAGACCGGCCAAAATTGATCGCTAGAACCGGCAGAACAAAATAGTGAAACGCGGGAACCATCTTGGCGTGATTTTCGAAATTCTGAGCCATAGCCTTCCTCCAATTTCTTCTGATTCCTAGTAGGCGGCCGAGTTTAGCAGAATTTTCTCGCTGAAATACTCTGCACAAACGCCGTGCTACCTTATCTTGCGCGTATTTTCGCTGCCCCAGACACCCTTAGCCACGGCGGATACTTTTTGTCTCTCCCATCGCTGACTTCAGCTATACTCGCGACATAAACTAAAACTAGGCTGAAAGGTGGAACATTCATGTCGGTAAACAAAGTAATTCTCGTGGGACGCTTGGGCCGCGACCCGGAAACGCGCTATACCGGCGGCGGTCAGGCGGTAGCCAATTTCTCCGTGGCCACGGACGAAACCTACAAAGACAAAAGTGGCGAGCGCCAGAAGCGCACGGAGTGGCACAAGATTGTGGTATGGGGCAAACAAGCGGAAATCGCCCAGCAGTATCTGAAGAAAGGCTCTCTGATATTCATCGAAGGACGCATTCAATCTCGCGAATGGCAGGACAAGGAAGGCCAGAAGCGCACCAGCTTCGAAATCGTGGCCACGAATTTCCGCATGCTTGGCGGACGAGCGGACGGCGCGGCAGCGGGAGCAGGTGCGGGCGCAAGTTTTGGTCACGGCGGCGCCCAGGGACGGCCATCTGATCCTGACCTGGAAGGTGGACCGATGCTTGAAGAGCCAGGCGCTCCGGGGCCGGAAATTACGGACGAAGATATTCCCTTCTAGGCCGGACGCTTACTTAACGAGCCTGCTGCTGATCCTCTTTCTGGCGTTGCTCGTCGAGATGCTTCATAAACTCTTCGAATTTCGGCTTTTGATCCGGCGTGAGGATGGCGCGAACTCGATCGCGGCTTTGCTGGCGAATCTGTTCATGCTGTGGTTCGATGGTGGAGTAGAGCGCGCGCCACTGAGCTCTGGTGTCGTCTACGATCGTGGTTAGCTGCTTCTGCTGCTCCTGCGTAAGTTGCAACTCCTTCGTTAAATCACCCACGATCTGTCCCTTGGTGGGTTGGCCGGTCGTGATCTGCTTGCCCCATACCCTCTCGGCCCAAAGATGGTTCCCGATTCCGCCCAGCAGCACGCCCAGTAGAAACACCACCAAAACGAGAAGTGCTGCTTCGCCGCGTTTCTTATCGTTTTCCATGGTTTGTGTCCGCCACCATCATCAATACCTCATCGCGATTCGCAGGAAGACGTCCCGGATCAGGGAAAAGTTCCCGAGTTCCCGCTGGGCGCAGATCCACGATCTCCGAATTATTGTTGTGCCGGACGGCATCAAAGGTAACCAGCATGGCGAGCGCCAGTGTCGCAGTCGCGGCAAAGCGCCAAGCCAGTGAAATAAAAGGCTGCCAGACGGATTTCTGCTCGTTCAGAATCGACAACTCCCGGCGAACCCGAGCCATCATTATTCGCGAAAAACCTGGACCCGGGTCTGCCGCCGGCGAAAGCGTACGCAACAAATCCACGCTCGCCGTGGCGTCTTCTAGAGCCGAGGTGCAAGTAACGCAGCTTTCCAAATGGTCCGCCAACTTTGCAGCGTCGGCATTTCCCAGGTCGCCCGTAACGTGATCCTCGAGCAATGCTTCGAATTCCAAACAGGCTGGCTTGTTAAATTCCGCTTCCATCACTTTTCACTCTTCCTTTTGCGACTGTATGATTCGAGTCAGCGTTCAGACGGTGGCGATAGAGATCCATCAGGCGCGCGCGCGTGCGAAACAGCCGCACTTTTATCGTATTTACATTCACGTTCAGAATTTCTGCCAGTTCTTGCACCGAAAATCCTTCTACTTCCTTCAGGAGCAGCAACTCGCGGTCACGTTCGGGCAATTCGTCAAGCAGTTGGTCCAGAATGTCTTGTACTTCAGCACGTCGTGCGGGGCTTTCAGGCGGACGTTCGGCGGAGGCCGCGCCATCCAACCGCGAAATCTGATCCTCGGAAAGGTCCGTCTCGTAAACCAGCGGCCGCACTTTCTTCTTGCGTAAATAATCCCAACATTCGTTTACCGTAATCTTGTACAACCAAGTCGAAAAAGCCGCGCGCAAATCAAATCGCTTCAAAGAAACAAAAACTTTCAAAAAAACCTGCTGGACCACATCTTCCACATCTTCGCGCCGGCGAAGGATTCCGTTCACCAGGCCGAAAACCCGCTGTTGGTGCCGCCGTATAAGCTCTTCAAAGGCCGCCTCTTCGCCGCTCTGGGCCAAGCGCACGAGTTCCGCTTCCTCATCCCGTTTTCTCGCCCGGGCCGGAAGAGAGATGGCCGAAGCATTTGCTGCCATATTCTTTGGGACGTCTGCCATACAGTTTTGGTTACGTCGGCGACAACTTTTGGTTCCAGCTCCCCTAACCGATCAGATTCTCGAAACAGACGTAACGGTTCACTGACTTGTAGTCAGTATTATTCGCGAGCCCCGAATACGCAACGATTGGCCCTTGCGAGAGACAGTGGTTCATGTAACAATACCTGCCATGATAATTGGAGAACGCATCCGTCTATTGCGTGACACGAAAAAACTTTCCCAAGGTGACATCGAGAAGCGCACCGGGCTTCTTCGCTGCTACATCTCGCGCGTCGAGAACGGTCACACGGTCCCGGCAATCGAGACTCTGGAAAAGCTGGCTCGAGCCATGGAAGTTCCGCTCTACCAACTATTCTACGACGGCGAGGAACCACCCGTACTGCCAAATCTTCCGAAACGGAAGACTGCCGACGATATCGCGTGGGGAAGCAAGGGGAAAGAAGCGCGGCTTCTGGGCCGCTTCCGCCGGTTGCTAAGTCGAGTTGACGAAGGCGACCGCCGGCTTTTGCTGTACATGGCCCAGAAAATGGCCAACCGCTAGGTCTTCTCGGTTACTAGAGAGGACTCGACGTCGGTGTGTCGGCCTTACTCCCATTCAATCGTACTGGGCGGTTTCGAGCTGATGTCGTAGACCACTCGGTTTACGCCGGGAACTTCGTTCACGACACGCACGGAAATCCGCTCGAGTACTTCACGCGGCAATCGCGACCAATCAGCGGTCATAGCATCCTGCGAGTCCACCACTCGCACTGCAATGGTGTATCCGTAGGTCCGGCCGTCTCCCATCACTCCTACGCTCTGCACTGGCAATAGCACGGCAAAAGCCTGCCACACTTTTTCGTACAAGCCCGCGCGCCGAATTTCTTCCACCACGATGGCATCCGCGGCCCGAAGCGTTTCGAGTCTTTCGCGGGAAATCTCGCCGACGAGCCGAACAGCGAGACCCGGCCCCGGAAACGGATGCTTGGTAAGGATTTCTTCCGGCAAACCGAGCTCGCGGCCGATCAGCCGCACTTCGTCCTTGAACAGGTCGCGCAGAGGTTCGATCAACTTAAAAGGCATATCGGCAGGAAGGCCGCCAACGTTGTGATGAGTCTTAATGACTGCCGAGGGCCCTTTGACCGATACAGATTCGATCACGTCCGGGTAAAGCGTTCCTTGCACCAGGAATTTGACCGGCCGTCCTTGCGACGAAGCGGTCAGCTTGCGAGCCTGCTCCGCAAACACATTGATAAATTCGCCGCCTATACGTTTGCGCTTTTCTTCCGGATCCGTGATTCCCTTCAGGCGCGCGAGAAACCGTTCCGAGGCATCCACGCCAATTACGTTGAGTCCCAGGCGTGCACGCAGAAGTTCCAGGGTGTCGCGGAATTCATCCCGCCGCAGAAGTCCCGTGTCGACAAAAACGTTCGTAAGACCATCGCCCATGGCGCGATGCACCAACGCTGCGGCGACTGCGGAGTCCACGCCTCCACTCAGCGCGCAAATAGCCCGAGCGCCTTCCGCCTGCTTGCGAATGGTCTCCACCATGGAGGCGATAAATCCGGCACGATCCCAGTTCTGCTTCGCGCCACAGACTTGAAAAACGAAATTGCTCAGGATTTCCGTGCCGCGTTCGGTGTGATTCACTTCCGGATGAAACTCAAGACCGTAAAATCTTTTTCCAGCGTGCTCCACGGCGCCGATAGCATTATCGGTGCGCCCCGTTACCCTAAAGCCCTCCGGCAACCCAACGACATGGTCCCCGTGGCTATTCCAGATTTTGAACTTCCCAGGAAAGTTAGAGAAAAGCTTGGAGCCGTTTTCGATATCCAGTTGCGCGGGGCCATACTCTTTACGCTCGGCTCTTTCGACTTTTCCGCCAAGCGTGTGCGTTAGCCAATGCATGCCGTAACAAATCCCGAGCACTGGAACATCCAGTTGCAACACTTTCGGATCGCAGAGCGGGGCAGTCGCGTCGTAAACCGAACTGGGGCCGCCAGACAAAACGATACCCGCAGGTTCCAGCGCGCGGATTTCTTCCGCCGATGCAGTACAAGGAAGAATGGCTGAAAATACTTGCTGCTCGCGGATGCGGCGCGCAATCAACTGCGTATATTGCCCGCCGAAATCGAGGACCACGATTCCGTGTGGTGTGCTCACCGTGCCTCCCGCTGCTTGCTCGTCGTTCCCCAGTTTGGCTGGAACCGCGCGGCTGTTTGGCGTCATCAACCTCTCCGGATTATCTTAAAACGATGTTCACCAGCTTCTTCGGCACCACCACGGTTTTCACGATTTCTTTTCCATCGATCAAAATCGAGATGCGCGGGTCCTTCAGCGCGTGAGCGATAGTTTCATCGCCGCCAAAACCATCGTCCACCAGAATTTTTCCGCGCAGACGGCCGTTAATCTGGATGATTACCTCAACCTGCTCTTCGCGCGTCAGGTCTTCGCGATACGCCGGCCATTTCGCGCTCAAGAGATCGCTCGGGTGCCCCAGCTTTTCCCAAAGCTCTTCCGCAATATGCGGCGTGATCGGAGACAGCATCAGCAACAGGATCTCCAAAACGCTCTTCAGGATGACCGGCGACACTTCCACGTCGAGCGGTTCCTGACCTTGCAGCTCATTAAGCAACTCCATAATCAGGGCAACCGACGAATTGAAATGCCAACGAACTTCGAAATCGTTGGTAACGCGCTTCAACGTCTTATGTGCCTTACGCACCAACGTTTTTTCTTTCGCTGTAGCCGTGGCGAAATCCGCCTGGGCCGCCTGATCGCTTCGCACCTCTCGCAAGCGATCGGCATGTTTGGCCACCAGCCGATAGACTTTGTTCAGAAAGCGCGAGCAGCCTTCGATCCCCTGCTCGCTCCATTCCAAATCGCGCTCGGGGGGCGCCGCAAACAGCGTATACATGCGGGACGTATCGCAGCCATATTTATCGGCCATGTCGAGCGCACCTACCACGTTGCCTTTCGATTTCGACATTACCGCGCCGTCTTTGTGCACCATACCTTGCGAAAACAACCGCTTTACCGGCTCCGTCTCATGGACCATTTCCAAATCGTGCATCACTTTGCAAAAAAATCGCGCGTAGATGAGGTGCAGGATGGCGTGCTCGATGCCGCCGATGTACTGGTCGATCTGAAACCAGTATTCCGCTTTGTTTTTTTCAAACGGCGCACGCGTATCGCGCGGATCCGTGAAGCGATAAAAATACCAGGAAGAATCGACGAACGTATCCATCGTATCGGTCTCGCGTCGCGCGGGACCTCCGCACTTCGGACACCTGGTATTCACGAATTCCGGCACCGACGCGAGCGGCGATTGCCCCTCTCCCGTGAGCTTCACATTTTCCGGCAGGCGAACTGGGAGTTGGTCATCCGGAACCGGGACGATTCCGTCTCGATCGCAATACACTACCGGGATCGGTGTGCCCCAATAACGCTGGCGCGAAATGCCCCAATCTTTCAAGCGATACGTAGTTTCGGAATCGCCAAAGCCTTGCGACTTTGCATCCGCCGACATTTTCTGTATGGCCGCGTCGGAAGTTAGGCCCGTGTACGCGCCCGAATCCACCAACTTACCGTGCTCGGTGTACGCTTCGCTCATGCGATCCAGCCGCAACGGAGCGGCATTGAGCGGTTGCACCACAATCTTCACCGGCAAATGATATTTCTCAGCGAACTCGTAATCGCGCTGGTCGTGCGCGGGAACGCACATCACCGCCCCGGTCCCATAATCGGCGAGCACAAAATTCGCAACCCATATCGGAATATTGCCGCCGGAAAACGGATTCACCGCAAAGCGTCCGGTGAAAAAACCTTCCTTTTCCGCCGTGGCAATATCGGCGGCGCGCATGCTTTTATGCCGCATGGCTTTCAACTGCGATTCGATGGCCCCGCGTCCCGGTACGCCTTCGAGCAAACTTTCCAGTAGCGGATGATTGGCGGAAAGCACAATCGCAGAAGCGCCGAAGATCGTGTCAACGCGGGTGGTGAATACTTCGAGCGATTTTCCCGGCATTTGCGAGATTTCAAATTTCACACGCGTGCCATGGGATTTCCCGATCCAGTTGCGCTGCTGCACGAGCACACGTTCCGGCCAACCGCCCGCCAGCTCCATCGTTCCATCGAGGAGAGCATCCGAATAGTGCGTGATGCGCAGAAACCACTGCTCCACATCTTTCGGCTCCACAATGGTGTTTTCGTGTCGCCAGCAACATCCATTCACGACCTGCTCATTGGCGAGAACCGTTGCGCACTGCGGACACCAATTCACGCGGCTGCGCTTGCGGTAGGCCAGGCCTTTTTCCAGCATGCGCAGAAAAAACCACTGGTTCCAGCGGTAGTATTCCGGCTCGCAGGACGAAATCTCGCGCTGCCAGTCGTAACCGAAACCGAATCGCTCGCAGACTGCCTTCATCTGCGCGATGTTGGCGTTTGTCCATTCGCGCGGCGGCGTTCCACTTTTAATCGCGGCATTCTCCGCCGGCAAGCCGAACGAATCCCAGCCCATGGGATGAAGCACGTTCAACCCACACATGCGTTTGTAACGCGCAACCGCATCGCCAATCGTATAGTTGCGCATGTGGCCCATGTGCAAAGTTCCGGAAGGATACGGCCACATCTCAAGGACGTAATATTTCGGGCGCGCAGGATCTTCTACCGCGTGGAACGCATTCTTCTCCGCCCACACTTTTTGCCACTTCGTTTCGACCTGGCGCGGATCGTATTCGAACAAGGTCACTTCCCTCGAGACTTTCGTCGTGCAATCCTGCGTGGACGCGATTTCGCTGCCGTCTTTCTTTTACTCCCATTTCCGTGCGCACTGACTTTGCTTCTTTTCTTGCGACGCGGCTTCATCCCGTCGCGCGCACCGTGGACAGGAATTACCACTCCCATCAGCTTCCACAACGCTGCGACGTTTCTGCGGTCGTCACCCGGCTTGTCGATGGGCGTCTCCAGGATGAAGGCACGTCCTGCAAGCTGCGGATGATTCAAAAGCCTGCCAAACGACTCCAGTCCGATTTTGCCTTTTCCGATATGTTCGTGGCGATCGACACGCGAACCAAGATGAGTTTTCGAATCGTTCACGTGAATCACGCGAACGCGCTCCAGGCCGAAGGTGTGGTCAATCGCCTGCAAAGTTTTGTCCAGACCTTCCGCAGTGCGTATATCCCATCCCGCTGCGAAAGTGTGGGCGGTGTCGATGCAAACGCCCAGCGGCAAGTCCGAGGACGCATCCAGAACAGCGCGCAATTCTTCAAACTTTGAGCCCACTGAGGTTCCCTGCCCGGCCGTGTTTTCCAACAGGATTTCCAGGCCATCGAGTTTCAGCCCGCGCGTGGCTTGTTTCAGCCCGCTGGCGATCGAAGCGACTGCTGCCTGCGCTCCGCTTTCCATGCAACAACCGGGATGCGCCACCAGAAAATCCGCTCCCAGTGCCAGCGCACGCACGATTTCCTGATGAAACGCTTGGACGGAACGCGTTCGCAGCACCGGATTCGGCGAGGCGAGGTTGATCAAATAATTATCGTGAATTACCAGCGGGCCAAGTCCCAGTTCCTTGCGGCGGCCGCGAAATCGCGTAGCGTCCGCTTCTGAAATCCTGGAAGGACCGCGCACCCACATCCGCGGGCTGGAAGAAAATATCTGCAGCGCGTTGGCACCCAGCGCGTGAGCTATTTCCAGGGCCCCAGAAATATCTCCGGCAATGGAGGTATGGATTCCAATTCGAGTGCTGCCATTTTTCCAAGCGGGAATTTCAGGGGGAGGCGGTGCTTCGGGGCGATATTCGTCGGCTGCGTCGAAAGTTAGATTGAAACCGTGATTTTCTTCCGTCATTACCTCTGAGTGTCCGGGAGCCAGGGAGGCCGCAGATTCGCGTATTGCACGCACAGCCGCATCCGATGCATCTGCCTTAAACAATGATTCTAACGGAAACGCGCGCATTCCGCAAACGCTCTCGCCGCGCGCCGAAAATCACAAATTCGCGGCAAAGCGTCCAAAATGGCAAGCATTTTCAGTTGTTTAGGAAGCTCGCTAAGACAAGGCTGCCGCCGAGCTTGCGCCGTAAAAACCAAACCAAGGTTTGGCCGCCGAAAGCTTCGAATTCACGTTGTTAATGTTCTTCACGCCCTGATCCTGCAGCCAGTCTTCCAAAGCTTTCGCGCCTTGTTTCGCGTAAATCGGAATTCCGTCCTTCCAGGTGGCCCGGCCGCACAGCACGCCCGAAAAATTCACGCCCGATTCAGCCGCAAGCTCAAGCGTTTCGGCGAAAACATCGTTGTTCACGCCAGCAGACAGATAAATGAACGGCTTTTTCGCCGCCGCGGCAGCCTTGCGGAAATGCTCTTTGGCCTCGTCGCGTGTGTAAACCGACTCACCTTTGCAAGCTTTGGAGCCGGCAACGAACGCCATATTCACCGGAACCTCTACCTTCAGCACGTCCACACCATACTGCGGCTTAGAAAATTCCTCCATGCTGCGCGTGACGATCTCCGGTTTTTTGCGCGCGAATGCCGCGCTCTTTTCGTCGCCATTTTCCTCGTAACCCACAAATTCCAGAAAAAACGGGACGTCCGCTGCCGTGCATTCGCCCCCGATGCGCTCGACCCAAGCGTGCTTGATGTCGTTTATCTCGAAAGAATCAAACGGCGTGTAGTACAAAAGAATCTTGATGCAATCCGCGCCCGCAGCAACCAGACGACGCACAGACCAAATGTCGAGCAGGTCAGGAAGCCGGCCAGGACGCGTGTTGTCATACCCGCTATTTTCGTACGCGAGCAACAAACCGGCATTCGGAGCGCGAACTTTCGCCGCGGGAAGTCCGTATTCGGGATCCAGCAGAATCGCGCTGGCATGAGGCGTCAAGACCTTCACGACAGTGGTTTTAAATTCTTCCAGCATCTGGGCGGTCACATCTTTCTTGTCGATCCCCTTTTCCTTAGCGATGGCGCTCTTGAGCGAGCCGCGCTGGTCCATGGCCGCCGCCGCGATTATGCCGCGCGCGTCCGAGACCGCCTTCATGCCTTTCTGCTTTCCCGGTGTGATTTTCATCGAACTTGCCTCCAGAAGATTGCGAGTAAAAGAATGACCGCGCATTTTAACACGGGATTTGCGGCGTTTGGGAGAGACTGCAACTGCTCCTGCCCTTGTACAACTCGTACCTCGCCACATTACAAGTAAACGATATGGTGTTGGCGCGACTCTATGCTGGCTTGTCTGGAAAGGTTATCTACGAAGCTAAGCCCATATTCCGCAAGCCACGGCAACGTCGAAAGAGTGCGCTCCTGTAAACCGCGATGTGGATACAGCGAATCGAGCAAGATTTGCTCGTATCGATCGAGGACGCCTATCCGCAAATTCTCGGCTCGCCCGGCGTTGCCTTTTAACTTGGC
>Ga0209420_1000330_pt1 | contig 26488 bp, 17 predicted proteins | sample BlaSpr_A8_OM1_O1_FD_187972 | JGI IMG/M metagenome (GOLD analysis project Ga0209420, IMG submission 187972) | Forest soil microbial communities from Thunder Bay, Ontario, Canada - Black Spruce, Ontario site 2_A8_OM1_O1 (SPAdes) (version 2) | ecosystem: Environmental > Terrestrial > Soil > Boreal...
GGGTGAGTGTCTTGGTTGCATCGTATTGCCGGCGGGCTTGGCGGACGGCCACGATTTTGTTCTGGAACTCGCGGGCGAGGGCATCGTAGCGGACTAAAACATTGTCGAGCCAGTACGAGCCGTATTCCTGCAGGTAGGCTTCGCGGTACATCTGGCTGAGTCGCGTGGTGGCGTCGCGCAGATCTTCCAGGCGCGCATTAATGGATGTGATCTCTTCCAGATCACCGCTGACGCGTTCGGCGTCAGTCGGGTTCACAAAAGCGTCCCAGTAAAATTTGTTGATCTCCTGAGTGAACTCGGCCTTCATGCCTAGCGCATCCCAGCGCCAGGCGGCCAGGGTCATGTCGGCTAGTGTGTCCTGATTGGCGTGGGCTTTGGCGCGATTGCGGCGGAGGGACTCGATCGCGTGCTCGGCGCCCAGACGCATCTCGGGAGCAGCCGCTGCCAGCTGCTGCATCGCCTTGGCTCCCTCTGGAGTAAAGGGATCGATCCAGAACAAGTCGTCAGTCTCAGCCTCGACTTTTATCTTGGCCAGTGCCTGATGGCCGCGGTCGAGATTTTCGAGCGTGTCGCGGAAGGTCGCGTCGTTGCCGTTGCGGTAGAAGGCCCAGTCGTAAGCGTCTTTGAATTCATCGATGTTCGACTCGCCGGCTTGCCATCCGGCTGCTGCTCCGTAGACGAGTGTCGGCCATGCCATGCCGTAGAGCGCTTCGCCGTCGTCATTCCAGGTGGTGTTTAGCATGCCCATCGCGGCGAGCGTCTGGCCGTCGCGCACGAAGTTGCGGATGTTGATGTAACCCGCGTCCAAGTCGGGCCACAGTTGATTCCAGGTTTGCGCGCCCGGGGCCACGACTACGCGCAGGCCGGCGTCGCGGTAGGGCTTGATGATGCTTTCGTAGCTCGGCTTGGGGTCATAATCCCAAGGGACAGCGATCATGTCCTTGGGCAGGATGCCGAGCAGTTGCGGATACTTCAGCGCGATGTCGCCCCAGAACATCAGCTGCTTGTGATAGGGCTCGAGAATGCGGAACACCTTTTGCATGTGATCGACATACACTCGGCCGAGGCCGACTTCTGTGACGCGTGCCGCGGTCTGTCCCCGCCCCAGTTCGAATGTCTCGTCGCCGCCGACGTGCAGGAAAGGTCCGGGGAAAAGCGGCATCAGGTCGGCGTACATGGCCTTGATGATTTCGTAGGACTGTTCCTTGGTGGGGGTGAGCACATGGCCGTGCGGCCGCTCCGCCACTTCGGAATAGATTTCATACTTCAACATGTGATGGAGATGGCCGAAGGTTTGCTGCTCGGGAAGAATGGTGACGTAGAGCTTTCTGGCATAGTCGACCAGAGCGTTTACTTCCTTCGGAGTGAGCGCGGCTTCCCTGGGAGCGAGCAAAGGCTGGCTGGCGAAATCGAACACGTGCTCCATATAGAGCCCGAAGAGATTCACCTTGTAGGCCGCCAGGGTGCGGATCTGGCGCTTCATGTAATCTTCGGTGGGAATGGGACCGCGACTGATGTCATCCTGCACGCCGCGCCATTCCATGCTGGGCCAGTCGCGAATGGAAACTGCGGGACAGATTAATTTTCCATCGTCCTGGCGAAGCAGTTGCCGCAGCGTCTGCACGCCGTAGAACAGTCCTTGTCCGGTGTTGGCGGCGACGATCAGGTGGGTCTTGTCGGAAAAAAGAAGGTAGCCCTGGTCGCCGATCGAATCCGCCGTCAGGCCCTTCGAAGCGAGAAAATCTCTGACACTGCGGTCTTGCAGCCGTGCCAGTACGATGGTGCTTCGCACTTGTTTGGTTTTTTCTTTCGACCCGGTGATGCTCAACTGCAACCCGGACTGATCATGGATTTCTTCGGCAAGTGTTTCCGCCGCGATGCGATCTTCTTCCTGATGTCCGAACTCGACAAGGATTTTAGTGGTTGGCTTTACGCGGAAGCCGCCTTGCTGAAGGTGCACTTCCTTGGGCGCGGGAATTAACTTGAGTTCATCCCCTTTGAGTTGACCCTCCTCAGACTGACTCTGGGAGCCGGCAGTTTGGGCGGCCATCACCGGAATCAGAAGCATCAAGAGAAAGAGAAGAGGAAGAAGGAAGGCACGTTGCTTTGTCATTCGCATCCTTGAACAGAAAGTGATCAACATTATATTCCAGCGGGAGCAAGCGGCTCAGTCCGCCCGTGAACGAGGAACTATTTTTTCTGGGCGGCCCTCATGAGCAGGGTGATCAACACTCCGGCAACAGCCGCCACGCCGATGAGCCCGAAGACTTTGCGGAGATCGGTCTGCAGGTCGGCGGCCTTCACAAGATCCAGAATGTAGAGAGAACAAAGCAGCGCCGCCAGGATGACTGCGATCACGCCGAGCAGCAGCAGGAATTGTTTGATCACTTCGAGCCGCCAGATCGAGAGTTCGGCAAGTCTGCCTGAGCCAATATAGACCCGGCAGGCGTTCGACGCTATACGCCGACGGTTTACTTTCCGAACGCCTCCTTGTTTACGACATAGGGCATCTTGGTGATGTCACCTCCATAGTTAGCTTCGAGGACGTCGATTAACCCCTGGATGCAGCGTCCCGCCATGCCTTTGCCGGGATCTGTCGAGAGCCGGGTGATGCGTGCGGCGCTGGCGAAGTGCGGCATGAGGCGGCAGCGGTCGGCAATGGCGGGATCGCGGAGCGGCGAGTCGGCGGGCAGCGGCTCTTTTTCGTAGACATCGAGGGCAGCGCCGGCGATCCAGTTTTCGCGGAGGGCTTTTACCAGAGCAAGTTCATCGATGACCGGGCCGCGCGAGTCGTTGACCAGATAGGAAGTCGGCTTCATCAGGCGCAGAGTTTTTTCGTTGAACAGCTGATAGGTGGGCGTGGCGCTTTCGCCGGGACGCAGCAGGGGCACGTGCACGCTGACGAAGTCAGCCTCGCGCAGGGCATCTTCGAACCCTACATATTTGATCCATTTTTTATCGTTGGAAATGCCGCGGGCGTGGCGCAGGTCCATCGTCTCTTGAATGGCTTTGATGTAGTCGTGATTCTCGTAGGCCGGGTCGTAGCACAGCATGTTCATGTCGAAGCCGGAGGATTTCTTGATCATGGCCAGACCGATGCGGCCTGTGCCGATAATGGCGATGGTCTTGCCGGTGACTTCGTCGCCAAGAAACGGCAGGTAAGGATGCCAGTATCCCCACTGGTTGTCGCGGGTGAGGTGCTCGGCCGGCCACATCTTGCGGGCGAGCATGCCAAGCATGAAGAAGGCGAATTCCGCGGTGGCCTCGGTGAGAACGTCTGCTGTGTTGGTGAATGGAATCTTGTAGCGATCGGCATCGGCGCGGTTGATGTTGTCGAAGCCGACGGCATATTGCGCCACGACTTTCAGCTTGCGCTTGCCGGCTTCATTCTTGCTCGCCTCAAATACCTGGGCGTCGATGGGATCGCGCAGCGTGCTGATGAGGCCGTCGATACCGGACTTCACCTTATCGATAATCAGACTCTTCGGGGGGGCTTCCGGCTGGGGATAGACCTCGACCTCATAACCGCGCTGGCGCAGCAGTTCGATGGCTTCTCCAATATCGCAGGTGGCAAAGACGCGGAATTTCTTGTCCATGAATTTTTTTGTGACAGCGGTTGAGATGGAACGCCAGCGCCACACCTCGCGACGCGGAACTTCGAAAATATCATACGCGACCTGGAGATGCTGTTACGAGTGAATGCGCGCGCATTGCCACGAACATCGCCTATGAACGTCTCTACATGGACAATACGAATGTACTTCCGGGCCGTTGACCGGATCTTGTATGCAGCCTAGAGTCGCAGCAACATTTGCTCCTCTTTCCTCGCCTGAGGAAAGGTTCCACGGTGGGATTCCGCTCCCGCGTTGCTGTTCGGTTCGCGGTGAGGACGGTGCCGGCAGCGTGCGCCGGCCCGTAGCCTCAAGCTGAACACCTAAAGCCCAATTTCGCGCCGCATTTCGCCCAAAACCGAGCTAGAAGTGTGTCCCTCACCCTGCACGGAGGTGCAAAATGAAGTGTCGAAATTTGAATGTCGCGGTTGTGTGTCTCGCGCTGGCGGCTATCGCCGTTTCTCCTCTTTACTCCCAAAACGATCCCGGTCCTCGCCCCGGCCCAGCGGCGGCCGGAAGTTATTATTCAACCCTCAACGCCAATGAGCAGGCTTTTTTCAACCAGGCTCAGCTTCGCTTTCAGGAAATCGATTCGGTCTCCGGTGGGATCGCAGGCGAAACAGGATCGGGTCTCGGTCCAACCTTTAACGGCAATAGCTGCGCGCAGTGCCATGCTCAGCCCGCAATCGGCGGGGCCAGCCCTGGCATGATCAGTCCACAGAATCCGATTCCGAATCCGCAGGTAGCGCTGGCCGCACTCGATAACGCGTCTAACACGGTTCCTTCGTTTATTACGGCGAATGGTCCGGTGCTCGAAGCCCGATTCGTCAAGACTTCCAGCGGCGCATTGGACGGCGGCGTTCATGACCTTTACACCATTGCTGGACGGTCCGACGCCACCGGTTGCACGCTGGCGCAGCCTGACTTCGCCACTGCGCTCTCTACCAACAATGTGATTTTCCGGACGCCCACACCACTGTTTGGCCTGGGCCTGGTGGAAGCCACGCCTGACGCGAATCTGCAAGCCAGCCTGGCGGCCACGCAATCGCCGAGAGCGGCGCTGAAAATTGGCGGCGTCTTCAACACCAGCGGGAACGATGGAACCATCACTCGCTTTGGCTGGAAGGCGCAGAACAAGTCACTGCTGATTTTTGTGGGCGAGGCTTACAACGTGGAGCAGGGAGTATCGAACGAGAATTTTCCCAACGAGCGCAGCGCAGTCGCGGGATGCGTTTTCAACGGGACTCCCGAGGATGCCACGAACATGCTGAACCAAAATGCGAACAGCCCGAACTGGGGCACCAGCCTGGGCACGCAATCAGAAATGTCGTCGGACATAGTGAACTTTGCGGCGTTCATTCGCCTGTCGGCGCCGCCGGCACCTGCTCCTTCTACTCAATCGATTCAGAATGGAGCTGCTGATTTCAATGCCATCGGCTGTAATCTATGCCATTCGCCGACTCTGACTACCGGGACTTCCATTTTTACCGGCATGTCCACAGTCGCTTACCATCCTTATTCCGACTTCGCTCTGCACGATATGGGTACCGGGCTGGCGGACGGCATCCACCAGGGCTCGGCCGGACCCAATCAATTCCGCACCGCGCCGTTGTGGGGGCTCGGACAGCGCTTGTTCTTTCTTCACGATGGCCGCACTTCAGATCTGATTCAGGCCATTCAGGCGCACGGCAGCAGCGGATCTGAAGCGAATATGGTGATCCGCAAATATGATTCGCTTAAGCGATCGCAGGTGCAGGACCTTCTGAATTTCCTGCGCTCGTTGTAAAGCGGAGTTTGAATATTGAAACGAGAGCGGCGGAGAGCATGGTCGGCTCTCCGCCGATAAGTTTCCGCTCTTGAAGAATTATTTCCCTTCGAAGGTCCAGCGCGTGGACTTTTCGATGAATTCCTTCTCCCACAGGCCAAACACCACGCGGGGCCGCACGGCGAAGACCGGCTCTTTCATGGAGAGGATATCCGCCTTCATTTTCGACATGTCGAATTTATATTTGCGCTCGTATGGAGGGAGGAACTTGCGGCGCGCCCGGAGATCGGCGATTTCCGCTGTGCCTTCGACTATGACAGCTTCCCGAGCGTGTTCGGTACAGACTACGCAGTTTGCATTTTGCGACAGGTTGCGCGCCTTGCGGGACTGGCTGCCGGTGCTGAATAGGAAGCGGCCGTCCTGCCATAGGCCCCAGACCACCATGGTGTGGGGCGAAGCTTTTTCCGGGGAGGCTTTGTCCGGCGAGGTTCCGGGCTTAATGGTGGCGATCCAATAGTTGTGGGATTTCTTTAGGCGCTGCTCGGCCCAGCTCCACCGAAGCAGGTTCATGTATCCTTCGGGTAGGCCGTAGCCGGGCATGAGGGGACGAGTGGCCCGCGGTCCACTGCTCGATTTCGATCGTTTCTTTGTGGGCATTGTCAGCTTCCTCCCAGCCGCAGGTCCACGGATCCATGCAGCGAAAATTTCGATGCAAAGGGGCGAACCAGATTACAGGGGCAGCTGCCGGCGCACGCGCGCCACTCCGGGAAACGAATTTGAAAACACAATGCTCGCGGCTGTATCATGATGCAGGTTGATTATGTCTAAACAGGCCCATGCTGCAAAGCCAACGGCGACTCAAGCGGTGAACCCGAAGAAGAAGCTGAAAGAGCTTTTCGACGAGAGAGACCGCACCCGCCCTGGATCGAAATAAGAGAAACAAGCCGCCGAAAAGATCCTGGAGTCCCTGTTCCCCGATACGAATGCCGGTTAAGGTACAAACCAATTATCACAAGTATCCTTTCGCAATCAAACAGCACTTAATCGAGCGGATCCGAGATCGCAGGTTTCTGCCTGGGACGGCGCAAGAACTGGCAAACTGGCTTCAAACTCGCTCTTCGGCGCCTGATCTGGATGAGTCCCCGGCAGGATGGCACAAGAAATTTTCTTCCTTCACGGTTTGCGGAGAAGGCGAAGTTGTGAAGACGTTGTTCAAGATCTATTCTCCGGGCAGGCCGCGCGAGGGCAGCCTCGATTTGCACGAGTGGAAGCCGCCGGGTCGAACCGCTCGCTGAAGCAGACTAGAGACTCTTCTTTGTCCACTGATCAAGTCGGTCGAGCGCTTGCTGCAGGTTCTCCAGCGAATTGGCGACGCTGAAGCGCAGGTAGCCCTCGCCAAAGTCGCCGAAAGCGGTGCCGGAGAGCGCAGCAACTCCTGCCTGCTCTAGCAGCGCATCTGCTAGCGGCTTCGATTTCAATCCGGTTTTGATGATATTGGGGAAAGCGTAGAAAGCGCCTTTGGGCATGCGACATGAGAATCCCTTGATCTTGTTCAAACCGGCTACGAAGACGTCGCGGCGGCGCTTGAATTCGGCGCACATCTGCTCGACTGAACTCTGATCGCCGCGGAGCGCCTCGATGCCTGCGACTTGGGTGAAGCTGGCAGTGCATGAAGTGGAGTTCGTCGCGAGGCGAGTGATGTGGGCTGCCAAGTCCGGGCGCATTACGCCGTAGCCCATGCGCCATCCGGTCATGGCGTAGGTTTTTGAGAAACCGTCAAGGAGGATGGTGCGCTCCTGCATGCCGGGCACGGACATGATGGAGAAATGCTCGCCTTCAAAAAGAAGGCGACTGTAGATTTCGTCGGATAAGACGAGGATGTTGCGGTCGCCGATAATCTGCGCGACCTGCTCAACGTCCCGGCGCTGAATTACGCCGCCGGTGGGATTCTGTGGTGAATTCAGGATGATCAGCTTAGTGCGGTCGGTGATGAGGGCGGCGAGCTCGTCCACATCAAGCGAGAAATCTCGTTCCTCGCGCAGATGGATGGGCACTGCCTTTCCGCCGACGTAGTGGATCATTGACTCATAGATGGGGAAGCCGGGGTTGGGGTAGATGACCTCATCTCCTTCATCGATTAAGGCCAACATCGTGAAGAAAATGATTGGCTTACCGCCAGGTACGACGACTACCTCTTCGGAGGCAACTTTCACGCTGCGGGTGCGGCTCACGTAATCGGCGATGGTCTGGCGCAGTTCGGGTAAACCGGCGGAGGGACCGTAGTGGGTCCAACCGCTGTGCAGAGCATCGACGCCAGCCTCGATCACGTTGGCGGGAGTGTCGAAATCAGGTTCGCCTATCTCAAGGTGGATAATGCTCTTGCCTTGACGCTCGAGCGCCCGCGCTTTACTCAGAACCTCGAAAGCAGTTTCGGTGCCGAGGCGCGACGTGCGGCGGGCCAGTTGTAATTCGTGCTGCGTGGTTTGTGCCATGGTGGCCGGCGCTCCTGAGAGGCTGAACAGCGCATTATACGCCGGGGTCCGTTCAGACTGGTTTATGGCCTGGCTGAAGCCGTGCCCTGCCACGAATCAAAATCGGCAGTCGGGAATTACTCCGAGACGCTGTGTTCTTCGTTCTGTGAACGGAGGACGCGGTCGACAGAATAAGGGGCGCGGTGGCGGGGTTCGTGGTAGTGGCGGACTTGCATCTCGCCTAACAGTCCGATGGCCAACAGGTTTAATCCGCCGAGCAGGAGGCCGAGAGCCAGCATCATGAGCGGGCCGTGCGAGGCCATTACGGGAACATGGTGCAGGAATTTTTCCACTCCCAGCCAGGCCACCACCGCGCTGCCGCCGAACAGGCTGAGCAGGCCGAAGGTTCCGAAGAAGTGCAGCGGACGGGAAAGATAGCGAAGCAGGAAGCGAATGGTAATGAGATCGAAGAATACGCGGAAGGTACGCGAGATTCCGTAGTGCGAAATACCGCGCTCGCGGTTTACGTTGCGAATCGGCACTTCGCAGATGGACGCGCCATACCACGAAGCCAGCGCCGGGATGAAGCGGTGCAACTCGCCGTAGAGCGGGACCTGTTCAAGAATTTCGCGGCGATAGGCCTTGAAAGTGGTTCCGAAGTCGTGAATATCGACGCCGCTCAGCTTGGCCATGAGCCAGTTCGCCATGCGGGAGGGGATGCGGCGCATCCAGAAATTATCGACGCGGACTTTACGCCAGCCGCTGACGATATCGTAGCCGGCTGTAATCTTTTCGAGGAACAGCGGAATATCGGCGGGATCGTGCTGCAGATCACCATCCATGGCGATGATGTATTCGCCGCGGGCGTGATCAAAACCGGCGGCTAGTCCCGCGGTCTGGCCGAAGTTGCGGCGGAGCTTGACCACCGTGACGCGGCTATCGACGGCCGCGATCTCGCGCAGCATGGCGAAGGTATGATCTTTCGAACCGTCATCGACCAACACGATTTCGAAGGTCTCGCCCGCAGCCTCCATCACCGCCTTCAGGCGGTCATAGAGATCTGTGACGTTCTCCTGCTCGTTATGCAGAGGGACGACGATGGAGTACTTGGGCACAGTCTTTTTATTATAGCCCGAAACCAGTTCTCAGTTCCCAGTTCTCAGCTTTGAGGAAACCCCGAGGGTAACCAACCGAGAACTGGAAACTGGAGGTGAGAACTGCCTGTCAGCCTTGCTCCTTTAGCTTTAGCCGCGGCTTGTTCTCTTCCAGGAACTTTTTTATATCGTCGGCTGCTCCGAGCAGGCGGTTCCATTGTTCGTAGTAGAGCGTGACCGGGAAGCGGCCGAGTCCGTAAACGCTGACGCCGCCTTTTTCGCCGACCTTGAAGATAAGGTCGCCGCTGCGCTTCTTGGTCTGGGCCTCTTGTTCCAACTGGGATAACCGGGCTTTGAGTTCTTCATAAGTTGGTTCCGACATGTGTTTCCTCTCCGATGATGTTTGATAGCCGTTGGCACGCCTTACTTCGGCGGCCAAACATAACAATCATCCCCATAGTACCTTGCCCGGCATTGCCTTGCGCAGGGGAGCCGATATAAGCTTAGATGAATTTAGCCCAATGCAGGAACGCATGCGGTTTAGTTTTCGATGGCTGGCGTGGCTCTGTCTGTCCCTGATGCTGTGGACGGCGGTCGTCGAGGCTACTCATAACCATCCGAACCAGACCGAATCCAACTCCTGCTCGATCTGCGTGGCGGCTCACACGACCACGCCCACACCCAGCTGCAATCATATCCGGCCGGTCTTTGCTGCGATCGGCCTGTTGCAAGAAGAAGAAGTAATCGCGAAAGCCCGGCTCAGTGTTTTCGATTTGGGCATTCGCGGTCCTCCTGCCGTCTAGGGATTCTCGAACATCGAACCTCCGGCACGCACGCCGGCCGATCCCTATTTCTTATTCGTTCCAGGAGGACTCATGCATATTTCATTCAAGCAGTTTCTCGTCGCTCTTCTCGTCGTATCGTTCTGTCTAGCCGGGAGTTTAGCTTACGCGCAGTCGGGAGGGAGTTCCGGGTCTATCAGCGGCACCGTGCTGGACCCTGACGGCGCCGTTGTGCCCAATGCCACGGTTGAGATTCAGGATCCGGTGAGCCACTTTGACCGATCAGCCACCACCGATAAATCCGGGAGTTTCAATCTCCCGAATGTTCCCTTCAATCCTTATCACATGACGGTAAAGGCGGAGGGATTCGCCACGACCGCGAAAGACGTTGCAGTCCGGTCCGTCGTGCCGGTAAGCATCAACGTCAATCTGCAAGTATTGGGGACAACCACCTCGGTGACGGTCACGGATGCGGGAGACCTGGTGGAGAACGACTCGACCTTTCATTCTGACATCGACAGGAACTCGTTCGAAAAGATCCCGCTGGACAGCCAGAGTTCATCGCTGACTTCGGTGATTACCAACTCAACGCCAGGAATTGCCGCCGATTCGAACGGTCTTGCCCATGGGTTGGGCGATCATGCGGAGAATTCGTTTAACATCGACGGTCAACCGGATACTGATCAGCACAGCAAAATCTTCTCCAACCAGCTCCCTCTCGATTCCGTCCAATCCTTGGAGGTTATATCGGGCGCGCCGCCGGCGGAGTACGGAGGCAAGACCAGCATTGTGATTGTAGCCACCACGCGCTCGGGCCAAGGTGTGACGACACCCCATGGCAGCATCACCACTTCCTATGGCTCGTTTGGAGCGAGCAACGTGGCAGCAGAGGTTGCTTACGGACGCAAGAATTGGGGAAACTTCATCTCCGCCAACGGCTTGAACAGCGGCCGGTTCCTGGATCCGCCGGAGTTCACGGTGCAGCACGATAAGGGCAACGAAGAAAACTTGTTTGACCGCGCGGATTGTCAGCTAAACGGCGCTGATTCCATCCACTTAAACTTCGGCTACAGCCGGAGCTGGTTCCAGACGCCGAATTCCTTCGACTCCGAAAATGCGACACCATGGAGTGGACTCGGCGGCGTTCTTCCACTCGTGGACAACTATAACGGGGTAGTTCCTATCGGCACTCCGACGGGCTCTGTCGCCGGTGTCACCGTCGGAACGACCGACCAGCGTTCCAAGATTGGAACCTTCAACATCGCTCCTTCGTGGACGCATGTGCTGAACACAAATGCCGTATTCACTTTGGGTGCATTCGTTCGCCGCGACGATTACAACTACTATCCAAGCAGCGACCCGTTTGCAGATCTGGGGCCACCGAGTCTTCAGAGGCAATCCGTCGGGCAGAACCGGACCCTCACCAATACCGGACTTCGATCCGATCTCTCCTATGTCAAAGGGATTAATCAGGTCAAGGCTGGAGTCGTCTACCAGCAAACATTTCTCGATGAAAACGACACTCTCGGTGTCGTCGACCCCACCTACAACGCACCCTGCTTGACTCTGTCAACGGCCGTGGTCCCAAATGTTCCTGTCCCCGGTTACACCAATCCCTCGCAATGCGGCGGATTCGGCTTCGCGCCAAATGTCGCCGATCCTACGAACGTGTTGTTTAATCCCAATGCACCCAACACCGCGTTCTACCCGGCTTTCGATCCAACCCTGTTTCCCTACGACCTGACCCGTGGCGGCGGCTTATTCACTTTCAACGGCCACACCGACGTGAAGGAGCTCGCTCTGTATATCCGGGATGTGATTACCAAAGGAAACTGGTCTTTGAATCTTGGCTTGCGCGGCGATTTCTACAATGGGCTCTCTACCGCGCGGCAGGCCGAACCTCGGGTTGGAGCGGCTTACAATATCAAGAAGACCAACACAATTCTGCGCGTTTCTTACGCGCGCACGCTGGAATCTCCATTCAACGAAAACTTGATATTGTCGAGTATCGGGTGCGAAAACCCCGTTTTGGCTCCGCTGCTTGCCTGTTCAGGCCTTTCGAGTGGGGCATTAAGTCCCGGCTTTCGAAATGAATTCCACGCTGGGCTCGAGCAGGCGTTTGGGAAATACCTGGTCTTTTCGGGTGAGTGGATCACGAAGTACACGCACAACGGCTACGATTTCAGTGTGCTCGGCGACACGCCGATCACATTTCCGATCGAATGGCACAACTCTAAGATTCCCGGATATGCGGGCCGGGTGAGCGTGCCCGAGATCTATGGCTTCTCGGCATTGATGGTCTTTTCCAGCGTGGCGGCGCGCTTCTTCCCACCCCAGATTGGCGGCGCTGGCGCGACGGTGGGAGCCCCGGGACTTCCCTTCCGCATTGACCACGACGAGAAGTTCAACCAGACCACCCACTTGCAATACCAGCCCTGGAAGCGTGGCCCCTGGGTGGGCTTCAACTGGAGATACGATAGTGGGCTCGTGGCCGGCAATGCGCCCTGCTACGGGTTAAATGCAGAGAACGATTGCCCGCAGTCCACCACGCTCAACGGGCAACCTGCCGTCCTGATGCAGGACGTTTTCGGCAACCCGCTGAGCGCTGACCAGGAGCTCCAGGCCGGGTTTACCTGCAATGGTGCCCGCGCAACCCCAGGTACCGCGCTGCCTTCCGCGTGCCTGGCATCGCAGTTCGGATCCGGTCTTATTAAAGTGCCGGCGCCGGGAGCCGAGAACGACGACCATAGTCCGCCGCGCATCGCGTCGCGGAATCTATTCGACATCTCGGTCGGTCATGACAACCTGCTTCACGGCGACAAGTACAAGGTGAGCTTGCAGTTGACCGCTATCAATGTGGCGAATAACTACGCGCTCTACAACTTTCTTTCAACCTTCAGCGGGACGCACTATGTGACGCCGCGTTCGCTCGCGGCGGAAATCGGGTTCCACTTTTAACGGGAAACCGTATGACGGGAAGGCGGCTGCTATCGCGGCCGCCTTTTCTTGGCTTTGGACTCCGGCGCAAGACAGGGAGGAATTTGAAGATCAATACAAAAGCAAGGCAGCAGGGCGATTGAATTAACGCCCATGCTCCGCCACATCGCTCGGGCAGAATCAGTATTTTCCGTGAAATATCTTCTGATTGACGTCGGGCCAGAACTCTTTTAGAGCGTTGAACACACCGTCCAAGCCCACCTGCGTTCCCCAGCGTTGATACGTTTTCACCCACTGGTTATTCTGTGCCGGGTAATACGCATTGCCGATGCCTGCGGCAGCTCCGGCCCCCACGACCTCCGACAGATTGAAGGTGCTCCCTCCCGAGTTGGTCCTGGTGATGAACAGTCGGCTTACCGCATAACCGGTCCGCTTAAAAAGTCCGCCTTTGCCCATGGTGTAGTATCTCGGGTCTTCTTTCGTCACCACTGGAATGAAGGCTTCCGTCATATAGTTCTCGATTGCCCCGTCGACAAAGACGTGCCAGTAGTACTTACCGAAGCCCTCAGCGCCTTGCCCAAAGGTCGGCTGCGACTTGCCAGCCATGTCAACTCCCGCCAGCGCTCCCACGAAAATGAAATCGGAGTAGTCGAACGTATCCTGGGTCGCAAGCCAGAGTTCACCCTTGAAACTCAGCGGGGGCAAATGCGCGTTGGCACTGACCGCACGGTAATTAGGGATGACCCACAGAATTCTCTTGTTTTGTTTTCCATACTCTTCATCGGGGTTACCTGGAGTCGAAGGGCTGACCTGCGGCTTCGGCGCGTCGGGCGGGGAGGATTGTCCATCGGTGGTTGTGGTTGTTCGCGGCGGATCCTGATTTTGCGAGGCCTGATCTTGTGAAATCTGGTTTTGTGAAAGCTGGTTTTGCGTAAGATCGATTAGCGCAGTGTTGGTGGTCGGCGAAACCTCGTCTAGAACCGACGGTGCCGTTCCTGCTCGGGATTGTTCTCGCGCGCTCGCTGCTTCCTGAGCTTGAACTGAAGCCGCTGCCAACGTCCCGGCCAGCGCTAGCGCCATGCAAAATGATCGAATAGCCTTCAAGTCTCCCCCAACATCCGTATTTTTTTCCTCGGGCACGATCTACTGCACTTTCAAGTCACTCCTGCCAGACACCCGAGGTTGGATTGTTTGAACCGGCGTTTGGATGCACGCGAGCGGCAGAAAACGGTTCGTATGGAATCTGGATTGGAAGGTTAGTCGGGTGTTTTCTGCTCCTGTTTCTGCAGGTGGCGCTCGTGCCTCTTCTGCAGATAGCCGTGAATATCTGGCCAAAACTCCTTCAGCTCATTTCCAAAGGCGTCGATACCCATTTGCACCCCCCAACCTGAGAGACTCGACGAAAAACTGCGATCGGCGGCGGGATAGTAGACGTTAGAGATGGCAATCGCGGTTGCGTTGCCGGCAAACTCGGGAACGTTGAACATGTGCGTCCCGCAATCTCTTCGAGCAATGAAAAGTCGGTCGATGGCATAGCCAAAGCGGTGCGCGTACGAACCTCTGCCCAATCGGTAGTAGCGCGGATCGATTTTTAGTATTGTGGGGTAAACGCCGCCCACCATGATATTGCCATCCACCTGATCGGCGAAAGCCGCTCCATACCGCTTCGCATATCCCTCCATTCCCTGTCCAAACGCCGGAGAGGAATTCTCCGCTTGCCGAATACCTGCAACGATGCCAACGACCGTGAATTCGTAGGGGTCGAAGGAGCCCTTGGCTGCCATGGAGAACTTCTCTTTCCAGGAGACTGGCGGCTCCTGCGACTGACCATCCACGGTCAAGTAGTTCGGCATCACGTAAAACATCCGGTCGTCTTTCTTCTTCGCAGCTTCGGTCTTCTTGGTATCTTGTTGGACCGGGCTGTTTGGATCCTGAGAATCACTCTGGGCAGGTGGTTGGTCCACAGTTTTCTCCCGCTTCGAAGAACTGGCCGCTGGCGATTGGGCGGATTGGGCAGGGTCCGATGTTTGAGTCTCCCGTGGGCTTTGACCTGCGCAAAAAGCCCCGGCGGATAAGATCGACACGATCAGTAAGCCGACACGCGCTGAACAGCTGAGTCTCAAATTGATAATGGCTCCAATTCCAGTTGATTAAGATGTCGCCGAGGCGATGTTGGCAGTCCACTGTTGGCGGCCCATCTGCGCAAACCGACTCCGCATTCCTGCCAGAATGTCAGCCTTGGTAACTCCCAAGACCCAACGAGTCATCCGCTAGATTCTGCGGTCAGGCCTCCCCACTTGCTCCAGGGTGATTTTCACGCTCCAATAGCGTCGCAAGGAAGGGAAACTTCTTTCCTCACTGTACCAGTAAGATGCAGTTGGAGGCGAGCAGGTCGTCCAAGCCTTTACAGGATTCTTTCGTGAGTGTAGCCGCTGGCGCCGAGGGCGGAAATCAGTTCGGCGATGTGGTCGGGACCGCGAGTCTCCATGGTGATGTCGATGGCCGTGTCTCCCAGGTTCACGTTGTGGTAGGCGCGGTCGTAGGAAGTTTCGACGATGTTGGCGCGATGCTGGGCGAGAATGCCTGTCACTTTATGCAGCGCGCCGGGGTAATCCGGAAGGTGCACACGCAAGCGAACTAACCTTCCATCTTTCACGAGACCGCGCTCGATGATGCGCGCCAACAGAGTTACATCGATGTTTCCGCCACTCACGATTACTACAACTTTCTTGCCCGTCTTCTCCCGGATCGCCGAGATCCGGCGATTGACCACGGCCGCGAGCGCCGCCGCTCCGGCCCCTTCGGCCAGAATTTTCTCGCGCTCGAGCAACAGCAGGACGGCGTTGGCAATTTCTTCTTCCTCAACCGTGACGATCTCATCCACATAATTTTGAATCAGTGGGAATGTGCGCTCGCCCGCGCGACGCACTGCAATCCCGTCGGCGATGGTCACGGCTGAGGGCAAGGTCACGGGTTTTCCCTCCGAGAGGGCAACTTTCACCGAAGGCAGCCGCGCCGGTTGCACTCCGATGACCTGGATGCGGGGATTCGTTTCTTTCATAGCGCAACCGATACCGCCGATCAGCCCACCGCCGCCGATTGGCACGACGACCGCTTCCAGGTCAGGATGTTGCTCCAGCAGTTCCAACCCCAGAGTTCCCTGCCCGGCAATCACCACGTCATCATTGAAAGCATGGACGAAGGTGAGATGGTCTTGCGCACTGAGGCGTAGTGCCTCCTCGTAAGCCTCGTCGTAATTCGCTCCGTGAAGCACGACGTCACCGCCGTAGCCACGAGTGGCCGATACCTTGATTAGCGGAGTCGCCAGGGGCATCACGATTCTTGCCCGGATGCCGAGTTTCGAGGCATGGTAGGCGACGGCCTGAGCGTGATTGCCCGCAGAGGCTGCGATCACGCCCTGAGAACGTTCCTCCGCGGTGAGGCTTAGCAGCTTGTTCAGCGCGCCCCGCTCTTTGTAAGCGCCGGTCCTCTGCCGGTTCTCCAGTTTGAGATAGATGGAGTTGTCGGTCAGTTCGGAGAACGTTTCCGAGCGCGTGCACGGAGAGACGTAGATCGATTTTCGAACCCGAGCGAGGGCAGACTGAATATCGGAAAGATGGACCATGGGAACGCTTACTGCGGCAAGAGTCGTCATTTTACCTGAAGGAAATCCTGAATGCCTCACGATACAGGAACCCAGGAGCGGAGCCTCTGGAAATCATCTTGCGTGCGATGCAGAAAAATCCATCCACCGCATCGAAAATGACGATTGTACTTGCCTGGGTGTTTCAGGTTAGACAAGTAGTATGGCGGAAAGTCGCCTCACCTTCTCGGCGGATCATGATGCATGCGGCGTTGGCTTCATCGCCCAACTGGGCGGACCTGCGTCGCATGGTGTGATCGAGCGCGGGCTTGAGGCTCTGTCGCGCCTGGCCCATCGCGGCGGTGTGGACGCCGACGGCCGCAGCGGTGATGGCGCCGGCCTGCTGGTCGCACTTCCGAACGTGTTCTTCCGCAGAGTGGCTCGTACTGAGGGGATTGAACTGCCTGACGAATTTGGCGTCGGCATGGTGTTTCTTCAGCGTGGCCAGGAAGATCAGGCACTGGCGGCGATTCGCTCCACCGTTTCGAAGTTCGACCTCTCATTTTTGGGCTGGCGGTCGGTGCCCACCGATTCTTCGATCCTCGGACCGCGCTCGCGCGATTCCCTGCCCGTGGTGCAGCAATACTTTGTGGGGCGCTGTCGGCCTTCCCTCTTCAAATCTCCAGGGCTCGATTCTTCCGACTTTGAGTTGCAGCTTTTCAGGCTGCGACAGGAACTGGAAACCATTTCCGCTGCTGGCTACTACTGTTCGCTCTCTTCGCGAACCATCGTTTACAAAGGACTGCTAACCCCCGAGCAGCTGGCGCCGTTCTATCTTGATCTCAACGATCCCGAGTTTGAAAGCGCGTTTGTAGTTTTCCACCAGCGCTATTCAACCAACACACAACCCAGCTGGTCACTGGCCCAACCTTTTCGATTCGTGGCTCACAACGGCGAGATCAACACGATCAGCAGCAATCGCCGCTGGTTTCAGGCCCGCGGGGCCGGGCTGCGCCGCCAGCTCGGGCTAGAGGACAACTCGCGATTGCTGCAGCCGGGAATGAGCGACTCCGCGAGTTTTGATAACGCGCTCGAAGCGCTGGTGCGCAGCGGCTCCAGCATCGCCGAATCCGCATTCCGCCTGGTGCCGCCGGCGTGGGAACACGACGAGCGTTTCGACCGTGGGTTGCGCCAGTTCCTTGCCAACAGCGCTCCGCAGCAAGAGCCTTGGGACGGCCCGGCCGCGCTGCTTTTCACCGATGGGCAGGTGGTGGGTGCGAAGCTTGATCGCAACGGCCTGCGTCCGTTGCGCTATTCGCTGACTTCCGACGGATTGTTAATCGTTGGCTCCGAGGTCGGCATCACGGATCTTTCTGACAAGCAGGTAATCGAACGGCAGCGGCTGGGTCCGGGCGAGATGCTGATCGCCGATCCGTCGAGCGGAACATTTTTCCGGCCGGGCGAAGTGGCGAGGCTTGTGCATGCGGATGAGAGTCTGCAGCCCCCAACCACCGTGATTCCAGCAGCAAACACGGCGGCGCCGACCAATCTCGATGCGAACCGTTTGATGGCAGCCTATGCCTGGACGGAAGATCAGTTCCGTATGCTGTTTCAGCCTCTGGTCGAAAATGGCCAGGAACCGCTGTGGAGCATGGGCGACGATGCTCCGCCGGCGTTGCTGTCGAGCTTGCCGCGGCCGCTCTGGGATTACTGCAAGCAACGGTTTGCCCAGGTTACGAATCCTCCCATCGATCCCCTGCGCGAGGGCCACGTGATGTCGCTTGACGTGTACCTCGGCGAGAGCACGAAGTTGGATTCTCCGCTGCTGGATGCGGGGCAGATGGAGTCGCTCGGAGATGCGCTGTTAACGATTCACTGCATCGACTTCAGTTTCGAAGCGGCCGGAGGGGTCGAGGCTGCCCATCAGGTTTTGAACAGGATTCGCGAAGAAGCTGCGGCGGCGGCGGGCAGGGCGATCCTGCTAAGCGATCGTGCGGTGAGCGAAACGCGGGCGGCGTTGCCCGCGCTGCTGGCGGTTTCGTGCGCGTGGAGCGCAATGATTGCTGGTGGAGGCTGGAAACTCCCACTCATTGTGGAGACGGGCCAGGTCATCGATACGCATCATGTCGCGCTGCTTGTCGCGGCAGGAGCGAGCGCCGTGTATCCCTATCTCGCCATGAACCTGAGCGCACGCTCCGGCGTCGATGGACCCGCGTACTACCGGGCTGCGATTGAGAAAGGGTTGAGTAAGGTGCTGGCGCGCATGGGCATCTCCACCATGAGCAGTTACCGGAACAGCCAGATCTTCGAGACGATTGGCCTCGATCCGGTAGTGTGCGAAGAATTTTTCGAAGACGCCGGTCACACCCTGAGTGGCAAGTCGCTCGACAGTCTTCTCGAGGATTGCCTCGCTTGTCATGCGGCAGGATTCGGGTCGTCCGCCGCGGAGTTTCGCGATGCCGGCTTATACCGCTTCCGCCGCAACGGAGAACTGCATTCGAGTTCGCCTGAACTGGTGCGGCGCATGCATCGCTACATCAAGTCGCCGACTCCGGAAAATCAGGCGGCCTTGGCTGTGCTCTCGGATGAGAGGAAGAATGTTTCGGTGCGAGACCTGCTAGAGGTCCGTCCCGCGAAAGCTTTATCGTTGGACGACGTGGAAAGTGAGGTTTCGCTCCTCAGCCGCTTCAGCACGCAGGCTATGTCGCTGGGTGCCATTTCGCCGGAAGCCCACCAGACGCTGGCTATCGCGATGAACCGCCTGGGAGGGCGCAGCAATACCGGCGAAGGTGGTGAAGATCCCAGCATTTATTACGAGCGTCCGGAAGCGAACAACCGGGTCAAGCAGGTGGCCTCGGCGCGCTTTGGTGTCACCGCGGAATATCTGGTGCATGCCGACGAAATCGAAATCAAAATGGCGCAAGGCTCGAAGCCGGGCGAAGGCGGGCAACTGCCTTCCGCGAAAGTTACGCCTTACATCGCGCGCCTGCGGCACGCTGTGCCTGGAACGTCACTCATTTCCCCGCCGCCTCACCATGACATCTACAGCATCGAAGACCTGGCGCAGTTGATTTACGATCTGCGCGCCGTGAATCCGAACGCACGCATCGGGGTCAAGCTGGTTTCGAGTTCCGGAGTTGGTGTAATCGCTACCGGCGTGGCCAAAGCTGGCGCGGACGTGATTACCATCAGCGGTCACGATGGTGGCACCGGCGCATCGCCGCTCACCTCCATCAAGAACACTGGATTGCCCTGGGAAGTTGGTTTGCGGGACGCGCATACGGCGCTGGTTCGGGCCGGCCTGCGCGCTCGAGTGCGATTGCGCGTGGATGGTGGCTTGAAGTTCGCTCGAGATGTTGTGGTCGCGGCCCTGCTCGGAGCCGAGGAATTCGGCTTCGGAACCGCAGCTCTGCTGGCCATCGGTTGCGTGATGGCCCGGCAATGTCACCTCAATACTTGTCCCGTAGGCATCGCGACTCAAGATGAAACTCTGCGCGCACGTTTTGCCGGGAATCCGGAGATGGTCGAAGCCTTTTTCCGCGCGCTGGCTGCCGACGTCCGCCAACTGATGGCGGGCATGGGCGCGGGGTCCATTGACGAAATTCTAGGCGCTGTCGACCGCTTGCGGCCGCGTTCGGCTGAAGCCGAAGGGAGCGTGGCCTCGTTGCTGCAGCCTATTGTCGATCCACCCGCGCAATTTCCCTGTCCTCACGAGGACACCAGCGCGCTCCACGTTGAACTGAATCGTGTGGTCGACGATCTGGAATCGCTCTCCACCCGTCCTTACCGTTTTGAGATCACCAGCGAGGATCGGGCCGTGGGTGCGCACTTTAGCGGTGAGGTGCTGCGCCGCCTCGGCTCTTCGTTTGGACGGTCGACTCTCGAGATGGCCGGAGTTGATTGCGAGTTCTTCGGCACCGCGGGACAGAGCTTTGGCGCTTTCCTGATTTCCGGAGCGAACTTCCGGCTCACGGGCGAAGCGAACGATTATGTAGGCAAGGGCCTGTGCGGTGGCAGCATCGCCATCGCCGCCCAAACCGAAGCGTCGGCGCGAGGAGATGTTCTCGTGGGCAACACCGTGCTCTATGGCGCTACGTCCGGTGCACTATTTGTCGCTGGCCGCGCGGGAGAACGATTCGCAGTGCGCAACAGCGGAGCACTCGCCGTGGTCGAGGGCGTGGGCCGTCACGGATGTGAGTACATGACCGCGGGCGTTGTGGTCATTCTCGGTCCGGCGGGAGCCAACATGGGAGCAGGCATGACCGGCGGCCTGGCTTATCTGCTGCGCCCCGACGACGACTATTTTAACGACGACGCTATGAACCACGACTCCGTGCGGTTTGCAACTCTTGAACCTCAGGAAGAGCTGTGGCTCCGCCGCATTCTTCGCCGGCATTTACAACTCACTAGAAGTCCCCGGGCCGCCGACCTGCTTTCCTGTTCCGCTCTTCCGCTGCTTCGGGTCGAGCCCGTGGTGCCACCATCCTCCATCGAAGATACCTGGACATCGATTCTGGCGCGCCTCGCCGCCGAGGAAGCGCGGAGTTACGGACGCGATAAACTCCTCGCCTCCGAAAGACCCGTTGTCCAATGAGGCGGCTCGCCGGCCGCGGACGTACCGAAACTACTTCGATGGGAAGTTCGCTATAATTTCCTGACCAAACTGCATGGATTTCGATCAGCTCATCACATTTTTGGAAGTCGCCCGGCAAGGCAGCTTCTCCCGTGCCGGAGAAAAAGTTTTCCGCTCGCAATCGGCGGTGAGCGCGCAGATCCGCCAACTGGAGCAGGAGTACGGCGACCGCCTGCTCGACCGCTCGGGCAAGACGGTCAAGCTGACTCCGGCCGGCCAGGTCTTCCACGATTACGCTCTGCGCATGAAAAGACTGCGCGACGAATCGCTGGTGGCGGTTGCCGACCATGGCCACACGCCGCGGGGCACGCTTCTGGTCGGTGCAAATGAGGCAACTTGCCTCTACGTGCTGCCCGAGGTTTTCGGAGAATACTGCCGCAAATATCCCGATGTGCAGATCAGCATCTATCGCAACTTCACTTACAAGATAGTGGAGAAGCTGGAGAACGGCTCTCTCGACGTGGGGGTGCTGAGCTTGCCTGTACAGTCACCCAGCTTGAAGGTTCAGGCGATCTACCGCGACCGCTTGATGCTGATGGTGAGCCCCAAGAATCCCTTAGCCAAGCTGAAGTCGGCGCACATCAGCGACGTCGTGAAGTATCCGCTGCTGCTGCCGAAGACCGGTCATACGCGGCGCCTGCTCGACAAGCTTTTCCGGGAGTACAACGCCGAGTTAAAAGTCCGAATGGAGCTTCCAAGCATTGGAATGATTAAGAGTTTCGTGGCTGCCGATCTCGGCATTTCCTTGATCAGCGCGTCCTTCGCGCGCGATGAAGTAGCGGCGGGCAGAGTGAAGCTGGTTGAACTGGAAGGCACAGAATTATGGCGAGAACTGGGTCTCGCTTACCGGCGCGATCGCACCCTCTCGGTGGCCAATAAAACTTTCATCGCCGTGGTGAGGCAGCTTTCGGACTATCTGAAGAAAACAGAGGCGTAGTCGCACTAGCAGAGCGCTTCCTTATGCGTCGCCTCCGGCAGACTGGGCGGCAGACTGTATGACATGCAGTCCGCACTCGGTCTTCGCCAATCCCGCCCAGCGCCCGGCTCTTGGATCTTCTCCCGGCCGCACTGCCCGCGTGCAGTGCGTGCAACCGATGCTCGGATAATTCCGCTCGTGCAGATCGTTATACGGCACGTCGTGCTCGCGGATGTAGTGCCACACCTGCTTCGAACTCCAGTCGGCAATGGGATTGATCTTCACCAAGCCGAATTTCTGGTCCCATTCGATCTTGCCAGCGGTGGCGCGGGCTGCGGTCTGGTCGCGCCGGATGCTCGTGACCCACGCCCGTAGCTCGCCCAGCTTGCGCTGCAGCGGCTCAACCTTTCGCAAGTTGCAGCAAAGATCAGGGCTACGCTGCCACAGGGCGGGACCATGCGCCCGCTCTTGTTCCTCGGGCGAGTTCAGCGGGTATACCCTTTCAATCGTGACGCCGTATCTCTGCTCCGCCTGGTCCATCAGGTTGTAGGTTTCGGGAAACAGAAACTCGGTGTCCAAGGTGAAGAGGCGAAAGTTCCGCCCCCCCCGGGCAGCGATATCGATAAGGACCATGCCCTCGGCGCCGAAAGCGGAGGAGATTGCCACGCCCTCGCCGAAAGTTTCGAACGCCCACCCGAGAACGCGCTCTGGGCTCCAGCCTTCCGCGGCAATCTGCAGTCTTCCTATTTCTTCTTTCATGACTTCTTCATTCATGCCACCGGCTCCTTGTCCGCTCTCAAGCTCGCGTCGATACGTTGCGCAAACGTGGCCTTGATTCTTTGCTCTGGAAGGCTGACCGACTCCTCGACCAAATTCCGATCGGCGAACTTCACCACCTCGCCGACAACAAGAAGTGTTGGAGACGCGAGCCGCGGCGCACTATGGAGATCTGCAACTGTAGTGCGGTACACGCGCTGATCGGGCGTTGTCGCCCGGGAAATAATCGCGCAGGGAGTCTCTTCTGCGAATCCGGCGGCCGTGAGCCGGCTGGAAATTTCGTTATAGCCGGAGCCCGGCATGTAGACCACGAGGGTCGACTCCGCTGCAGCAAACTGCCTCCAATCCGCGTCGTCGTTCGTCAACGCTCGGCTTGCGGACGCTCGATGGCCGGCCGTCAGCACGATGGTTGAAGATGCCCGCCGATGGGTAAGCGGGATTCCGGCTGCAGCAGCTGCGCCCAGGGCTGAGGTCACGCCGGGAACGATCTCATACTCGATATTGGAGCGCCGCAGTGCCTCGATCTCTTCGCCGGCACGGCCAAAGATCAGCGGGTCCCCGCTCTTCAGGCGCACCACCTGCTGTCCCGAGGTAGCCCGCGCCACGAGCAGAAAGTTGATTTCTTCCTGCTGAATAGTTTTGCTGCCGCAACGCTTGCCCACGTTTTGGACCTCGGCGGAAGGCGAAATCAGTTGCAGGATTTCGGGCGAAACCAGGTCGTCGTGTAAAACCACCTCGGCCGTCCGCAGCAACCGCAGAGCTTTCACCGTGAGCAACTCGGGATCGCCTGGCCCTGCGCCAACCAAGTACACGCTGCCCTTCATGCCGTTACCCTCCTGTCTTCCTCATGCTTCGCCGACTCTTCCTCGAGCGCCGCCTTCAGAGCCTCACGGCTCGCCAGCGAGTGCAATAGATCGCTCTTCCGCTGCGGATCAAGATCGGTGGCCAGCACCAACTTTCGCGTTTCGCCCAGTTCCGCAACCCATCGGCCGTATCCGGGGCGAAACTGCCGCTCCAGTTGTTGCCGAAGCTTCTGCGCCAGCGAAGGACTTTGCCCGTTCGTAGAGATTGCAATCTGCAGATCACCACGGCGCACAACCGCGGGATAATAAAAATCGCAATACTCCGGGACGTCCACCACGTTGCACAGAATTCCTCGCTGCTGCGCTTCGCGATAAATCGAACTATTCAGATCGCGCGACGCAGTGGCCACGATCGCCAGGAACGTTCCATCGAGATCTGACGAGGTAAAGGAGCGGATTTCCAAAGTGATTTTCCCGGCTCGTGCCCACTGATGCGCTGCCTCGGACGCTTCCAGGGCAACCACGTGAACGCGCGCACCAGTCTCGATGAGGCCGCCGATCTTGGGTTCGCCGACCTTTCCCGCGCCGACCACGAGGCAGCGTCTGCCGTCGAGTTTCACGAACATCGGAAACAAGCTGCTCATAATCTTCGTTACCCTTCCACGCCGCTCGGCACACGTCCCTCAGGCAAATCACGGGCAACTGCTTCTACAAATTCTCCCGCCAGGAAGTTCCGCAGCTCTGTGTCAGTGTGACGAGCAAAGAATCGCCGCAAGTTCTCCCCTGACCTGCCGTCGGCCAGGTAGCGACGCAGCAGACGTTCGATGGCCTCTGGAACCTCGGTCGCGACGCAGCGGAATCCCACCGGCCTAGCTATCGCCTGATTCAGGCCCAGCGAACCTCCCAGGCAGAAGTAATAAGCGTCCACCATCTGCCCACTGACCTTGATCTTCTTGCCTTCGATTCCAATGTCGGCAATCCAGTGTTGTCCGCAACTGTTGGGGCAGCCGGTGACGTGAAGTTTCAGGTGCTGATCAAATCCAGGCAGACGTTCTTCCAGCTCTTCCACCAGCCAACGAGAGAAGCTCTTCGTTTCGGTGATGGCGAGCTTGCAAAACTCCGTCCCGCTGCAGGCGATAGCACCCCGCGAGAAGGGCGACCCACTCACGGGCAATCCGATCGCACCTAACTTTTTTGCCAAGTCCTCCGCTCTGAGTCGCGGCACGTTGACGATCAAGAGATTCTGCATGTTAGTAGTGCGCAGTTCGCCGCTCGCGAAGCGATCGGCCAGGTCGGCCGCGGCGTGCATCTGTTCGGGCGTGATCCTGCCGCGCAGAACGGTGGCTCCCACATAGCAAAGGCCGGGCTGCTTTTGCCCGTGAATTCCGATGTGATCGCGATAGACGTCTACTGGCGGTTGTTCGGGCTCGGCGGGATCGAGTTGAAATCCGATTCGCCTTTCTAATTCCTGCTGGAAGTCGTGCGCCGTCCAGCCATGCCGCAGGAAAAGAAACTTCAGCCGCGCCCGCTCGCGATGTTCGCGCAATTGATCGGAGTCCCGAAACAACTCGGCGATTCCCTTGATCACCGGCAGAACCTGGTTCCAGCGCACGAAGGCATTCAGCGGGGCACCCAGGTAAGGTTCAGTTGAAAGTCCGCCGCCCACGCGCAAAGCGAAACCGATCTCGGGTGTTCCGATAGCGACGCGCTCTGTCGCGGTCAGGCCGACATCGTTAATCTCCGGATAAGGGCACCACACGCGGCATCCCGTGATGGAAATCTTGAACTTGCGGGGCAGGTCGTAGAACTCGGCGTTGCCCGCCAGCATTCGATCCGCTTCGAGAGCAAGGGAAGACGCATCGCAGATCTCATGCGCGTCCACGCCGGCAACGGGGCAGCCGGTAATATTTCTTGTGACATCGCCGCATGCGCCCATCGTGTTCAGGCCGACGCGCCACAATTCCTCGAGCACTTCCGGAAGAGTTTCGATCGTGACCCAGTGCAACTGAATGTTTTGCCGTACCGTCAGATCGGCGATACCCCGTGCGTAGCGGCTTGTCAGGGCGGCGATGGCTCGCAGTTGGTCCGATCGCAGCAAGCCATTCGGGATGCGGATCCGGAGCATGAAGAATGGCAACGCTAGTCCCTGGCCGTCCTTGCCGCCCACGACCCCAGCTCCATCACCCTGCGTGTAGACCCCCCACCAGCGGAAGTACGTTCCAATCCATTCCGGAGGAATCGAGGCGAAGCCCTCCCGCGCAAAACGACGAATCTCAGCCAGCCCCTCCCACGGGTTCATGGCGCGCTTCAGGCGTTCCACCTTTTGCGCTTTGGTTTCTTTGACTGGAGTGGCCGTAGCTGGATTTGCCATAAGATGACTTCCCATAAACTGATTTGCCTTCGCCGCTTGGCGTAAAAAAGCCCACCGCCAGATGCTCTCTGGCGGTGGGCGATAAGTGCTGAAGTTTATGAAACCTTTACGTCAGCAACCTCCCTGCGCCAGAGCACACGCATGCACAACAACAACATGCACACATACACATCTGGCGAGAATTGCTGATACTCATCATGCTATCCAAAAATAGTAAGCTTGACCCCAGGAAACCGTCAAGTTACCTATGCTTCGCTTTGATGCATAATTTTAATTCGACGCATCAAAATTTTGCGCGCCGCCACTTCGGCCGCTGGCACTGGTTTCGGCGGACCGTCACTCAAGCGGCGTCAGTGACGCGCCCTCTCACACTTTGAAGGACGGTTGCGGGAATCTGCAAAACACGGATTCTCGAGTCTTTCTTGGTGGTGACGTGAACGGCGATGCCATCTGCTTCCGGAAAGGGATCTGAAACCACTTCAAACTCCTCGCCATAAAGGCGAACCCGCCCAGAAACGGCATATCCAAGGTGTCTAACTCGCGCACAGACTTCTGATATCGAGGGAGTTTCAGAATTGCTAGTCATGACAAGAGCATTATAGCCCCCGGCGGGGGCACGTGTAGTCCAGCGCTTTCAAGCCCTTGACCCAAGCTGCGTCTGCCGGAGCATAACACCGAGAGAACAAGAGAACAAAATGGAGCGGGAGACCGGGATCGAACCGGCGACATCCAGCTTGGGAAGCTG
>Ga0209420_1000331_pt1 | contig 26384 bp, 22 predicted proteins | sample BlaSpr_A8_OM1_O1_FD_187972 | JGI IMG/M metagenome (GOLD analysis project Ga0209420, IMG submission 187972) | Forest soil microbial communities from Thunder Bay, Ontario, Canada - Black Spruce, Ontario site 2_A8_OM1_O1 (SPAdes) (version 2) | ecosystem: Environmental > Terrestrial > Soil > Boreal...
TTTGCCATCGTGTTCGGATTGAGCATGGACTATGAGGTCTTCCTGGTTGCCCGAGTTTTGGAAGAACGCCGGCGCGGTCTATCCGAGAGATCAGCGGTGGTCGAGGGCCTGGCGCGGACGGCCGGGCTCATCACCAGCGCCGCCACGATCATGATTGCCGTCTTCACCGCATTCACCGTGGGAAGCTTTCTGGTCGTCCAAATGCTGGGCTTTACGCTCGCCGTGGCGGTGTTCATCGATGCTACCGTGGTGCGAATGGTCGTCGGGCCGGCGTTATTGCAACTTGCCGGCGACTGGAATTGGTGGCCCCTTGGCTTATATGGGGCCCCGGCAACGTCTGAAAAGGAGACGGTCCCATGACTGCGAACACCGTGGATGCTCCAGTGACGGCACCGGGCCTGGCAACAGCCTGATTACATGATTCGATTTATTTCACGGTCTCTCCTTGGGCGCTGGCCTGGCCAATAGCGAAGTCCTTGCGTCCAAGATTTGCTTTTCCCGAGCCAAATTCGATCGCAAGAATCGAGGAACCGGGCTTGCCCTGTAGCGTTGCCTCCACCTGCGTCGCAGACCAAAGGCCGCCGACCTGGCGCAACCCATAGTAAATGAATTCCTTCTGCTTTCCCGATCCGCGAAGCGTCTTGACCACATGCACTGGGTATAAAATGCCGGTGTCAATCCACGACGTTACCGAATCATAGTAAGACCGGTCCTGGGGGCCGGATATGCTCTTAAGCACAAAGCAATCCCGTGCGCCGTATTTTTCCGGTGCCAAGACCTTCTGATTCTTCCAGAAGAAATAGCTCTCGACCATGTCCTCATAGGAGAAGTCCGTTCCCACTAGTGAATCGTTCCAACGTTCGAATGGCAACTCGCTAGCGGCTTTCTCGCCGGGAAGTACCGCCTGGATGGTCACGTGCCCACTGACGCTCATATGCAGAAGAAGGCTCGTCTTCTCTGAGCCCGGCCCCGAGATCTCGCATAGCACACTCAGACCATCGGGAAACCAGTGAGCCTTGGCGACAAACTTGTAGCTCGTTCGCTTGCCATCGGCTTCCACCCGTGTGAGCCGCCCGCTCACGCGGTAGTCCAACTTCTCAATACGCTGGCGCGAGCCAGTCAGCACAGTCTCGAGGTCAGCATTCGCAGCGAAGGCCCGCGACGGCTGCACCAGCGACAACAGCACTAGCAAAGCGACAGATGCTTGAATCGCCGCAAGGGCGCAATTCGCCCGCTTGGCCTCTGGATGCCGGCCGAACTTGGGACTGCGAGAGAGCATTACATCGTGGCGTAGGAAGATCATAGCTATTTATACAGCCAAAGCCGGTATAGGTTTAGGTGCTTCGGTGCCGAGTGGAAATCACGTGCCGCTAGACCATCCTGTCCAGAAAGAACTCACTAAGAATCCGCCATGCCGCCAAAGTTCAATCGCCGTCGTGTCCTCTTCGTAATGGGCAAAATCGACGAGATTCTGGCGTGGGAACAGCGAAAGGAGAGGGAGCGCGACACCAAGTTCGTGGAACTGGGGCGCTATCTGGGCGAGGTGCGGGCGGGACAGTACTGGCGGTTGGTGGACCTGAAGAGTTTCGACGAGTTCCTGGAGAGACGGTTTCCGGGTTCGCGGCGGAAGGCCTACTACCTGATGTCAATTCACGAACACCTGCCACCGCAGGCAAGGAAACAACTGAAGAAAGTGGGCTGGACTAAGGGACTGGAGCTAGCCAAGCTGGCGAGAAGGGCCGGGCAGCACTTCGATTGTGCAACCTGGTTGCACAAAGCTCGTGAGTTGTCGAAAGAGGATTTTCAGCAGGCGGTCGAACGCGGATTCACGAGGAAAATGACAGAACCGTGGGAGATTGTCTACTTCAAACTGCTATCTTCGATGACGAGATTCTTTAAGTTCCTGCCCGCAGAGCAGAAGCAAGCATTTCTTGGAGGTCTGACCGAGAAGGCTTCATGAGTTCACTCATCAGAAGCCTCTGCGGCTGGACGCAGTGTCGTACGAGAGGCTGCGGCAACAAGTGCCGCGTCGCGAGGGCTGGAGGTGTCAATTGTGCGGCACGATTGCGAACCTGGAAGTTCACCACAAACAGTTTCGCAGCCAGTCTGGCCACGATACAGAAGAGAATCTGATCACGCTGTGCAATGCTTGCCACGGCTCGATTCATCACTCGCGGCGTCAGCTCTTAGCCGTTGAACGTTCTTGCCGTATTGGGGCGAACTGGGCCATCTTGGCGAGTTCGCCCTTGACGACTTTTCCGGTCGGAGTCAGAGGCATTGAGGAAACAAGATGAATTTGCGACGGCCGCTTGTAGGGGGCGAGATGTTGTGAGGCGTGTTGTGCCAACTCTGCCTCTGAAACTCGCGACGACGGCGAAAGCTGAACGAAGGCGACAACCTCCTCACCGCCTTCTGGGCCTTCGACCGCTCGCCCAATAACAGCCGAGCGCACGACGGCAGGATGTGAGTTCAGCACTGCCTCGACTTCCGCTGGGTAGACATTCTCCCCAAAGCGAACGATGAGTTCTTTGGTTCGGCCAACAATAAAAAGATATCCGTTTTCCAGTCGGGCAAGGTCGCGGGTGTTGAACCATCCCTCCCGATTGACGGCTGCAGCCGTCTCGTCCGGCGAACGATAGTAGCCCTTCATCACATTCGGACCGCGCACCCACAGTTCGCCAACCTCTCCATCGGCCACTGGCTCTTGATCGGCTCCGGCCAGCTGAACTTCCACTCCCGGAAGAACCCGGCCCACGGAGGTGTCAGTCCGGCGTTCTCCCACGACGGCCTGGGAAATGTTCGGAGAGCATTCCGTGACCCCGTATCCGTTGTGCAGCACCATGCCAAACAGGGTCTCCACCTGAGATTTCACTGCGGGCTGAAGCGGCGCACCCGAAGATGAAATGATGCGAAGAGCTGGAAATCTGAGTGACTGCAATTCCTTCAACTTCGCATAGTCTGCAAGGAGAGAGAACATTCCGGGAGCGCCCAGCACGACAGTGAGCCGTTCTTTCTCGAGCATAGCCAGAGCCGCTACCGGGTCGAAGCGCGAAGCCAGATATAATGTCGCGCCGCTCAGGAGCGAACCCAGAAGCACCACGGAAAGACCGACCGCGTGCGACATCGGCAGAACGCCATAGAGACGATCTTCCGGACTCAAGGATCGGATTTTGGCAGACACCGCCGCCACGAACAGCAAGTTCCGGTGCGTGAGCATCACGCCCTTAGGCAATCCGGTCGTGCCGGAGGTATAAATCAGGGCGGCGACTCGCTGCGCAGCGTCAGACTCGATTGGTTCCGGTGCGACTCTCTCGTTCAGCGGACCGAGTGCTATCGGACCCAGACCCGCAGCCTCTTGAATGACGGCTCCGTGCCGTTTGGCGTGTTCTCGGACCTGCGGTGACACGCTCGTGGTAAAGATCACCCGCCGCGCGCCGCAATGGTCTCGAATCTCGTCGACTTCGCGCGCCGAGAGACGTGCATTCACCAACACCGGCCACGCATCGAGACCGGCCAGGGCCAACAGGATCGCCACGAAGGCCCGGCAATTCTCGCAGACAATCATCACCCGATCACCCGGGCGCACGCCGGAGTCGAGCAGCCATTCCTGAGTTTCGGCGATTGCTGCGGCAAGTTGCCGATACGTCCAGGTTCCAGAGGCCTCCGCCAGGGCGATTTGATCGGCAGAATGCCCGGCCCATGGCTTGATCACGTCGCTGATGCGCTCTGGAAGACTCGTCAAGCTTTGAGCGACGTTATCGTCAATTGTTTTTGTCATAACAGGGCTCAGCCAAGTTTTAGTTCTGGCTCTCAGGCCGCCCTAGCCCTCTCACGTACGCGTTCCACCGGCTCCGTGATGCTGGAAGTCCGGGATATCGCCCAGATAATTAATCGGTTCACCAACGAAAAAGGAAAGGGAAGCGGACGTACGACATCCACGAACAAGACGACACGATACGAATCGCAGTTGTTCCAGACCTCGTGGGGATGGCTATCGTCGAAGATCAGACTCTTCCCTTCTTCCCAGTACCCTACATCATTCCCTACTCGAATTTTGCAGCTGCCTTCGGGCCCGGGAACAATCAGTCCAAGGTGGTATCGCAGTATGCCCTTATACATTCCGCGATGTTCTGGAATATGTTTTCGCGGCGCCAGAATGGAGAACATCGCCGACTTCATCTCAGGAATGAGATGAAGCACGCGTACCGTCTGAGGGCATCGCGCGCAGTTCTCTTCAGCCTTTTCGCCGTAGACGTAAAACCAAAAGGTCTTCCACTGATCGCCTTCCGTCAAGACTTTCTGCGCTTCCGAAATGTCCTGGAAATTCGGGATTTTTTCCCGTCGCGCCATGATCGTCAGCAGTTCCTCGCGCACGGTTGTCCACTCAGCCTCTACGGCGGGCACCCATGGAAACGACTTAGGATCGAAAAATGTCTTGTCACCGTCTCGAAGGAACAATAGCCCTTCCACAAGCCTTCTTAGGACACCATGCTGGAACGCCTTCTCGGACGGTGGGGTCACTGGAATCGCCGATGTGTTCGACTTACTCTTCACTTGGTTCATTTCGATTTGGTTCATTGCGTTAATCCTTTCTTGACCGCGGCCAGAACTAGGGGCAATCGATTCCCGGGATTATTGGTGATAAGCAATACTTGGAGTTGGCGGGCAGGTTCGAGGACGAAAATGCAGAGGTGCAAAATGCTTCTATCGATCGAAGCGGGCACAGCTCGGTGATCTCTTCTACCGCACGGCTGTGGGTTTTCGCGAGGCTTGACGATAGACCGCAGCCACGGCCGGCAAGGCTGATACATCCGCCTTCGTCGTCAGCACATACTGCAGCCAGTTCCGATACGTGCTTCTGGCGGAGGAGTGCCATGTGTTTTCCAGACTGTTGGTCAACACAGCTTCGGGAAAGCTTTCCATGAGTTCTTCCCGCCGATCGGACAGAACGATATTTCGGAATCCGGCAAGAAGCTTCGCCGCCGCCTCATCAAAATAGCCCTTTGGCATCGAGGGGTACGTCTCTCTCTCTGCTCTGAGAAATCTCTTTATGTCTCTTCGGTACTCCTTCAGCAGAGTCTGCGCTCCATACTCCGGATGACCTTGGAAATGCAGAAACAGGCTGCCCTTCTTGTTCTTCACGAACGAATCCACGCCGCCTTCCACGGATTGAGTCAGCACGCGGTAGCCGCATGCTGTCAATTCGTCCGCCCTCACTTCGTTCCATCGAGAATGCGGGAAGCGTACTCGTTCCCCCGCACCTGCGCTTAACTGGTGGTTGGTAGCCCTGGTGAAGTCGAAGACACCGAACTGCTTGTCACTCAGAGGATGGCGATTGATGCCATCGCTGTGCAGGACTCCCGCGTGCGCCGCCAGGCATGACAAAATCGTCGACACGGTGTTGCTTTCCGCCCAATCCAGAACGCTGGTCAAAGCAGACCAGTAGGGTTCGTTACGCAGGTTGGCCTGCCGCGGCTCGGTCCCAGTCATGATCACGGCGTCAAACTGGTTGTTCAGTAAATCGTCAGTACTGAAGTAGAAGCTGTTGAGGTGCTGTTCTCCCCGCTCTCCACGAGGCACACCTGCCAGCGAGTGAAGCTTGAGGCGAACTGGAATCTCGCCCGACGCAGCATCGAGCAGCTCGAAGAACTGGATTTCCGTGTCTTCGAGCGCCGAATCCGGCATATTGTTGAGGAATGCAATTTTGACGCACTCCGCCCCGGCGCCGTAGCTTTCGGAACCCACCAGGCGGCCGCTCTTTTTCTCGGCCCAGCGCGGCGGGACCCGGCCGCCTTCGATGATCAATGGCATGAGATTTCCCTTAAACCAATACCCACTGCGACTTCACACTCTGGCCTTATCTAACGCCTGACCCAAATCCTCAAGAATGTCGTCGATATGCTCGATCCCCACGCTAAGACGAATCATCTCCGGAGTCACTCCCACCTTCGCTTGTTCTTCCGGCGTTAATTGCCGGTGCGTAGTCGACGCGGGGTGACACGACAACGATTTGGCGTCCCCCATGTTGACCATACGCTTGAACAGGCGGAAGGCGTTAAAGCACTTCCTGCCGCCCTCGTAGCCACCTTTCACGCCGAAGGTCAGAAGCGAGCAGAAGTTCGAGCCTAAATATCTGTGAGCCATCGGATAGAGTGGGTTATCCGGAAACCCAACGTAGTTCACCCACTCGACCATGGGATGATCGCGCAAAAACTCCGCTACCTTGCGCGCGTTCGCCACGTGGCGTTCCACGCGGAGCGAGAGCGTCTGAATCCCCTGCAAAAACAAAAAGCCGTTAAACGGAGAAAGCGTGGCGCCAGTGTTGCGTTGACACACAGTCCGGCATCGCGCGACAAAAGCGGCGTCGCCAAAATGGTCGACATAGACGACGCCGTGGTAAGCGACCTCCGGCGTGTTCAACATGTAGAACTTTTCCGGATACTTTCTCCACGGAAACTTGCCGCTATCCACAATCATCCCGCCGATACTGGTGCCGCCCCCTCCGATGAATTTCGTCATGGAATGCACGACGACATCGGCGCCATACTCGATGGGCCGCAACAGAACGGGCGTGGCCACCGTGTTATCGACCACCAAGGGCACGCCATGTTTGTGCGCGACCTTGGCCAATCCTTCGATGTCTGCGACATTTCCGGCAGGATTGCCAACGCTCTCGCAGTAGACCGCCCGCGTATTCTCGTCGATCAACTTCTCGACGTCTTCGGGGCGATCAGTTGCTGCAAACCGTGAACCGATGCCCCGCTTCGGGAAGATATGCGCCAGGAGCGTGTAAGTGGCGCCATATAACTGCGGAGTGGAAACAATGTTATCTCCTGCTTCTGCAATGTTAATAAGCGAATACTCGATCGCGGCCATTCCCGAGCTGACGCTGAGCCCATCGGCCCCGCCCTCGAGAGCCGCCACGCGCTTTTCCAGGACTGTGTTTGTAGGATTGCCGATCCGGGTATAGATGTTGCCTTGAACTTCCAGATTGAACAGCGCCGCACCATGCTCGGCGCTATCAAACTCAAATGCAACCGTCTGATAGATCGGCACGGCCACGGCTTTGGTCGTGGGGTCGCCGTCGTAACCTGCGTGGATGGCGAGGGTCTCCAGCTTCATGCGTATCAGCCTTTCCCATCAGTCGACCTAAACCTACTTCGCGCTCGCTACGCTGCGAACCGGTACCGCTGCCGGCTCTTTTGTGACCGACTTCGCCAGGGCTCGAGTAAGTGTGCGAGCTGCGAAGCCAGCCCCGAACGCGAACCTCATGACTGGTCCAAAGCTGTTGGCAGCCGCGACCCCTGCGAAGTAAAGGCCGGGCATCGACGACTCGAAAGTCGACGAGAGCACGGGAGATCCCCCGACAGCCTTGAGCTGCGAGCAAATCTCCGGGTTAACAAACTTCAACCGCTCTAGATTCACTCTGTAACCGGTCGCGGCAATGATGTGCTCAGTCACAATCTCCCGCTTGCTGCCGTCCCCCGCCTGAACGCTGAGATGGACTCTGCCGTTCTTAACGTCCGCGCCTTGCGGCGTGCATCCCAGATGCAATGGAACCTTCCCGACCACTTTGTCGCGAATGAACCATCCTCCCGAGGGTCCAAGACTCCTGCGAACAGCCTCCAGGCGAAGACGCTCGGGCAAATAATGAAATGCTCCCGGCGCATCGGCAAAGAACCGCGAGCGCATGCCAGGTCCAAGCCCTGATTGCGGATGCCTGATCTGCTGCCACCGTGAACGTGGCTTACCAGTGGGCTGGCTATGGAATTTCAATTCTTCGCGGCGACTGACGAGCTGCACGTCAGCACCCGCCTCGTGCAGCAATCCCGCCAAATCGAGCGCGGAAGCTCCGCCCCCGATGACCACGACGCTGCGCCCTCGAAACGGCTCAACCTCGCGATGGCGAGCGCTGTGGGAAAGGAATTTCGCGGGCAGGTGCGCCAGGTTCTCAGGAACATATTCGAAGTGAGTGATCCCGACCGCAAGCACCACCCTGCGGGTTTGGAATGTCTCTCCATCATCGAGTCGCAACTGGAATCCGCCGGCCACACGCTCGACGCCGACCACGAGCTTGTCTTCAAGCTCCGGCACCATGCGGTCTCGAAAGGCAAGCCCGTATGCGCTGAAGGTATCGATGTGCACCGGCACACCCGCGTCGGCATAGTCGATGCTCTGTTCCGCGCAAAACTGCCGCAGCGTGAATGCTTTCTCCGGGTCGTAGATGTCAGAAGCAAAGCCATCTGACTTGAGCATCATGCCCTTCGGCATGTGTGCCAGCCAGCTGTCCATCGGACGCCCGAAGACGCGGAATGAGATGCCGCTGCGCCGGAAATGGGCAGCGATTGATAAGCCGTAGGGACCTGCTCCAATAATCGCAGTGTTTAGCATAAAGCCAAGAAAAGGCCTTTCTTGGGGGAGAGATCGTAGAATGAACTAAGTCAAATCAGGGAGATTATGGGTTTATCGTATCACGTCCCCGCCAGGGGCAATAGGGCAAAATAGCCAATCTTTCGCCTGTAACTTGTTTATTTACATAGAGATAGGAGGACGTCCGTTTAAGGGAACTCAGGAGTTTCTCTTCATCCCTTCCGCTAGAACAGGAATCCCGATGTACTTGCTCGGTCGAACCATTGGTGCTTGCCAACCCAAGCACCCAAAATCGCTCCCACAGCGGTCCCGAGTGTATTGGTGATGACGTCGGTCATGCCGGAGTCTCGGGTTGGAAGAAATGCTTGCGAGACCTCGATTGTAAGGCTAACGGCGAATCCGAAAGCAATGGTAAAGAGCAGTGCACGTCTGGTCGTTCGCACCGAGGAAAAATAGGCGCAGAAGAAAAAGCCGAGCGGAATAAAGCCCGTGATGTTGATTCCGACATCCTTCCAGTAGTTCCAGTCGGGGCGATATTCATTCCAGGGCCGTTCGAGAAACTCTTCATGCAGCACGAAGAATCGTTGGGGGATGAGCAGGTCGGTCCCTGGGTCTACCTGATTGTGAACGACGTTTCCTTCCCCTTCATTGAAGAGATAGTGCGCAACAGCACCGTCACCCTCAGCGAGACCTACCTGTCTGCCTTTCGTCCAGCTTTCGTAATGCTTTGAGACCTCATCCGCGGTCAGTTCGCGGTCGTAGAGCGCGAGCCCACTCACTTGCCCAAACCACTCGTCGGTCGTCGCCGGAGCATTTCCTACTACGAGTTGACCGGTCAACTCCTCGCTTGAAAGCCTGAAGTTTGGCGCCTTCTTGACTAATGTGCCATCCGCATAGATTGTCGTACCTGACCGGCCTGCGCTAATCGTGACCAGCACCACCTGCTGACGGCTGAGAAAAAGATCATCGACGTAGACTTTGGCTCTCTTACCTTGGTGCACCGGATCGTCGCTTCTACGAAGGAGTTCCAGATCGCCTAGAGATTGGCGCAGGGCAAAAGGGGCGACTCGACTTTCCGGCCAATAGAACGCGAGAATCGTGCCTGAGGCCTTGACTCCGCTCGGTTCCAGCCGTATCTCGATACTGCAAGACCCGTCCGCCTGCAACGGATGAGCTTTGAACGGACCAGCACTCACGATGCTGCCGTATTTGCCAAAGACAAGGCCGTTCTTGTGACTCAACCAACTGACTTCATTCCGGGGAGCATGAAATGGCCACAACCCCGCGATCAGGATGCCCAACAGAACGAGGACACAGATTGCTCGCAGGAGCATCACTTATTCAGCCAGAACCAACAGGCTGTATCCGCCGAGCACGCGCACCGTCAAGTCTGGCGCCAACGCAAAACTGAGTTGCCGCGGAATCTTCACCATCTTCTGTATAAACAAGTCGCCCAGCTCGATGCATCGCGGAGTATAGAAGTAATCGACGATTTTGTATCCAACGTCGGTCAGGGTGCGCAGAGCGGTTTCCTTGGTGAAGTAGTGCAGGTGCGCGTGATGATCGCGGCGAAGGAGCAGTCCGTTCTTGCGGAGAACTGCCTGAACCGAGAGATCCAGCGGAATGTGAAACAGCTTCTGCTTCGCCTTGGGCCGGACGGCTCTCACCAGTCCCATGTAGTCTTCAACATGTTCAAAGACGTCGAGCATTAACAGCAAATCGAAATAGGGGCCGCTCTCGTCTTTTCGTATGTCGCGCATGCGAAAACGAAGATTGTCATTGCCGCGCCCCCTGGACATGGCCAGCGCATCGGGAGACACATCGTAGCCCCAGCACACACAATCCGAAGGCAGATGCGCCTGCAGTTCCGCGAGCACCAGGCCTGCGCCGCAACCTACGTCGCAGACTGTTTTCGGCGCGAGGTTCTGCTGTCGCATCATTCGCTGGATTTGCCTCACCTTGAAGGGCGATTCCTCGATATGCCAGGAAGGATTGTTTTTCAGGTAGCTGCCGTCCCGATAAATAGCACTTTCCGAGGCGATGCTGACGAGCCGACCAGAAATCGTATCGGTGTTTTGCCGGAGGGGGAGACCAGTCATGTTTTTGAAACCCCTTCTTTTATCTACCGCCATCTAGTGCACGAAAGAAGCTGAAGCATTCGCTTCAAAAGCCTCTCTTGATCGCTAAATAGGGGATGAGCGCCACTTCAGCGAGACCGGGGAGGGGATCTCCGCGGCTGAATACTGCTTCCACATTGCAGTTCTTAATCGAACGGAAATAGCTCTTCCAATCCGTATCTCCACTCAGAATCCCCATCAACGCGGCAGGAAGGTCTGTAGTCGTCCGGACCCAGGCCACGCCGGCGCGACCTTTGCAAACTGGCACGGGCAGGCCCACTTGATCCGCGTACAGCATATAGCTGAAGTCGACGCCGGCCTTGGCTCCGAGACTGTGATATCCCCATGTTCTGGCATTCACATCGAGCAGCTTATATTGGGAATCCCGCGGATCGAGCTTGTACTCCAGTTCGACCAGGCCGTAGTAATCGATCTCGCGCAAGAATCGCTCGGAGAGATCTTCGAGAACCGGGATGTCCACGGTCTCGACATAGGTGCTGGCTCTCCCAAACTCCAGAGGGTGCTGCCGGGTACGCTGCACAACCATCTTGCCCGCCGCTTCCCCATCACGGAAGAAGGCGCAATACGAGAACTGCTGGCTGCCCCCGCCGGGGATCAGCTCCTGCACCATGATCTCTCCGTCACCGGCCAGGTCAGATGCTTTTTGAAAAAGAGTTCTCAACTCTGCGGGGCTGTTCGCCCGCCATGCCTTCGCTTTGGTAGCGTAGAAGAAGTGTTCCTTGATCGCAGGCTTGATCGCAAATGGAGGTGTGGCGTTATCGAGTTGGGCTAATTGGGCAAGATTTTCAGGATAGTGTGTGACGGGCGTCGGAATGCCGAGTTTCTGCGCAAGCCGATAAGTGTTCCTCTTGTCCCAAGCCCACTTCACGCTTTCCCAATCGGGTGTTGGAACTCGAAATACCTTGCTGAGTTCTGAACGATAGCGCGACAAGGCCGCAACCAGTTCCTCCCGGGTTGGGTACAGGACCCAACCGTTTAAGCCCAACCGCTTTCCGAGCTCAAGCAGACTGTCTACCGCAACCCGCTCATCGTGCAGATTCGCGAGCTTCACGAACTTCGTGGTAAAACGCGAATAACGGGAGATTGAAAGCTCGTCATCTACGACGCAGACCGGTACACCCCGCCGGCCGAGGCTGCGAACGATTCCCAGGCCCTGGTAGTCGCCGCCAATGACCACCGCCCCTACCGTGCGGTCCAGGGTCTTCATGGTACTGGGATTTGGAATGGGTTGGGTGAGGGTGCTCATCGCGTCAGTTGGTTCCGTTTCTTCGGGTCATAAAGCGAACCAATTCATTCGACGCGAACTCGGCTCCAGAAACAAAGCCGAGGAGCGGCCCAAAGCTCCATGCCGCAGGCTTACCGACGAAGTGCAATCCGGGAATCGACGACTCCAGCCCGTGTTTGAGGACCGGGAAGCCTTTCACTGTTCTCAGCTGTTTCGACAACGACGGAGACAGGAAAGGATATCGTGACACGTCGACTCGAAATCCGGTCGCGAGGAGCGCATGATCGACAAGACGCTCAGACCCGTCGTCGAGTTTAAGGCGAAGCTGGCTGCCCGCGACAGTCGCGGAGACCACCTTGCGCCCCAGTCTAATAGGGATTCCCCCGATTCGGGGTTGCAGCCAGCCGGCGCCCGCAGGCCGGATCGCGCGATAGGCAGTGCGATCCTGGAACAATCTGGGTAAGCGGCGGAACAGATGCGGCGCGGCAACGAGACGGCTGATCCCAGCCGGGCCAACGTCGCGATTGGAATACATCATCTTCGAAATCAAGCCCAGATGATGCAATCGCGCATGCAGCCCCACCCAATTCAGATGAACTGTTCGGGCAATGACCTCGACCGGAATGCCGGACTCCTTAAACAACGCAGCGGATTCCAAAGCGCTCTGCCCGGCGCCGATCACCACCACCCGCTGGCCCTTGAACTTGCCAAGATCTTTGTGCTCGCTCGTATGGGAAGCCAGAGCAGAAGGAATGTCGGCGAACTCGGCAGGCTTGCTCGCAAACGGACTGATTCCGCCCGCGACAACAACTCGCCGTGAGGTAAATTCCTCGCCATCCGCCATCGTTACCTTAAACCCGCGAGCATCGGTCTCAATACTGCGGACCTGGCGCTTATCCAGATCCGGGAGCGCCTGGCTCTGGAACCAACGGCCATAATCAACGAAGCGATTGAGCGGAATAGGCTTCGATATGTGATTTCCCTTTTGACGGACGTATTCGTCGAGGGTCAGCGCTCGCTTCGGATCCGCGATGTGCGACGCTCCCCAATTTGACCGCAGACACATCCCGGCAGGCATCTGGTTCTCCCAGAAGGCCATCGGCTCGCCGAAAACTCGCGTTTCAATGCCCACTGCTCGCAAATACGCGGTCGCGGAAAGCCCGTAGGGACCTGCTCCGATGACGGTCACATTGCTATCTGATGATTTATTGTTCAAGAGCCTAAGCCTTTATTGATTCTTGTATCGATTTTTACTGGGGAACTGCAGAAGGTGTTTGGCGACGCGTCTCAGCTTTTTGCAGCCCATTGCGTCTTGGCGGCTACCGGTTCTTCCGCCACGATAAGCGATGGATGATCCGGGAGGACTGACCCTACGTCTTCTATGAGATTGTCTGGACTTGGCAGCTGTTGAATCTGTAGCTGTGTGGCCGATGCGGTGCTGAGAGAATGTTGAACGTCGTCGAAGCGCTCCGTCGAAAGGAAATCTATCAGATCCAAATATTCCTTCTTTTTCTGCTTCCAACCGTTGCGCTCGGCATACTCATAGCCGCGTGCGACAAGAGAGTCACGCAAGTCCTTGTTGTAAATCACATCGAGCATAGCCTTTGCCATCGCTTGACTGTCACCGGATTCGAAGAAATGAACAACCCCTTCTTCAAAGTAAAAAGTGTCAATTTTAGTTCGAGAAACTACTACAGGCACACCTTGAGACATGAATTCCATAATCTTTGTGCTATAGGCTTCGTTCCCGAATGAGTCCGCCCGCTTGGGAACGACACCGAGATCGGCGTTGGCAATCACTTGCGCCATTTGATCGAGAGCAACGCCGCCATTGAATTTGACGCTCTCTTCAAGACCAAGCCGTTTCACCAGCTCTCGCAGTTCGCCCTGTTTATCACCGCCTACTCCACAGTAGATGTGGAACTCCGCAGTCGGTACTTCGCTTTTGACGTGAACGAACGCCTTGATCGCGATGTCAAGTCCCTGGTGCCACTGAAGACTACCCGGAAACAATATGATGAATTTGCCGTCAGTTCTTGTTTTTGCGTGTCGGGAGAACATCTCGGGGTCGACGTGATTAATAAACACCGAGCACTTGCCCTCTGAGGCCGAGCGCGCAACCACTGTGTCATACCAAAGGTGGTTCGACACAATCACGTGATCGACAAACCTCGCCGATATTCTTTCCAGTACAGTCAACAACCGGACATAGGCCGATTTGAATCTTGTGTGAAACTTTGTCGCAAACAATTCCGGGACTACATCGTGAATGTCAAGAATCAGTTTCGCCCCAGTCAGCTTCGGATACCACGCTGCAAACACGAGAAAATCCGGCATGTTATGGATGTGGATCACATCATACCGATTCACTTTATGCAGTCTGGTCAGCGCGACCGAAGATCTGAACAGGAAGCGCAACAGACGCGTTGCATAGGTCCACTTACTGCGTTCGTTGTGCTCACGATGTTGAACGCGATAAACGGTAACACCATTAATCACCTCCTCCGGCTGCCCGGGGTTTGATTCGCTTACCGCTATTACATCCACATGATCGCCACGTCTGGCCAGCGTTTCTGCATAACGTCGAACCCGATTGTCAGCCTCATACCGTGTATAACCCACCATGCATATTTTTCTACGTGTATTCCGCGCAGAAAGTGGCACCCGGTCACGGTAATGCTGGGCAACTTCTCGTGGCAGCGCGGCCCAATATAGGCCCTCATACTTCTCCCTCACGTAGCGAAGAAGTTCCTCGTAGCGCGACACTGGAAATTCGTCCCGGCCTGGTTTGCCGTTGAAGCACATGTAGTCCGGGTGGGTGTTCAGTAACACCATGCCACCGTGCGCGACAATCCAATCAATCTTTCGCTTCCAGATGTCTATGTTCTGTTCGCGAAGAACCTCAAAAAGATTGAAATCCTGGACTAGCGTATACGGAAGTTCCACATAGCCACCACCATCTGGGCCTGGTACCCAAAATGGAAAGACGGTTCCCACACCATCTGGTTCAGGCTCGAAAGGATCAGTATCAAAGGTAGAAGCGTCGTACTCGACCCCTAGCGCGTGCAGCCACCCCAGCTTGTGCTGCATGAGTGGAGAACGAAATCCCGATGCATTCCATTGTTCCCGATATTCCCGGATCCGAGAGGCCTTCGCGGCGAAGGTCGCTTGAGAGCTGTAAAGTTTTCCATCATGCTCCAACCCGTGAATCCCGACCTCGAATCCGGTGTGATTCAGCATCTCTCGTAGGGCGTCGGAAACACGGTACTCGCCCTCCGGGACGAAGTTGAAACACGAATGGAATCCGTGTTTCAGTTCAAGCTCCATTAGCTGCTGGACGCGTGACAGTCCCCGATCGCCCTCGACGTCATGCGTAAGAACCAGCGCGAACCGTTTGCCGTCTGGCCACCCGGGCCATCCAAGCGGAGCGTGGCCAGCTTTAGAGTCGATCGGCCACACGTCCGCAAAAGCCCGCCGGCGACGCTTCGCCCGCCATCGCCGCAACGCGAGGCGCAATTGCCAGGGCATGATCGGTTTAAGAAAGTAATAAATTCTGTTAAGAAGCATAGTCAGAATGGTTTGCCATCAAAGCAAAAGAGCTCTTCAGAGCGACCTAAGCGCACACACGCTTTCTATCCAATGTGTTTGTAAAAGAGATTGCCGACTGCTTTCAGAGCAAGATCCGGGGCAGTAGAAGCCAAGCGCCGAGCCAACCTCTTTTCCCAAATGCTAGGTGATGCGACTGCCCTCTGAGGGTAAGTCCAGTAATTTACCAGCCGTCCAGATGCACCCCAACGTTCTTTAAAGGCAATGAGTCCGGGGTTGTCAATGTCTGAGCGCCCCAGCTCGAAATCCTCAAAGCCGCCGCCCTTGGCCTCTTGTATAGCCTCCCAGAACAATAAAGCGGTTCCCCCGAGCTTGTTGAATACCGCATTGCTGGCGCCGTACTTGTAAACCATAGATTTCTTGTGCGAGAGCGTCAGAATGCTGGCAACTGCCACATCATCCTTCGAAGCGACACGAATCTTAAGGTTCTCTCCAAAAGCAGTGATCAAAGCCCGGAACCAGCTCAGCGGCTGCGGAGGCAGGTACTGCCGCCGGCGGGTCATCACAAGGAGGCGGTAGAACTTCCGCAGCAGGTCCTCTGACGTTCCTTCTTCGTATTTCAGATTTTCCCGTTCGGCCCTTCGAATTTTTCTTTGAATGCAGTCTTTGTGAAAGCTCTGAAACAGCTGCAACGCGCTGGGACCTAGATTGAGGGTGTGAAACTGGTATGTAACCAGTTGACTCAGTTCAGTGAGGCGGCTCGGCTCGTACAAAACAGGTCTGAGTTCGAAATACTTCCATTCATTCCGGTTAATCTGCTGTTTCATCTGCGCGATCATAGCGTCAACCTCATTCGAGTTGTCGGCTAAAGGTTCGCAATGATCGGAGAACGGCAGCGACACCAGGCGTCGTCCGGTCAACCAGCTCTTGATGCGGCAGAAGACGAGGCCGTTAGTCAGGTGCTCCTCAGGAGAACAGGTTGTCACGACGACAGGCTCGTAACCGTATACTGCCCGCAATGCCCGCAGCCAGTTAGTGCTGTGAAATACTGACGCTGCCGGATGGCCTTCCACCAGAGCCGCCCAGCGGGGATCGCGCAGCGGATCGATCTCGTAAATCCTCGGAGCAACCACCTTCTGCAAAACAGGCACCGACCGTTCAGCGGCCAACTGCGCCGCCGCCCCGCCCCATCCGCTTTTGTTGGTAGCTCTCATTTGCCCCGTGACTTGAGCCGTCCCTCTATCTAACTTCGTGCCGGGAGCCTCTCTGGTGATCAAGATCCAACTCGCTCCGAGGCCAGATCCGAACGGGAAGACTCTTTCGCCATTATCGCATCTATGAACACGCCGGCTCCCGCAGCAGAAGCAACCTTACCCCAAGGCCACACCAAAGAGACCTGCATTAGCTTGCGAACAACCCGCCACGGCAGGACCGAGGGCCGGCTGCTGGCCAAAGCTTTCGCTAGGGGCACAGGCGATGAACCAAGCTTTCGACGGAGCTCTTCATAAATGTAACGAACGCTATTCGGAAGATGCGACCCGCTTTCGGTGGCAGTGATTGAGAGTTCCTTAAAACCCAGCGAGGCCGTCAAACGCCTCAGGGACTGAGGAGAGAAGTGATACAGATGCCGCGGCATCTCCAAACCGTACCAGTATGTACCAAGCAGTTTAGCTTCCCAGGAACCGATATTTGGCAGTCTTACATAAAGGATGCCACCGGGCTTCAACCAATCCAGCACCTTCGCCAAAAATTTCCGAGGTTCGTATACATGCTCCAGAACGTCAAAGCAGGTGATCACGTCAAAACTCGCAGCTGGAAAAGGGGCATCAAGAGCATCACCGACGAAGACTTCCGCGCCCGTACACTGCTTGGCTTTTTCCGCTGTCGACGCCTCCATCTCGATTCCGTAAAGTTTCCATCTTCCACCCGCCATGGTGCTCAAGAATCCTCCCGAACTGCATCCGATATCGAGGATGGCGCCGCCCTGCTTATGCCGCGAAATGAGTTCGCGGTGCCCCCGCCAACGGCTCGAGGCAGAGGTTTCGCCTCCTCGGACGATGGCCTTGTGGTAGTCCTCGCTGTAGTGAAGTGACATCTCCTCTGGTTTCGGGGGGCTAGCCAGCCAGATGCACGAACAGGAAGAGCACCGCAGAAGATGGTACTCGTCCCGCCGCAAGTGAAACCTGTCAGGGGCTCTTAAAAAGTCGAGGATTTCGCCGCCGCCACATAGCGGGCATTCCGGCGCATGCTTAACGGGTTCCCCGGGAGTTATCAACGCGACCTCGCCGTGAGTCGTAGCTGTTGCCTCCATGCTAATCATTGGATCTAACCCACCTCTCTGTTTGCTGATCATAGTTTCTAAGAAGTTTCGCGGGGTTTCCCGCAACCACACTGAAAGGTGGGAAACTTCGAGTGACGACCGCGTTAGCTCCAACAACGCTGTTGCGTCCCAGCGTGAGCTCTCCGTGATTGCAAACTACCACTGCGCCATACCCCAGCCAGCAGTACTTCTCGATTTTGATCCTGCCGCCTTCGGTCACGCCTTGGGCGTGGATTGGACGCGATATGTCGGAGAATTCGTGGTTGTGATCCATGATCAAAACCGACGGCGCGAGAAGGACATCCTCTTCGAGAATAATCTGATTCCTGCTAGATATCGTCGACCTTCGACCAATTTTACAACCCGAACCCAGGACAACCTCAGGTTCTGGACTGCCGGCAGAAGACACAATGTTAATCCACACATCCGGAGCAAGATAGACGTCGTCACCCAGATTTACAAACTTGGCCACGGAACGCCGCACATCACATGAATGGTCGACCGATGTCCCCCGACCGAAACCTGCAAATGGGTAAGTCCGTCTTAGCCAGATAGTGTTCAGCCGCGTCGCGATCCTCGAAATCAGATCCAGGGGATCTTCCGCAGAACTTCCCGGCAAGCGGCGAGGTCTACCCACTTACCCCTCCGATGGCAATTTGATCAACATCAGTGTGGCGCGGAAGGAAGACACCCAAAAAGGCCCTCCATTCCAAACCAGTCACAGACTTCGTGAGCAGTAAAGCTGGCCATGCCATCAATAGGCACCCGAGAGACGCCTCGCCCAATCTCAGCGTCGCGATAAGGCGTGCGTTGAAAGCAAGGGGAAGCGGGATCCGAGCAGCAACAACTCCGGCAGCGAGGATTAAGGCGCTTGCCGCGGTCAATCTCACAGCGTCCGGCAACAGCGTTTTCGTCCGGAAAGAATGGAAGGTTCGAGTTAGAGCAAACAGCATAAAGAGGACGCCCGCAAGTTCGGCTATTGCTAATCCCACCAGTACTCCATTGAAACCCAGTCTGCGCGCAAACACCGCAATCGAGGCGAGAATCACGATGCGGAGCACCTGACGGATGTTGTCCATCACCGCTCTGCCAGAGACTCTATAGAGGACCAGTTGTAGTAAAGAAAATCCATGGAACAGACCCGCAAGACTGACCAGACCCAACGCTGTTGCGAAGGAAGTGCTCCGCTCGCCGGTCCATGCGAACACTATGGTCGTACCAAAGATGGAGATAAAAGCCAAAGGAAGCAAGGTCAGTCCCAAGGTAATTTTGAAAGACTTCCGCAACAGTGCCTGCATCCTCTCCGCTGAGCCCGAGGCATACACCATGGTGCCGCCAGAAAGGATAGGAAGGAGGAATGCGTCGTGGATCATCAGGGCTGAGGTCACCAGGCGTGTGACTAGGGCATATCCTCCTGCAGCATCGGCGCCAAACGCACGCAAAATGGCGAAGGGCATGATCGATCCATACAGGACCTCAAGAACATTCACTAACTGATAGCTTCCTGCGAAGCGAAACAATTCCGGCAAGGTACTCTTTGTAAGATATTCCATGCCCAAACGGATCTGCGGAACAACCCGCTTCGAGGCAAGATAGCAACTTGCTACAAAGCCGACCTCAGATGCCGCCATTACCAAAGCCATTGCGAAAAGACCGTAACCAAAGTGAAGTACGACGACGATGGCTACTGCTTCCGCCACGGTATAGAAAGTCGTGAATTTCCGGGCCAAGTCAATCCGATGGCCGCCCATCACAATCGCCTCGAACACAGCACCCACGTTCGACATGACCATGATCAGAGCAAGTATCGAGATGGAGCCGGCAGTCGAATGAAGGAATTCTGGTGGAACACCCCCCGCCTTAGCAATCCCGCTTGAAAAGAATACAACCGGGATCAGACCGGCGACGGACAGCCCGAGCATCAGGGCGCAACCGGTGCTGAGCAAGCGATTTGCCGCCTCGAAGTCATTATTTCCCGTGGCCTCTGCAACGTATTTTTGAAACGCGGACTTGACTCCGACGCTTCCGAAACGCATGTAAGCAGCGGTCGTCATGATAATCGACCAGATACCGTAGCCACCCAGGCCCAAATGGGCGATGACGATCGGGATCGTGACCAACCGAGTGGCCACTTGGGCAAAGCGAGACACTATCCCAAAAATAGTGTTCCGCCCAATCGTAACGGCCAAGCGGTGGCTCGAAGTTGATGCTTCCGGCGATTTCTCTTCTGCTGTTAACGTTTGCACTGTTTTGAACTTCTTTCCGTCGGATCTTAGGATCGGTCAATTCGCCGCGACTGTGATGGCGGGGATTGCCAGACTGTTTTAATTGCATCCGGCCAAGCGTTGCCGTTTCATGCTCGCAAATCTGAGACCCTGGAGCCCTTCCCGGCCGCTGCGATCGGAACATCATTGAGTTCGCTGTCAACTTGGCTATCGTCCCAGGACACTATCGTGCGCCGAAGGATCGTAAACTTGCTGGCCCGACCCAGGCGGTGAAAGGAAGTTTTTCGAAGAGATGCTAACTGGGCGTGGTTCCACTCTGCTGCTTCGATGAATGCGCGCTCCGTCCGCTCAGCGGACAATGTGCGTAGGATCTCTGTCACTAGCAACGGATTCAGTCCCCGGCCGCGATATCCGGGAAAAACGTAAAAGTCGAAGAGGTGCACATCGTCCGGACCCAGGGGATAGTAGTGACGCTCAATGGTGTGCCCCCGCAACGTCCAGCCATAGCCGGCCAACTTGCTCTCGGATTTGATCATCCAGAGCGATGCCCCCTGCCCGAAGCGCTCTTTGATGCTTCGGTGAGCTATCCCGGAATTCCAAGATTTGATGATCTCTTCGAGATCAAGCGGACTAACTTCATTTTCATTTCTCTTCCGCTCCACTGTCAGGAAGTCAGGGAGGGGTGTCTGCTCTGAGTTCCGCCCGGATAGGTTGCAATAAAAGAGAATCATGCTGTGTGAGAATAGACGGCTCATCGCTAACCCGACACGGCGAGTGGTCGCTCCCGAACCGTTACGTTTGTGATAAACGGCCATGCGCGAGATTAATGTTGAGATTCCCATGATGAACCAGTTCTAAGCCTTGCGCGGAGCGTTTCCCGAAAGAAGCGCCTGCAAGCAAGCGGCACTCACGTGTATGCGATCGCCGCTTTCCCCGGGCTTGGAAGCACTCAGGAAGCGCGATGCCATGCCAAACAAATATCGGAGTATAAGGCGGCCAAACAATATGCTCTTGATACCGAGGAGGCCCAAGAAACCGTGATGCTTGGACCAATAGTGCAGAATGGACCGCTGTTGCGCTACTGCCGACCATATGGGCTGAGCGGCGGCGCTCGTGCCGCGGTGATGAATTGCCTCCGCGCCCGGGAAAAACACAACCTCCCAGCCCGCCTTCCAACAACGCTGGCACCAATCCACATCCTCCCCATACATGAAGAAGGTCTCGTCCAACAGACCGACGTCCTTGAGGGTGTCGCGCCGCAACAGCCAGAAGCATCCCACTAAAACATCTACAGCGAGGGTCCGGTTGTGAGGGAAGAAAAGCATGTGTTCGCCCCCGAAAAGGCGGCTGTCTTTGAACGCGCTTGCCAGTCCGGCTGCGGAACACAGATTGTTCCAAAGAGTCGGGAAACGACGGCATGAACTCTGGAGTGTCATATCAGAGTTCAAGACGCGTGGACCAACGTTTCCTACTCTGGGATTGTGCTCAAGGTAATCGGCCAAGGCATCCAAGCAGCCGGGCAGAACTCTCACATCCGGATTCACCAGGCCCACATAGCGACCACAGCTTTGTTCGATTGCCAGATTGTTGGCTTTGGCAAAGCCTAGATTCTCGGCACTTCTGATCAACTTGACATGCGGAAATTTGGCTTCGACCATGTCCGCGGAACCATCGGTCGAGGCGTTGTCAACGACAATAACTTCCATCGTGCGCGATGGAGGCGCGACGGACAAACTCTCCAGGCACTCCTCCAAATAGAACTTGCTATTCCAGCCCACGATAACGATTGAAATGTCCATAACCATAGAAATGTGCAAACGGTGCTGAATCACGACTAGACAGCTGGTTGCGCAAGAACGCGGGCTCGGCGCAGTCTGCTCATGCCGCCACGTAGTGCCCTATATGCGGCCTCACCCGACGTGACAATGGCCGAAGTCACGACGCTGTTGCAGGCAGCGAATGGAGTCACATGGTGAACATCCATGCCCGACAATCCGCTCTTGAAATGGAAAACTCCCGGATTTCGTTCGGGATCGATCCCCCCCAGGTCGTACCACTTAAAGTTGTTTTCCTTGAGCCATTGAATCTGGGCCCACTGGAGCAGATAAGCGCCCTTTGAATTGAGCCCGTCATCGCTGGTCGCGCCGAGAAGGTAGCTAGCGGAGTCGCCCATCTCCGAGCAGACGATTCCCGCGACCGGGATCCCGTTGTGCATGCAGATCATGATTCGCATGCGCTGATTCTCCTTCAGTTCTTGCTGGATTCGCCCGAACTCGTCGACGTCAACGCTGGTTTCGAATCCTTTCCGTTTTCGCATCTGGCCGTACATCTCGCAAAAGGTTTGATATTCCTCAATTCCGGTTCCCGCAACGACTTTCAGTCCATTCTTTTCCGAGCGGCTCAGAGCATTTCGCCATTTCTTGTCAAGATTCCTGCGGAGCTCCTCCAGAGGAGGTGCGAGATCGAGGACGAAGGTTCTGTACGAATTGGTCTGATTGTCCGGTTCGCGCCTAAACGCTCGGAAGGCAGATTGAAATACGTCGGCTCTCTGTGACCCCACGAAGGCATTCGCCAAGACTCGTAGTAGGAGCCTTCTCTTGCCAACGTATTCTTCCTGTAGAGCGCGGGCGATCTGCATGACAGCCGCCGGATCAAGCAACTCTCCGCGCCTGTGGCACACAGGGCCCCATCGCAGATAAGCAATGCCAAACTTGAAGCTCGTCGGGCGAACAATCCTGAGTTGAGCCAGTCCCAAAACCTCTCCGTTTCTCTTCACAACCAGATGGCTAAGATTCTTCGCGCCCCAGCGGACCGCACCATACGCATACGTCTGATAGAGATTGGCATCTTGGAACAAATCGAGCATTGCCGACCATTCAGCTGGCGATGCACGATCTACTTCGACTTCGTAAGCCAGGTCGGCCATGGATTTAATTGATCCTTCCCGGGTGAGAAGCCTTCCGGCGCAGCTTCGCAACGTCCGACAACCTGTTCCTCATCATGCGAAGTCGAGGCAAAATCTCAATCTCCGAAAAAAACTCAGCGTCGTCACGGGCTTTAAGACTGACTCTGTTCAAGCGGGACAGGTCACCGTGCCGTGGGTTGGCAAGACTTTCAGCCAGAAAGACTGCCTCGTGCCCGGTCCGCTGGAGGTACGCCGCTAGGTTGTCGCTGAGGTCAGATGAGGAACCGTAAGGCACGCTGAACGATCGAACTGGCATCCCGGAAATGTCTTCCAGGACTGCTTTGTTCCGGCTTATTTCTGCCTCGAAGTCCGAGTCCGATAGAGATCGACAGTTGACGTGCGTGTAAGTGTGGTTGCCGATCTCAAAATTCAACGAGTTTAGATCGCGAAGTCGTTGACGGGTCAGGTAGAGCCCTGCTTCGCCGGCCAAATCTTGCTCGCTGATCTGAGTCCGCAGGAGCAGGGCAGCGCGGAAGTCTTGCCTGGCTTGCAGGGAAATGGCAGGCAAAAAAAGGTTGAAGACCTCCGTTAGCGAGCGCAGGTCGAATCGCCTTGTCCCATCAATGGTGCGAACCACGTTATTGACCGCGCCCAGTCCGAACGAATTGGCCACATGACAGACAAGATTGTCCAGCGCAATTTGCCGGTTATCGAGAAATGCCGCGTTGACAAAGAAAACTGCCGGCACCCCAAACTTGCGGCACAGCGGCGCCGCGAAGTCGACCACAGACGCATAGGCGTCATCAAAAGTTACGAGCACAGGGCGGGGCGGAAGCCGGTTGCCATCTGAATTGTCGAGAACTCGCTGCAGGCTGACGGGAGTGTAGTGCCGGGTAAGAAACGTCAATGCGGCCTCGAAACTGGCGCGCGTGACAGTGACGCCCAACCCCCTGGTCAGGGACGATTCTGTATCCGAGATGTCGTGAAAGATCACACATCGTAACGAGACACTCGGGGCGAGAAGCCGAGCGATGCCGAAACGACCCGGGATGTGCCACAATGTTCTGCCAGGTAAGTTGAGCGCGGCCCGGCCGCGCGATTGGGTCGTCGCGGTCGCGCCCTGTTTCAAGCTCGCCCGAGAGGCGAGCATCCGCACGGCAGCGGCCTTCGCCGCAACTCTAGCGCCTGCTTGATCCTCAGTTTGCATTCGTCTTGAGACCTGATCTGAAGGAAATTCTTCAATCCGATTGAAGAAACCGGCTGTCACGACTGTGTCACGAGATGTTCCGATGAATCCAAACTGGGCGGGGATGAGGTTGCGCTTTCTTTCCCGAGAAACTGTCGATGCCATAACTCCAGGACGGCAAGAGAGAAAAGTTCCTTCGAGTTCCTTCCCGAATCCGCGTTTTCGGCTAGCAGTTTTTCGATGCTACTCTTCCTGAAATATCCCCTTGCCGAAGTCTCCCGATCGAGGAGAATCTCGCGCAGCCAACTCCTCAACTCTCCTCTCATCCAGGCGTTGTAGGGAACGGGAAAACCGGTTTTCTTGCGATCCAGAATCTCTCGCGGAACTTGTTGCCTTAAAGCCTGCTTAGCGATGTATTTTGTTGTGAAGCCACGAATCTTGTAGCTCCCCTGCAGCGAGGCGGCAAATTCTAAAATCTTATGATCCAGAAGAGGCACGCGGAGTTCGACGGAGTTGGCCATCGTCATCCGATCAGCCTTAATCAACAGATCATCAGGGAGCCAAGTCTTCGTGTCCACGTATAGCATCTTGCTCAGCGCATCTTCCGCGACCCCATTTTGTAAATATGGCCTTACTGGAGTTGCCGAACATCGCTTGTCGATCAATTGCAAGAAGTCATCGGAATATAGTTCAGCCATGTGACTGTTAAAAAAGCTAAAGGGAGTCGAAGTCCGGCTGTAGTAATAGGAATCGAGTGGTGTGTTCAGCAACTCGGAATATCTTCTCAATCCGGAGGCAGCCGGAAGCCGGCTGAATAGTCCGCGAATCGCAGGAAATGCCTTATTCAGGGGCTGGAAAACGCTCTTGAGCCGCTCCAGCCACAACATGGATCGATAGTTGGGATATCCGGCGAACGCTTCGTCCCCTCCTTCTCCTGAGATCAAGACTTTCACGAACTCCTTAGCCAGTTTCGATATGTAGAACAGGGCCACTGCCGGGGGCTCGCAGACAGGTTCTTCCATGTGCCATATGTAATGGGGCAGAAAGTCGGCAAAATCCTTAGCGCAGATCGTCATCTCATGATGTTCTGATCCGTATCGGGCTGCTGCGAGTCTGGCATACGGCCGTTCATCAGTCACACCAGGATCGGAAAACCCAATCGTGTAACTGCTGATCTTGTGGTCCGTCTTCCCCATTGCGAGTCCCAGCATCGCAGTGGAATCGACGCCTCCACTGAGAAGAAATCCCAGCGGTACATCACTAATCATGTGCAGCCGAACTGACTCCTCCAGCAACTCCAAAAGTTGTCGCTCTGCATCCTCGATGCTTCGCTCTATTGCGGAGAAGCGGAGATCCCAATATTGCTCGATCTTGGTCTTTCCTCCGCGGATGACCATGTAAGAGCCCGGGGCCAGTTTTCTGACGTCCCTGAAGAGTGTTTCCTCGCCGGGAACGTAGTAAAAGGTGAGGAATCGGTCGATCATTCCCGGGACGACCTCCGCCTTCACTTCGGGATCCGCCAAGATCGTCTTAATTTCCGAGCCAAAAATTATGGATCTGTCTGTCAGTCGATAGTACAGCGGCTTGATCCCCACTCGATCTCTCGCCAGGAGCAGCACCTTCTGGCGGTCGTCCCAGATAGCGAACGCAAACATTCCACGCAGCTTTTCAACACAAAACTCTCCGTACTCCTCATAAAGGTGGACGATAACCTCGGTGTCGGTTTTCGTGCTGAAAACATGCCCTTTTGCCTGTAGCTGCCGCCGTAGCTCCTGGTAGTTGTAGATCTCGCCGTTGAATACGATCCAGACCGTTCCGTCTTCGTTGGACAGCGGTTGGTGGCCGGTATTAAGGTCGATGATCGAAAGCCGGCGGAAACCGAGACCCACCGGACCTGAGACATAGTAGCCTTCGTCGTCTGGCCCTCTGTGACGGATCGTATCCGCCATTTCTTTGCAAAGTGCGGGAGCAATAGTCGCCGCACGATCAAAGTTCAGTTTTCCGCAAATACCGCACACACAAGCCTCTTTTCCAGTGAACAACCGTGGTGAATTCTTGGCCGTCCCGCTCTTGAAGCAAAGTTGCTGACTCCTCCGCGGAAGTCTTCCGTGGTAAGAGCAATGGATGCTATCTCCAGATCGTTTGTCTTCCTTGCAGGCGGCTCAACTGCTGACGCCGCAAATATGCGATCGTTGCTGGGTCATCCACCTGCGGGATGTGTTTGAGATATCCGGTGACAAATCCATACATCAGCCCGAGAGAACCGAGCACGTATGGCTTTTGGAGAAGGCGCACAATGCATTTGCTGACCATAAACAACGGGTGGTAGCCACAAATGTAATTGGCTCGGCCATACTTGACCAAGGTGGGCCAAAGGCCGTCGGCTGACCCAGTCTCTCTGTGGTGGAGCAGATGCAGGTTGCGGAAGCTTCGCGTGCTCCAACCCAGGCTATTGGCTTTCACCTCATC
>Ga0209420_1000332_pt1 | contig 26262 bp, 20 predicted proteins | sample BlaSpr_A8_OM1_O1_FD_187972 | JGI IMG/M metagenome (GOLD analysis project Ga0209420, IMG submission 187972) | Forest soil microbial communities from Thunder Bay, Ontario, Canada - Black Spruce, Ontario site 2_A8_OM1_O1 (SPAdes) (version 2) | ecosystem: Environmental > Terrestrial > Soil > Boreal...
CCAGCTCGGAGGCGCAGGCGAGCGATGCGGGCCCCGCGCCAATGCATGCCACGCGCTTTCCATTCGGCGCGCCCGCGTGAAAAAGTTCGATCTTGCGATCGAGCACATAATCCACCGAGTATCGTTGCAAACGGCCGATCTCGATAGGTTCCTCGCCACGCTCGTGCATCACGCAAGCGCCCTCGCAGAGTTCTTCCGTAGGGCACACCCGCCCGCAAGTCTCTCCCAGAACGTTTGCGGAAAGAATCACGCGCGCTGAGCCGCGCAGATTGCGCGTGTAGATCTTCTTGATGAAAGCGGGCACGTCGATGCGCGTGGGGCACGCCTGAATGCAAGGCGCGTCAAAGCAATAGAGACATCGCGCGGCCTCGGTAAGGGCTTGTTGCTGCGTCATGGGAGGAGCAATATCCGCGAAATTTCTCTCATATTGTCCGGGAGCAAGCTTGGGGGCCGCTTGGCGAAAAGGCATGATGTCTCCGAGCCGGTCTGCGCGCGCGGCGATTCTACCATCGCGGGCGTGCGCCAAATCAAACAGGGTGCGGCTTATTCAACCTGTTCGATGACAAACCCGAACACCCTCACCGGCACGCTGGGCGGCACATCGTTGATATAGTTGACAAAGACAACTAAATAGTGGACGCTGTCAACAATATATGAGATCCGCAAGCGAGAGACCGGCCGCCGTTACCGATCTAGATGAGCGCGCCGGCGCCGTTCGCGCTTTTAACCGTTTCTATACCCGTCAAATCGGCATCCTGAACGATGGCGTCTACAAGAGCCCGTTCTCCCTTACCGAAGTGCGCGTGCTGTACGAACTCGCCCACCGCACCCAGCCCACCGCCTCCGCCTTGGCCGGCGATCTGGGCTTGGACGCGGGCTATCTCAGCCGGATTCTTAGCCGCTTTTCCGAACAGGGCCTGCTCGATCGCGAAGCCTCGGAAGCGGACGGCCGCCAGAGTTTCCTGCACCTCAGCAAGAAAGGCCGGGCCGCATTCGCTCCGCTCGAGGAGCGCTCCCACGCGGAAGTGAAAGAGATGCTGAACAAGTTGCCGGCAGCCGGGCAAGCTGCGCTCGTCGAGTCCATGCGCACGATTGAACATCTGCTCTCACCTAACGCGAGCGAAGTTTCGAAAGCACCCTATATCTTGCGACCGCATCAATCCGGCGACATGGGCTGGGTCGTGTGCCGGCATGGTCTCCTCTACGCGCAGGAATACGGCTATGACGATCGTTTTGAGGCGCTCGTCGCCGAAATTGTCGCGCACTTCATCCAGCACTTCGATTCCAGACGCGAGCGCTGCTGGATCGCGGAAAAAGATGGTGAAATCGTCGGTTCGGTCTTTCTCGTGAAGTATTCGAAAACCACCGCGAAGTTGCGGCTGTTACTCGTTGAGCCTACGGCCCGGGGGCTGGGAATCGGCGCGCGTTTGGTCAACGAATGCGTGCGCTTCGCCAGGCAATGCGGCTACCGGAAAATCGTGCTGTGGACGCAGAGCGATCTCTACTCCGCCCGCAAGATTTACAAAGCAGAAGGATTCCGCATCATCGGTAAAAAGCGGCACCGCGATTTTGGCCCTCCTTGCGTTGCGGAGACTTGGGAATTGGCCTTGTAACGCCGCGTCCTTCCCACCTAAGCAATTTTCTTTCGAACGCACCCGCTCGATGTATTAGGCTAGGGAGCGGTAGCGAGAAATAAAACGATTCGTGGCGTCGCGAGTCCTCCGGGGAGGAATCCATGCGCTTTGATACGGTCATTCGAAACGGCACGGTCGTCACCGCCACCGACACCTCTGCAGCGGACGTCGGCATAGCGGGCGACAAAATTACCGCCATCGCGCAGTCCTTGCCCGTCGAAAATGCAGGCAAAGTGATTGATGCCGCCGGCTATCTCGTTCTCCCCGGCGGCGTTGATGTTCATACGCATCTGGATATGCCTTTTGGCGGTACCACCAGCGCTGACGATTTCGAAACCGGCACGATAGCCGCGGCGCACGGCGGCACCACCACGCTGGTGGATTTCGCCATTCAATACAAAGGCCAGACGCTGCGTCAGGCGTTCGAAACGTGGATGAAAAAAGCGGACGGCAAAGCCGTCGTCGACTATGCTTTTCACTGCATCATTACCGATCTGGGCGACGCGCAGCTCGAAGAAATGGGCCAGCTTGTCCACGAAGGCGTCAGCAGCTTTAAACTCTTTATGGCTTACCCGGGCGTCTTCATGCTGGACGACGCGACGATTTTTCGCGCCATGTCACAGGCCGCGAAGTATGGCGGACTCGTCTGCATGCACGCGGAAAATGGCGGCGCGATCGATGTGATCGTCAAGCGCGCCCTAGCCGAAGGCAAGCGCGCCCCGAAATATCACGCGCTCACGCGCCCCACCACGGCCGAGGCGGAGGCCGTTTCGCGAGCGATTGCGCTGGCGGAAATGGCCGGCGCGCCCGTTTACATCGTGCATTTATCGTGCAACGAGGCCTTGGAAAAAGTTCGCGAGGCGCGGGACCGCGGCTTGCCGGCCTATGCCGAGACCTGCCCGCAATATCTCTACCTCTCGCTTGAAAATTACGATGTGCCCGGTTTCGAGGGCGCGAAGTATGTTTTCACGCCGCCGCTGCGTGAGAAATGGCATCAGGAAAAGCTTTGGCAGGGTCTTGCGAAGGATACTTTGCAGGTGGTCTCCACGGACCATTGTCCCTTTTGTTTTAAAGAGCAGAAAGAACTCGGCCGCGACGATTTCACGAAGATTCCCAACGGTGGTCCCGGCGTCGAGCATCGCTTGAGCTTGATTTACAGCGGCGGCGTTCACGATAAGCGATTCTCCGTGAATCGCTTTGTACAACTCGTTTCCACCGCGCCTGCGAAATTATTCGGACTTTATCCGCGCAAGGGCACCATCGCCGTGGGTTCGGACGCTGATCTCGTGATTTTTGATACCAAGCAAAAGCAGGTGATCAGCGCAAAAACCCATCACATGCGCGTGGATTATTCGATGTTCGAAGGGATTGAGGTCGCCGGCGTGGCGAAAACGGTGCTCTCCCGGGGACGCGTTGTGATCGAGGGCGGTAAATTCCTGGGCCGTGCGGGGGCAGGCGAATTTATCCGCCGCCAGACTTTCTCGGGGGCATGATGAGAACGCGCCTCACCGGCCAACTATTGGGACTTGCGCTGTTCATTGCGACACCTGTGGCCGCCCAAACTTCACAGCCGGCCATGATTCCTATTGTCGAAAATGAGTTCGTTCAAGTTTCCCAGGTCACTTTTTACCCGGGTAAAACTCCTCTTGAGATGCCACCGAGCGGCTTGCCAGCGCTGATCGTGGTTCTCCATTCGAAGGCATTCGTTCCCGCCCAGGGCGCCTCCTCGGAGCCTAACTCGTGGAGCTTTCAGAGTGCCAAATATCTGGCCGGTTCCGGCGTGCTGAGGTCAGGCCCTTTCGATGAAAAAGAAACAATTCGTCAGATGTTTATCACGTTGAAATCCTGGCCGCCGTCAGCGCCATTCGAAAAAGATGCCGTCAAGCTCGATCCCGCACACAATAAGGTCGTCTTCGAAAATGACCGGGTGCGCGTGGTTCATCTGAATTTTCCTCCCGGCGCCTCGGGCCCGGTCGTGGATAAGCGCATGCGTGTGATCGTAATGCTGACGGATTCCCACGCTATTGTGACTCGCCCGGACGGCACCACCGCCGTGCGGGACGGCAAGGTAGGCGCGATCAGCTACAGCAAAGGCGGCAGCCAGGCGACGCTAAACGCGGGCACCACGCCGCTCGAAAACATCGTGGTCGAGCTCAAAGGAAAGTAGCGCGGCCGCGGGCGCCGATCGCTTTGGATACGTTATAATCTTTTCTCGGAGGCTTTAATCTTGGCTACTACCACCACTTCGTCCCAGCACTCTTCCGCTGCGCGCAAACCTTTCGCCAACGAGCTCGTGCTTGATTTCACCAAGGACGAGAACGCCCGGCACATGCGCGACGCCCTCGAAACAGTCCGCAAGGAATTGGGGCGGGAATACCCACTCATCATTGGCGGCGAGCGCGTCACCACGCCGGAAAAGATCAAGTCCTTCAACCCGGCGAAGCCTTCGCAAGTGGTGGGAATTCACCAAAAGGCCGGAGCTTCCCACGTGGAACCCGCCATGAAAGCGGCCGTCGCTGCATTCGAAACCTGGAGCCGCAAGCCCATGGCGGAGCGGGCCGAGCTTCTTTTTCGCGCGGCCGATGCGATCCGCAAACGGCGTTTCGAATTTGACGCATGGCTCGTTTTTGAAGTGGCCAAGAATTGGGCAGAGGCTGATGCGGACATCTGCGAAACGATTGATTTCCTCGATTTTTACGCGCGCGAAGCATTGCGGTTGGCGCAAGCCGAGCCGCCGGTGCAATTACCCGGCGAACGCGACACGCTGCACTACATCCCTCTCGGCGTCGGCGCGGTAATCCCGCCTTGGAATTTTCCGGCGGCGATCATGGCGGGCATGACGGCCGCCGCGATCGTCTGCGGCAATACGGTGATTTTGAAACCATCGAGCGATTCGCCGACGATTGCAGCGAAATTCGTCGAAGTACTCGAACAGTGCGGCATGTCGGCGGGCGTAGTGAATTTCTGCCCCGGCGCAGGAGCCACGTTTGGTAACGCGGTGGTGACGCACCCGAAGACGCGTTTCATCGCATTCACCGGCTCGCGCGACGTGGGTCTTGATATTCACGAGCGCGCCGCTAAGCCCCAAAAGGGACAGGTGTGGATCAAGCGCACCATTCTCGAGATGGGCGGTAAAGACGCGATCATCGTGGACGCCGAGGCGGACGTGGACGCGGCAGTCGAAGGTGTTGCCGTTTCGGCATTCGGTTTTCAAGGGCAGAAGTGCTCGGCGTGCTCGCGCGCGATCGTCGATCAGACGGTCTACGACGAATTTGTGCGGAAGCTCAAGACGCGTGTGGACAAGATCCAGGTGGGTGACCCTGTCGAAAATCATTACGTCGCGGCGGTGATCAACGAAACGGCCATGAAGACGATCCTCGACTACATCGAGGCCGGCAAGAAAGAAGGGCGCTTGCTCAACGGCGGCGCACGTGATACGAAGGCCGGCGACGGCTATTTCGTGCAGCCCACGGTAATCGCTGACGTTGCGCCCAATGCGCGTATCGCACAGGAAGAAATTTTCGGTCCCGTGCTCGCGGTGATCAAGGCCAGGAATTTTGACGATGCGCTGGCCATTGCGAACGGCACCGAATACGGCCTGACCGGCGCGGTCTATACGAAGTCACCCGAAAACATCGAGCGCGCCAAGCAAGAATTCCACGTGGGCAACCTCTACATCAATCGCAAGTGTACGGGCGCCATGGTGGGAGCGCACCCGTTTGGTGGATTCAACATGTCCGGCACGGATTCGAAAGCCGGTGGTCCGGATTATCTGTACTTGTTCACGCAGGCAAAATCGGTCGGGCAGAAGGTTAGCTAAAGCGCTGTGTCCGGCGTTTGAAAGGTAGCGCTGCGGCTAGCGCTGAGAAGCTTTCCAGGATGCGTGGTAGAGCCCTGCGTCCGAGGCGAAACCGCGATGCCGTGGCGACCAACCTACCAGGCGCCGCGCTTTGCCGGAGTCCACGTGCTGATCGAGCGCGAGACACTCGGCAAAGTCACCCATTTTTTGCGCTGCTTGCGCCACCGGGATAAAGCGGACGCCCGCGGTATTCCCGGCAGCTTTCGCGGCAGCAGCCGCCATCTCTCCTACCGTTTCGCGTGAAGAATCCGCCAGGTCGAAGACCTCTCCGGATAATCCGCTCTCCGCGATCAGCCGATATCCAACCGCCAAATCGCTCACATGTACGATGGCCCAATGGTTGCGGCCTCCTACCACGTCGAGCGCTTGCCCGCTATTCGCGGCCACAAACCACATTCCGGTGAGGCCGCCCTCTTTTCCATAGACGCATCCGGGGCGAATCACAATCGCGCGCATCCCCGCCGCGTTGAGCGTCAATTTCTCGACCGCTGGTCTCCATGTCACAAGTTTCGCGGGGTTTAGTGGGCAAGTCTCGTCCACGAATTCGCATTTCGTATCGCCGTGTACCCACACACCGCTCGTGTAGATCAGTGTCTTGGGCTGCGCGCCATTGCTTGCCGTGGAAGCGAGAGCCTCGATGGTCTTGCGATCGAAGTCTGCTTGTGCGGAAGCATCGGAGGCGGCATGGATCAGCACGGAGCAGGAAGCCGCGGCCTTCAAGTAACTGCCGGGCTCTTCCATCGAGCCAATCACTGGCCGGATCTCATTGTGAAGCAATGGCTGCGCCTTTACGGCGGAGCGTGCCAAACCGAACACTTCATGGCCCGCCCGCCGAAACTCCGTCGCCACGTTGAAGCCGATATACCCAGTCGCGCCCGTAATAAAAACTCTCATGATGCTCCCCAAAACGGCTCCAGCCCAGGATCCAAAAGCGATCGCGGGCTGGAGGCCGTATTCTCGTCTTTAATTCTACTCTTCTACTGATCCTTCCAGTTCGGCACGCGTCCTGGGGTGTGCGGAACTCCGGCGGCATCGAGTTGTTTTTCGAACTTCGCCAGGTCCACTTCCACCAACTCACGCAGCTTCGCCTGGACGGGGACAAAGAGCTCGCCGGCAACCTTGTAGTCGTTGATTTGGGTGCCGGTGGGTTTCGTGGTGGCGTCAAACAAGCCTCCGGAAACTTTGCCGATACGTTGCTGGATCGAGGGCGAAGTCTCTTCCTGATATTGCCGTGCGATCCGATCGCCGCTCAACGCCAAAATGATCTCGGCATCGCGGTGTTCGAGGTCGTCCGCGGTTTTCAGTAGCGCAGGATCGGCGCTCGGCATCGCCGCCAGAGCGCGCTTGATGTCGGCAAGCTCCGTTTGCGCGTTATTGGCCACATCCACGGCAGCGGAAAGCGCCGCTTGCAGCTTCGCCGTTTTCTGCGCGAAGGCCATTAGTGCCGCATGATCTTCCGGCGAAATCGGTCGGACACCATCAGCAACCACATTGAATTCGACCGCGCCAGCCAATTCCGAAGTCTTGCCGTCGGCCTCAAGCTCCATGCTGACTTTGTATTTGCCGGGGATTACGAGCGGACCTTCGGCAGCACCGCCGCCGAAAAAGCCCCCACCACCGCCGCGTCCGCCCTGCGCGTTACCCAGCGGGATGCTGGCGGCAGCGGAATGCATGTCCCAAGTGATGCGACGCATTCCGGGGCCTGCTGGAGCCGTCAGCCGGCGCACCGGATGTCCTGCGGAATCGCTGATCGTGAAAATAAGCTGGGGCGCAGCCTCTTCTTCCTCTGCTCGCAGCTCTTCCAGCGTCGGATAGCTGATCTTTGCTCCGTTTCGCTGGGCGTCGCGTTCTTCGGCCAGGCGTTTCGCGCGCTTGGTCTGCGGCGCCTGCTTCACTTCGTAGGTAATCAATGCTCCCATCGGCGGGTTTTCGCCGGTGAAGAACGAGTCGCCCTGATCGGCTTTGCCTGTGCCTCCGAAAGGAGTAGAGGCGATATAGAGCCAAGAGTCGCGCACTGGAAAAATCGCGGCGGATTTGGTGCTAGCCTGCTCAGCGGTACGCAACGGCGTGTAATCGTCCAGCACGTAAATGCTGCGGCCAAATGTGGCGATTACCAGGTCGCCCATCTGCTTCTGGATCGCGAGATCGCGCACGGCGATGGTCGGCAGGCCGTTACGGAGGCGCGTCCAGTGAGCCCCGCCATTCGTCGTGAAATAGAGCCCGAATTCCGTCCCGATAAAAACCAGGTTGGAGTCGACAGGGTCTTCGGCGATGGCCATCACCGGCCCGTTTTCCGGCAGATCGCCCGAGATCGAGGTCCAGCTCTTTCCCGCATCGGTGCTTTTCAGGATGTGCGGCTTGAAATCTTCGTTCTGGTGGCCATCGAACGAGGCATAAACCGTATTCACGTCATGCTGTGATGCGAAGATGCGGGACACGTAGGTCATTTCCGGCACATCCGGAAACGTATCCAGCTTTCGCCAGTGTGCGCCGCCATCTTCGGTGACGTTGATCAAGCCATCGTCCGTGCCCACGTAAATCATTCCTTCTTTCTTGGGCGACTCGCTGATCGCGGTCGCATTCCCGAATTGCGCGGTGGAAGTATTCTTTGCCACCGCTTCTGGCGGCCACACTTTGCCCATGATCGGCAGGGAATTGCGGTCCACATGGCGCGTCAGGTCGCCGCTGATCGGCTTCCAGGAGTCGCCGCGATCGTCACTGCGATAGAGCCTGTCGGACGCAAAATAAAGCCGCGTGTGCGAGTGTGGACTTACCAGGATCGGCGCATCCCAATCCCAGCGGACCGGAGGCTCGCCGGGAGCGGCAGTAGGAATAATGTTCACACGCTCTCCGGTACGCCGATCGAAGCGCACCAGGTTGCCTTCCTGCAACTCGGCATACACGGTGTTGGGATCTTCGGGATCGACAGCGGAATGAAAACCGTCGCCTCCCTGCGTGTTGAACCAATCGGAGTTTATGATGCCCGAGCCGCTGCGCGTGCGTGCCGGCCCGCCCACGCTCGAGTTATCCTGCGTGCCGCCGTAGACGTGATAAAACGGCGCGTCGCTATCGGCGACCACGTCGTAAAACTGCCCAAGCGGCAGGTTCGCTTTGTAGTCCCACGTTTCGCCGCGGCTGTAGCTCTCGTATAGTCCGCCGTCGCAGCCCACCATCACGTGCTCGGTATCATCCGGATCGATCCAAACGACGTGATTATCCACGTGCTTGCTGCGCGTGTTCCAGGGCGTCAGCGTGTGTCCACCGTCGACCGAGGTCATGATGAGCGTGTCCATCACGTAAATCCGCTCGGCGTTCTTGGGATCGGCAAAAATCGTGCCGTAATACATCGGAGCGGAGCTGAAGAAATCGTTCCGCTTTTCCCAGGTCTCGCCGCGGTCGCTTGAGACAAAGATACCGCCCTGCCGATTTTCCGCTTCCACCACCGCATATACGAGCTTTGGGTCGGCCGGTGTCACCGCAATACCGATCCGTCCCAGGTCACCCGTAGGCAGACCCGCGGTCAGCTTGTGCCAGGTCGCACCCGCATCGGTGGATTTATAGAAGGCTGACTCGGGGCCGCCGTCGATCAGCGTCCACTGCCGCCGTTCGCGCTGGTATGCCGTCGCGTAAATTGTGTCCGGGTTGTCGGGAGCGAAGGCCGCATCGGAAACTCCGGTCCATTCGCCGATCGAAAGAACATTTTTCCAGGTCTTACCGCCATCGGTGGTCTTGAAAAGCCCACGATCTCCGCCGCTGCCCCACAGCGGCCCTTGCGCCGCCACGTAGACCACGTCTGAATTGCGGGGATCGATCAGCACGCGCGCGATGTGTTCGGAATGCTGCAGGCCCATGTTCTTCCAGGTGTGGCCATCATCATCGGAGCGATAGACGCCATCGCCATAGCTCACGCTGCGCTGGCTATTGTTTTCACCGGTGCCCACCCAGACCACGGATGAATTTTTCGGGTCGATCGCCACATAGCCGATGGAATAGGAGCCTTGGTCGTCAAACACCGGCGTGAACGTGACGCCGCCATCGGTGGTGCGCCAAACCCCTCCCGACGCAACGCCGATAAAGTAGTGGCGCTTATTGGTCAGATCGACGGCAATGGATTGAATGCGTCCGGAAATCATCGAGGGACCGATCAGGCGCATGTGCAGCGCGCCATATTGCCCGCCGCCGCGGCCTTCGCCTCCGGGCCCACCCGCTCCGCCACCGCGCCGTCCTCCGCCTTGGCCTCCCGCCTGTTGCGCCACATCTGGTGCTGGTGCTGCTTGCGGGCCGTTACTCTGGCCCGGTAGCCGCTGGGCCACGCCGAAAATCGCTAACATAAGCAGTGCGGTCCACGCGGAGAAACGGACAGCGAAAGGCAGCTTCGAAGAATGCTGAGAAGACGGGCGATCTGAACGCAAGGCATTCACCTCATTTTTGGGAGTCACGTCGGGCATATTCGAACTACTACTGCCCTCGGAGTTACCGATGGTATCGCAGACGCGCCGCGGAGTCGCGCGGTTTCCGCGATTCATTTCGGCGCGACTCGATTCGCGCCGGGCCGACCAGCACTCCCCCCAATCATTGTGCGGTGCGCGCGATTGACAAGGCACTCCCTCGTCGCACATTCTTAATCGCCAACCGGTCGCTCTGGAGCGTTGCCCATGCCCAAGGATTCCGAGCAGGAAAATCTATCCGCGCTGCTGCAGGAAAACCGTAAATTTCCGCCATCCGCAGAATTTCGCAAGCAAGCGAACTGGTCCGATCCCGAAATTTACGAGCGCGCGGCGCGTGATCCGGAGGCTTTCTGGGCCGCCGAAGCGAAAAGACTCGATTGGGCGGAGCCATACAAAACGGTGCTCGAATGGAACGCTCCTTGGGCCAAATGGTTTGTGGGTGGGAAGCTCAACGTCGCGTACAACTGCGTGGACCGTCATGCCGCGTCCGACCGCCGCAATAAAGCCGCCGTCATTTGGGAAGGCGAGCCGGGCGATTCGCGAGTGCTTACGTTTGGCATGCTCGAGCGCGAAGTAAATCGCTTTGCCAATGTGCTGAAGTCGCTGGGCGTGAAGAAGGGCGATCGCATCGCCATCTATATGGGCATGATTCCCGAGCTGCCGATCGCGATGCTGGCCTGTGCGAAGATCGGCGCGCCGCACAATATGGTGTTTGGCGGATTTTCTTCGGAGGCGCTGCGCGAGCGCATCAACGACGCGCAAGCCAAAATTGTAGTCACGGCCGATGGCGCCTGGCGGCGCGGCGCGGTGGTGCCGCTCAAAGCCAGTGTGGACGAGGCGTTGAAAAACACGCCGACGGTGGAAAAAGTGATCGTGGTCGAGCGCGTGGCGCGTATCGCGCCCGCGTCTCAAGCCAAAATGGAGCCCGGCCGCGACATCTGGTGGCACGACGCTGTTGCCAACGCTTCCGACAAATGTCCTGCCGAGCCGATGGATTCCGAGGACATGCTCTTCATTCTGTACACCAGCGGCACCACGGGTAAGCCGAAAGGAATCGTCCACACCACCGCCGGCTATCTGCTTGGCGCGAGCGTCACGCACCGCAATGTGTTCGATATCAAAGAACGCGATGTCTACTGGTGCACGGCCGACATCGGTTGGGTCACCGGCCATTCCTACATCGTCTACGGCCCGCTCGCCAACGGTTGCAGCACGTTGCTTTACGAAGGCTCACCGGATTATCCGGATCGTGGACGCTTCTGGTCCATCGTGGATAAATATGGCGTCAATATTTTGTACACGGCGCCGACCGCGATTCGCACCTTCATGCGCTGGGGCGTGGAGTGGCCAAAAAAGTACGATCTGTCATCGCTGCGCTTGATCGGAACCGTCGGCGAGCCGATTAATCCGGAAGCGTGGATGTGGTATCACGTCAATATCGGTCACGAGCGCTGCCCGATCGTGGACACCTGGTGGCAAACAGAAACCGGCTCGATCCTGATCGCGCCGCTGCCGGGAATCGTTGCCACCAAGCCCGGCTCCGCCACGCGCCCAATGCCCGGAATAGCGGCGCAGGTGGCGGATGCGTCGGGCAAGGAAGTCGGCCCGGGCGCCGGCGGCTACCTGGTGCTGACGAAGCCCTGGCCTTCCATGCTGCGCACGATTTACGGCGACCCGGAGCGCTACGTCCAACAATACTGGTCGCGCTATCCGGGCCGCTACTTCACCGGGGATGGCTGCAAGATTGACGACGAAGGTTACTACTGGCTACTCGGTCGCGTCGACGACGTGATGAACGTCGCCGGCCATCGTATTTCCACCTACGAGGTGGAAAGCGCGCTGGTGGATCACGCGTCGGTGGCCGAAGCGGCCGTCATTGGCCGGAGCCATGAGGTGAAAGGGCAGGGAATTTCGGCGTTCGTCACGCTGAAAGAATCCTCCCAGCCGAGTGACGCTCTCAAAGAAGAGCTGCGGCAGCACGTGGCCAAAAAGATCGGCGCCATCGCGCGTCCTGACGATATTTTCTTTGCCTCGGAGCTGCCCAAAACGCGCAGCGCGAAAATCATGCGCCGCTTGTTGCGCGATATCGCCGAGGGCCGCGTGTTGGGTGACGTCACCACCCTGGCCGATCCAGCCGTGGTCGCCAAGCTCAAAACGCAATACCAGGACGAAGGCTAAGCGCAACCTATGCGCGATTGACCCCTTGTTTCGCCAAGCCTAAGATCAACTTACGTGACGCCGGGGCTTCCAACTCGTTCCAAAGCGGATGCGTCCGTGTCGCCAGACACGTCGCACAGGCTGGCGGATGTCTTCGGCCGCCCGTTGAATAACTTGCGGCTCTCCGTAACCGATCGCTGCAACCTGCGTTGCCAATACTGCATGCCGCACGAGGATTACGTCTGGCTGCCTCGCGAAGAGCTACTTACCTTTGAAGAAATCGGGGTGCTGGCAGGAATCTTCACGGACCTCGGCGTAACGCGTGTTCGTTTGACCGGCGGCGAACCTTTGCTGCGGCGCGATCTGCCTGTCTTGGTCCGCATGCTCGCGCAAAATCCGCGAATTCGCGATCTCGCGCTCACGACCAATGGCGTGCTGCTGGCGCAACAAGCCGAGGCGCTGCGCGCCGCGGGCCTCGGCCGCCTCACGATCAGCCTCGATACATTGCAGCCCAAGCGATTCGAAGCCCTTGCCCGGCGCGATGCTCATGCACATGTGCTGCGGGGAATTGAAGCGGCACGGCGCGCCGGATTTTCGGGCACCAAGATTGACGCGGTGATCCTGCGTGGCTTCAACGATGACGAACTCAGCGACCTTCTCGAGTTCGGGCGCGAACGCGATGCCGAAGTACGCTTTATCGAATATATGGACGTGGGCGGCGCCACCGACTGGTCGCTCGCACAAGTCGTTTCACGTAAGCAAATGCTGGCCGCGCTCGAAAAGCGCTACGGGCGCATCGAGCCAATCGCGAGCGATTCGTCTCAAGGTTCGAGCGCGCCTGCCGAACGGTTTCGTCTGGCGGATGGCACGGTTTTTGGCATCATCGCGTCCACTACCTCGCCGTTTTGTCGGAATTGCGATCGCAGCCGGCTCACCGCCGACGGGATGTGGTATCTGTGCCTCTATGCCAGCGGGGGCACGGATCTCCGGCGGCTCCTGCGGCGTGGCGCATCGCCCGAGGAAATCGCGGCTGCCATTTCGCGCATCTGGGCGCAGCGCACGGATCGCGGCGCGGAAGAGCGCGCATCGGAGCCAAACCGCAGCGCGTTGATTGCGGTCGAGCAATTGCGGCAGGATCCGCACCTTGAGATGCACACGCGTGGAGGCTAGCGTCGCGCGAGGTCAAATCGCCCACAGACCGGGCACCGCTCAAAAATCGTTCTCATGCGCAATCGTAGCGAAGACCTGACGCAAGTGATCGAGTGGCAGGAAGGCAAGGTTCGCCGTCTCGAAGACTCGGTCGCGGGCGAGGAGCCCCTGGAGATTCGCATAGGACGCCGCTCCGTTGCCGTCACGATGCGCACCCCGGGCGATGATGCCGAACTCGCCGCCGGTCTCCTCTTTACGGAAGGCATCGTCGAAAGCGCGGGCCAGATTGCCTCGCTTGAGGTCCCTCGCCGTTCAAACAACTTGATTCGCGTGCGGCTGGCACCCGGTGCGAAGCTTGACCTTGGACGCGTGCGGCGCAACATCGCGGCCAATTCGAGTTGTGGCGTTTGCGGCAAGGTTTCTATCGACGCGGTCCATTCGCGAGCGTTGCGCGCCCCCAATCCAGCCTTTCGAATTTCTGCGGAACTGCTCTGCACGTTGCCGGAGAAAGCACGCGCGGTGCAAACCGTGTTCGGCCGCACTGGCGGCTTGCACGCGGCAGCGCTCTTCGATACTGCCGGTGAATTATTAGTGCTGCGGGAGGATATCGGACGCCATAACGCCGTGGACAAGGTCGTCGGCTGGGCATTGCTTGCAAAGCGATTACCGCTTGCGGAGCAGGTCTTGTTGGTCAGCGGCCGCGGCGGATTCGAAATCGTGCAGAAAGCTGCCATCGCGGGCATTCCCGTGCTTGCGTGTATTTCCGCGCCATCGAGCCTCGCGGTACAGCTCGCGCGGCGCATGCAACTTACGCTGGCCGGTTTTTTGCGCGGCAGACGTTTTGTAATCTATTCCGGCGAAGAGCGGCTGCGAATCGCATCGTAATCTTCCGGCGTATTTATGTTTCGAAAGAGCGAGCCGTCCGGCGAAAACGCGCGCCACTCTGTTTCGGCGATTCTTTCCAATTTTAATTCGGCAAGTGCGTCGGTCACTTTACGTATGCCGCGTTCGAAGGCTGCGCGCAAAGGTTTCGCGCAAGCCTTCCTGTAAACGGCGCACAGCGGTTCTAGCCCACGCGTCGATTCCGGAACGATGGCATCGACGTCACTCTCCTCTCCCAGGCCGGTCGCACGTTCGCACAGAAATCGCAACCAATCGGCGGTCAGAAACGGCAAATCGCACGCGACGATCACGCACCAGGGCGCGCGAGCGGCATCTAGGGCGGTTACCATGCCGCCCAAGGGTCCTTCTCCGGGCCAACTGTCCGCCGCTACCGGCAAACCGAATTGCGCATAATGCTGCGGATTGCCCACGAGCGTCACGCGGGAGACGATCGGCGCAAGCAGGTCCGCCATCCGGGCCACAAGTGGCCTGCCCGCAACCTCGAGCAGTGCCTTGTCGCGGCCCATGCGCGAGCTTTTCCCGCCCACCAGCACAAAGCCTTCGAGGTTTGGAAATGGAGGCATGAATGTTTTCGAATTTCCGCCGCGCCGACGGGAAGTCCCCATCACGGACTATAATCCACCAATGCTCAGTCTGGACCAGGCGCGCCAAATGATCCTCACGGCGATCGAACCGCTTCCTGAAGAAACAATTTCGCTGCAGGATTCGCTGGGTCGTGTCGCGGCCGCAAATATCATCGCCACGGAGGACCTGGTGCCCTTCGCGCGCTCGGCGATGGATGGGTTTGCCGTGCGCGCAGCCGACACGGCGGGCGCGACAATCGAACAGCCCATTGGTCTGCCGATCCGCGGCAACGCGTTTGCCGAAGCGGGGGCCGCCGAGCTTGTTCCTGGCGCAGCCATTGCTATTTCCACGGGCGCGCCGATGCCCGCAGGGGCCGACGCCGTGATTCCCATCGAGCGCGTCGAACCCTCTTGCCGCGGCATCCGCGTCCGCGCCCCGGTGTTCGCGGGCGAATCCGTTTTTCCACCCGCCGAAGACGTATGCAAAGGCGAGCTACTGCTCAAGCGCGGCGCAATCGTACGCGGCGCAACGATTGCCCTCCTGGCATTTGCTGGGCACGCGCAGGTGAGCGTTCGAAAGCAGCCCCGCGTCAGCATCTTGGCAAGCGGCAATGAACTGGTCGAAGTTGCTGTCGAGCCCGTCTACGGGCAGATTCGAAATAGCAACGCTCCCGCCCTGATCGCGCTGGCAACCGAGTGTGGCGCGCAGGCGCGATTCGCCGGCGTGGCGCCGGATGATCCCGCAGCTCTGCGCGCGATGCTTGAATCCGCGCGAGCGGGAGCCGACCTGGTCATCACCACCGGTGGCGCGGGACGTGGCGAACGCGATTATATGAAAGCAACCTTGGCCGATTTGGGCGCCGAGTTTCTCTTTCGCGAAGTGGCCATGCGGCCTGGCCGCCCCGCCGGTTTCGCCACTTGGCGGGGGGTTCCGGTTTTCACGCTCGCGGGAAATCCTGCCGCGGTCTTTGTTTCATTCCACTTGCTGGTGCGCTCGGCCCTAAATCGCTTGCTGGGCTGTCCAAATGGAGCCGCTCCACGCCTGGTCGCCACGCTCCGTGAGCGCGTGCACGGGCGGCCGGGCATGGCCTATGCCGTTTTTTCGAAAGCGTCATTTGGCGCTGATGGTCTTGAAGTCACGCCATTGCCGAACCAATGCTCCGCGCTGGTGCGAACTTCGGCCGAGGCAAGCGCTTTGCTCTTTGTACCGGAAGATCGCGATCAGTTGCTGGCTGGCGAAAAAGTTGAAATAGAAGTTTTGAATTGGCAAGACGTTGCCGGACGGTCAACCTCGGAAAATTCCAACGTCGTAACTGCCGCTACGGAAAAAGCTCAGGTCAAAAATTACTCCTCACAATAACGCGCGCCAGAAGCCACGTTCAAATCGGCAGCGAGCGCACTTCCGCGCGCGTTTGAATCACACGCAGAATCGTTTCCCGCGTAATCATCCCCACCACGTGCGGCGAAGGCTCGGTTTGCAGCACGGGCATTTGGTTCACGTCTTCGCTCTGCATACGGTCCAGGATGCGGAGCACCGGCTCATCCGGCGAGGCCCAGCGCATGCGTGCCAGCGGCATCATCACGGCTTGCACCGACATTACATTCCAATCCTCGCGCGGCACATGGCTTAGCGCATGAACGCTGACCAATCCGCTCAGTTGGCCGTTAGTGACCACAAGATGGCAGCGCCGCCCCGTGCGCAGCACTTCCTGGCCATAATCTTCCAGCGAGATGTCGCGAGCCACGGAAGGAAGATCGAGCGTCATCACGTCGGTCGCACGCAATCCTGCCAGCGATTCGCGCATGGCCACTTGCGAATAACTTTCCTGCGCCGCGGTCAGTAGGAACCAGCCAATAAACGCGATCCACAGTCCGCCCGTCCAATCGCCCCGCAACGCATCCCAGGCGCCAAACCCTATCATTCCGTAGGCAACCACGCGACCCGCGCCCGACGCGATGCGCGTGGACTTCGTGTAATTCCCGGTGATGCCCCAGGCCGCCGACCGCAACAGCCGCCCGCCATCCAGCGGGAATCCCGGCACCAGATTGAAAGTTGCCAGGATCACATTGATCCAGGCGAGCCAGCCCGTCAGCGCCACAAACATCTCGTTCCCTGGAAGCGCTCGTCCAAGTCCCCAGAAAACGCCCGCGAGGAAGTAGCTCGATAGTGGCCCGGCGATCGCGATGTTGAATTCCTGCAAGGCGCTTTCCGGCTCGCGTCCGATGCTGGCCAACCCGCCAAAAACAAAAAGGGTGATTCGCGCGACGGGAATCTTGTAATGCATTGCAACCACGCTGTGGGAGAGTTCGTGAAAAATCACCGAGCCGAAGAAGAGCAAGCTGGTGAGGATCCCCAGCACCCAGTGCTGCTCCGGCGACCACAACGGATGCTGCTCGGTAAACTGCGTCCCCAAAGACATGGTGAGCAGCAGGAAAATGATGAACCAGCTCATGTGCAAATAGATCGGGATGCGCCAAACACTCCCAATCTTTAGCCCTGAGTTGCGGGGCAGTTGCACGATAGCCTCCAGGAATATCTCCATTATACGCGTTCGCGCGTGCCGGATAAGCTTCCACAAAGCCTGGGTGCCTTCGAGGGTCTGCGTTCGAACGGCCACACCGTGTGTGGCCCCCCACGTCCCACAGCCCAGCCAGGACGCGTAAGTCCTTTTCTGTCAGCACGCAAACGCTGGCGCTGCTCTTGCATTGTCTCCTGGCGGGCGCGCCGCGAAGCCGCCCGAGGAAAAAGACAATGGAAGCACTCATGGCTGGAACCGCAATTTTGGAAGTTTTCATGGCTTCGGTGGGCATCGCCACCCTGATCGCCATCGGGGTGCTGCGCGGCTCGTTTGCGCTGATGCGCGGGGCGGGGATCGGCCGCCAGCCTGTCTTGCGGTTAAGAGCACGGTCTGCGGCGGCGGTGGCGCACGGCGCAACCGCCGGGCTTGCGCACGCTCCCGCAGTGATCACCCGGATTCGTTAAGCCATTCGCTGGCCGCCGAATCACGCTTACGACCGAAGTGAATTTCGCGCGCCAGGAAGTGACCGAAGAAGGAGAACGACCATGCTGCTACTGAAGTACGTGATGTTGGCCGCGGGCTTTGCGCTTTTTGGGACCGCCGCCGGGGTGATCGGCTATGACGTGTGGGTGGCCACACAGCTTCAGCGGCTCTTGCGGCGGCGTGAAGACTCGGCAGCCACTGCCGGAGAGGCCAACATCCCAACGGAATTACCGGGCGCGAGCGGCCAGCCTCGCCCGCTTCGGGTGCAACTCGCCGCGCGAATTTTTGGGCTGGGATTGGCGCTCGTGCTCTCCAGCGCAGGAATCGTGGTCATTCCGGATGGATTCGCCGGCGTGCGCATCAGCCAGATTTCCGGCGTTTTGCCGCGAACGCTCTATCCCGGCGTGCACCTGGTGATTCCGCTGGTGCAGCGCATTGAGACGTATGACGTCCGCGAAGACCTGTATCAGACGTCGGCCGTTGCATCCATCCTGCACAAGAATGGCGAACTGCTAACCGTGCAAGCCCGCGAAGGCCTGACGCTCGGCGTGGGCGTATCCGTTCGCTATCGCCTCGATCCGGAAAAGCTGGCCTACGTTCATGACAACGTTCCCGTACCGATCCAGCACGAAGTGGTCGAGCCTGTCGTCTCCAGCATCTTGCGCGACGTTGCCGCGAATTATGTGGTCCGCGATATCTTCAGCACACGCCGCGATGAATTCCACCAGCGCGCCGCTGCCACGATCACACAGCGCCTCGCTGCCGATGGCATCGTCGTCAAGGAAGTGATGCTCCGCGATATCCAGTTGCCTCCCGAATATGCCAAGGGACTCGAAGGCTTGCTGCTAAAAGAACAGGAAAGCGAGCAGATGGGTTTCGAAACGGATATGAAGCAAAAGCAGGTGAAGATCGCCGAACTCGAGGGGGAGGCACAGAAGACACGCGACATCAAGCAAGCCGAAGCCGCTGCGCAAGTGCGCGTCCTGCAAGCCAAAGCCGAATCGGACGCCATGCAATACACGCTGCCGCTGAAGCAGAAACAGATCGAGCAAACGCGCCTGGAATCTGCCGCACGAAAAGAAGCCACGATCCAGAATGCCGAAGCTGCCGCGCAATCCAAGGTCATCGACAGCAAAGCCGAACTCGAGCGCCGCAACCTGCTCACGCAGGCAGATGCGAATCATATCCGCGTCACCGCTGCCGCCGATTCCGAACGCATGAACCTGGAAGCCGCCGCGCTCAAGTCAAACCCGATGCTGATCCAGAAAATTATCGCGGAGCGGCTCTCGGACAAATTGCAAATCATCATGGTGCCCACCGACGGAAAGAATTTCTTCGCCGGCGATGTGTTGCGCTCGGCGTTTTCCGGAACGCAAATGTCCGATCCGCAAGCGGATCCGCCAAGAAACGATGCGGCGGCGAGCCGCCACCAGAATCAGCAACAGCCTTAGACGAGTTCCGCCGGCAAATTCCCTTGCCAGCGGCTCGTAGCCGACTTGCTGCTCCGGACCCAGGAGTCACGGACACAGCGAGGCGAGCCGTTCCGCCGGCGGTTCGGCAAACACAACACAAAGCGCCCCGCGGCCGACTGCATGCGGCTGCGGGGCAAAGTTTCGCATGCGCGCATCGATTTTCGGCTGTCGCGGATAGCCTAATTTCACGGGCTCCTCCACGAACATAATCTCGTCCATTTGCGGGCCGGGCCTGATAGATTAATTTCGATGCCACCTGCTTCCGGCCAACCCTCGCCTCTAGGGGCGACATTCCTCACCGCGGAATGGCGCGATCTGGTGATGCTCAACTATGAGGTGCACCCCGGCCTGCTACACCAGCACGTCCCGCCAGGTACCACACTGGATTCTTTCGACGGAAAGACCCTCGTAAGCTTGGTCGGCTTCCGCTTCTGCCGAACCCGATTATTTGGATCTTTCGCCGTGCCGTTTCATTTGAATTTTGACGAAGTGAATCTCCGCTTTTACGTTCGCCGTAAGGTAGGCGATGAAAATCGCAGGGGCGTGGTGTTCATCGCTGAAATTGTTCCGCGCCCAGCGGTAGCGATGCTCGCCCGTCTGCTCTATGGAGAAAATTATGTCTGCCTTCCAATGAGGCATAGCGTCGCGGCGGACAGCTCAGCCCGCACGGTGCAATATAGCTGGAAGCTTCAAGGGCAATGGTGCCGTTTGATTGCCCAAACCTCCGGCCTTGCCGCGCTGCCGAAAAGCGGCAGCCTCGAGCAATTCATCACCGAGCACTATTGGGGCTATTCGAAGCAAGGCGCGTCCGGCTCGCTCGAATATCACGTGACGCACGAGCCGTGGCGCGTGTGGGCAAGTACAACAGCCGCCTTCGAAGGCGATATGGCTGCTTTATATGGCCCCGAGCTGGCGAAGGTCCTGCAAGGCACCCCTGACTCCGCGTTTATCGCCGATGGTTCGCCCGTCACCGTATTCAAAGGCGCGCTGCTTTCGTGATTTGACGCGCGACTTGTGGGTTAGAGAACGCTTCGGCTTAGATACGCTGGATTGGGAGGCGGCCAGGGCCTATGCTAAAAGTGAGCTTACAATCCTGTGAATCGCCGATGTTTTGCGTCGTTGCGCCCTCTCGTTTTCGCCGGTCTCCTACTGTTTTCGTCGCTCGCCGTGATCCCCGCTGCTTGTGGCGAAGCCGCCATGACGGGCGCGGCGCGGCAACTCGCGCAAAAGCTTGCAGCGGACCTCAACGCCAAACAGCCTTGGCATTTCGAATTTCGAGATTTGACCGATTCTTCCGTCGCCGATTTCAGCGAAGCGCGGCAAGCGTTCGAGGCGGAACTGACCTCACATGGATTTCATCTGGTACCGAGCGCGCCGGCAGAAAATTCCGTGCGCGTGACCCTTTCAAAGGATCCACAGGAGGGCCTCTGGATCGCGGAGTTTCTCCGCGATGGCAAAGCAGACGTGGAGATCGTTCCGTTTACGTTGATCGCCATGGGCGCCGCAACGCTACCTCCTCCTATTTCTATTCAGAGGCAATTTGTGTTCGAACAGCCGTCGCCGCTTTTCGATTTCGTTTGGGCGGGGCCTCCCGATTCGAACTCCCCGCTATTGGTTCTAGGGCCGGCCGGGGTAAGCCTGCTTCGGTACAACAAACCGCAGTGGCAATTGCAGGCCTCCGTATCTCTTTCTCAACAGCGCGCGCTGTCGCGCGATGCGCAGGGCCAGGTGAGGTTTTCAGGAGGCGCATTTGAAGCTCGGATTGCGGATGTTTTTTGCACCGGAACAATAGCAAACATCGCCGCCATGCAATGTAACGCAGGTCCGCAAAACGTATGGCGCTTCTCGGGAGCCGATGGCGCAAGCGTAACTGCAATCCTTACGCGCGCGCGCAATTGGTTTGAATGGAGCGCCACGGCAGGCGCCGCAAGCGATGCGTCCAGACGCGTCCCATTTTTCTCATTGGCCGCTCTCGGAGCCGGCGGCCAATCGCTATGGGTCGCGTCGGGAGTGGACGGAAAGACTCGAGTGTACAGCGGCGCACTTACCGATCCGCTTGCCACCGTAGCCGGTTGGGGCTCGACGCTGGCGAGCATCCATTCAAGTTGCGGCGACGGTTGGCAGATTCTGGCTACACGTTCCGGCGATTATGCCACTCCCGATGCCGTGCAGGCCTTCGAGTGGAGCGGCAAGGAATTTCGCGCGGCGGGCGCGGCAATTGAATTCGATGGACCGGTCGTTGTCTTGCAGTCCGATGCAGATTCGGGCGAAACGCGCGCTGTCATACACAATTTGAAGAACGGAAATTATGAAGGTTACACGCTTAAGGTTTCTTGCGGCCGCTAGCTGCCTGCTAGCGGTTGTTGCGGGCGCAGCATATTCGCACGCAGCCACGCGTCCGCGCTATGGCGGCACGCTGCGGGTCGAAATGCGTGCATACGTCAATTCGATGGACCCGCGCGACTGGTACCTCGGTACGCCGGATTCCGCTTCCTCCGAGCGTCTGTTGATGCTGGTTTTCGATCGCCTGGTGGAACTCGATAGCGATGGCCGGATCGCGCCCGCCCTGGCGATCGGCTGGCAGCACGATGCCAATTTCACTCACTGGCAATTTCTGTTGCGTGATGACGTGAAATTTCATGATGGTACGCCGTTGACGGCAAGTTCTGCCGTTTCAGCATTGCAAGCCGAAATTCCAGAGCGCTGGCACATAGCAGTTGCCGATCACGCTGTAGCGTTCAATTTCGCGGAACCTCATCCGCAACTGCTGAACGAACTGGTTGCCGGACGCAGCTTCATCTTTCGCGCCACCGGCGATACCGTCATCGGCACCGGTCCTTTTCGCATCGCGGAATGGCGAGCGCAGCAGCGCCTCGTGTTGACTGCCAGCGACGACTATTGGGCGGGCCGGCCTTATGTGGACCGCGTCGAAATTGGCTTGGGTATTGCCTTGCAGCAGCAATATCTCGACCTGGGCAAAACCGATGTTGCCGAGTTGGCGCCCAATCTTCTCCGTCGAGTAGAAGAGTCCGGCGCCCACGTCTCGGTTTCGCCTCCGGTTGAAGTATGGGCCTTGATCAGCCAGCCGGATGGCCGGGCTGTCGCAGATTCCCGCGTGGTCCAAGCGCTCTCGCTCAGCATCGATCGCACGTCCATCGTGAACGTTCTGTTGCAACGGCAAGGCGAGCCCGCCAGCAGCCTGCTGCCACAGTGGCTCTCCGGTTATGCCTTTGCCTTTTCCACCGGCCCTGACCTGACGCGCGCCAAGCAACTCCGCTCACAAGTTTCGAGCAGCCCGGTGTTGACTCTGGTCTATGATGCTGCCGATGCGCTGGCGATGCAGATTGCGCAGCGCGTGGCGGTAAACGCCCGGGATGCCGGCATCACCATCACGGCCACAGGGGAAAGCCGTATCGTGGATCGGGGCGCGCCCAAAGCCGATCTGAGGCTGATGCGCTTGCGTCTGGTGCGGCCGGATGCGGAGCAAGCGCTGGGGGCGTTGCTCGAGCAAGTCGAGCCGAATAATGGCGCCACACCGCCGGCAGCGCTCCATTCGCCCCAGGAACGTTATGCTGCGGAGCAGGCCGCCATCGAAAGCGCGCGCGTGATCCCGCTGGCGTTCGTGCCGGAGCTTTATGCGGTGAATCCAGTGGTAAAAGATTGGCGGATTCCGCGGTGGGGCGGGTGGGATCTTGCGTCCGTGTGGTTGGACCAGCCCGAGGTGCCTGTCGCTCCGAAAGGGAATGGCCGTTGAGCTTTCGCTTCAAACTCGTTCTGCTTTTTACCGTGACCCTCGTCGCCGCGGTCACGTTGGTCACCTGGGGTGTTTCTACCTACACCGCCAAAGCTTTCCAGGGCCTCGACCAGAAGCACTCCGAGGCGCTTACCGATCAATTTCAGGGCGAATATAAGCAGCGCGCCGATGAAGTCGTCAACCGCGTGCAGGGCATCGCGGATGCCCAAGCCACCGTCAGCATGGCGATTGACGTTGCGCGCAATCTTTCCGACGCATCTGTGTATGTGGAAGACGCCACCGGTTTGGCACGCTCCCACCGGCTCACGTTTCTTGACATCATCTCCGATGACGGCACACTGATTTCGTCGAAGGAATGGCCCGCGCGCTTTGGTTACAAGATGCCCTGGGTGACCGCGGAAGGCGCGCAATGGAACGACGAACCGGCGTTCCTGAACCGCGCTGAGTTGCCGGAAGGCTTCGCCCTTTCTCTCACCGCCGTTCGCGCCGTGCTGATCGGCGATAAGAAACTTTACATCGTGGGCGGCCAGCCCCTGGATAAGGAGTTCCTGAGCACCCTGGTGCTCCTCCCGGGTATGCGTGTGCTCTTCTATAGCAACCTCCAAAAGGATTTTGACGCCAACGCTCTGATCGATGCGAATGGGCCCGTCTCGCAGTCCGATCGCCTCTCCGCATTCATCGAACAGGTCTGCAGCCGCGGCATACCCACGGATCACACGATCCAATGGTCGAATGATCCGGCCAGCGCGGAAAGTTTTCATGCCATCCCGCTGAAAGGCCGCCAGAATCAGGTATTAGGGGTCTTGCTGGTCGGCACCTCGCGCGCCGATCTCGTCAAGCTCACCAGCTTCATTCGCACGCTCGGTATCCTCGTAGGCGGCGCGGGCATCGCTCTCGGAGTGTTGCTCAGCTTATGGCTTTCCGCGCGCATCTCGCGGCCGATCGCCAAGCTCTCCGAAGGCGCGCGAGAGGTGGCGGCGGGCCGCTGGAACACGCGTGTGGATGTGCGTTCGCATGACGAGATCGGCCAACTCGCCGCGAATTTTAACGACATGGTGCGGCAACTCGAATCGCAGCGCGACCGCCTGATGCAATCCGAACGCGTGGCCGCCTGGCGCGAACTTGCGCGGCGCCTGGCGCACGAGCTGAAGAATCCTCTGTTCCCGCTTCAACTCACCATTGAGAATTTGCAGCGCGCGCGCAAGCAAACGCCCGAGCAGTTCGACGAGATATTTGCGGAATCCACGGCCACGTTGCGTACGGAACTCGAGAACCTGAAGAGCGTAATCGCGCGCTTCAGCGATTTTTCGAAAATGCCCACGCCACAATTGCAGTCCGTGAACTTAAACGAAGCGGTACGAAGCGCCGTGCGGCTTTACGACGCGCAATTCAACGCCATCGGCCGCCCTCCGGTGATGCCGGAGCTGTACCTCGACGAAAACATTCCGCCGATCCAGGCCGATCCCGATCTACTGCATCGCGCGTTCAGCAACCTGGTGCTGAATTCCCTCGATGCCATGCCCGGCGGCGGCACCTTGACGATTCGCACCGGCCAGAAAGATGGCTCGGTCCGCGTGGAAATCTCCGATACCGGTGCCGGCCTCACGCCGGAGGAATGCGAGCGCCTGTTCACGCCGTATTACACCACCAAGCGGCACGGCACCGGTCTCGGTTTGGCCGTCGTGCAATCCATCGTGAGCGATCACCACGGTAAAATCTCCGTGGAGAGCGCTCCGGGCGCGGGCGCCACCTTCCGAATTGACTTGCCCATCCGCCCGCGCGACACCAACGGGACAGGCGCAGGCAGAGACGCTGCTTCATCCGAATAGCGCCGCGGCAAAAAAATACCTTGGCAACCAAAGCAAATCTCCTGCTCGTTGACGACGATCCCAACACCCTGGCTTCGCTCGCTCGCGCCTTTCGCCTGGCCGGCTACGAAGCCACCGTTTGCGACAACGCCGCGCGTGCCCTCGAATTGGCAAGGACCGAGCGCTTTGACCTGATTTTCTCCGATGTGGTGATGCCAGGCCGCGATGGTCTTGCGTTGCTCGAAGACCTGAAGAGTGCCGGCGTAGCTGCGCCGGTGGTGATGATGTCCGGACAGGCCAATATCGAAATGGCTGTGCGCGCCACGCGTTTGGGCGCGGTGGATTTTCTAGAGAAGCCGCTCTCGAGCGAAAAGCTGATGGTCACGGTCGAAAACGTCCTGAAGCTTTCGCGGCTCGAGCGCGAAAATCGCGAGCTCAAGCATCGTCTCGGCAAGCACGAGATCATCTGGCAAGGGCCGGTTATGGAGCAGTTGATGGCGCAAGTACGCCGCGTGGCCGCCAGCGAAACGCGGGTTTGTATCCTTGGGGAGACCGGCACCGGTAAGGAACTTGTTGCGCGAACGCTGCACGAACACAGCCCGCGCCGCGGCGGACCGTTTGTTACCTTGAATTGCGCGGCCGTGCCGGCGGAGCTGATCGAGTCGGAACTATTCGGCCACGAAAAGGGCGCGTTTACCGGCGCTGGCTCCCGCCACTTGGGGAAATTCGAACAGGCTCATGGTGGCACGCTCTTCCTGGACGAAATCGGAGACATGCCCTTGCAGATGCAGGCGAAGCTGCTTCGCGTGCTCGAAGAGGGTGAAGTCGAACGCGTCGGCGGCGACCAACCGGTAAAGGTGGACGCACGGGTGATCGTAGCCACTCACCGAAATCTGGAGGATTTGGTCCGGCAGAATTCCTTTCGCCAGGACCTCTTCCATCGCGTCTACGTGTTTCCGATTTTGCTTCCGCCGCTGCGCGAACGACTGGACGACATCCCCACACTGACGCAACACTTCGCGCGTCAGGTCGCGGCGCAAAACGGTTGGAAGGAAAAGCCGTTCGCCCCGGAAGCTTTACAATTGCTGAAGCACTACGCCTGGCCGGGTAACGTGCGCGAGCTTCGAAATGTAGTCGAACGATTGCTGCTGCTCGCTACAGGCGAATCGGTCACGGCCGATGATGTGCGAACGGCGCTGCCGCAATCGGCAAACACGTCTCGCGAGGGACCCAGTGCGCAGGGCGCTACCGGTTCTCTCGCCGAGCGCGTCGAAGCTTTCGAAAGGGAAGTGCTGCTCCGCGAACTCAAGCGGCACAACTACCACATGACCAACGTCGCCAAGGCGCTGGGCCTCGAACGCAGCCACCTGTACAAAAAGTGCCAGCAGCTCGGTGTGGACCTACGGGACCTTCGCAAAACCGAATAGCCCAGGTCCTGAAGCGGCCAAGGCCGCCGTTACCTTCCCGACCCGGACGGTCCGCCGCTGGGAGCCGAAGCCGCGGCCACTGGCTT
>Ga0209420_1000333_pt1 | contig 26251 bp, 21 predicted proteins | sample BlaSpr_A8_OM1_O1_FD_187972 | JGI IMG/M metagenome (GOLD analysis project Ga0209420, IMG submission 187972) | Forest soil microbial communities from Thunder Bay, Ontario, Canada - Black Spruce, Ontario site 2_A8_OM1_O1 (SPAdes) (version 2) | ecosystem: Environmental > Terrestrial > Soil > Boreal...
GGGCCGATGGTACTGCACGCGCCAAGTGTGTGGGAGCGTAGGTCGTTGCCGGCATTAATAAAGGCCAGTCTGAGAAATCAGATTGGCCTTTTCCTTTTCAGCGAACTAAGGAGATACCGTCAACAACGAAGCCGGCCTCATCGCGGCGCGACTTGATCCACAAGCGTGACTTGCTTCCCGGCAAATCGTAAACAAGCACGCGCGTCGTGCTTCCGTCCTCACGCCAGGTTAGGTGAGAACTTTTGCTCTGACTCATCGCCGGGCATATCCTGGAATCCTGAGAGTGGAGATTGCGTAAAACCTGTTCGCAACGACTTGTTCGCAGGTCCGACATTAACTCTTCAGCAACTTCTTCCGGCCGGCGGTTTCGAAACGGATTCATGATCGCAAAGGCATGGCCTTGTGGTACTTCCGGATTTCCATGCTGGAAGAGCATTGGCCGATTGCTCCTCGCTGCAACTAAAAGGAACGCACCGATCAAGGCAGCGAGAGTCACGCACGGAATCCAGAGTGAACGAACCCAGGAGCCTTTCATGAAACGGATTCTACACGCGGTTGAAGATGCTTCGCTTTCGCTCAGGGCTGCGGCTCGGGTCGTTGCCGGCATAAATAAAGGCCAGTCTGAGAAATCAGATTGGCCTTTTGCTTTTGGGGAGTAGTATTTTCTTTTCCAGGGAGAGCGAAACACGATGCGCCGGTACCATCACATCGGAATTCCCACTACTGAAGCGAAGCCTGGCGAGACCCACTTGAAACACCTGAAAGTCTTTGTGGTGAGCCACGAGAAAAGCGAATTTGGCGTGGAGTGGATGCGTTTCGAAGCGGACGCGGCGGTCCCTGATCTCGTCCGGCAGGTTCCGCACGTCGCGTTTGAGGTGGCTGATCTCGCCTCCGAGCTTGCAGGCCGCGAAATCCTGATTCCTCCAAACAGCCCCTCCGGCGGCGTCCGGGTCGCGTTCATAGTCGAAAACGGCGCGCCCATCGAACTGCTCGAATTCACCCACCCCAACCATCCTCCTTTGTGTGATTAAATCCTGCGGTGTCGCAAACTGTTCGGAGCTATTTCCAAAGCGTGGTGGCACAGAAGCGGGCGTTGAATGCATGCCGCGGTTTCCTTGGCGCGAAGGACTGGGTCGTGGGGGAGAAATTGGACCTTTACGACATATCCCCGCCAAGCGTTCGATACGAAGCTATCGGCAGACGCTGCGATAGGCCTGTTTCGTCACATTTATGATCACTTGTTCGTCCTGCTCGTGCGGGCGGCTGGGGTATCGGCCGCAATGCGGCCGGTACCCTTTGGACTGCTGAACAGACATTTTCAAAATCTCAAAGCTGGGCTCTCGGGCTTTTCCTGGGGCGGCGCCGTGGACCTGCTCAACTTCCGCAACGGCAATAGCCAGTCGAGTCTTCTGCCCAGCCTTGCTTCCATGTCTGCTGGTGCACCCGCTTTCCATTCGCGTCTGTGCTCACTCGGAGGATTACCTGACCTCCGGAGTGCGCGATCTCGCGAGACTCGTTTTCATCCATAGTTCTCAATGATACCGGGGCTGGCGACTCCTTGCTGACACCGCCGCGACCAAGCCCCAGTCTGCGCGGTTTTCGAAGGCTAGGTGGCGATGCCGCCGGCGGACAGCGGATTCCTCCTGTCTGGCTTCGCTCGGGCGTCGGAATGACAAGGGTTGGGGGTGGAATCCCACGTCTCGCAAAATCGGCGAGACGTGGGGCACCCTGTTTTATCTGGCATGCCCGCCTAATCTGGGTCGCCCTCGAAAAAGATGCCTGGCGTGCGGGCGAGGTATATCCTCGCTGCGCCGGGCTAACGGAGTGGAAGTCCCGGATCGAAGTTCGTGACTTGCTCTTTGAGAGCGGCTCGGAGAAAAACATGAGCACTATTGCCGTGCCTGTCCGGGATGCAGCTTTTAATCCCAACGGGTTCTTGAAACGGTATTTCTATTTCCTGATGTCGCTGCTGATGGCTGCGATTGTTGTCACCGGCTTCAAGCGGACGGTCAACGAGCACTTGTTCCATCCCGCGGTGGCGCGGCCGTTCATTCTCTGGATTCATGCTACGGCTTTCGCGGGGTGGGTGATCTTCTTCATTCTTCAGTCCACGCTGGTGCGGGTGCACAGAGTCAGTTGGCACCGCTCTATCGGATGGTTTGGCGCCGGGCTCGCTGCGGTGATGGTTCCGTTGGGCGTTACTACGGCCATCATCATGGCGCGGTTTGATACGGTGCGGCTGCATCAGAGCGATGCGGATGCTTTTCTGAGTATTCCGTTCTGCGACATGATCGTCTTTGGGGTTTGCATTGGGCTTGCCATCTATTGGCGCACGAAGCCGGAGTTCCATCGGCGGCTGGTCTTCATCGCGACCTGCATGCTCATGGACGCGGCCTTTGGCCGTTTTGACTACGTGTTCGACCATAATCTTTTCTATCCCTGCCTCGACGTGCTCATCTTGCTGGGCGGTATGCGCGACCTCATGGTCGACGGGCGCGTGCACAAGGTTTATCGGTATGCATTGCCATTGATGGTTGTTGGCCAGAGCCTCGCGGTATACATGTGGCGGAGCGATCCTTCGTGGTGGCAGGGGATCACGCGCGTGATTATGGGATAGAGGCTGCGGCGGGAGAAGAAGTCAAAATCCTCATCCCTTCGGCTTCGCTCAGGGCAGGCTCTGCCGCAAAAGACGCGGCAAGGATGGGGCGCCCGCACCCGGGCAATTTATTGTGGCTGCACTTCCAGGAGGAGGTGTTGGTCGAAACGGGCCGGGATGGTGGCTTTCGGGCCGTGAACTTTGCCCAGGTCTTTGCCGGTTTCGTAATCGACTACGTGGTAGTCGCGGTTCTCCAGGCCTCGGAGTTCTACCTTGCCGGCCCAATGTTTTGCGTAGAAGGCGTAGTACATTTCTTTTCCCTTTTGGATGGCGTGGGTTTCGGGTAAGTCGAAGCCTATGTCGTAGAGGTCGCCTCGATATTCTCCGCGGGAAAGCATTTTTTCTTTGTAGATGGCTACCCACTTCGCCATTTGCGTTTCGCGCTCGGGAGTCAGGTCAGAGTGAGTGTGCTTGGTTACTTCTGCGGGAAGGACGAACTGGGTGCCTACCACTCCGCCTACGCCAACCGTCGAGGCGAAATCGTTGTGGCCGTCGCTCTCTTCTACGTGGTCGCCGAAGTAGGGAATGTTGTCGCCCATGAGGGCTTTGAGGGTTTTGCCTTTGGAGCGAATCTGAAAGGAACTTTCGGGGTCGGAGGCTACCGACATGTTGAAGTGCGGCATGGTGAAGAAGGAATAGGCGGTGCCGCAGGGGCAGAATTCCACCAGTGCGTCGGGCTTCACGCTGTGGGCGGTTTCGTAGAGTTCGCGGAAGAAATCTGGGAGGGCTTGTACGGAATCTTCGGGGCTTTTGTGATGGTGGGCTGGGTTGAAACATTCGGGGACGGCGTTCATGTGCTGGCCATCGAACTTCAGGCCGTCGAATCCCCAGTCGCCTAGAATTTTTCTTACCAGGGCTTTGTGATACTCGACTACCTCTTTGTCGGCGGGGCAGAGATAGTCGGAGTCCCACCAGGAAATTTTGCGTCGAGAGCCGTCGCGATTTAGAAGAACGTAATCGGGATGATCTTTTAATAGCTTCGAGCCGGGGACAGCGCTTAGCGGCGACCACCAGAGTTGGGCGTGGAATCCTTCTTGATGAATGCGGTCGACCAGGGCTTTCATGTCGGCGTCGCCGTTGGGGAATTTTTTGGGATCCAGCTGCCAATCACCGTAATTATTTTGCCAGCCGTCGTCGAGCGTTACCCAGGAGAAGCCCAGCTTCTTCGCTGTGGGGAGCGTGTCGTAGACCTGTTTTAGCTGGACGTTTCTGCCATAGCCCCAGGCGCACCAGATGGGGCCGAAGGCGCTGTCGGGCGCGGTGGCCATTTGAAATCCCTGGCGGATCATCAGGCGGCGGTATTCGGTTAGCGTACGGAAGTAGTCGCCTTGATGGACTGAGACGAAGGTGTGGAGCGTATGGAAGCTTTCGCCCGGCTGCAGCGTTTGTTCGTGCTTCATGCTCACGGCTACCGTGGCGTGCGTTGCGTCTGGCATGGTGACTGGCAGTTCGATCAGGCGCGGGACTGGTTCGATGTGTCCTACTGCGAGGCCTACGTCTTTTCTCCAGACATCGATGATGGGAGTGCCTCCGCCGTAGTCGCTGGCGTTCATGCCTAGATAATTTTGCTGACGGAATCCGGGCTTCAGGGGGACGATCCAGTTGGGGCGCTTTTCGTAGGAGCCGCTTTGATAGGACCAGAATGCTGGCGTGGTCGCGGCTGACGCGCGGAGGCTGTAGTGATTGTTGGACCATCCCCGGATGGGTAGCGGCGTGGCGCCCTGGTTCGTGTATTCGACTTCGAAGACTGCGATCGAGGGGAAATCGTTGTAGATGGTTACCTCGACCTTCTGGCGTAGGGTGCCGTCGTTGCCGGTTACGGTCAGGCGCTGGGCGGGGCCGAAGGTGTCGGAGGTCTGCCCGGTTTTGGCGGAAGTTAGGGTGAAGTCGGTGAAGGTTCGGGTTGCGCCTTCCAGAGTTTCTGAGGCCGAGAACGGCGTCAGCGGTTTCGTGGCGAAGAGCGGGACCACTCGGGTGTGGAGGTGGTGGTCGAATTCGATACGCAGGAACTTGCTTTCGATTTGCGGCTTGGTCGAGGAATCGATCGCGGCCGACGGATGCGGGGCTTCGTTTGTTTGTCCGGGATTCCAGCCGAAGGGCAGGACCAGCAGCGCAAGTGTGGTTAGAGCGAGAGCTGGTGGGCGGGTCATGGTCGGAGGATACCGCGCCGGAGGATACCGCCGGGGGATTGGGATTGGATTGTCATGGACTCGGGTCGCGAGTGAATTGCGAACAATTCCATTTACTTTTGTTGGATTGGCATTGTCAAGAGAATTTCACGACGACGGCGGGCGGGTCTGGAGTCGTTCTCAAACTCGGTGGACAGCGGAAACGGCGCCACCGGGGCTAAAGCCCGGTTGGTCCTCGAGTGGTCACGCGGCGCTGAAGGGCCGCTCTTCCACGGTATTAAGGGCATTTGTATGGTTCTGTTCGAGCACAGGCGGATCCGTATTTCTTCTTGGCCCACGGATGCATTTTGGGCTTGACAGCCGAGACGGGGCGAAAGTAAAAGTTATGGGGCGCAATGATACGAAACCATACGGAAGTCGAGGGGGCTGCTTTGCGCTCCATGATTTGGCGTGCCGTTTTGAAGTTGACCTTCGTTGGCCTCGTGCTTTTTTCTGGCGTGCTGCTGGCTAGTCCTTATTCGACGGAACAGAGTGGGACGAGCCAGAACCGGAATTGGACGGGCCAGAATTGGACGAACTATGTGCGCATTGGGGCTTATGGGTTAGGGAACGACAACGCGGAGCGGATCGTGCAGAGTGCGCAGGAAGATGGCGTGTTTGGAATTGAGGTCGACAACGATATTGAGGGGCGGTATGAGAGTTTTGTTAATCCTGAGGAGAAACTGAAGGCTATTCACGCCGTGGCGGAGAAGGCGCACGCGGCGGGGAATTACGCTTACGTTTACATCGCGGGGACGGAGTGCATTACAGCGAATGCGGCTCAGACTCCGCATACCTTGTTCAAGGAACATCCGGACTGGGTGCAGAGGAACATCAAGGGGGAGCCAGCGCTGTTTGGAGGCGGGTCGGCTTTCTGGATACGCAAGGGGGATGAGGATGTCTGGGTGAGTCCTTATGCGCCGGCGTGGCGGAAGATTTATATGGAACATGTGCGGCAGATTGCGGGCACGGGGATTGATGGCATTTACGTTGACATCCCTTACTGGATGACGCACTTCGACGGGTGGGAAGACACCTGGGCCAGCTTTGATGACTACACCGTGGCCGCTTTCAAGAAAGAGAGTGGGCTCGATGCGAAGAAAGATCTGAAGCTGGGAGATTTTTCGGACGGGAATTTTCGGAAGTGGATTGATTTCAGGATTCGGACGTTCACCGATTTCATGGCGGAGATTGACCGGAACGCTAAGTCGGTGAATCCGGCGATCAAGACGATTCCAGAGATTTATCCGGGGATTGAGAAGGAAGCGGTTCGGGTTGGAGCTGATGTTTACAGCATGTATGGAGTTGTCGACGCGATTGCCCACGAATATGAATTTGGCGAGGGCGGTCACATGGCGTCGGAGAGGACGCCGCTGGGTTGGTTTAACTACCAGGTGGGGATGCATTCATTTCGGGCGTTCGCGCAGGGCAAGGCTACCTGGATTTTGAATTACTCGTGGGATGGCGACAAAAAAGTCGACAAGCGCGAGGCCATGTTGAATCTGGCTGCGTCGGAAATCATGACCGGATCGAACTTCTGGGATGCGCCCGGACATTCGATGGCGGGATCGAACGATCGGGAGACGCGGAAACGGATTTTTGCGTGGATCAAGGCGCATGAAGACACGTTCTACAAGCCGCGGACGGCGATTGCTCCTATAGGCGTTTTCTTCTCCCCGGAGACGCGAAATTATTTTGCCGGCGAATTCATTTCTTCTTACCGCGGAATTCTTATTCTTCTGATGCAGAAGCATTTGGAGTTTCAGGTCGTGACGCCGCGGACGCTGGCGGAGTTCCGGGGACAGACGCTGATTCTTCCTGATGTGCGAGTGATGAATGACGGCGAGAAAGCTTCGGTCCGAAAGTATGTGGAGAGTGGTAAGAGGCTGGTGATTACGGGAGAAGACGCTACGCACGTGGGCGGTGCAGCGGGGGTGGCGCGGTTTGGGAAGTGTCCGGGGAAGGATTACTACGCCGCTTTGGAAAAGAGCGCGGCCGAAGCGAACCCCGAACTTGAGCATGAGTTCCTGGAGAGCCTGAAAGCGGAACCGACGATTCGCGTGGCGGCCTCGCAGATGGTTGCTACGTCGATTGCGCGGGTGGATGGGAAGACGCATGTGTTTTTCGCAAACTTTGCGGGGCTGGACGGCGGAGTGAATCCGGTGCAGACGCCGCAGACCGGGGTTACAGTCACGGTGAGTGGCGCTCGCGCGGGGCATGGATTCTTTCTACCGTTTCTTGGGGAAGTGCAGCCGGTGACTGGGCTTGATGGGTACGACGGGACGATCTACAAGCTGCCCGCAATTGAAAAGGGCGCGGTGTTCTGGGTTGAGCCGTAGGGCAGCACGGCGATATGGAAGCGAGCCAGACGCGCGATTATTGTGTCGCGGCGTTACTTAATAGAAGCGGCGCGACACATCGCGCGGCTCGCCCAGGTCCTTATGCTCGACTGGACAGCCGAGGGCAGCTGTCCCCACATAAGCGTCTCGCCCAGCATGGCAGTGGATCGGGGAGGGAGTTGCACGTGAGTGCGTTGTCTGAACTATTAGTTTTGCCGGGGAGCGAGAAAGCTGCTCGCGGGCTGGAGCATACTCCGGCGGAGATTGCGCAGCAGCCTGAGGCTTGGCTGTCGACGTTTGAGGTGTTCCGGAAGAAACGGGAGCAGATCGCGGAATTTCTGGCGCTGGCGGGAATCGGCGCCAGCCGGCGTCCCCGGCCTACTGTCTTTCTTATCGGCGCCGGGACTTCTGATTATATTGGGCAGTCGCTTACCTACCTGCTTCGCCGGTGCTGGAACTGCGAAGTGGTCGCCGTGCCCAGCACCGATCTGCTGACGCATATGGATGAATCGATGATTCCGGAGAAGAAATATCTCTGGATTTCGTTTTCGCGTTCGGGGGACAGTCCGGAGGGAGTTGCAGTTCTTGAAAATGCGCGGAAGAACCATCCGGAGATCCATCACCTGGTGGTGTCGTGCAACGCGAAGGGGCGGATGATCCGGGAAAGCGCCGACGATCCGCGTGTGCTGGGGATTTGTCTGGACGATGCGGTGAATGACCGCGGACTGGCGATGACCAGTTCATTTTCGAACATGGTGGTTTTCGGGCAATGCCTGGCGCATGTGAACGATATTGGGAAGTATGAGGAAGTCCTTTCGCAACTGGTGCAGGCGGGGCGCGATTTTCTGCCGCGCGCCGCGGATAGCGCGTCGGCGCTGGCGAAGGAGGCTTACACCAAGGCTTGCTTTGTGGGGTCGGGGCCGCTGAGGGCGGTGGCGAAGGAATCTGCACTGAAGCTTTTGGAACTGACGGCGGGAAAGACTTTAACGATGTCTGAGTCGGTTCTGGGGCTGCGTCATGGTCCGATGGCGGCTCTGGATCAGAGCACGCTGTTCGTCTGTTTTCTTTCGAGGAGCCGGCGGGTGCAGCCCTACGAGCGGGATTTGTTGGATGAGATCGGGAAGAAGGGGCTGGTGGGATCTCGGGTGGTTGTGGGCGGGAGTGAAATCGGCAAGGACTCACTTGCGGAACATTATTTGGCGTCCGGCGCGATGAGCGGCATTGCCGATGATTACCGCCCGGCGGTCGACGTAATTTTCGGGCAACTGCTGGGTTTGTTCAGTTCGTTGCGTTGGGAGTTGCGGCCGGATCGCCCGAGTCCGAATGGCGCCATCAGCCGCGTGGTGCAGGGTGTGAACATTCATTCTTGAGGTAACGCGGGTAAGGAAACGAGCCAAACGCGCCCTTCAGCCGCTTGCGCTCTTTCAGGGCAGGCTCCGGGAAGTCGCGCGGCTCGGCCAGATCGTTCAGCGACGATAAAGCCGTCGCTTCAGGATGACAGTCAATCAAACAGGGGGATTCGAATGAGACCGACGGGACGACTTTTCCTATCTTGTATTTTGGTGGCGTGCTTCTGCGGAGGTTGGGCGACTCTTGTGGCTGCACAGGGCAGCTACCGGGCACAGCTGCGCGGCGTGGTCTCGGATGCTTCGGGAGCCGTGGTTCACAATGCGACCGTGACCATCACGGAGACGCAGACGAATATCTCCAGCATAGCGCACACCAACGATAAGGGCGAATACTACTTCACAGGTTTGCGGCCGTCGACATATTCGGTGAAAGTTCAAGCGCCGGCCTTTCGAATCGAGGAGCGGACGGGTGTGGTGCTGGCCGTCGATCAGGAGGCTTCGCTCAATGTGACTCTGACTCCTGCAGGTATAAGCGAGAAGGTCGAAGTCAGGATGTCTGCGCCGCTGCTGGATACGGAGAATGCAACGTTGGGCACAGATGTGACGGGCGAGTACGTGCATGAGTTGCCGCTGCTGAACCGCGACTTCTTTGGTCTGACATTTCTGGCGGGAGGTGTGACAGAAGCAGCGGGATCGGGCACGCAGGACAACTATCCGACCGGGACGAACTTCGTTTCGAACGGGCAGCGCAATGCGACGGCGGAGATACGGCTGGACGGCGCGCTGATCAGCGCGCCCGAACAAGGTGAGGGAGGAAACTCGAACGTCTACTACGAGCCGCTGGTTGACGGGGTGCAGGAATTCAAAGTGCAGAACAACAGTTTCTCGGCGGAGTTCGGGAACAATGGCGGCACCGTGGTAAATATGGTGTTGAAGAGCGGGACCAATGCCTTCCATGGCAGCGGCTGGTATTTTCTGCAGCGTCCGCAGATGGATGCGCGCGACTTTTTTAATCCCGAGCCCAGTCCTAAACCAGACAGCAAGCGGGACCAGGGCGGGTTCTCGATTGGAGGGCCGATCCGGAAGAACCGCACGTTTTTCTTTGCCGATTTTGAAAAAGTGCACAGTTCGGTGGGGTTCAACAATGTTGCGACCGTGCCAACCGCGGCGGAGCGAGGGACGAATCCTGATTTCTCGGGGACTGCGACAGCGATTTACGACCCGACAGCAGCAGTTTGCGGGAATCCTTGCGTCCAGAGGCCCCAGGTCCAGAACAGCGGAGTGTTGAACGTCATTCCTGCGAGCGAAGTCGACCCGATCGGGCGGGCTATTCTCAATCTCTATCCGCAACCCAATCAGCCGGGAGAATTTAATAACTTCCTATTCACCGGCGTAGCGGAGGCGCCCGACTACCAGTTCGACATTAAAGTGGACCACCAGATCAACGACAGGAACCACATTAACGGCCGGTACAGCCGGGGCGTGTCGAACTATAAGACTCCCGAGATTCTGGGCGACGCCTTCGACAATAACGGCACTGGAGACGGGATCGCGGGCAGTCCAACGACTGCACAAAATGGCTCGCTCGAATATTCCTGGACGGTGAATCCGCGAATTGTCTGGACCAGCCACATGGCCGTGGACCGGGTGCACGAAGCGGCGACGTCCAATATTCCAACGATTTCCAGTTTCAACGCCGCGCAGGCGGCGGCCAACCTTCCGCAATTACCCGCCGTGCTGGAGCAGGCGAACGGGATAGATCGAATGCCGCAGTTCTACATGTCGGGAGCGGCCCTGGAGTCGAATGCGTCGACCACCGCTGATCTCTTCGATCAGTGCTGCGTGAATACAACTTTCGCGCACACTCTTTATAGCTATTCGTCGCAGGTGGTGATTTCCAAGGGCTCGCACTTGATCAAGATCGGCGGGGAGCAGAGACTTTTCTTCAACAACTTCTTCCAGCCGACAGGTCCTACCGGCTTCTTCAACTTTTCGGACTACGTAACTTCACCGAACCCGAACAGCGAGACGGATTCGAGCGGGAATCTCACAGGCAACCCATTTGCCAGCTTGCTTTTTGGTTATGCCGACAACGTCAACGAATCGACTCAGCTCATCGTCTTGCCCTCGGTGGCCAACAAATCGAAAGAGACGGGGTTCTACGTGCAGGACGATTGGAAAGTGACCTCGAAGCTCACTCTGAACCTGGGGCTGCGCTACGAGTGGAGTACGCCATACACCGAGCGTAACAACCACATTGAATTCAGCAATTTCACGGCGGATACTGGCCAAAGCATCAACCTTACGAGCCTGCCGAGCGCTGCTCAGGCGGCGGGTGCGATGAGCGCGCAGGCGACGATGCAGAGCGTGGGACTGAATCTTCCGGCGACGCAGGAAGTGTACGGGACGACTGAGTTTCCCACTTCGAGCATGAGAAACGTTCCGGTGTACCGCAGCGACATTGGACCGAGGCTGGGTTTTGCCTACGCGTTCGATCCAAAGACGGTGGTGCGGGGAGGAGTGGGTGTGTATTTCGGAATGAGCCCGGCCACAAACTTCCAGTATCCTGGAACCGCTTTCGCCAAGAATGCCACGATGTTTTTTACCACAAATGATTTTGCAACCCAATCGGCGACCATGGAGAATCCGTTTCCCTCGGGCTTCACCGGTCCGCAGGGGAAGCAGTATGGCGCATTGGCGAATTGGGGGTATGGGAACAATAACGATCTGGGCACGACAGCGGCGCGAGACGCCGACATTTACCAGTGGAATCTGGGAATCCAGCGGGAGTTGCCGAGCCAGATCGTGCTGGGGGTAGACTATGTTGCGAATCGGAGCACGCATCTGCCCTGGGCTGGTACGAACAATCGGGATTTCATGTCGTCAGCTTTGCTGGCTAAAGTGGCGGCGGCCGTAACTCCGACTGATTCGACTTGCTCGCAGGATAGTTGCGTGAGCAATTTTCTTCAGACGCCGGTGGGGAATCCGTTCTATGCGATGTTTAATCCGCCTTGCGCTTCCGGCCCATGCTTCAACGAACCCGATTCCCTGTACGGCACTCCGACCCTTCCACTGGGATATCTGCTGAATCCCTACCCGCAATTCGCGGGAGACTTCGAAGGGCTGATGATCGAGGAAGCCAGTTCGTGGTACAACGCGATGCAGATCCGCTTCCAGAAGCGGACCACGCACCACATCAGTTTCGAGGGCAGCTACACGATCTCAAAGAACACGGACAATTCCTCGGCGGGCCGGAACAGCTGGGTGGGCTCGGTGGGCTCGGGCAGCCCGCAGCAATTAGACAATCTGAAGGCGGAGCACAGCATCAGCGCAAACGACGCGCCGCAGCGGCTCGCGGGCGCCGTGGTTATCGATCTGCCGGTCGGCCGTAACCAGTGGATTGGCGGCAATATGAACCGGCCGCTCGACGCCGTGGTCGGCGGTTGGTCGATCGCGACCTTGATCACCGAACAGTCCGGCCAGCCCATGGCGATCACGGATGCCTTCGGGCGGCTCGCGAACGGCAGCCAGCGTCCCAATATCGTATGCCCCCAGCTCAGGAGCGGCGTGAGTATGAAGGACGCTGCGGTGAGCGAAGTAGGCGGGGCGCCGCTCTCAATCATCAACGGCAACTGCTTTGCGGATCCCGGCGACCAGACCCCGGGCAATGGTCCGCGATACTATCCCGGCTTGCGGGTCAACGGCATTCACAACGTAGACCTGAATGTCTACAAGACGTTTGAGATCAGAGAGAGCATGAAGCTGGAAGTGCGCGCGGAGATCTTCAATGCCGCCAATCATCCGCGCTTCGCGGCTCCGGACACGGGTTTTGGAGACAGTACGTTCGGGACGATCAGCGCCGATGCGAACGGGTATCTGCCGCGGTACTTCCAGTTTGGGGCGCGGTTCGAGTTCTGAGACGGAGGACGACCTACCTTCTTCCTCATCGACTCCTCAGGTTTAGAACTGCACTGCCGATCTGCTCGAGTGGGACAACGATGTCTATGGCACGGAGCGGCAAGCGAGGATCTCGCGCTTCATCATCAAAGCTGTCTTGGAGCCGTCAACGACAAGGATCTTTCTTGACATGGCTTGTGTTCAGGGGCTCTGTGGTGAGGGGACGCTCCCTTCCCGAAGATCGGCATTGACGGTTAAACGAGCGTTTTTGCAGGGTGAAAAGCGACAGATGAATAAGGCCACGCCCGAGTGAGCGTGGCCATTTCATTCTGCATACGAGGCGCTCAGGCTGCTGTTTGTTGTTGATAGGCTGGGACGAATGACTCGGCGACGAAGTCTTCGAACCGCGTCGCTGTGGTGTTACGGGACGTGCGGGCTTCGAGTGGCCGCATGTGTCCTGAGTTCAGTGAGGCACACATTTCGAGAAGTAGTCCGACAAACTTGTCGGACATTCCCGTTTGAACCATCGCGGATCGAATCTGATCGTCGGGCGCATGAACGTATCCGAGATTGGGTTTGCCGATGGCCTTGCCGATTATGGTGGCAATTTCCGTATAGTCGAGGTCGCGCTGGCCTAACAGTTCGTGGGTCTGCTTGCCGTGGAAGCCGAGAGTTAAGAGGGCGTCGGCAGCCGCAGCTCCGATGTCGCGAGTTGCGATCATCGGGAGTTTGAGATCGGGGCGAATGGGCCCGATCATAGAGCCGGTTATGCGAATGGCGCCCACCTGAGGCAGCGTATTTTCCATGAAATAGCCGGGCCGCAGATGGAGTACGTTTGCGCTATCGATCTGGTTGAGCTTTTGTTCGAGGTGGTGCAAGCCAAGGACGGGCCCGGTCCGGCCGGTCTTGTCCGCTCCAAAACTGCTCAACGAGACTACATGCTTGAGTCCGTTGCTTTTGACGGCGTCGGCAATGGCGTCGCTTGCACGTTCTTCATACGCGAGGGGATCGTTGCTGGTGGGGTTAGGTGGAATCATCACATAGGCTGAATCTACTTTTTGAAAGGCTTTGGTTAAGGCAGATAGATCGGTGACATCGCCGACGAATACCTCCGCTCCCAGAGCCGCGAGGGGTTGTAAATGAGCTGAGTTTCTGCCGACGACGCGAACCTTTTGCTGGCGGGCAAGAAGGTTCCTCGCCACTACATGTCCGGTGTTGCCGCTTGCTCCAAGAACAACGTGCATACGTTGACCTCCATTCCTAAATTGGATGCGGGCGGAACGAGTTTGGGCTCCAGACCTCAGCGCTAGAATGGCGACTGTGCGACAAGTTACTTTTACTCTCAACTTTTACTTCTTTCGCGGCTTCAGGGATTCCCAGTCTTTGTCGGTCAGAGCACGGCCTAGATTGCTGAATTCTCCGGCGCCTTGGAGGAATTCACCGCCGTCCATGCGGATTACTTCTCCGTTGATGTAGGAGCAGCCGTCGCTGATCAGGAATGCAGCCAGGTTTGCTAACTCTTCCGTGGTGCCGAAGCGGTGCATGGGGTTGCGATCGAGCGCCAACGCTTCCAGATCGGGGCGCGGCATGAGGCGGGAGAATGCGCCTTGCGTGGGAATGGGGCCGGGGGCGATTGCGTTCATCCGGATGCCGCGATTGCCCCACTCGACGGCCAGACTGCGGGTGAGGGCTTCGACTCCGGCTTTGGAGATGGCTGAGGGTACCACGTAGGCGGATCCCACTGGAGCGTAAGTGGCAGAGATGCTGAGGACGGTGGCGGGGTGTGCGGCTTTGAGCCAGCGGCGTCCGCAGGCCATGGTGGCGTGGAGCGTGCCGAGGAGAACGATGCCGATTACGGATTCGAAAGCGCGCGGGGAAAGCTCCTCAGTGCGGGCGATGAAATTGCCGGCGGCGTTGTTGACCAGAACGTCGAGGGGAGCGGTTTTCCAGATGGTGTCGATCATGGCTTCGACGGCATCGAGATTGCGGACGTCGCAGGGGAGAGCGTGGATTGGGCTTTTGGTGGCGTTGGAGAGTTCCGCGGCGGTTTGCTCGATGACTTCCTGGCGGCGGCCGCAGATGTAGACCGTCGCTCCCAGTTGAAGGAACCGGTGGGCCATGGCTTTGCCGAGGCCGGTGCCGCCGCCGGTGATCAGGATGCGCTTGCTACTCAGGAGATCGCTGCTAAACATTCGTGCCCCCGATTATGAGGTTGAGCCGGCTGACAGCAGGTTCCTCGCCGGGCTTTCAGCGCGGTTCGGAATGACAAGATTATATGGGGCGGGCGGAATGATGAAGCGGACGGAGTGATGAACTGGCTCTCACGACGGCCGGCGAGACCCTTCGGCAAGCTGAGGGCAGGCTGCCGGCGGTACCTTACGCGCCGCAGGCTATGCGGAAGCCGTAGTCGGCATAGTGGAAATCGGGGGGGATGCTGGAGCGGGCGGAGCAGCGGGAGATCTTGACGTGATGACGCCATGATCCGCCGCGGGAGGCTTTGCGCTGGCCGATTCCTATGTGAAGTTCGGGACCGCGTGGATTTCGCTGGAGCGAGATGGTGTAGTAGTTGGGATCGTACCAGTCGCTGCACCACTCGTGAACGTTGTCGCACATATTATGGATGCCGAAAGCGTTCGGGGCGTAGCGGGCTACGGGTTCAGGCCCGGTTTGCCAGCGCGTGGCGTAGTTGGGGAGAGATTGCGGCGGGTCGTTGCCCCAGGGAAAATCGTTTTGCTCGAGATCGGCGCGGGCAGCGCACTCCCATTCGGCTTCAGTGGGAAGACGGTAGGGGCGGCCGGTTTGCGCGGATAGCCACTGGCAGTAACGGTCCGCTTCAAACCAGGAGGTGCCAGTCACGGGCTGCTGAGGGTCGTTGAAATTGTGGTCGTGCGCGAAGGGTGGTGGATCGGACGCGGTCGAGTTCACGAAGCGTTCGTATTCGGCGTTGGTGACTTGAGTGGCGGCCAGGAGGAATGCGTCGATCCAGACTCGGTGGACGGGGCGTTCGCAATCCTGACCGGAGGTGGAGCCCATGAGGAACCAGGCCTCGTGGATGGAGACGAGGTGGGGCTCGATGGAGGACGCCGCGGGTTGGTGGCGGGAATGAGCGGTTGCCATGGTGCTTGCAGTCTTATAAGGAAGCGAGCCGAACGCGCCCTTCGGTCGCTTGCGCTCTCTCAGGGCAGGCTCCGTGAAATCGCGCGGCTCGCCCGGGTTCCCTCGGCAAACTCGAGACAAGCTCTTCGGCAGGCAAAAAGCGCCCCCTCAGGATGACAATCAAATTCTGTCGAGTTAGAGTTTAGCAGCATGGGGGTTACGGAGGACTGCTATGGCGACACAGGAGTTGCGGTTCCGGGCGAAGATCGAGGGGAAGGAAGCGGGAGTGGTGGCGGCGATCGCTCCACCGGTGGACGTGCCGAAGTTTTTTGGGACGCGAGCGCGCGTGCCGATACGAGGGACGATCAATGGATATCCGTTTCGCTCGTCACTGATGCCGTGCGGCAAGCGTCGTATGATGCCCGTGAACAAGAAACTGTGCGAAGGTGCGGGCGTACGGCCCGGCGATACTGTGGACGTTGTGATGGAGCGGGATGAAGAGGAACGCACGGTGGAGGCGCCGCCGGTCTTGAACAAGGAACTGGCGAAAAACAAAGCTGCGCAGACGAACTGGGAGAAGCTCTCGTTTTCTCACAAGAAAGAAATGGCGTTGGCCATTGCTGGAACGAAGCAGGAAGAAACGCGCACGCGGCGGCTGGGAAAGATCATGCAGATATTGAAGAGTGGGGCTAAGTGGACGGGGTGAGATGCCGCGAAGCCGGAAGCACCTCGCTGCACCGCCTAGCTCCGATCGACTGGACAGCCGAGGCGGCTCTCCCCACATATCCACAAACGCTAAACACGGTCTGGCGGCGGACGGACGAGCCACTTCAACACCATGTTTACCATGCTGAGCAGGATGGCACCGAGAAACGCGGCCGTAAAAGTGCGCACCTGAAAACCCGGAACCAGGGCCGACGCAAATTTCAGCATCAGGGCGTTGATCACGAACCAGAAAAGTCCCAAGGTGATCAAAGTCAGGGGGAAAGTGAGAATCTTCAGTAGGACTCCTATGGTGGCGTTGATGAAGCCGATTACCAGGGCCGCGATCAGAGCCGCCAGTGGGCCGCTGATGGAAATTCCTGGCACGACGTGGGCTACGATCCACACGGCCAGCGCACTCAGAACCCAATTTAACAGCAGCCGCATTTTCACTCCTTGCGCCGGGTGTGAGTCCGGGCTGGTTGGAACTATATCAAGAACCGGAGTCAGGCATAGGTAAGTTCAGCGCAATTCGTTTTCGAGGACAAGGCTGAGTGTGCCTCATGTCCCGGGGTCACGCGGTGTACGAATAATTCGCTTGGCATTCACTTCGCGCGCATCGGCTGGGATAAACTACACAATTCAATTTGCTTTTGGGAGGAATGTCTTTATGGCAGCACCTGCACTGAGCGGTTCTGAATTCAAGAAACAACTGCACGATGGAAATCCGAAGATGGGCTTGTTCATTAACTCGCACAGTCCTACGGTTGTGGAACAACTGGCTTATAGCGGCTACGACTGGCTGCTGGTGGATACCCAGCACGGTCCCATGCACAACGAAAAACTTTCGGCGATGCTGAGCGGGATTGCCAACGGAGGCGCCAAGTCGCTGGTGCGGGTGGGTGCCTATAACGACCGTCCCGGAATTCAGCAGGCACTCGATCTGGGAGCGGACGGGGTGCTGGTTCCCTACATCAATACGGCCGAAGAGGCGCGCCAGGCGGTGAGTTGCACGAAGTATCCGACGGTGGGGACGCGCTCGGTTTACTTTCCGCAGCGCAGCATGAACAGGGCCGGGTTGCTCGGCTACGCGGGGAACTTTAACAAGGACGGGATCGTGGCGCTGCAAGTGGAAACCGCTTCATGCATCGAGCATATCGCCGAAATTGCGGCGGTGCCGGGGGTTGACATTCTTTTCCTCGGACAAAACGATTTGTGCATGTCGATGGGCCTGTTCGAGAAGTACGAGTTTCCTCACATGTACACATCGCCTGAGCTGAATGCAGCCACGGCGAAACTAATTGAGCACGCGCGCAAGAATAAAGTGATCCTGGGACTATTTCTGTTTGGGACGTCGCGGGTCGGCGAGTTTCTAGAAAAGGGCTTCACATTTATCAGCGTGGGCAACGATCTGCACCACGTGCTTACGCAGACGGGCGCATATGTGAATGACATCGAGAAGGTTTCCCAGGAAAAAGGCAAGCCGTGGGCGCGGCGTCCGACAGCACTGTTCTAAGGATGGATGGTGACGGTGTGAACCCTCTGAGTGATGCGGAAGTTCGGGTGTTGGGGGCTTTGATTGAGAAGGATATTACTACTCCCGATTACTATCCGTTGTCGCTCAACGCGCTGGTGAATGCCTGCAACCAGAAGAACAACCGCGATCCGGTGATGATTTTGGACGAGGAGGCGGTGCGCGGGGCTTTGGACTCGTTGCAAGCGCAGGGGATGGCAGGGTCAGCCGGCGGCGCCGATAGCCGGGTTACGAAGTATGAGCACCGGCTGCAGGAGGTGTTTAACTTTGACCGGCGGGAGATTGCGGTCTTGTGCGTGTTGCTGCTGCGGGGGGCGCAGACTCCGGGTGAGCTGCGCGGGAGAGCGGAGCGCATGTATCGATTCGAGGGGCTGGAAGATGTGCATGGGGCGCTTGACCGGCTTGGCCAGCGCGAGCCTCCGCTGGTTGCGGTGCTGCCGCGGCAGCCGGGTACGAAAGAGTCACGCTACATGCAGTTGTTCTCCGGCGATGCGGTTCGCGTGGAACCGGCGCGCGCTGCAGAGAATCCTTCAGGCCGTGATCGCCTCACCGTCCTGGAGAGTGAAGTGGCGGAGCTTAAGGAACAACTGGCGGGAATACAGGAGCAGCTGGCGGCATTTCGCAAGCAGTTTGAATGAGGCGCTGCAAGCCACTCGGCGCCGGAGTATTATGGAATGATCGCGCCGCGCAGGAGGCTTTATGCTTCGCCGCGAATTTCTGCTTCGCTCCGCTACTGGATTTGGAGCCGCCTGGCTCAGTCGTAAGAACCTGCTGAATGCGCTTGCTGAGCAGGCTCCCTTGTCGAAGTTTTCTGCTTCCGACACCGTGACGCTCGGCAGCACTGGCATCACGACCAGCCGTCTGGCGATGGGGACCGGCACGGTTGGCTCGGGGCATCATTCAAATCAGACCGCGCTTGGAGTGAAGGGACTCTCGGATCTGCTGCTTAACGGCTACGATCATGGGTTGCGCTTTTTTGATGCGGCCGATGCCTATGGAAGCCATCCTCATGTCGCTGAGACGCTCAAACATGTGCCCCGCGATAAAGTCACGGTGCTGAGTAAGACCTGGGCGCGCGATGCGCCAACTGCGCGGGCTGATCTTGACCGATTTCGGCAGGAGCTTGGGGTCGACTATCTTGACATCTGTCTGATGCATTGCGTGACTGAGGGGGATTGGACCGAGCGATTCAAAGGCGTGATGGACGTGCTTTCCGAAGCCAAGCAGAAAGGAATCATCCGCGCGCATGGATGTTCCTGCCACAGCATCGAGGCGCTGCGCGCGGCTGCGAAGTCGCCCTGGGTGGAGATTGATCTGGCCAGAATCAATCCTATCGGGTCGCATATGGATGCTGAGCCCGAGACCGTGGTCAGCATTTTGCGCGAAATGAAAGCTGCGGGAAAGGCCGTGGTTGGGATGAAGATTCTGGGACAGGGCGATCTGCGCGGGCGGCAGTCGGAGGCTTTGCGGTATGCGCTATCGTTGGGCGTGCTGGACGCGTTTACGATTGGGGCTGAGAGCCGGGCGGAGCAGGAGGATTTGATCTGGCGCGTGGCGGCGGCGTAGGGATTATCGCAGCAGCGCCTGAAGGCGCGGATAATCGGTTCGGTAGTGAACGGTACGCCTGAAGGCATACCCCCGATGCAAATCTCTTCCACTGTACAAAACCAGCCCTGATACGAATCCTCTTTCTGCACCCCGTGTGCTGTTAGCCACATCGTGTCTCGGTCACCACGAGTGCGGGCGTTTTGCATCGCTCTAACCTTCTTGAAATCAACGGCTCGACGCTTGGCCTCCTCCGTGCAATCTCACTTGCGCTGCTTGGCAGCAGGAGGTGACCAACCATGAACCGTATCAATCTGTTTCGCAACATGCCAGTTAAGACTGAGGCATTTCGCAGTACCCCGGCAACACTGGACTCTGTTACCTGGGGCAAGACCAATTTCGACAAAACCAGCTTCAATCAAATCAGCTTCGATAAAATCAGCAGCACGCTGGTGTTCGCTGCGCTCTTGATTGTTTGTTCCGTAGGCGCCGGATGCTCCAGTGATAAACCCCAACCCGCAAGCTCAACCAATCAAGTGGCAATGACGCAGCCTATGCCGCCGATTGCCACACCAGCGGCGCCCGCGCTGCCGGCCGCGGTCAAGCCAGTGCATAAGAAAGTTGTCCGCAAGGCGCCGGTGACGGTGATGTATGAGGACAAGACTTCGGGCATTTCCTTCCAGTATCCGCGCAAGTATTCACTTGAGACCGGTGACGCTGCGAATCAACTTGTCTCGTCTGATCCTGTTCCGATGGACTTCGTGCAGCCGGGCGGAGCCACGATCGCAGCGGTTACATTGCCTACTTCTGTGTATCCCAACGGCGATCTGGCAGCGGCATTTTTCGACGTTAGCGTGAACAAAGCGCTTACTGCGGAGCAATGTGGGGAATTTTCTGAGGCTGAGCCTGCTATTCCCGTGGATCCGGAGGCCCCGGCAACGGCCACGGCACAGCTGTCGAAGCTTATGATCGGCGGCATGGAACTGCAGTCTTCGGAAACCGTTGCCAGCCAAGGGACTCGCGAGGAAGCATCGAGGTACTATCACGTCTTCGAGAATGGCGCTTGCTATGAGTTTGCGCTTAAGGTTGCGACCACTGGTGTCGAGACTGGAGGTGGCAAGCATGTGGACAGCAAGGACGTTTTTCAGCGGCTGAAGAAAATTCTGGCCACTGTGAAGATCAATCCTACGACGGAAGTGACGGCCAGTACGCCGGCTGCTCCGGCGCCTGCGACGGCTCCGGCACAATAGATTGAATTGCTTAGGGCCACGCTGCTTGCGGCGTGGCCCTTTTTGTTTTGTGTGGTGGGGGAACGGCCAGCCCTACTTTGCCTTCGTGATAGGGTGAATCAACTTGGGTTCGCCGGAGGCTGTGCAATAGACGAGATTGCCATACTCCTCGCGCACAGTTTCTATTTGCAAGGCATCCACTTCGATGAAGTCGTCGACAAGCGCATAGTTACCGTGGGTATTGCGGAAGATAAAATAGCGGTTTTTGCCTGCTCTTGGAATTTCGACGGAGAATCCGTTCAGCGAACCATCGCCGTCTTTGATTGCGCTTCCAAATCCCCCAACTCCGAATCCCGGGAACATTACCTTGAAGACGGCATCCACGGCATCTCTTCGGCCAGCGAATGAGCGGGCAATTGGGGCTTCAGACGCGAGGCGCTGAACGCGCTCGGTCTCGGATGGGTCGATGTTATCGGGATCGTTCTTATAGTCGAAGTAGTCCAGGTAGTACTTGGTGAGCTTAGTCTTTTGCCCGCGATATTCAACCGAGCTAGGCAATATTCTTCGCATCACAGTCCAAGCCGTGGCGAGGCAGACGATTATTCCGATCACGAGAAGCGTTCGCTGCAGCCGATGTCTCCAGACTTAGAAGATTGTCTGTTTCGGTACGCTTGACAACGTTACCTATGTCACTCTCAGGTATCAGGCCGTCAGCCGGCGCAACTGGCGGACGATTGTCGCTACATCGTTTTCCTGGAATAGGCGGATGGCGGCTATGCCGGCTGCGCCGGCTTGCAGGCAGGATCGGCCATTTTCCAGGTTTATGCCTCCGAGGGCTAGTACGGGGATTGGTGCGCGGCAGGCTTGACTCAGAGCGTCCAGACCCGCCCGTTGAGCGTCTTTTTTTTCGAAGACTGGGGCGAAGACGGTGAAAGTAGCCTGATTCGACGCGGCTTGGGCTACTTCCTGGGGGGAATGGCAGGAGACTGCTATCAGCGGATTTTGTGGTTGGAGTTCGCGGGCGAGGGCGCCCGCGCCACACGATCTGTTCCACGCTGCTCTCAGTTGTTGTGGGGAGATGTCGCTGGATCGGAGGTGAACGCCGTTGGCGGCGGTGGCGATTGCTACGTCGGTGCGGGAGTTGATCAGGAGGGCAGTTTTCAGTTCCCGGTTCTCAGTTCTCAGTTCATGGAGGATGCTTATCGCTTCGCGGGCCAGCTGCTCCAGGTCGCGCGTGGGGAGATCTTTTTCGCGGAGCTGGATGTAGTTGATGCCTTGGGTTGCGGCTTCGGCGATTTTGTCGAGGAGCCGAATGCGGCGGGTGTGCTCGCCGCCGGGGAAGGCGGTCCGGTCGGTGATGTAGTAGAGGAGCAAGCTTTCAGCTTTCAATTGTCCGTTATCAGTTTAAGGCAGGAACGGCAGATGTCGTGGTAGAGGTGGCTTGCGGAGTCCATGGTTGTGGGGAAGTGCAAGGGGTCCTTCGACTGCACCGGGCTCGCGCTCAGCGCGCAAGCCCTTGTTCCGCTCAGGATGACCGAATGTTTACGGTCTGGTTTTGGCTATTTCGGGCAGGACTTCTTGTTCTTTTTCTTTCTTTGGCTGGCCTCCCAGGTGGTATTCGGTCAGGCCGTCGCGGAGGAAGGTGAAGGCGTCCTGGGGGGTGTCGACGAATTTGAAGAGGTTTAAGTCTTCGGGGGCGACCGTGCCGGCGTCGACGAAGGCCTGGAAGTTCATGATGCGGTGCCAGTATTCGCTGCCGTAGATTACTACGAGAATTTTCTTGGCCAGCTTGTCGGTCTGGGCGAGGGTGAGGATTTCGAAGAGTTCATCGATGGTGCCGAAGCCTCCGGGGAAAATCACCAGTGCTTTGGCTAGGTAAGCGAACCAGAACTTGCGCATGAAGAAATAGTGGAACTCGAAGTTGAGTGCGGGCGTGATGTAGGAATTGGGATACTGCTCGAACGGGAGATTGATGTTGAGGCCGATGGTTTTGCCCCCAGCTTCGTGGGCGCCGAGATTGGCGGCTTCCATGATGCCCGGACCACCTCCGGTGGTGACGACGAAGCGGCGGCGGCGGGCTGGAATCTGGATGGACCACTCGGTCAGGAGGTAGGCCAGGCGGCGTGCGTCTTCGTAGTAGCGGGCCATGTCGACGGCGGCGAGGGCGCGTTTCACGTCCGTTTCCTGCTGGGCGGCGGGAGCTTTCGAGTTTTTTTCAACTGCGGCCAGGCTCTTCTGGGCGGCGTCGGCTCCGTGGAAACGGGCCGAGCCGAAAAAGACCACGGTGTCCTGGATCTGCTCGCGGCGAAAACGAGCGAGCGGTTCCTGATATTCAGCGAGGATGCGAAGAATGCGTCCGTCAGGACTGTTGAGAAAGGGTTCGTTCCGGTAAGCCAGAGGCGCGGGGTTGAGCTTGTTGGTCATCGGTAGACTCACGTTCTTAAGTCAGGCGGGCCTTTGCACTGGCGGTCCGCACTGCGATCGGCGTTAGCTGTGTTCGTGGTAGTGGAGGGCTTCCGAAAAGCCGATCCAGATGTCGAGTAATCCCAGGCCGCTGCACAGGCCACGAACGAAACCGGTGGAGACGAAAGTACGAAGCCAGGGAAACGAGAGCAAAAGATAATTGTCGGTCCACTCCGGAGTCCAGGGCAGGATCACGAGCAGAACGCCGGCGATGGCGCTAATCAGTACAAAAAGGAATACGGAAGTCCGGTGCAGCCAGAGTTGAAGGCCACTGTGAGACTGCGGGGCGGGATCCTGGGGCGGAGCGTCGAGGAGGGTCGCGGTTGTTTGATTCTGCGTGGTCGAAGGCTGGGTAGGAGGCACGACCGTGCGGTTTTCGACCGACAGCTTGGGATCGGTGGTCACTGGGCGCTCCGCTGCCGCGACGATCCCTCGCTTCGCTCGGGAGGACAAGTGCGCTCGGGGAAAACAGTTTGAAGGGCAAAACCCATCGGGCTATTCTACGACTTCGGGGGCTTGATGCGCTCGGCGACATCGCGATAATCGATGTTGCGGCCGTAGACCTCCATGAAATGCTTGAGGGCGGAGGGTTTGTCGCCGGCGGTTTCATAAGCGGCAGCCAGTTCGTAGTGTAGAGCGGTGCGCGTTTCTTCGTCGATTCCGGGAGCGCTAAGGGCCTTCTGGTACCAGCGAATCGCGGCCTCAGGCAAACCTTTGTCGAGGAAGCACTGCGCCAGCCAGGTGTAGGTTTGCATGACCTGCGGGAAGGCATGCCCGCGCTCGACGGCCTGGCAGGTCTTTTGCAACTCGCCGATGGCTTCATCGAGCAAGCCCATTTCGCGGAAGGCGATGCCGAGGTTGTAGTGGGTTTCGGGGTCCTCTTCGGTGGTGGAGGCTCCGACTTCAAGATCGTGTTTAAGCTCGCCGAACATTTCCGCGAGATCCACGCCGGCGTCCTCGCCGAATGGAGAAGACTTGGCGGCGGCGGGTGTGGTGGGAATGCCCGGAGAAATTTGTGGCGCAAGAGCAGGCGCGGGCTTCTGCGGAACTGGCATCTGCGCCGACGGCGCTGCAGTGCTGGACGATACCGCTCCGGCCGCCGCGCTGGCGGCGATGGGGGCACTGACCTCCGAAACGGAGACTTGCGGAGCGGAAATAGGCTGCTGCTGCGCCGGCGCGAATGCAGCAGGCACCTCGACCCGGGGTGCGGCGTGAGTCTGCGTCGCGGGCTGATGTTCCTGAACTGGAACGTCGGCAACCGGGGCGCCCTTGAGGAAATCATCACCTAGGGAAGCTTCAAGATCGGCGACAAACTCGCCCATCGGCTCACCTTCTGGCACGCCGAAGGAAGTGGGAGCAGCGTTTCCGATCGGCTCAAGTTCGGCTTTGGCATGGGCCGAGCCTTGCGCGACTGCGGGTTCGGTTTCATGGGAGATGGTTCCGGGAAGGAAACTATCGCCCAGGGAAGATTCTAAGTCGGAGACGAACTCCTGAAGGACGGCAGGAGCAGGCGCGACGGGAGGCTCAGGCGCGACGGGAGGCTCAGGCGCGACGGGGTTGGGCGGGACAGGCTTGGCGTGCCACACGGGAGGAGCGGGTCGTTTCGCCGCGGGGACGGGCGGTGCGGGAGGAGCTTCTTCGACGACGGCCGGAGGTTCTTCCGCAGCTGGAGTTTCGTCAATCGTGATTTCCTCTGAAGGCTCGTCAACGGTGAATTCAGCAGCGGCTTCAACTTCGGCCACTTCCTCTTCTGGTGCGGGCGCGGGATGCGACGCGGCCTGGATTTCAGCTTCCATGGCCGACAAAATGGCTTCGTTGTTGGTGACCGTCTGAAGCTTTTCAAAGGCCGCCGACGCTTGCTCGGGCATGCCATGCTCGAGGTAGAAGCGAATCTCTTCGACGGTCTCTGCCGCTTTTGCCTCGTCGATCTCGCCAGCAGGCACCTGACGTCCGGCAACCGCATCTGTGATTCTGGCTTTTGCGGCTTCGGCAGCTGGAGCGTCGGCTTCGACCACGACGGAGTCGTCCCACTCGGAGGACAGATCGATCTCGTCGGGCGCGGATGGGGATTCGGAAACAGCTGAGCCTTCCTCTTGAACTTCCCCTGCAACTTCCTGGTCGGCTTCCGCTTGTGTTTCTTCCTGGATGCCGGCTTGATCATGTTCTGAATCGCTGACGACGGCGAATTCGGCATCCTCGGTGTACTGCGGTGCGGCTGCAGGCCAGGGAGCGGAGGCTTCAACCGGGGCTGAAATTTCCCCCTCGGCTTCTTCCTCGGCCACTAAGGAAACGGCATCTTCGGCCACAGAATCAGTCAGAACGGGAACGCCGGAGCGCTCCTGGTAGCGATTGGCGAGTTCACTGTAACGCGTGGCCTCGTCCGGATAACCGGCTTCGGAGTAGACGTCCTGCAACGTACGGCAGCACACAGCGGCTTCGGCGAATCGCCCGGCCCGGGTGTGCAGAGCGGCCAGTCGCTGGTTCAGGCGCAGGTCGGTGGGCGCCTGAGGTATGGCTGCCATGAGCGGTCCCAAAGCCTTGGCAGGCATATTGTAGGAAATGAAAAGTTCGGCGTCGGTGAGAGCGGAGCGAACCGCGAGGGCGACGGCATCGGAATAGTGCTGATGGATAGAGGGAGCCGTGGCTTCCAGCTCATCGACGATGACGGCAGCTTCTTCCGAGGTAATGAGGGTGGCGCCGGAATCTCCGCCAATCTGGCTGGCTACCTGCTGGTAGTTGTTCATGTGCAGGGGGTTGCCAGGCTCCATGGTGGCGAGCTTCTGATAAAGGTCGCGAGCCCGGGGCAGGTCGCCGGACTGAACCGAGGCGTGAGCCAGCAGTTCGATGACTTCAGTGATGTGGGTGTTTTCTCCAGCCTTGTGGAAGAGCTCGAGAAGTTTCTCGAGCGAAGCGGGATTGTCCCGCACATGCCCGATGACGGAATGGAGGTTTCTTAGAACCTTGTCGGAATCCTCAGCCAGCAGGCGCTCGGCGTGCTGGTCATAAACCTGGAGCGCGTTCTCGTATTGGCCGGCCTGCATGAGGGCATCGGCGAAAGCGGAGATGGAGGGCAGATCGTTGTGGACAGTCAGAAGCTTGCTGGCTAGGGTGCCGGCGTCGGAGAGCCGGCCGGTCTTCAGGTAGGCCTTGAGCAGATCGCGGAGGCCATCGGGATTGGAATCAAGATCGGAGACTTTTTGCAGTGATTCGATGGCGGCTTCGGCGTCGCCAGCCTCGAGCAGATTGCGGCCCTGCATGAGCAGGGCGTAGCCG
>Ga0209420_1000334_pt1 | contig 26158 bp, 28 predicted proteins | sample BlaSpr_A8_OM1_O1_FD_187972 | JGI IMG/M metagenome (GOLD analysis project Ga0209420, IMG submission 187972) | Forest soil microbial communities from Thunder Bay, Ontario, Canada - Black Spruce, Ontario site 2_A8_OM1_O1 (SPAdes) (version 2) | ecosystem: Environmental > Terrestrial > Soil > Boreal...
CAAACGCCAGATGTACGGCCGCGCCAGCTTCACCCTGCTCCGCAAACGCGTCATCCTGCACCCAGCGTAACCAGCATCACAAAACTCGCGGCAGAGCCCATTTGCGCGGTTGATCACGGTTCTGCGGTTGATTTTGGGTACTGGGGGTGCACCAAAGCCGCACAGTGTCCGCACAGGGACGCGATGCCCGCGTAAGGGTTCGCAGGCTTTACCTGGCGTTTTGTACGGGCTGAGCTGAGATGCCAGCGGGCGGGTCCCCTAGGTCTTGTAGTCGTGGCCGATTTCTGGTTTTGCGCAGCATTCTCCGCAAAGGAGCGGCGCGGTCTCGCGCATCGTAATGTCAGGTGCCGGCCGGGTCGAGGTACGCGAGCGAACCGACACTGAGCGCCAGCTCCTGGCTGATGAGCATCTGAATATTCCCGGCGCCGGGGTGGTCGACGTGTACCTCAACAACAGAGTGCGCTGGCGCGGCGTCCCTGAAGCGGCCTGGGACTTCAAAATCTCCGGCCTCCAGTAGATCGCTCACGTGGAACCGGTCCGTGAGCTGCCGTGCGAGCAACGGCCGATCGACGTCATCACGCTGAGCGACGGTGACTGGAGCAGCAGGTCTTCCCTCCTCTGCTGGGCGACCAGGTCATCCCCGGCGCAGATCCATTGCCAAAACTATATAGATATCTTATGTTTATGTCGTGGCTGGTGACAGTGAGACCCTTGGCGAGGCACTGTTCGCGCTGGCACCTCTGGTGATCCGCCGCAGGAGCCGGGAGCTGAGCCTGACCGCGTCGTCGGCGCTGGGCAACTTGGAGCTCACCGGGCCACGGCGGCTGACCGATCTGGCGGCGAGCGAGGGAGTGACGCAGCCGTCGATGACGGCCGTTGTGTCCCAGCTGGAGGACCTGGGCTTCGCCGAGCGGCGGTCCGACCCTGGCGACGGCCGGGTGGTGCTGGTCGCCATCAGCCAGGCCGGACGGCGTCATCTGTGGTCGATGCGCCGGGCCGGCGCGTCGGTGTTCACGGTCTTGATCGGCAAGCTGCCGGAGCAGGAGGCGGCGGCGCTCAGCGCCGCCCTGCCAGCGCTCCGCCGCCTGCTGGAACTGGCGGCGGAAAGCCCGGACCGCCTGGCGCGCATCCCGGACGCACCACCAGGGCCCGGCCCGCGCCCGGGTCGAGCGTCGCAGGCCCGCCCGGCCCGGGGCGGCCGTTGATGTCGAGGTGATCGTATGACTCAGGACGACCCAGCAGCGATCCGTTCGCACCGCTGCCCGGGGCAGGCCACTGGCGGCCCGGCACCGGTGATCGTGGTCGGGCTGGATGGCTCGCCGGCCAGCTGGGACGCGTTCGCCTGGGCGGTCGGCGAAGCCGTCCGCAGCAACGGCAGCCTCATCGCCGTGTACGCCACGCCCGCGGTGGAACCTGGCGCGGCGTTCGGCGGGCCGTTCGACTATGCCGCCGCCGAGCAGGCAAGACAGGAGGCAGCCAGGCTGCTGGCGGCCGGAGCCACGCAACTGGCCAGCGAAGTCGGCGTGCCGCTGAGCTTCGTCCGGGAGCCCGGCGGAGTCATCCGCGCCCTGACCAGCGTCGCGCACGCGGCGCGCGCCGATCTCGTGGTGGTCGGCAGGTCCGCAAAGACGCTGCATCGCCTGGCCGGTTCAGCCGGCCGGCGGCTCGTCTCCCGCCATGACGCGCCAGTGGTCGTGATCGTGCCGTGACCGGGCCGCCGATGACGCCAGCATTCCACTGCCGGAGTCGGGCGAGCAGGCCCGAACGCAGGCCAGCCCGTCTGCTGGACGGCCTGGGCGCGCTGGGCGGGTGGCTGGTGGGGCCGGACCCCGGCCTCAACCGGCTGCGTACTGTCTTGTGCGCGACGCTGACCATCGCTGGTGCGATCGGCGCGGAGTGGCTGTTCGTCCACTTCACCGGGACATTGCAGCGGCCGGCCCCGCCAGCGGCCGCCGGGGCGGCCGCGGCGGCCCGGGTGGCGGCGGCCAATCACGGAGTGCTGATCTTCGCCATTGTCCTGGGCGGGGTCATCGGGCTGAGTGCGGCGATAGCCGTGCAGGACACGTCGCCCCGGGATCAGGTTGTCAGCATGCTGGTCCTGCCGCTGCCGATGATCGCGGTTCTGGCGTTGTCGCTCACTGTCGCGGGTCATCGCGTCCTGGCGCTGTGCCTGCTGCCGCCGATCCTGGCCGCGGGCACCTACCTGCGGCGTTTCGGCCCGGCCGGGGTGCGCGTCGCGCCGCGGCTCTTCATCGGCTATCTGTTCGGGTTCCTGCTGCGGTCCGTGATCACCCTCGGCGATACCGGGTGGCTGACGGCCGAGATCGGGGTGGGCATCCTGGTCGCGATCGTCGTCAAGGTCGGCGTGTTCCACGACACCAGCACTCGGGCGCTACGGCGGACCCAGCGGTCCTACGCGGCCCGGGCGCGCCGGCTGGCCGGCCTGGCCCTGGCGGCGTTCGACGCGCCTGGCCCATGGGCCAGCCGCCGCCTGCACCGGCAGAAGACCCGGCTGGGGCAGGCCGCCCAGCTCATCGACGGCCAGCTCGCCGATCCGGGCGCGGCGCCGGCCGACTCTGCCGCGGCCCTGCTCCATCAGCTGCTGTTCGACGCCGAGCTGGCCATGACCAACCTGGCCCGGTTCGCCGAGGCGCTCGGCCGCTCCCCGCTGCACGCAGGCCAGCGAGAACAGGTCCGGGAGATCCTGGCCAGCCTGCGGGATGGCCGGTTTGACAGCGCCCGGGCATCCGCCCTGGCCTTCGCCGGGACGCTCCCCGCGCCGGCCGGCCCGGACAGCGATACCACGGAGATCATCGCGTACCGGTTCGCCGGGTCGGTCACCGACTTCACCGAGGCCCTGTCGCAATGGCTGGCGCTGGGAGCCCGCGACCACCCGGCCGGCGGTGAGGTCCTGTTCACCCCGGCGGTGCCGCTGCGCCAGGGCGGCTCCCTGTCACTCACGGCCGCTGCCACCGCGCAGGCCTCGTCGACGGCCGGGCCCGGCCGCCATCTCCGTCGGGCAGCCGTGGCTCCCTACGTCCGCACCGCGATCCAGCTGGGCATCGCCCTCGGGGCCGCCACCGCTCTCGGCGACCTGCTGTCCGGGCAGCGCTTCTACTGGGCGGTGATCGGCGCTTTCGTCGTCTTCCAGGGGACCAGCAACACCGAGGAGCAGATCGGCAAGGCGCTCTCCCGGATCACCGGGACACTCGCGGGTATCGTGGCCGGCTCCGCGCTGGTCGACCTCATCGGCCCGCACGCGGCGGCCTGGACGATCGTGGCCATCCTGGCTTCGGTGCTGCTGGGTCTGTACTTGCAGCGCGCCGACTACGCGTTCCTCGTCATCGCCATCACGGTGACGGTGTCGCAGCTGTATGCGGAGATCGGGGACTTCAGTAACGCGCTGCTGGTCCTGCGGCTGGAGGAGACCGCGATCGGCGCGGCGGTAGCCGCCGCGGTGGTGCTGGTTGTGCTGCCCCTGCACGCCTCCCGGATCGCCCGGGTGGCGTTGCGGGACTATCTCGCCGCCATGGCGAGGCTGCTCCGGCATGCGTGCGCGGCGCCCGGCGGAGCGGGGGATGCAGCGTTGCTGCAAGGCGATGCCCGGGCACTGAACGCCGCCTACCAGGCCCTGGCGTCCACTATCCAGTCGAGGCGGAGGGTCCAGGCGGGCAGCCAGAGCCAGGGGTCCGGCACGACCATGGCCGCCGCCACGGCGGCCCGCCGCTACGCTCTCAACCTGGTCCGCGACATCCCGACCGCCAGGCCGGACGCGGACACCGCGGCCCTGCTGGACCGAGGCTGTCAGACCCTGCAGACATCGCTGGCCGCCCTCCAGCCCGCGGTCGGCTGCCCGCAGGGGGGCACCTACACCCGCTCGGCCTCCCTGTTCGACCTGATCGAACAGCGGCTGGCTGCCCCGGGAAGCAACGCCGGGAGTGGTTATCTCGCCTTGCGCGACCTCAGGCTGATTGACGGGGCGCTGGCAAAACTAGCGGAAGCCCTGGGTGTGGACATCACCAGCTACGACACCGGTCGGGCTAACGATCCAGTCCCTTCCGCGGGCCCGCCCGGCCCAGCCGAGCCTGCTGCAAGTCCGCCGCCTCCGGGCATCCCCGGCTGAAGGCGCATACGCTAGCGCGAGCCTGCTGCCGGCGCCGGGGCTGAATTGCCCGAGGTCATGAGATGGCCGTGGGGTTGGTCCGCTCTGCGGACATGTGCTGTAAGGGGTGAGATATGCGTGCGTTCGCTGTCCGGAGCTTCGGGGAAGCTCCGGCGCTGCACGACCTGCCGGTCCCTGCCGCGGACGGCGCATTCCTGCTGCGGGTGGCGTATGCGGGGGTCAATCCGCTGGACAACAACAACAGCCTCGCACGGCTGACCGCTGACTCGGCATACCCCCATGTGCTGGGCATCGACTTCGCGGGTGTCGTCGAGCGGGTTCCGGCGGGAGGAAACGACCTGCACAGCAGTCGCCGCGCTCGCAGGCGAGTTAGGGTTTGTGATGATGAGGTCACGACGCCGTGCGGGGCGAGGTTTCCTGGTGGACGTGCTGATATCGATGGACATCGAAGGCGTCGCGGGCATCGCCACACGGCAGCAGATTCACCCGCAGGGGCGCGATTACCCGATCGCGCGGGCGCTGATGACGCGGAGGCAAACGCCGCGGTCGTCGGCGCCTTCGACGGGGGCGCCACGTCCGCGGTCGTCAACGACAGCCACGGGCCGATGGACAACCTGCTCGGCGAACAGCTTGACCAGCGCGCCGATTACGTTGTCGGAGACCCCAAGCCACTGGACATGATGCAGGAAGTGACACCGCCGACCGGGGTCGTGCTGTTCGTCGGCTACCACGCCGGGGCGGCGGACCCGGCTGGCGTGCTAGCGCACACCTATAGCGGCAGGGGGTTTGCAGAGGTGCGGCTGAACGGCCGCTCTATTAGCGAGGCCGAGCTAAATGCCCTGATGGCCGCGGGCCGCGGGCGTCCCGGTAGGGTTGGTAACAGGCGATGACGTGATCTACGCGGTTGCGGAGAAGGCGTTCCCTGGCGTGGTCACCGTCCCGGTGAAGACCGCGCTGGGACGCACCGCCGCACGCAGTAAGCATCCGGCAGCCGCCCGGGAGGCCATCACTGCCGGGGCGGCACGCGCCGTGGCCAGCGCCACCGCCGGGACGATCCGGCCGGTGCCCATCCCGGACGAACTGGTCATCGAGGCCGAGCTGCGGCCCAATGGTGCCGCAGAGATGGCCGCCCTGGTCCCGGGTACCGAGCGGACCGACGCGCGCACGGTACGCTACCCGGCCGCCACCCCTCGCACGGCCATGGACGTGCTCATCGTCTGGTCCGCCCTGACCAGCCAGTACCTCAACCGCTGAAACACCGAGTCAGCTCCGGAAGCAGACTCATCGCTGAGAAATCGCCGGACGCCAGATCTCACTTTGAGCTGACGTACGACAGGGTTAGAGAACCGTCAGTGTGTTACCTCAAATGAAACAGGACACGGGGTCAGAGTTGAATCGGGGCTTCGATGGTCAGTCGCCGTACAAGTCCGAGGTGTTCACACTTGGTATGCGACTGGAATCCCGGCAAACAACCGCAAAACGGGAATCAACCGCGATAGTTTCCGTATCGCGGAAGGCCGGGGCGCCTGGGATGTGACCGGAACGGCTGGCGGGGCGAACGGGGCGCGCGGGACCTGTGGGCCGCGAAGATCTACGGGGACACGGTCAGGGTCGGAGTCCTTGACTGACTACTCAAGGTAGTTAATTCTCTGAATGAGCCGCTTTCCCGTCAATTACTGTCATTGACTCGGCACAATCAGTTGAGCGGGGAATCCAGCGCGAAGCGAAGGGAGCGTGTTGACTCAGCCCGAACGGCTGCCCGCGATCGCGCCGGGCACGCCGATGTGGAAGGCCGTCCCGCCGCGCCTGGTCGGGCCTTACCTGGGCGGACAGCGATCAGTGCTGGCCGGCTACGTCTACCGTGCGGCCGACGTTCGCTTCCACAATCCGGCCGAGGCCTACCTCGCGCTCAGCCTGGGCTGGGAGGATTCCGAATTCACGGCGGTAATGGGCGAGCTGTACCTGATCTGCTGGCTGGCCCGGGTGGTCGACGGCTACCAGCCGACCACGGGTCCCGGGGTACCCGAGTTCTACCTCGAGCCCATCCCGATACCGGTCGGGGCGGGCATGTGCAGGCTGGGGGCCGACGGAGACGAGCTCGTGGCCAGGTATGACGGCCAGGCCTGGCAGCAGACGGAGCCGTGAGCATGCGAATGCGGCTGATGGCAACCTACCTGGGCGTCCCCTACCAGGCCGGACTGGGCCCGGACGGCACTGAGGTGACGCTGTTCTCCCCCGCGCCGCCGCCGGAGGAACTCGGCTTCACGGCCGCGGCCGGGCACTGGCGCAAGCAGGTCGGCGTGACCGACCTCGGCGCGCTTTGGCAGTCGCGGCCGGTTGGCGACTACCGGGGCGAGCCGTGCCTGGTCCTCGACGATCTCGGCGACCGCCTGCACATCGCCTACCTGGGCCGGGACTCGGCCCGGGCCGCGCAGCTCGGCTACTGGGAGATCGACCGGGAGGTCTTCGAGGTCGTGGTCGCGCGGCACGACGTGACCGGCCTGACCGAGGAGCGGGTGGAGTATCCGCTAGCCGCGGCGATGTTCCCGGCGTCCGATGCCACGGGGCCGCAGCCGGTGGCCGGGTCCGGGTCCGGGTCCGGGTCCGGGTCCGGGGAGAGCGTCCCGGAGAGCAGCGGTGCGGCGGTTAACGGCCACGGGGCGGCGCCAGGTTCCCTGGCGGGTTATGGTCCCCCGGCGCCGTACAGCTCGCGCATGCCGGACCGGGCGGCGGCCTGGCACGGGTCTCCGGCCGCCGAACCCTGGCCCGGCCGGACGCCGGCGCCCGGCGCGCAAGGGGCTCAAGGGATCGGGTCCGATCCGGAGCAGCCTGACCTGGGGCCAGAGCCGCGAGCGGCGCGTGAGCGGCGGCGGCCGGGACCCTGGACCGAGCCGTGGCCCGAGCGGGAGACGGGCCCCGAGCCTTGGACAGAGGACGAGCCCAGGTCGGACCCGTGGACCGAAGAACCCGGGTCCGATCCCGATACGGCTCCGCCACCGGCCCGGCGCACCGGGCGCAAGGGCCGCATCTCGCCCGAGTCGGTCTTCGCGGAACTGCTCGCGCTGGCCGATATCCCGCGGGCCGCCTACGCGGTCGACGAGGAGGTGCCGGGCGCGATGTGCCTGATGCAGGCGGACGGCGGCTTCGAGGTATTCAGCCGGACCGAGGACGCGCGGCTGGAGGTGCGCTTCTTCGAAGACGAGGAGGCGGCCTACTTCTACCTGTTCGGGATGCTGGCCGCCGAGGCGATCCGCAGCGGCCGCCTCGGCCCTACGGGATCCGCGGTGTCCGCGGGGTCCACAGGGTCCGGCCAGATCAACGGGCACAGCAACGGGTCAGGCCCAGCCACGGCATCATCGACCGCACAGGAAAACGTTTCGAACTACTTACGGGGCTGAAAGCTACACAAATCAGCACCTCGTCCCGCTACTGTTTATTTAGCCGGCGGGGCTGACGGTCCCCCGCTCCCCAAGCAGCCCCGTCGGCCTCCCGATACGCAAGTTCGTGAAATGCGCCATGCGTATCACAAATCGGTTTCTTTGCCATTAGTAGGCAAACGTCATTTACTCCACTGACGGACTGTTAGTTCCCTCCGTGCCATCAATCACACACCGTCACAGCGCCCATATCAGCTGCGGGCGCCCCGGTACTGTTACTTACGTGACTCGTTCACCCGGCGGGCGGGCGGCGAGCGTCCGCACCGAGGCGGCGCCGGCCGATACGGGGGCTGACCCGGGCGGCGGCTCGGCACCGGTGCTGGCCGGAGTGGCCAGCCTGGCGGTGCGCGATCTGCTGCGCGGGCCGCGCCGTCCTGGCAAGGTCCTGGCCGCGCTGCCGCACGCGATCTACCTGGAATTCACCGACGTAGTGCCCGAGCCGCGGGTCATCGCGCTGTCGCCGCCGGACGCCATCCGGCTGCCGAACGCGATCATCACCGGGCCCTTCCAGGCACGCGCGGCGGCGGAATGCTGGGCGGGCGAGGGCCGCGTCGCGGCCTGCGGACTTGACGTCCGGATCGTGCGCTGGTGGGATCCCTCGCCGGTGTTCGGTCCGGTGTCACGGGTCAGGCTCGATCACGGCTTGGGGGTCCTGGCCCGGTTGTGCGCGGACGCTGAGCAGGCACCGGGCCTGGCAGGCCATGTCGGGCCGGCCCGGCTGGCGGCCTGCTGCGCGAGCGGTGACCTGGCCGGCGCGGTCGAGGCGGTCGAGCAGCTGACGGGTCTCGGCCCGGGCCTGGTGCCCAGCGGCGACAGCGTGGTCAGCGGCGTCCTGCTGGCGCTGCGGCTGCTGGGCGGCGCCATCTCGGGCGGGACGCGGGCGGTGTGGCTGGCGAACTGGCTCAGCGCCTCCGCGACCTGCAATGCCGCGCAGCGGACGACCACGCTGGCGGCCTCGCTGCTGCACTGCGCGGCGGGCGGGCAGGCGGCGGCGGAGGTCTCCGCCGTGCTGCTCGGGATGGCGGGCCAGGAGCCGCTTGAGCCCGCGGCGGCCCGGCTGCTCGCGGCGGTTCAGGGACCCGACCTGGCCTGGGGCCTGGTGGCCGGCTGCCGGGCCGCGCTGGTGCTGTCCGTATCCTGACCTTTGTGACCGTTCCGCTTACCGGGCAGCAGTACCAGATCCAGGCCGGCGGCTACCGCGCTGCCGTGACCGAGCTGGGTGCGGGCCTGCGCGAACTGCTCTTCCGCGACCGGCCGGTGATCGCCGGCTACGACGCCGACGAACTGCCGCCGGCCGGCGCGGGCCAGCTGCTGGTGCCGTGGCCGAACCGGGTCGACGGCGGGCGATATGCGTTCGGCGGGACCGAGTTCCAGCTCGCGCTGACCGAACCCGCCCTCGGGAACGCGATCCACGGCCTGACCCGCTGGACGGCGTGGACGCTGGTGCGGCAGGAGGCGGACGCCGTGCTGCTGCGCAGCGCGCCGCACGGCGCGCAGGGATACCCGTTCTGCCTGGAGATCGACGCCTCCTACCGGCTTGGGGACGACGGCCTGCAGGTCACCATCACCGCACGCAACCGCGGCAGCCACGCCGCCCCCTACGGCACCGGCTCGCACCCCTATCTGACCGCCGGCGCCCCGTCGGTGGACGGCTGCCAGCTCAGCGTGCCCGCGTCGCGGTGGCTGCCGATGGACGAGCGCGGCATCCCCTCGTCGGCGCCGGCCTCGGTCGAGGACAGCCCGTACGATTTCCGCCAGCCGCGGGCGATCGGCGACACGCGGCTCGATCACGCCCTGACCGACCTGGACCGCGGCCCCGACGGCCGGGCCTGGGTGCACCTGGCCGCGGACGGCGGCTCGGGCACCCGGGTCAGCCTGTGGGCCGGTGAGGGCTACCGCTGGCTGCAGGTGTTCACCGGCGATCCGCTCGGGCCGGACCGCCGGCGCAAGGCGCTGGCCGTCGAGCCCATGACCTGCCCGCCGAACGCCTTCGTGACCGGCGATGACCTGCTCGTGCTCGAACCCGGCCAGGAGGTCACGCACAGCTGGGGAATCCAGGCCTCGTAACGGGATGACCAGCCGTAACGTTCCCGGAACGGTGCGGGCCTAGGGTTGTGTTCCGCGGCGACGATAACCCGGCCGGGCAGGCCGGACCGCGTGAGGTGATAAGGGTCAAGTCGCCGATAGCGGTGGCGGTATCTACCCTGGTCGCGGCGGCGCTGTTCAGCCCGCTGCGGCGGCGGGTGCAGCACGCGGTGGACCGGCGGTTCAACCGGGCGCGCTACGACGCGGACGAGGCCGTGACCGCGTTCGCCGCCCGGCTGCAGGAGGCTGTGGACGTGGTCTCGGTGCAGGACGACCTGACCGGGGTGGTACAGCGGGCCCTGGAGCCCGCGCACGTGCCGGTATGGCTCAGCCCGCGCGGCTGAGGGACGGTCACCGCTGCGGATCCGAGGCGGCGATCCTGGCCAGGTCGGCCGGGGTGTCGATATCGTCGGGACGGCCGGTGTCCCCGCACTCGACCAGGGTGACCAGATCGGCATGGGTGCGCAGGAAGGACCTGGCTCCGGCGTCGCCGGTGGCCGACGCGATCACCTCGGGCCAGTGCTCGCGGGCGAGCAGCACCGGGTTGCGCGGCTGGCCGTCGTAGGCGGCCACGGCCACGCTGGCGCCATGGCGGTACGCGGCAATCAGCCGGGTCACCGCCTCCGCGCCGACCAGCGGCTGGTCGGCCAGCGCCACCACCACCGCGGCCACGCCCGCCGGAAAGTCTGCGGCCTGGCCTGGCTCAGGCGGTGAGTCCAGGGCGCGGAGGGCGGTGCGGAGCGAGGAGCCCATGCCGGTCCGCCAGTCAGGATTGTATACAGTACGTGTTCCTGGCAGCCTGACCTCGGCGGCGCCGATGACGACCAGGATCGGGTCCGCGCCGCCCGTGCGCAGCAGCCGGACACCGCGCTCGGCCAGAGTCTGCCCGTTCAGCTCGACGAGCGCCTTGGGCCGGCCGAACCTGGATCCTGCTCCCGCGGCGAGCAGTACCCCCGCGATCGTCGTGCGCACGGCCCCCAAGCGTACGCGCGTTTCCGCGGAAGCGGCTTGTGAACGGCTTCACAAGCCGCTTCCGCGGAGACGCTGGCCGGTGGTGGTGGCGGCTCAGCCGATGAGCTGGTGGTGGATGCGGCCGTCGGTGGCGGTCAGCGGCTGGCCCGAGCCGCCCCAGCGGAGCTGGATCAGCTCGGCGGCGATCGACACGGCCGTTTCTTCCGGAGTCCTGGCGCCCAGGTCAAGGCCGATGGGCGAGCGGAGCCTGGCCAGCTCGTCCTCGGACAGGCCGACCTCGCGCAGCCGGGCCAGGCGGTCGTCGTGGGTCCGCCTGCTGCCCATGGCGCCGATGTATCCGGCCGGGGTGCGCAGCGCCACCTCGAGCAGCGGCACGTCGAACTTCGGGTCGTGGGTGAGCACGCAGATGACCGTGCGGCCGTCGATGCTGGTCCCGGCCAGGAACCGGTGCGGCCACTCGACGATCACCTCATCCGCGTCGGGGAATCGTGACGCGGTGGCGAATACCTTCCTGGCGTCGCACACGGTGACGTGGTAGCCGAGGAACTTGCCGACCCGGGCGACCGCGGCGGCGAAGTCGATCGCGCCGAAGACCAGCATCCGCGGCGGCGGGGCGAAGGAGTTCACGAACACGCTGAGCTCGTCGCCGCGGCGCTCGCCGTGCGCTCCGTACCGGCGGATACCGGTCAGGCCCTGGGCCAGCATGCCCCGGACGTCGTCGTCCACCGCCGCGTCCAGCCTGCTGCCCGAGCCCAGGGTGCCGGACGCGCCCGAATGCCACGCGTCCTCGTCGGCATTCCCGCCGCTGCGGCCTTGTGCGTCCCCGGCCCAGATCACCCGGCGGGCGCCGACCTGGCCCGGTCCGCCGATCACGGTGGCCACTGCGACCGGCTCGCCGCGCTCCACCGCCGCGGCGATCTCGCCGAGCTCGGGAAAGCTTTCCTTGCTGATCCGCTCGACGAAGATGTCGAGGATCCCGCCGCAGGTCAGGCCGACCGCGAACGCGTCGTCGTCACTCACGCCGTAGGTCTGCAGAACGGGGCTGCCGCCCTGGCAGACGTCGATCGACAGCTCGTAGACGGCGCCTTCCACGCAGCCGCCGGACACGCTGCCGATCACCTCGTTGTCGCCCGAGGACAGCACGGCCAGCGCGGCGCCGGGGTCACGAGGCGCGCTGCGGAAGGTACGCACCACGGTGGCCAGGCCGAACGTCTCGCCGGCCTCCCACCACTTGGCGACCTTGCTCAGGATGTCGCGCACTGCCTCACCTCGGCCCTACCGTCCCTGCTATTGAGGAAACCCGTCGTCACAGTGAGCCTATTCCGCTTTGCCGTGCAGGTCACGAAGGCGACGGTACGCAGGGCCCCGGGCGGCTACCCGGGACGGGTACGTACGCTGGCCACCGCGGCCCTGATCAGGCCGGGGATCTGGGGATCGGCGGGACGCTCGCCGGCCTCCAGATCGTCAGCCTCCAGGTCGTCGGCGGACAGCCAGCCGTACTTGTCGATCGAGGCCTGTTCCCAGTGGTCCAGACCGTCGAGGCTCACCTCGGCGGATTCAACCAGGACGGCATAGAACGTCTGGCCCTGGGTGATCCGGTACCCGGCCCAGGAGAACTCGATAGTGCTCTGGGCGATCGGCTCGCCCAGGAGCGCCGGATCGAGCCTGATGCCGGCCTCCTCGCGCAGCTCGCGGGCGGCGGCATCGCGCAGGGATTCGCCAGGCTCCGCGCCGCCGCCGATGGTGAACCAGTAGGGGTGCTCGGGATGGTGGGGGTCCCAGCCGTGCAGCAGCAGCACGCGGCCTTCGGCATCGACCGGCAGGACCCGGCCCGTCTGCCGGCGCCACGGGATTCCGGCCCCGGAGTCAGCGCGGTCCGCCACGGCTGCCCCCTATTCCACGATCTTGGAGATGGGGATCTCCAGGATGTCCTGCGCTCCGGCCGCCTTCAGGGCCGGGATCAGCATGTTGACGCCGCGCTTGGGGACCACGGTCTCCACCGCGTTCATGTTCCCCCGGGCCAGCCTGGTGATGGTCGGCGAGGACAGGGCGGGCAGCATGTCGGTGACCTCGGCCAGCCGGTCGGCGGCCACGTTGAGCTTCAGCAGCACGTTGCCGCGGGCCTGGATGGCGCCGCGTAGCAGCAGCGCGATGTCCTCCATGGCCGCCCGCTTCTGCGCATCGGCGTAGGCCGGCCCGGACGCGATCAGCTCGGTGTAGCTGGTCAGCAGCGTCTCCAGGATGCGCAGGCCGTTCTTGCGCAGAGAGGAGCCGGTCTCGGTGAGGTCCACGATCGCGTCCACGATGTCGGGCACCTTGGCCTCGGTCGCACCGTAGGACGGGATCACGATCGCCTTGACCCCGTGCGAATCAAGGAAGCGCCGGGTCAGGGACGGGAACTCGGTCGAGATCCTGACCCCCTCGGGCAGGTCGGCGGCCGACCGCCAGGGCGCGGAGGCCGGTACCGCGAGCACGACCCGGACCGGCTGGGAGGTGGCCTTCGAGTACTGCAGCTCACCGAGGGAGGTGACCTCGGCCTCGGTCTCCGAAATCCAGTCGCGGCCGGTGATGCCTAGGTCGAACAGACCGCGCTCGAGGTAGGACGGGATCTCCTGCGGCCGCAGGAACCGCACCTTGTCGATCCGCGGGTCATCGATCGACGCGTGATAGTCCCGGTCCGAGGACCGCCGCACGGTCAGGTCGGCGGCGTCGAACAGCTCGAGGGTGGCTCGCTCGAGCGAGCCCTTGGGCAGTACCAGTGACAACATTCCAGTCCCTAGACCTTGACGGGGAGGGGTTCCTGGCGGGTCCGGAGGGAGCGGAGCAGGACGGCAACCTCGAGCGCCGCCACCACGGCCTCCCACCCCTTGTCCTCATGACTTCCGGGCAGCCCGCACCGATCGCGGGCCGACTCTACCGTGTCACAGGTGAGGACGCCATTCCCTACCGGGGTGCGGGCGTCGAGCGCGACCCGGGTCAGGCCCGCGGTCACCGAGTCGCAGACGTACTCGAAGTGCGGGGTGCCGCCGCGGATCACCACGCCCAGGCAGGCCACCGCGTCGTGGCACCCGGTCAGCTCGGCGGCCACGACGGGCAGCTCGATGGCGCCGGGCACCCGGACCACGAGCGGGTCGGGGATGCCGCACGCGACGGCGGCCGCGGTGCCCCGGGCCACCAGTGAGTCGGTGATCTCGCGGTGCCAGCGGGTGGCCACGATGGCCAGGCTCAGCCCGGACGCGTCGACGGCGGCGGCGTCCGGGCGGCCGGCGCCGCTCACGCCGACCCCACCGCGCGTACTGGGGCGGGCTCGTCGAGGTCGGAGATCTGGTGTCCGAGCTTGTCGCGCTTGGTGGCCAGGTACCGCAGGTTGTACGGGTTGACGGCGGTCGCCAGCGGGATGCGGGTAGTGATGTCGACCCCGCCGCTGGCCAGGCCGCTGACCTTAGCGGGGTTGTTCGTGAGCAGGCGGACCGAGCGTACGCCCAGGTCGGCGAGCATCTGGGCGCCGGCCGAGTACTCCCGGGCGTCGGCGGGCAGGCCGAGCTCGGTGTTGGCGTCCACGGTGTCCGCCCCGGCGTCCTGCAGTTCGTAGGCCTGCAGCTTGCTGAGCAGCCCGATGCCGCGGCCCTCGTGCCCGCGCAGGTAGAGCACCACTCCGCGGCCTTCGGCGGCGATCACCTGCATGGCGGCTTCGAGCTGGGCGCCGCAGTCGCAGCGCAGCGAGCCGAACACGTCCCCGGTCAGGCACTCCGAGTGCAGCCTGGTCAGCACGTCCGCGCCGTCGGCCACGTCGCCGAGCACCAGGGCCAGGTACTCGGTGCCGTCGATGTCGTTCCGGTAGCCGAAGGCCTGCCACAGGCCGTAGGCGTTCGGCAGCCGGGTCTGGGCCTGACGGGAGAGCTGGCGCTCGGTGCGGCGCCGGTACTCGATGAGCTGCTCGATCGAGATCAGGGCCAGGTCGTGGGTGTCCGCGAACGTACGCAGCTCGGGCAGCCGGGCCATGGTGCCGTCGTCGTTGACTACCTCGGCCAGCACCCCGGCCGGCGGCAGCCCGGCCAGCCGGGCCAGGTCGACGGCGGCCTCGGTGTGTCCCGGCCTGCGCAGCACGCCGCCCTCGGCGTAGCGGAGCGGGAAGATGTGACCCGGGCGGACCAGGTCCTGCGCGGTGGTGGCGGGATCGACCAGCCGGGCGATAGTGGCGGCACGATCGGCGGCCGAGATGCCCGTGGTGACGCCATCGCGCGCGTCCACGCTGAGCGTGAAGGCGGTACGCATGCGCTCGGTATTCTGCGAGGTCATCAGCGGCAGCTGCAGCCGGTCCAGCTCCGCGCCGGGCAGCGGGACGCAGATCACCCCGCTGGTATAGCGGATCATGAACGCGAGCAGTTCCGGGGTGGCCATGCTGGCAGCGAGGATGATGTCGCCCTCGTTTTCCCGGTTCGCGTCGTCGACCACGATCACCGGTCGGCCTTCCGCGATGTCCTTGATCGCGCGGTCAACGTCGTCGAGCACCTGATTCACTGGCCGGCCTCCCTGTTCAGCAGCCTCTCCACGTACTTGCCGATGACATCGACCTCGAGGTTCACGACCTCGCCCGGCTGCCTCAAGCCCAAGGTGGTGCGCTTGAGCGTCTCCGGGATGAGGCTGACCTCGAACCAGGCGTCGCCGAAGGCTCGGGGCGGATCGGGGGGGTCGCCCCCCCCGGAGCCAGCACCGTCGCCGAGCGCGGAGACGGTGAGGCTGACCCCGTCCACCGCGATCGATCCCTTGTGCACCACGTAGCGGGAAATGGCGGCCGGCAGGCTGATCCTGACCTGATCCCAGTGGGCCGCGGGCGACCGGGAGACTATCGTCCCGGTGGCGTCCACGTGGCCCTGCATGAGATGGCCGCCCAGGCGGTCGGCCAGGCGGATCGCGCGCTCGAGGTTGACCGGCGCTCCAGGGGCCAGCGCGCCCAGGCTGGACCGGTTCAGGGTCTCCCCCATCACGTCCGCGGTGAACGTGCCATCCATGATGCCGGTCACGGTCAGGCACACGCCGTTGACCGCGATCGACTCCCCAGGGGATACGCCTTCCGTGGAACCCCGGATGGTCAGCCGGGCCGCGTCACCGCGGTCCTCGATGGCTGCCACCTCGCCGAGCTCGGCCACGATCCCGGTGAACATCCGCGCCTGCCTCCTCGAAGCCAACCTGCCATTCGGCTCCGGGGGTGCGCGGGTACATACATACGCGCTTCGCGCGGTCGGCCGAAACCGACCGCGTGCGTGCTGCCTCCCATCCGGACTTTAACCGTCGGTCCCGGAGTTCCACCGGGTCAGCCGGCCGCTGGCAGCGGACGGGTCGCGGACTATCACCGCCGGTTCGGAGTTTCACCGACCCCGGAGCACGCTTTGCTCGTATAGCCAGTGTGCCACATGAGATATTCCGCCCACCGCGGGGGGAATGGGGCGCGGGCCCTCCTGGTCACGCGTCAAGCGGCCGGAACTGGTACCCGGCGCGGTATTCGGTGACCAGGTACTGCCCGTACACCGGGCCGAGCCTATGGCGGAGCCGGGAGACGTGGACGTCCACGGTCCGGCTGTCCGGGCTGACGTTCCTGCGGCCCGGAGCCGGATCGTCGCAGGCCGGGCCGCGCGACCAGACCCGCTCCACGAGTTCCGCCCGGCTGAATACCGTGGCCGGATGGGCGCTGAGGAAAGCCAGCAGCTGGTACTCCTGGAAGGTCAGCTCGATCTCGGCGCCGTCGGCCCAGACCCGCCGCTGCAGGTGATCGACGATCAGCCCGGAACCGGTCTGATCGGTCGGGCCCGGCTCGGCCGTCGCGGGCCGGAGCCGCGGTCGCGGTCGGCCGGATCCGCCGGCCGTATCGGGCCCGCCCTGCTGCGTCTCGGATGTGCTGATCGCGTAGGCGACGATGGCGAGGGAGGTCGTCGTGCCGGGGACCGGCACGACTGCGAGCAAGGTCGCGTCACTGCCCGGCGGCGGGACCCGCTCGTCCCACGAGCCTGCTGGCGCTTCGGCGCTAAGGGACTGGGCGGCGGCCAGGCCCGCGGTTACCGGGTCCGGCGGTCCCGGCGTGCTGAGTAGTTGCGTTCCGATCGCGACGTATCCCGGGGCCACCGTCCCATAGTCGACTTAACAGGTCGGTTTTGTCAAGAAGCGCCTCTGGCGCCCAGGCGGCCGCACGCCAGCGCCGTCCCCGCTGTCCCGGACCAGACCGCTAAGCGCGGCAGCCGTCTTGGCCGGAGGGACCTGCGCCCGGAAATCGCGGATGGCGGCAATTGGGACAATTGGTGACGCACGACTAAGAGAGAGTTTTTGAGGTCTTTACCGCTATCCGTCGCAGGGTTACGGTTATCCGATCAGACACCGACAGAAGGAGATCCTAAGAGCCACAAATCGGTGTAAAGGTCAGAATCGCACGGAAGGGGAGTCCAGTGCGGATAAGAGGACCGCTTATCATCGCCGCCCTGGCGGCCAGCCTGGTAGCCGTAGGAGGGACGGCGGCCAGCGCCTCAACGACCAGCCCTCAGTGGTTCAAGCACGGGCAGGAGCATTTCCTGCTCACCACTCGCTCAGCATCTGACACGCCCGCATATCAGGCGGCCGCCTGGGGCGTGTTCAGCGGCTTCGGCGAGTTCATCACAGTCTCGAGCACGTCGACCGCGACAGTGCTGGTGGCCCATATCTCCGGCGGTAGCTTCTGGGTGAACGCCAAGGACAACGGGACCAGTAACGTCGCGCAGAATCCCCGGACTTGTCAGGTGACTTTCACCTCCTACGGCAACACGTACCGGATCTTTGCCGGGAGCGGGCGCCTGTGGGGTCTGTCCGGATGGGGAACCTACAGCATCTTCAGCGTCCAGACGGTACCGCGGTACTGGTGGGGAGGGCCTTGCAATTTCAACGCGTCCCATCCGGTACCGGGAAGCACCTTCACCGTCATCAAGGCCAACGGCCCGGTGTTCCTGCCCTGGCACCGGTGAGATGGCCGGATAAGTAGTCAGGGGCCGCGACCGGAGCCCCGGCCGGCGGAAGCGGGCGGGGGCTCCGGCGTCCGGGTCTGCATAGGATCGGGACCATGGCGGTGGAGGCGGTGATCTTTGACTGGGGCGGGACGCTGACCCCATGGCATGCCATCGACCACGAGGAACTGTGGCTCTCGGTGTGCGGGCGGCACTACCCGGCGGGCGAAGCCGCGGCCCTGGCCGAGGCGGTCCGCCTCGCCGAGTCCGAACTGTGGCGGCTGGGCGAGACCACGCAGCAGAGCTCGACGCTGGACTCCGTTTTCGCGCGGGCCGGGCTCACCGTCTCGGCTGACCTCCTGGCCAGCTACCACGAGGCGTGGGACCCGCACACGATCACCGATCCCGACGCACGGCCGCTGCTGAGCGAACTGCGCCGCCGCGGCATCAAGGTCGGCGTGCTGTCTAACACCATGTGGCCGCGGGCGGCGCACGAGCAGATCTTCATCAGGGACGGGATCTACGACCTGATCGACGGGGCCGTGTACACCAGCGAGATTCCCTGGGTCAAGCCGCATCCGGAGGCGTTCGGGGCGGCCATGCTGGCCATCGGCGTCACCGATCCGGCCGGCTGCGTCTTCGTCGGGGACAGGCCGTTCGACGATGTGTACGGCGCGAAGAGCGCGGGCATGCGCGCCGTCCTGGTCCCGAACTCCGATGTGCCCGCGTTCGAGGCCGCCGAGCCGGACGCGATCATCTCCCGGCTGGCCGACCTCCTCGGCCATCTCGACCGCTGGTGAGCATGCCGCGAAGGTCACGGAAAAAAGCCCCGGAAAAATGTTGGCGGCCGTGGGGGCACGGACTCTTAGCTACGGGGAGCAGTAAAGGGGGCTGGCTGGACGCCGGGAGCTTGCCGAGAAAGGGGGGGAAGTTTCCGGTGTCCGGCCGGCTACTGCGAAACGCCTGACACAAAGGCCACCTGATGTGGTTTATAAGCGTGGTTGCGGTGTTACATAGCACTATGCGTGACAGCGAGGTAGTCGCGGCCATCGTCGCAGGCGACCCGGAGGGGCTGGCCGAGGCGTACGACAGGTACGCGTCACCGCTGTACACCTACTGCCGCTCCCTGCTGCGCGAGCCGGCCGACGCGGCCGACGCCGTGCAGGACACGTTTGTCATAGCGGCGTCCAGGTTGGCAGGACTGCGTGATCAGAACCGGCTCCGGCCATGGCTTTACGCCGTGGCCCGCAACGAATGCCACCGCCGCCTGCGCGCCCGCGCCAACCAGGCCACTGCGCCACTCGATGAGATGCCGGATGTGACCGATATCTCAGCCGATGTCAGCGGCGAGGCCGAGCGCGAGGAGCTGCGGACGCTACTTCGCGCGGCAGTGCGTGGCCTGAACGCCGGCGAGCAGGACCTGATCGAGCTGCAGCTGCGGCAGGGCCTGGACGCGGCCGAGATCGCGGCCGTGCTCGGCGTCTCCCGCAATCACGTGCACGCGCTGCTCAGCCGCGCCCGCGACCAGTTGGAGATATCCCTGGGTGCGCTGCTGGTCGCCCGGTCCGGGCGGCAGGACTGCGCGGCGCTGGACACCATGCTGAAGGACTGGGACGGGCAGCTGACCGTCCTGATGCGCAAGCGGGTCAACCGCCACATCGAGAACTGCCCGACGTGCGCCGAGCGGAAGAAGCGCGAGCTGACCCCGGCCCTGCTGGCCGGTGTGGCCCCGCTGGCCGCGCTGTCCACCGGCGGCCTGCCGCCCGGGCTGCGGGAGCACGTGCTCAGGCTGGCCAGCAGCGACACCCCCGACGCGGCCGCCCACCGGGCCAGCGTGGCGCAGCGCACCGAGGCGTTCGGGCACCACGGGTTCCCCAAGCCGCTGGACCCGCCCAAGTCGCCGTGGCTGCGGACCCGGTCCGGCCAAGCTGCCGCCGCGGTCGCCGCGGCGGCGGTCGTGGCGGCCCTCACGCTGCTCGCGGTGGCGCTGGCCTCCTCGGGCCCGGGCCACCACGGCGGCTCGGCCGCTCTCGGCCTGGTCTCGGGTTCGGGAACGAGCATCGCGGCCGCGGGCCCACCTCAGGGCGGGCCGTCGAGTAGCGGAGGGTCCGGCAGCCGGCCACAGCCCACGGTGTCCGCGAACGGCGCCGTGCAGGTGTCCCCGACCCCGGCGGCGGGCGGTGCGCCGTCGTCCCCTGGAGGCGGCGCGCCGCCGGCCGGAGGGTCGTCCACGAGCCCCGGCTCGCCGGGCAGCAGCGGGTCCTCGACCTCCGCCCCGCCGTCCAGCGCGAGCGCGCGGCCGAGCTCACCCGCGCCGTCGACTCCCGCCGCGTCCAGTTCGGCACCGGCCCCGAGTAGTTCCGCGCCGAGGCCGGGCACCCTGCACGTGTCGCCCACCACGATCGTGGTCGGCCTGAACGGCAGCACGCTGACCCTGACCGCCGCGTCCGGATCCGTCAACTGGTCCATCACCGAGTCTTCAAGCCTGGTCGGCAACGTGACCGTCTCGCCCAGTTCGGGCACGCTGGCCTCTGGCCAGAGCGCGACGGTCACGGTCAGGGCCAGTAACCTGCTAGGCGGCCTGCGGGCGGACGCCCTCACGGGCGGCGGTAGCGGCGTGGGCGCGTGCGTTGCCTGCACGCTCACCGTGAACCCGGGCGGCATCACGGTCACGGTCGTCCTCGACGTCAGTGCCAGCACCTATTCCAGTCCGCCGCCGTCCAGCCCCCCGCCCTCCAGCCAGCCACCGTCCAGCCCGCCGCCGGACGAGGCGGGGACAGGCCAGCTAAGGGACTGAGCCGGTGCGCTTGAGCGTCCGGATGACCGGCGCGGTCTGCACCGAGCGCACGCCGGGCAAGTCGGCCAGCGGGCCGGTCAGGTACTCGTACAGGTGCTGGGTGTCGCGGAACAGGGCGCTGACGAACAGGTTGGTCGGGCCCGTGGTGGCGGCCGCGAACGGCACCTCCAGGTGCCCGGCCAGGGCCCGGCCGGCCTCGTCGAGCCGGCCCGGCTCGACGGAGAGCCAGAGAATGGCCTGGACGTGCATGCCGTAGGCGCCGCTGTCGATGTCGACCTCGAAGTGCAGCAGGCCGGCCCGGCGCAGCTCGTCCATCCGGCGCCGCACGGTTGACTCGTGCCAGTGGAGGGCGGCGGCCAGCGCGGCGTGGCTGGCCCGCCCGTCGCGGGCCAGCTCGGCCAGCAGCGGCTCGTCCGCTGCGGTCAAGCTGGCGTCCCCGGCCACGGCCAGCGGGCCCTCGGCCGCGGGACTGGCGTGATCGGCACGACTGGTCAGCTCGGCGTGCCGCGCGATCTGGTCGGCAGACAGGGCGCGGCGGATGCCCAGCCACGCATGCGGGGTGAAGTTGTGCAGCATCGAGTGGGCGGAGATCTGCACCACCCGGCGGCTGCCGGGCAGGCCGTGCAGGAACAGGGCGTCCCGCTGCTCCGGGGTACGGGCCTCGACCACGCAGACGATCTCGGTGCCGCCCGAGGCGAGGTTGACCCACCGGGTATCCGGACGGCGGGCCAGGGCCTCGGCGACCGAGTCCGCGCTGCCCGGCGTGATCTGCAGCCGCACGAACCAGTCGACCCAGCCCACCGTGGATCCGGCGGCCACGCCCAGCACCCGCAGGCCCGCCGATTCGCTCAGCCTGCGGTACCGGCGGGCCGCGGTCTGGTCGGAGATGCCCGTCACCTCGGCCAGGGTGCGGAACGATGCCCTCGGCTCGATCGTGAGAAAATGGACAATCTGGCGGTCAACCTCATCCAGGGTCGTGGCTTCCACGCAATTCAGACTAACCGATGTCGAGATCCGGCACAATCGAGCCTGATCGTGGATAATCGGTGGCCACGTGGCCCAGCATGAAGTGCGGCGTCCGGGGCAGGGCGCATGCTGACGGAGGGAAATGATGGATAAGAAGTGGTGGACCCTGCTGGCCGTGTGCACCGGGACGTTCATGCTGCTGCTGGACGTCACGATCGTGATCGTGGCCCAGCCCGCGATCCAGGGCGGCCTGCACGCGAGCTTCAGCGACGTGCAGTGGGTCCTTGACGCGTACGCGCTGACGCTGGCCTCGCTGCTGCTGACCTCGGGGGTGCTGGCCGACCGGTACGGGCGGAAACGGCTGTTCGGCATCGGGCTGGTCATCTTCACGCTCGGGTCGCTGCTGTGCGGCGTGGCCCAGGACCCGCTGATGCTGATCGTGTCGCGGAGCGGCCAGGGCGTCGGCGGCGCGATCATGTTCGCCACCTCGCTCGCCCTGCTCGGGAACAGCTTCCGGGGCAGGGACCGCGGCGTGGCGTTCGGGGTCTGGGGGGCGATCACCGGCGTGTCCACCGCGCTCGGCCCGGTGCTCGGCGGCGTGATCGTCACCGACTGGAGCTGGCGCGGGATCTTCCTGGTCAACGTGCCGATCGGCATCCTGGCCGTGGCGCTTACGGCCTGGCGCGTCGAGGAGTCCAAGTCGCCTCATCCCACGCCGCCGGACTGGGCCGGGTTCGCGCTGCTCACGACCGGTCTGGTGACCCTGGTCTACGGGCTGATCCGGGCGGGCGAGAACAGCTGGTCGGACACCGGGGTGATCATCTGCCTGGCAGCGGGCGCCGCCGCGCTGGCCGCGTTCATCGTGGCTGAAAGGCGCGTCGCGCACCCGATGTTCGATCTGTCCCTGCTGCGCACGCCGACCTTCGCCGGCGGCTCCATCGCCGCCTTCGCCATGAACGGCTCGCTGTACGCCGTGCTGCTCTGGCTGGTCCTCTACCTGCAGGACATCCTGGGTTTCTCGGCCCAGGACGCCGGGCTGCGGCTGGCCATCATCAGCGGCGCACAGTTCGTCACCGCGACGATCGCCGGGCGGTTCAGCGAGCACGTGCCGGCCCGCTGGCTCATCGGCCCGGGCCTGGTGCTGGTCGGCGTGGGTCTGATCATCATGGCCGGGCTGACCGGCGGCAGCGACTGGACGCACCTGATCCCCGGGTTCATCGTGTCCGGCCTGGGCGGCGGCCTGGTCAACCCGCCACTGGCCTCCACGGCCATCGGGGTGGTTCCGCCGCAGAAGGCCGGGATGGCCTCGGGCGTCAACGCCACGTTCCGCCAGATCGGCATCGCGGCCGGCATCGCAGGCCTCGGCTCGATCTTCAGCTCCGCGCTGCAGCACAACCTGACCAGCACCGCGGCGGTGGCGTCGTCAGCCCCGCGCATCGTGACCATGGTCCGGCAGGGCCAGGTCGGCCAGCTGCTGGCCAGCCTCCCGCCGGCCCGGCGGGGTGAGGTGGCGGGCGCGATCAAGGCCGCGTTCGCGGCCGGCCTGAACGACCTGCTCTACGTGACCGCCGGCATCGCGCTAGTCGGCGCGGTCTGCGCGCTGCTGCTGATCCGCAGCAAGGACTTCGTGAGCCGTGCCGAGCCGCCGGCCGCGCCGGCCGCGGCTGCGCCGGCTGATCCGGACAGCATCAGCGAGGTTCGTTCGGCCTAGAAAATTCAGATCTCAGCCGGAGCGGCCGTGAGCGGCCCAGGCGGCATGAGCGGTGGCGCGCTCGGCCTGGGCCCGCAGGGCCTGGACAGTGCGGGCGGGGTCGTCGGAGTCGTAGACGGCCGAGCCGGCCACGAACACGTCCGCGCCGGCCTCCGCGCACCGCTCGATGGTCTCCTGGTGAACCCCGCCGTCAACCTGGAGCCAGATCTCGGCGCCGCGCCCGGCGACCAGGGCACGGGCCCGGCGCAGCTTCGGCAGCACCATGTCCAGGAAGTGCTGGCCGCCGAAGCCGGGCTCGACCGTCATCAGCAGCAGCATGTCGATCTCCGACAGCAGGTCCTCGTACGGCTCCACCGCGGTGCCCGGGTTGACCGCCAGCCCGGCGCGGGCGCCGGCCGCCCTGATGGCGCTCAGCGTGCGGACCGGGGCGTGGGTGGCCTCGGCGTGGATGGTCACGTTGCCCGCGCCCGCCTCGGCGTACTCCGGCGCCCAGCGGTCCGGATCCTCGATCATCAGGTGACAGTCGATCGGCAGCGTGGCGTGCTTGAGCAGTGACTTCACCACGGGCAGGCCCAGCGTGAGGTTGGGCACGAAGTGGTTGTCCATGACATCCACGTGCAGCCAGTCGGCGACGCCGGCCACGGCGGCGGCCTCGTCGGCGAGCCGAGCAAAGTCCGCGGACAGGATGCTCGGCGAGATCTGAACGCCCACAGCCCGAGTGTAGGCAGCGCCGTCGCGAGCCCGACGGGCAGGACCGGCTTTCGCCCCCGGCGGCCGATCGGTGCAGGTAAGGTCGGCTCCGGGCGGGCAGGCCGGGGACGCCGCCATCGAGGGGCACATACATTCCAGAAATGTCGTACCCCATAGATATGGTTCGACACTAGGTTCGACATAGACTGACCCTGGAGGTTGAACATGGCGTCAGAACCGCCGAGCGCGCTGCTGGACCGGGTGCGCAAGCTGCTGGCCAAGGCCGAGGCCGAGGGGGTTACCCCGCCGGAGGCTGAGGCGCTTACCGCCAAGGCCGCCGAGCTGATGGCGCGCTACGGCATCGACCGGGCCCGGCTGGCCGCGTCGCGCCCGGACACCGACCGGCCGGGCAGCCGCGTCATCGACATCGACAACCCGTGGGCGCAGGTCCGGGCGCACCTGCTGGCCGGGCTGGCCGGGGCCATGCGATGCCAGTGCGTCCTGCTGCACACCAGCGGTCCCGGTGCTCGCATCCATGTGTTCGGCTACGCCTCGGACCTGGAGCGGGCGGACATCTTGTACACCTCGCTGCTGCTCCAGATGGCCCACGGCCTGACCGCGGCGGCCGTCCCGGCCGGCGTCCGCAGCCCGCGGGCCTGGCGGCGCAGCTGGCTGCTCGGTTTCGTCACCGCCGTCATCGCACGGGTCAGGACCGCCGAGGATCACGCCGCCGCGACCGCCGAGGCCGAGCCGGGTTCCGGGCCGAGCACCGCGCTGGTGCTGGCCGACCGGGCCCTGGTCGTCCGCCGCCAGCTGGAACAGGCCTACCCGGTGACCAGGAGGACCCGCGTCACCTACAGCGGGCAGGGCTACAGCGCGGGTTACGCCCAGGGCGAGCGGGCCGACATCGGCAACGCCCGGCTGAGCCGGAGAAGAGCGCTCAATCGTGCCTGAGATCGGCAGGTGCCTCTATGTGTGTACACAATTTTGGGTACACTGAGCCCGTGAGCGACGATGACAGCAAGTTGACGGTCAGGGACGCCCGCGCCCACTTCGCCGCGGCGATTACCCGCGCGCAGAACGGGAGCCCGACTGTCATCACGCGAAACGGCGAGGCGGTGGCGGCAATCGTCCCCATCGAGGACTTCAACGTCCTCGAAGACGCGATCGACCGCTACTTTGCCCGTGAGGCCGACCGTGACCTGGCCGCGAACCCGGACGCCCCTACGTACAGCATGTCTGAGGTGGTGGCCGTGATCTTCGAGGAGGGCGACGGCCAGGGCACCGCGTGAAGTACGTATTCCGCTGGCGGGAACGCGCGGTACGCCAGCTGCGCGCCATCCCCCAGGCGACGGCGCTGACCATCTTGCGGGCCCTCACGCCCCTCGGTGAGGATCCCCGCCGGCCGGACGCCGATATCAAGAAACTGGCCGGCTACTCCGACCGGCACCGGCTACGCGTCGGCGACTACCGGATCATCTACGAGATCGCCGACGAGCAGCTCATCATCCTGGTGGTCGGCGTCGGCCATCGCCGTGAGGCCTACCGCGCCTTGTCCTGAAGGACCCAGAAAAAAGGATTCACTCGCGCCTGAGCAGGGCGAGGAAGATGGCGTCGGTGCCGTGGCGGTGCGGCCAGAACTGGGCGAACCTGGGGTCGGGGCTGTTCAGGCCGGGGACCTCGGCGAGCACGGCCGGGGCGTCGAGGACCGTGACGTCACCACGGCGGGAGGCGACGTCGGTGACCACGTCCCTGGTCTCGGCCAGGTGCGGGGAACAGGTGACGTAGGCCACCACGCCGCCTGGCCGGACCGACTCGATCGCCGCGTCGAGGAGGCCGCGCTGCACGCTGGCGAGTTCCTGCACGCCGGCCGGGGTCTTGCGCCAGCGGGCTTCGGGGCGGCGGCGCAGCGATCCGAGATTCGAGCACGGGACGTCGGCCAGGACCCGGTCGAAGGTGCCGGGCCGCCACGGCACCCGCAGCCCGTCGGCCGCGACGACGGCCGGGGCGAGCCGCGCGCGCTGCAGCGCGGACCTGACCCGGCCGGCGCGCTGGGGACGGACGTCGGAGGCGACCAGGCGGGCACCCCGGCCGGCGGCGAGCGCGGCCAGCAGCCTGGCCTTGCCGCCCGGACCCGCGCACATGTCCAGCCACAGCCTGTCCCGCGGGGCGGACCCGGCGGCGGACGCGAGGTCGACGCGGCTGAGGGCCAGGGCGGCCAGCTGGCTGGCCTCATCCTGGACGGCGGCCTGCCCGCCGGCGACCAGCGGCGGCGGCAAATGGCCGATGGTCACGCCGGCGATACGGCGTTTGGCCTGCGCCGCCTCGCCCGGATTGCTGACAATGAACGGATAGATCACCGGCAGCGCTCCGGTGACGATCTCGGGAAAACATTCCGCGGTCAGCGCCACC
>Ga0209420_1000335_pt1 | contig 26105 bp, 17 predicted proteins | sample BlaSpr_A8_OM1_O1_FD_187972 | JGI IMG/M metagenome (GOLD analysis project Ga0209420, IMG submission 187972) | Forest soil microbial communities from Thunder Bay, Ontario, Canada - Black Spruce, Ontario site 2_A8_OM1_O1 (SPAdes) (version 2) | ecosystem: Environmental > Terrestrial > Soil > Boreal...
CTCGCTTGCTCCAAGGCAGCGGACTGCGCTTCGAGCACCTCACCCCCCGCAGCATCCGCATCTTTGCCGACGCGGTTGCGCCGCCAGCCACAACGCCGCGGGTCCTCACGGGAGAGGAACGCAACGAGGTGATTGTCACCGCCAACCGCCGCGAGGAGAGCCTCCAGGACGTGCCGATCACGGTTCAGGTCATCACCGGCGATCAGCTGAAAGAGCTCAACGTCGCCACCACATCTGACCTGCTGAAATACACGCCGAACGTCACCTATAGCGGCAACGGTCCCGGCACGGGCAACATTTTCATGCGGGGTTTAGGCGGTTACGGCTCCGGCAACCAGAATCAGTCGACGATCGCCCCCTTCCCGAACGTCGCGCTGTATCTCGACGATCAGTCGATGCAGTTCCCGGCCCGCAACAACGACGTCTATCTGGTCGACATGGAGCGTGTCGAGGTGCTCGAGGGCCCGCAGGGGACGCTGTTCGGCGGCGGCGCTGAGGCGGGTGTCGTTTACTACATCACGAACAAGCCGAAGCTCGATGCCACGTCCGGCGAGTTCAATGCGGGCTATGGCACCACGGCGGCCGGCGACCCGAACAGTAACCTCAACGCGGTGCTCAACGTGCCGCTGATTGCGGACACGCTGGCGGTGCGCGCGGTGGTTTTCTCCGATCATCAGGGGGGCTATATCTCGAACGTCCCCGGAACGATCGGTTATCTAGCCAATTCACCGCAGGTGCTGGCGGGGGTGAATCCGATTGCCAACAACGCCAATCTGCTGCAGAACAACACCAATCCGGTGGACTACCAAGGAGCCCGGCTCTCCGCCCTTGTTAAGATCAATGACGACTGGAACGTGCTGCTGCAGCAGAACTACCAGGACACGCGTGCCAGCGGTTACTTCTACGCCTACCCGACCGCCTCGGATGGACAGGCTCTGCAGCCGTATCAGATCACCGCTTTCACGCCGGCTTACAACAAGGATCGCTACGAGAGCACGGCCTGGACGCTCAACGGCAAGGTCGACGATCTGAGCGTCGTCTATACCGGCAGCTACATGGTCCGCCACATCGAGGGGCAGCAGGACTATTCCAACTACCTGCGCAGCGTCTCCGGCTCCTACTACGGCTGCATCGGGCCGGGTGCCGGATATTTCAACGCGGTGAATTTTCCCTCATTGGCCACCTCGAAGCTGACATGCTACCCACCGGTGGGCCAGTGGAACGATAGCGTAGCGAACCAGCACACGAGCCACGAGCTGCGCATCAGCACCAACCCAGACTCCCGAGTGCGGGGGCTGTTTGGAGTTTACTGGGAGAAGTTCGTCATCGACGATGAGATGAACTTTAACTACCTGGCGATCCCGCAGTGTGATCCGGCTAACCTTGCGGCGGCTCTGGTTCCCGGCGGCCCGGCCTGCCTGTCCGCCGTCGGACCCGTGCCGGGCTCCTTCGCCACTGATCCCAGCCTGCGCATCGACGAGGATAACGCCTTCGGCGAGGACGCCCAGCGCGGCTACAAGCAGACGGCAGAGTTCGCCTCGGTCGATTTCGACCTCATTCCGAAGGTGCTGACAGTGACCGGCGGGACGCGTCACTACCACTACGACGAGTTCGAGGAGGGCTCGGAGTGGTACAGCGAGACTACCAGCAATGGCCTGATCCTCGATCACGCCAATGGCGCGTGCACCAACACGCCAGCGTTCGCCATCGACCAGGCGCTGTCGCGGTTCTGCGGATGGCCCTTCAACCTGAGCAAGAGCGAAAGCGGTTATCGTAGCCGCGGCGATCTGACCTGGCAGATCACGCCGGACATGATGGCGTACTACACGTTCTCGCAGGGGTTCCGTCCGGGTGGCTTCAACCGCACCAAGACGTTTCCGGGTCAACCCAACTTTCTTGACGCGGAAGCTCCGTACTCGACGGCCAACAACACCTTCCAATACGAAGAACCCGAAGGTTACAACTCCGACAAGCTGATCAACAACGAGATCGGCTTTAAGAGTGAATTCCTCGACCACCACGTGCTGTTCAATCTGTCCGCGTACTACATGAAATGGGAGAATATCCAGCAGTACGTGCACACCCCGGTGGTTCTGGAAGTTCCTACCGTCATCAACGGCGCGAACTATGACATCAAGGGCTTCGAAGTGCAGTTGGTCGCGCGGATCACCGCGGGGCTCAGCGTGCAGGGATCGAGCTCTGTCAACAGTCTGAAGCAGTCGAGCGCGCCCTGCCTGACCTCGGTCGGCGTCGACCCAGCCAATCCTGGAACCGCGAACAACCCGACCCCGAAGGGTCAGTGCATCACACAGGTCAACGGTGCGCCCTACACGAATCCGTTCGACCAGCTCGGTACCCGGCCGTCCTTCTCGCCGCCCTGGCAGTTCGAACTGCGGGCGCGTTATGACTGGGCAGCCGGCGACTACAGGCCGTTCATATGGGTCGGCGCCAGCCATATCAGCTCGATGAGCAACGAGCCGGCGAATCTCCCTGGCGGCAACGCTTTGAGTGAGAGTCCTCCGACCGGATGGCCGACCACCACGCTGCTGCGTTACCAGATCCCCGGGTACACCACGTATGATGGTGCACTGGGCGTTGCGGAGGGCAATTGGACGGCACAGATCCAGGGCCACAACCTGAGTAACGCCTACGGACCGACAAACATTTCATCCGCGCAGTACATCAAGGCGGAAATTCCGCTGCGTCCGCGCGTGATTACTCTCCTCATCGGATATCGGTTCTGACTGGGGCGCAGGCGCCGATCGACGGCGCGTCGGCTGCAGGGATTAAGGGGCGGAAAAATGGCCGAAGGCGGCGGCCGTCGGGGAAGACGAAGGGATGAGTCCTGCGCAGCTGACTCTTTAATGGGGGTGGCTGACCGATGCGTCGGTGCGCGATCGCCAAATGGAACTGCCCTGCGGCCAGATAACGTCATTGATCTCGCGAGTGGGTCGGCCACCACCTGATGGGAGCCGTCAGCTGCGCGACTCGCGTAACCGCAACCGGGACGGTGCATGGGATTGCGTTCTCGACGCTGTATCAGCGGCCCACGCTGTTTCGCTTTTGCGGGTAAAATCCCCCCATGTAAGAATAACCACATGGGAGATGCGCTTGAGTCCCCGCAAGCGTAGCAGGCGAACGCTTATGGCCAGCATCATGCTGGTTGCGTTTGCGTCGCGTGCGCTCATTCCGTCGGGCTTCATGCCGGCGAACGACCGGCCGTTCTCGATGGAGATCTGCTGGGAGGGGTTCCCCGCCGACCTGCTCGCGCATGGCGAGCCTCCACACGCAGACTCCATGGGCATGAACTCCATGTCTGCGGACTCCATGCCCGTGCACTCGATGGCTGCGGATCCCATCCACGACTCCATGCAGCGGGAGCCCGTGACGGACTCCACGTTCCACCGCGGTCCGCCGCAGGAACCGCACCACAACCACTCCAGAATTCCCTCTCATAGCGAACATTGCATTTTCGGTAGCGCCTGCGGTGCCGGCCCAATCCCTCACCCGCCGCTGGCGAGCGATATCTCATCCGCCGAGCCGCTTCGCGCCGTCGCCGTCGTTTCGATTGCCGGCGCCGTCCGCCTCGTTCATCTCCCACAGCCCCGAGCACCCCCGCCTCGGCTGAGCTGACCTTCATCGGCTGGGCTCGCGCCAGCCGCAATTTCGAGCGCGGGCCGTGAATGGCGTGCGCTCGTCCGTACGTTTCGAAGGCTTCGCCCAAAAGGCGAGCCCGGGAAGTTTCCCGTGGCGAATCGCATCAAATCGCTGGCAGCGCGCGCGCACCGCCGGCACCGAGTGTGTCTGGTCCCCTCCGGGGCGTCAGTCCTCGTGCTTCTCCTGCTCCTTCTTCCGGCGCGTGGCTGGACCGTGGCCTATGGCAACGTGAGCGGCATCGTCCGGGACAAGAGCGTTCAGCCGGTAGCGGGAGCGGAGGTGGTGCTCGAGTCCGCCGCCCACACGACCCTGCGGCGGCAGACGGACTCGACGGGCCGCTTCGATTTTCCGAAGGTGGCGATCGGCCACTACAGGCTCACCATCTCGCGGTCCGACTTCGCTTCCCTCAGCCAACCGGTCACGGTGGAGGCGGGATATTTTCCGTTCGCGAATATCGTGTTGACGCGTCCCTCGGAGCTCGAGGTGACGGTGACAGCGACCCACCTGCCGGTCGTCGCCTCGGTCACCCCCATCACGATGGTGAGCCAGGAGGACATCGAGAACACCCCCGGAGCGAGCAACGTCAACAGTTCCGCCATGATCACCGACTACGTCCCGGGGGCGTACCAAGCCCACGACATGCTGCACATGCGCGGCGGTCATCAGACGAATTGGCTGATCGACGGAGTCGAGATTCCGAACACCAACATCGCGGAGAACCTTGCCCCTGAGATTAACCCCAAGGACATCCAGACCCTGAGCACCGAGCGTGGCAGCTACGCGGCCGACGAGGGCGACCGTACTTACGGCATCTTCAACGTGATCCCGAAGAGCGGCTTCAGCAGCAATAACCAGGCGGAGCTCGCCGTCACGGCGGGGAATTTTGGCCAGACCGACGACTACCTGAGCGCCGGGAGCCACACGAACGACTTCGCGTACTATGCGAGTGTCGCGGGCAATCGCAGCAATCTAGGCTTGCAGACCCCCGTCTCCCAGGTGATCCACGACCAGACGCAGGGGTACGGGGCCTTCACCAACCTGGAGTACAAGCCGAGCGAGCAGGATGCGGTGAGCTTGATCGCGCAGTTGCGGCAGGACGATTACCAGATACCGGACTGTACCGTGCCGCTTGCCGACGAGCCGGACTGCGCCGGGCAGTTCGGCGATGTGCAGAGTGAGGCGGACAATTTCGCGCTGCTGTCCTGGGCGCATACCTTCACGAACGACGCGGTGCTCACGAGCTCGCTTCTATATCACTTCGAACGGGCGGATTATGACGGGGGCGCGGCCGACTATCCGACCATCACTACCTATCATCACAGTTCGCAGTACGAGGGCGCCGAAGAGAATCTACGGATGGGCTTCAGCCGCAATCATCTGGATGTCGGCCTCTTTGGCTTCGCCCAGCAGGATCAGGCCGACTTCAACCTGGCGTTCACCAACAATAGTTCGCCGCCGCTTAAGGAGTTGGAGAGCCCCACCGGCGGGCTCGTTGCCGCCTGGGTGCAGGACACCTTCGAGGCTGCGCGTTGGCTCAACCTGTCGGCGGGCGTGCGCCAGACACACTTCCAGGGCAACGTCACCGAGAACGCGACCGACCCGCGGCTCGGTGCGACCGTCCTGCTGCCGCGGCTGGACTGGGTGCTGAGCGCCTTCTGGGGCAAGTACTACCAGGCCCCTCCGCTCGAGACGCTCGCGGGGCCTTTGGTCAACTACGCGACCGCGAGTGACACCGCTTTCCTGCCGCTGCGCGGAGAGCGCGACACGGAGCGCCAGTTCGGCGTGACAATCCCGGTGCAGGGCTGGAGCATCGAGGCGGACTACTTCGTCACCGAGGCGAGAAACTTCTTCGACCACAACCCGCTCGGCGAATCCGACATCTTTCTGCCGATCACGGACCAGGGCGCGCTCATAGAGGGGCGCGAGCTCACAGTGCGCTCGCCGCCCTTCTGGAAGTACGGACAGGTGCACCTCGCCTACTCGAACCAGACGGCGGATTGCTTCGGGTCGATCACCGGGGGGCTGGTGGTGCCCGGCACAGCCTGCGGAAACTACGTCGCGCTCGACCACGATCAGCGCAACACTTTGAATCTCGGATACAACGCGAACCTGCCGCGACAGTTCTTCGTCGGTTCCAACCTGTCGGTCAATTCGGGGCTGTCCAACGGCTACGCGGGGCCGCCGAGCTACGAGCCGAGCCACCTGCCGAGCTACCTGCTGCTCGACCTGACCGTGGGGCGCAACATCAGCCGGGACCTGTCTCTGTCGATCACGGGCCTGAACGTTACCAATCGGCACCTGCTCACCGACAACAGCCTGACCTTCAGCGGCGTCCACTGGAATAATCCGTTCCAGATCTACGCCCAGCTGCACTACAGGTTTCACTATTAACCAACAGGAGATTGTCTGAGCCACTACCGCGGCAAGACCGCTGAGCGCCGGTACCCCCTATGAAGATGGAGGGCCAACACCGGGCTAACCTGCCAATGACCGCAAACAACATCGTTACTCTGGATACCGCGATTTGACGACGTTCATGATGCCTGCGCCGAATTAGCTCGACCGAGCTGTACTGCTGTCCGTCGGCCAGACCGCAATTCGATGCTCACGCATGCCGCGGCGGCCTTTGCCTGCGTAGTAACCCGATTCCTGTGAGTAGCGCCGTTACGAGAAGACAACCAGCGCCGAAGTCGAGCAGCAAGGTAAATCTCGAACTGAAAGCAAGCCCGAACAAACCTCCTGACACTGCGACGGCAGCCACGGGCGCCGCAACCCTGGCGATCCACTTAACTGACGGCGAGAGTAGCGCGGAATCAAGCAATACTTGGATTACAAGGGATAGAGCCACCCAGACACCAGCATGCGCATGCCCGGCACGAAAGAGTGCCCACTGTGTTTCAGTGAGTGCCATACTGCCTGAAGACAATCCCGCTACGCCGTGCGTCAGGACGCCGAGCAGTGTCATTCCCCCGTACATGATCGTCGGGATCGTGAGGATGGTGATACCCGCAACGATGCGCCCTTCTCGCGACATGGTCATGAGCAACTCCTAATCTGCGCTAGCGCAGCAAGCTGTGTGATCGGCTCAGCTTAACTTCGGAGCGGCGGTTGCCTCGGAGACTCGCGCCCCGGCCTGTATCTCCAGGTTCGCTGCAACGGGATTTCGACAACGGTCGTGGAGATATTGAGGCTGCCAGAGTGGCGCGTCTAGGTCGCGCCGCGACATCCGGCGACCCGCTCATTGTCCTTCTGCCACCGCCGGAAGTTTAGGGCCGCGGATCATTCCTGATTACTTGGCCGTTCTTCATGACGAAGCGAACTCGCTCCAACTCGCCAATGTCGGCCAACGGATCCCCGCTCACGGCCACGAGATCCGCGAACTTACCGGGCTCAACCGCTCCAATGCGGTCCTGCCAGCCCAGCATCTCCGCAGCATTTGTCGTGACGGCGCGAATGATCTCGAGCGGAGGCATTCCCACCCGTTGCAGGGCAGTGAACATGGTGGCGCTGGCTTGGCCACGCGTCTTTCCCGGATAGAACCAGCACATATCCGAGCCGGCCGCAAACTTGACGCCTGAGTTCAGTACCCGCTGCACCCGTGCCGCCGCGCTTTGGCGGGCACGATTGTCACTCGCAACATTCTCGGCACGAAAGTCCGCCGACATCACAATGGTGCGGTCGCGAAGTTCTGTCCACAGCCCATCGTAAAACGTCGGTGTGAGATCCAGGAAAATCCCTTTGGCGCGGATTTGCCTCAGTTGCGCGTCACTCACACGGTTACCGTGCTCGATGGAATCAACGCTCGCATCGATGGCCGTCTGGATGTCAGCGGCCTCAATCGCGTGCGCGGCGACCCTCAGGTGCTGGCGGTGGGCCTCTTCGACGACCGCCGTCAATTCCGGCACCGTAACGTTTTCATCTAGTGAGACCTTGATGAGGTCGACGTTGTAGAAGATATTCGTACGCACCGCGTTACGGGCTCCATCGGTACCCGCTATCTCCAGAAAGTCCTGGGCGAGGATCCCCGGGGCAAGCACCGCATTGAGACTCCGAACGTACGAAGCTCGTCCTATGAGTTTGCGGCCCGCAGCAAGAATTCGCGGGCCGGGGATATCGCCGGCGTCGATCGCGTCGCGCAGCACCACATCGCCGTCAATGCCCGAATGCCCGACATTGCGCACGGTTGTAAAACCACTTTCCAGATCTTCGCGTGCCAGTCGTGCGCCAAGCAGAACTCGCTTACTGGGCGACTCGATGCTAGCCAGCAACACCGCCGGAGCAAAGTCACCGTTATAGTGTCGCGCGCTTTCGGCTTCTGGCGGCACAACGACGTCGAGGAGCAGGTGGGTGTGACTGTCAATGAGCCCAGGCAGCAAAGTTGCGGTGCCCAGATCAATAGTCTTCACGCCAGCGGGGGCATGCGTTTGCACTCGCGCGGGGGAGCCGATTTCCTTGAACTTTCCGTCTGCAATCAGCACCGCTGCGGGCGAAAGCACGTTCCCGGTCCTCGGGTCAAGCAGTCGGGCAGCTTTTACCAGCGTCACGAGAGCGGACGATTGGGCGGCAAGTTGCCCGCCTGGGAGCAAAACGAGAAATAGTGCGGCTAACAGCGTGCGCAGCTTGCGCATCGACGCATTCCTCCCTATCAGCACGTCGTGAGCAAACTGACGTTTGGTGCTTTGAGCTTTGGACCAGATAGCCGGCGCGGAACTCGCCCACGTATGGCGTGGACTAGTCATTTGCGTCTTACCGAGCTTCCTTGAGTGTCCGCTCCAGGTCGTGGCGAATCTCACTGCGCCTCTGTTCGGTGTCGGACCACGAAGATAAGGGCGCCGCATGGGAATCCAGCATGGCCAGTGCTTTCTGGGCATACCGTCGGGCCAGACCCTTCTGTCCATCGGCCAAATAGGCATCAGCGAGATTGGTATGCGCGTCGGCCGAATCCGGATAAGCGAGCAGGTTGAGCCTGAAGACCTCGATCGCAGGTTTCGTTTCGCCCGCGCGCAAATGGTCATTGCCAATGATGTCGACGGTGACTTCCGGCCACAGCTGTACCCGAGGATCTTTTCGGCGCGCCTCCATGAGTTGCTGCGTGACCTGGGCGACTCCGCCGGGCATCCGGATTTGATCAAGGATTGCTGCGGACGCAACGGTGTCCGCCGGCGCATGTCCCGGCGTCTTGATCAGGGTAGTTACAAACCAATTTACGATGATACCGGGCAACTCCGGATGAGCTTTGAACATGTCGGTTCCGTGGCCGCCGTTGGAGGGAACTTTGGCGTCGGAGGATTCGTACCATAGCCAGGGCGCCTGTTGCGGCGCAAAGTAATGCACGAACTTCTTGGCCGGGTTGGAGGAGGTGATATATGCCAGTTCCATCGCCTCGACCGTGGGAGGGTATTCGTCGTCGTCGGCCACGACAAACAGCCCGGGCAGCTGTGACGCCTGCCGCAGGAATTGCAGGCCGTCTTGGAGGGTTTCTCCGGAAAGCAATACCAGCGATTTCACCGCGGCAGGGTGTTGCCGCGCTACTTCCACGGAATTGAGGACGCCGAGCCACCCGGCTCCTCCCACCCCGATAACATCGCGCTGCACGCCTGCTTGCGCAACCAAATATTGAAACGCTGTGTCAAGGTCGTTAGGCCACCTCTTGCGTTCCTTGGCCCGCTCCGCGTCCGTCAGCTTGTTCATAGCAGTGCCGCTTTCGCCATATCCGCGCATATCGAGGGTAAGCGTGTTGATTCCAGCCGCAGCCAGTTCCGCGGCGAACTCATCCCATGACCTGCGTGTGCGGTTGATCTGATGCAACATCAGTACGCCGGGACCGGGCGTGGCCGCCGCGAAGTAGCTTGCCTTCAGCCGCGTGCCGTCGGATGCCCTTAGGTCGATCACCCGTACCGGCGGCAACTGCGGCGACTTTTGCGCCTGAGGCACGCTCGCGGCCGCCGCGATACTTGCGTTGTGTCCCGATGGGGCTGCGGCACAGGCAAGCACTAATGGCAGCAACCAGGCTCGTCGCAACCTCATGAACGTGACTCCCCAATCAGTTTTCTTGCGCCCCAGTCGCGGCCAGCGGATGCGGCCGGCTGCGTGAGTGCCTGCCGCAGCCGCGCGTCAAGCGCCCGGATCTCTGCGCGCAGGCACGCACAGACTGGGCAGCACCGCACGTGCTCTTCAAGGGCGGCGGTGCTCAAGCCAGGCTCGGCACAAATCATCAGGCAGGCATCCGCGCAGGTCATGGAAACACCGGGCCGTGCGACAAAATCCGTGTTACGACTTTTGAAGTCGCGTTCTGTTCAACTCTACTACATATTCCGGAGATACTACGACAAAGTGCGTTTTAATTCCAGCGGGCACAGTCGCCACGGCACGAGGGAGCTCAAATCTTGGAAGCAAAGGTTGTGACTAACGGACAGTCGCGAGTGTTGCGTATGCCGAAAGCGGATGCTGCAGCGGGCCGTCCGAGAGGGCCGGGTGCAGAAGCTTTACATATGCACTTTGAAGCAGGAGCCGGTATGCGCGATCGTCTCCAAGGCGCACGCCAAGAACACCGTGCTGAAGATGACGATGAGCAGCGAGTCGGCCACGCGGCTCATCCTCTCAGGCTGTAAGGCCGTCAGCCGTCTGAGCCGATGGCTGAAAAGCGTTGCAGCTCCCGCCCGCAGTGAATTCGGTTTGCCGGGAGCAGCGAGCTTTGCCATGGCGGCGACAAGATCGGCACCCCGCGAGCGCGCAATGACTGAGTCATCACAGGAGAGCTCTCTGAATATCGCCAGTCGGAAACCCGTCAGCCACACGAGTGGATGAAACCATAGTCCACACAGAGCGACCTCGTACAGAAGGCCAATCAGGTTGTCGCGTCGCCTGGCATGCGTTATCTCATGGATCAGAACCGCATCGAGTTCCTTCTTGCTCAGCAACCGCTCTACCCGCAGCGGCAGCGAGATGTACGGGCGTAACAATCCGTCGACCGAGGGTTCCTGGCCGGTTGCAGATAACCTCACCGGTACGCCCTGCGTCAGAAAGCTCGGCGTCGGGCCAGCCGTGCCGGCGTCCCGACGATCATTCTGCACGCGCACGATAAGGCGCGCAGCCATGAAGACTGCACCACACAGCCATACCGCAAGAAGCACACCGCCGGCGGCCAGGTGCCGGGAGATCCCCATACCGATCTCATCGAGGCCCGGCAGCTGCGTGGCCCACGAGACGGAGGATGCCCCGAAGCGGTCGACGAACCCGCCGAAAGGCAGGATGAAATTGAGCAAGGTCGCAACCCAAATCCAGTACTTCCAGGTGGCACTGCCGTTCCACACTGATGTCAAAACCCAGGCCGATAGGCAGACGATTGAAGCGTAGAGGAAATGCACCTCGAGGTAGTACACCACGGGTCCGACGTGCTCATGCATGGGGTTTCCCTCCACGGCGCCGGGCGACCTTCCTGGGCACTGCCCCTTCAAGGGCCTTCAGATCCTTCAGCGTGATAGTACCTGTCTCGAGGAGGTTCGAGACAAGCAGGCGCGGCGAGCCGCCGAAGAGGTCCAGCAGATCACGTACCAACCCGCTGCGGAATTCGCTCTGGTCAATGGCCGCCTCGAAGATCTGAGCGTTCCCTATTTTTTTCACCCGGCGTAAGGCGCCCTTCTGCTCGAGCCGGTACACGAGCGTCTGCACGGTGGTGTACGCGACGCGTTCCTCCTCGGGGAGACTCTCGAGGATCTCGCGTACCGAACTCGTTCCGAGCTTCCAGCATTGCTCCAGGATCCGAGCCTCGGCCTTGGACAGACGGGTTCTCGCCATACTCACTACTTTACTACACCGCAGATAAATGCTACTACATATCGCGTTGCAATGGCCAGAAACGTTGCAGTTGACTGCTCATGGCAACTCCCCGGCTGCCAAGCTATGGAGCGTTGCATCGCATGCGTACCCCCACAATGGTGACACTGCTCTGTGCACTCCCGCTGCTCATCGGGACGGACGGCATGGTAAACGCCGCGCCGGGCGATGAGATCTACACGCGACCCGGACAACTGGTCCCTGCCGACGGCACTCGCCTGAATCTCTATTGCATGGGGAGCGGCTTGCCCGCGGTCGTGTTTGATTCGGGCTGGGGGGACTGGGCACCCGTATGGACGATCGTGCAGCCGCAGGTCGCGAAGTGGACACGCGCCTGCAGCTACGATCGCGCCGGCGCAGGCTTCAGTGAGCCGGGCCCGATGCCCCGCACGAGTGTGCGGATCGCGACCGAGCTGCGCAACGCGCTTCATAACGCCGCTATCCAGGGGCCTTATATCCTGGTCGGGAACGCTTTCGGCGGGGATAACGTACGCACCTTTGCGGCGCGCTACCCGGCAGAAGTGGCGGGCCTCGTGCTGGTCGAAGCCGACGTCGCCAGCAGCCCGGAAGAGCGGCGGGGGCACGCCAAATTGATCGCTTCAATGCGCGAATGCCGCGACGCGATCGCCGCCGGCAAACCGCTGCCTCAACTACCGACTGACCCCAGTGGCCCCGTCCGCAGCTGTGCACAGAAGTTCTTCTTCCGTGGCTTGCCGGAGGCGATGTGGTCGCCGCAGCTCAATGCCAAGCTGCTGGAACTTGCGCAGACCAAAGTCGCCATGTACGACAGCTACATCTCGGAGATGGAGGAAGTGCCGGCGGATGAGACGTACCTTGAGCAGCACAGTCGCTCGCTGGGCTCGCGCCCCATCCGTGTGCTCTCGACCGGCAATCATGGCGTCCACGCACTCGATCCGTCGCGTCGGCCGGATCCTGAGCATCAGAAATACGAGCAAGAGGTCGCGCGCGAGCAGGCCAAGTGGCTCGAGCTGTCTTCGAATGCCAGGCAGTTGTTCACGGACAAGAGCTCGGAATACATCCCGTTCGACCAGCCAAGTTTCGTGGTCGATGCCATCCGTGAGGTCTACACCCAGAGCAAGTAAAACCGGCTAGCGGTTCGACGAAAGGGATCGTCCGGTAAGCGTCATCTGAGAGGCCGCTCCCGGGACAACTAAGGCTTCGGGTTCGTGGCACAAATCGCTGTAAGTAAAAGCCTACCTTGTCGGGAAGTCTGCTGCGCCGCCGACACCCCGCCATCCCCGAATGGTCCGGCGTGGTGGACCCCGCCCGATCGCATCGCGGTCCCAGCAGTTGGTTTGTTTGCAACGAACTCGCCCGGTCGAACATGTGGCGTGGTCGGTCTGCCAGCCTGGTACGCGCGTCTGGTGGGCGCCGCAGCGCATGTGCATTACGTCCCGGTTCTTCCTGAGCAGGCATGAAAAGATAGAACCGATTGACGGTCATTAGGGCATAGCCGGAGTCCTCGATGATGAAATTCATTACGGTTCTGACACTGTGCGGCTTGCTGAGCGTCGCGATGGCGCAGCAGTTTCCGCTTTGGGAGCACCTGCTGAGACACTACGGCGGCAAGACAGATGAGACGCCGGTACCCTCGATGAAGATGGGCAACCACATGCAAATGTCGTTGAAGGGCAAGCCACAGCCCGGTGACGAGCAGCGCGCCCAAGGGATCGTGGCCGCTGCACGCGAGGTGCTGGCACGCTATGCAGATGTAAACGTGGCGCTGCGCGACGGCTATAAGCCGTTTCATCCAAGCGGCCGAAGGGGCGAAGAGGTCCATTACACGAACTACCGCTTCGCTCGAAAAGAGCAGAAGCACGTGGACTACAGGCAGCCCGGATCAATCCTTTACAGGCGCACACCCGAGGGCATGAAGGCGGTCGGCGTCATGTACACAGCCCCGCGTGATTCGACGCCAGAGCAGCTGAATGCAATCGCTCCGCTGAGCATGGCGACCTGGCACCGCCACGTGGACTTTTGCGCCGGCCCACGAAGCTTGCCACTCAGCGAGCAGTTCGGAGCGGGCGCGCAATTTGGGCCACAGGGTAGCATTCAAACCGAGGACGCCTGCACCGCGGCGCAGGGTTTGTGGATTCCCGTGGTCTTCGGCTGGATGACTCACGTCTATCCTGATGAAGCGCACACGTGGGCCGGAATGGATATGCCAATGGAATCCAACACCGAGACGCTGAGATGAAGAACAGGCAATTCACGTGGCTCGCGTGCGAGGCTCGTGGCAGCCGCGAAGCCGCGCGAACTATCGAGGATTCGAGCGCCAAGGTGGTGGTGCAGTACGGCCTTGCTCTGCGGACTGCTGTCGCTATGCGTCGGCCAGCACCGGCCGGAGAATCTCAGCGACCCAATCCATGAACACGCGCACGCGCTTGGGGAGATTGCGCCGATGCGCGTACAGCAACGAGAGTGACATCGGCTCGGGGCGGTAACGCGGCAACACTTCGACCAACACACCTCGGGCCACGTGTTCGCGCACACCGATTTCGGGTGCCTGAATCATCCCAAGCCCGGCGAGGCATGCCGCGTTATAGGCGTCCGAATTGTTCACTACCAGCGGCCCCGACATCGCCAATGTCCGGTACCCGCCGGACTGCGGGTACTCAAAACCCTCGCTCTTACTCCCGAGTCTGCTCACGTAGTGGATCAGGTCATGCTCTGCCAGATCGGCGAGGGTTTGCGGGGTACCGCGTCGGCGCAGGTAATCCACGCTCGCGCAATTGATGAGGATCAGACGTCCCAGCGGTCGGGCGATGAGTTGCGGGTCCCGAGGCGCCCCGGCACGCAGCACGCAATCAAAACCCTCCTGGATGGGATCGACGAGACGATCCGTCGAGCTCAGCTCCAACTCGATGTGGGGATGCACCTGCAGGAATTCCGGCAAGCGAGGAATCACATACAGACGCGCGATGCCGCTGGGCATGTCCACGCGTAGACGGCCCCGCAGAGACTCCCCGCTCTGCTGGAACATCGTCTGAAGATTGTCCAGCTCGGAGAGCAGCTCCTTGCAGCGTTCGTAGTACAACTGGCCATCGAGTGTCATCTGCACCTTGCGTGTGGTGCGATGAAGCAGTCGCGTGCCGAGCGAGTTCTCGAGTTCGCGCACGGCGACGGAAGCGGTCGCTTTTAGTAAGCCCAGGCTCTCAGCCGCGCGGGTAAAGCTCCCCTGCTCGGCGACGCGGACGAAGACCTGCATAGCCTCCAGCGTTTTCATCAGAGGGCGACCCTTGACCCGTTGTTCATATTAAATGAACAGTAATGGGCGGGAAACCATATTTATCAATCTCTTTGCACCCAATAGAGTGCCGCCCATGTTGAAACGCCTACCGCAAGGAGATTTATATGACCACCCCAGCGCCCATTGCGATCGTCACCGGCGGAAGCCGGGGCCTTGGCCGCAGCACTGTACTCAGCCTCGCCAAGCGCGGTGTCCATGCGATCTTCACCTACCACTCCAATCGCGCAGAGGCTGAGAAGGTGTCCGCGCTTGTCGGTGAGGCGGGAGCCAAGGCCGTCGCCCTGCAGCTCGACACGGGGAATGTGCGTGCGTTCGACGACTTCGTGGCGGCCGTGCGCAAGACGCTGCAAAGCTGGGAGCGCGAACGGTTCGATTACCTTGTGAACAACGCCGGTAATGCTCAGCACATCAACTTCGAGAAAGTGACCGAGGCGGACTTCGACGCGGTCGTGAACGTTCACTTCAAGGGGGTCTACTTCCTGACGCAGAAGCTGCTGCCGTTGATCAACGACGGCGGTCGCATCGTCAACATCTCTTCTGGACTTACCCGTCTTGCCATGCCCGGCAGCTCTGCCTATGCAGCCGCCAAGGGCGCAGTCGAGATTCTGACCCGCTATCTTGCCAAAGAACTCGGGCCGCGCCGGATCACTGCCAATGTGGTGGCACCGGGCGCCATCCAGACGGACTTCAGCGGCGGCATGGTCCGGGACAACCCCGAGGTCAATAAAATGGTCTCGGCAATGACGGCGTTGGGGCGCCCCGGAGTGCCCGACGACGTCGGGCCGATGATCGCCGCCCTTGTCTCTGAGGAGAATCGCTGGGTGAACGCCCAGAGAATTGAAGTGTCCGGTGGATTAGCTCTCTAGCCCGACAATCGATACACCGGCTGGGCCGCTCTCGGGAATTACGGAGAGCGGGCTCAAGGAAAGGCTGCCAGATCGGCCGCATGGCGCGCGCCCGGCATCCGGGCCGGTACGAAGCTCAAGGCCTCGCTCGCAAAAGGCGTGCGCGCGGGAGATCGTGCCAACAAACCGTCATGATCCTCGTCTAGGCTCGTGGCGGTTTGGTTTGTTCCCGTTGCGCACATGAAGGATGGGCTGCTCATTGCCACCCTGGCTGGGCTCAGTTTTCTCGCCACGCTGGGGATTGCCGCCGTGCGTGGGCACCTGTGGCAACCATCGGTGGCGCCTGTTCAGGGGCCACCGGCGCATATGCGCATGAAGGCGGCCGCTGGGCCCCTGCAGGCCATGGGCGCTCGTCCGGTGACGCCAACGCCGGCAGCCGTTGCAGCGACGCGGCTTCAGCCTGTAGCTGAACCGGCAGCAAGCAATCCGCAACCTGACGGCCGCGAGGGGGCCGATTCGGGTCCCGCGCCGACCTACGAACAAGAAGCTGCCGCACGCGACCGGGCCGCCGCGCACAGCGCCCGCTCACGCTAGATGCGATCCGCGCACCTTGGGCGCGCAGCGCCTGTGCTGCTTGCGTTGCTGGCGGCCGCCTGGGCCGCGCCCCTCCATGCCCAACCTGGGGCTGCGGCCGCAATCGAGGACGGGTGTCCCCGTCCGCCGCCAGGCAGTGTCGTGTCGCAGCCACGGGACCTGGAGAGTCGCGACGGTGTCCTGAAGGTGGATCTGCGCATACGCAGCTACCGCAGCCCCGACGGGTCCGTGCGTTATTGCTATCTGTCGGCCGACGCGCAGTCGCCCACCTTGCGCCTGCACCCCGGCGATCTGCTGGAGCTGCGCCTGAAGAATGAGCTCACAGACCTGGAGCCGACGCCTGCGGCCATGCCCGGCATGACCATGGCGCCCGCCGGCCGGAGCGCAGATTCGCACCACAGCGACGCGGATCACCGGATCGACCCCTGCAACAGCGTCACCATGACGGGAGTGTCCACGAACCTTCACTTCCACGGACTGACGGTGCCGGCTCGCTGCCATGAGGATGAGGTGCTGAAGACCTCCATCCAGCCCGGGGAGCCGCCCTTCGAATACCGATTCCGCATCCCGGAGAATGAGCCGCCCGGACTGTACTGGTACCACCCTCACATCCACGGCTTCAGCAGCCGGCAGGTGATGGGCGGCGCGTCGGGCGCCCTCATCATCGAGGGCATCGAGCGCGCCGTGCCGCAGGTCGCGGGACTGCCCGAGCGCGTGCTCGTGATCCGCGACCAGGACCTGCTGAACCCCAAGGCTCCGCCGTCAAAGTCCGAACCGGTGGTACCCCATACCTTTATCGACCGAGACGGCGATTCGGCCAACAACGGCACCGGTTTCGGCCGACCTGCCAAGGATCTCTCCATCAACTTTGTGCCCGTGCCCTGGCCCGACTACCCGCCGGCCCGCATCCTCCTGAAGCCCGGCGCGCGCGAGCTGTGGCGCATACTCAACGCCTCAGCCATCACCTACCTGAACCTTGCGCTGATCTACGGCCGCCTCCCCCAACAGCTCGGACTGGTGGGCATCGACGGCGTGCCCATGAACAGCAGCGGCAACACCGAGCCGGTCACCTGGGTCGACCACATCGGCGTACCACCGGGCGCCCGCGTGGAGTTCATCGTCAACGGACCGGGCGAGGGCGTGCCCGCGATCTTCGTGACGCGCACCGTCGACACGGGCCAGGGCGGCGAGAACGATCCCAACCGCGACCTGGCGAGCCTCGTCGCGGCCGCCGACGCCACGGAGCCGCCGGCGCTGCCCGCCTATCACACTCCGCTGCCCGCACCAGCGCTGCCCTGGCTGCGAGACGCGCAGCCCGTGCGCGTCCGCAGACTCTACTTCTCGGAGAAGCTGGACAACCCGAACGATCCCAACAGTGCGACCACGTTCTACATCACCGTGGAGGGCCAGACGCCGAAAGCCTTCGATCCGGCCGACGGCCCCAACATCGTGGCGCAGCAGGGTGACGTGGAGGACTGGATCATCGAGAACCGCTCCACGGAACTGCATGCCTTCCACATCCACCAGCTGCACTTCATGCTGCTGGCCTGGAACGGAGTGCCCGTGAGCGAGCCTTTTCTGCGTGATACGGTCAATGTCCCCTACTTCAACGGCCGGATGCTGGAGTACCCGAGCGTGAGGGTACGCATGGACTTCCGCGATGCCAACACCGTTGGCACCTTCGTCTACCACTGTCATCTGCTCGAGCACGAGGATGCCGGCATGATGGGCGCCATTCGGGTCGAGCCGCGTTCCGCAATGGCTCAGGCGCCGCCGTAGTTGAAACGAAACGGTCGTGGAGCCGTCAACTGACCATCACCTACCTGCAACACGCCTTGCTTAGCATCCTCCCGCGCTCTGCGCATAGTCGTTTAAGGGAGGTGTTTCATGGTCGTCCGAAAGATCATCGCGCAGACCCTGCATGGGGTGCGTACCGCGGCGGTGTCTCTGTCCGTGCTTCAGATGTCGGTGGGGCCCGCGCTGGCCGCCGCGCCCGAGCTGCCGCCGGGAGAGATCGCGAGCCCGGGCACATTGGGTCATCCGGTCAGCCCGATCAAGCATGTCATCGTCATCATCGGCGAAAACCGCAGCTTCGACCACGTCTTCGCCACATACCAGCCGCAGCCCGGCCAAAGGGTCCACAACCTGCTGAGCGAGGGCATCGTCGCGCTTGATGCCGACAAGAACGCCATCCCGGGTCCGAACTTCGCCAAGGCCCAGCAGCTCGCGGCGACAGACGCGGGTCCGACCGACAGCTTCCTACTCAGCCCGCCCAAGCAACAGTTTCCAAGCAACACGCTGCCGGCCCCGCTGACCGGCGGCGCCTCGGGCGCCCAGGGTTACTTCACGAACGCGACCTGCACTAGCTCGCCCGATCCAGCCGCCTGTGCAGAGGCGATCGCCGAGGTGACCGAGACCGGCCTGCCGCCAGACTCGGCCACGGATTCCAAGGATGCCGACAGCCTCACCTACTACCAGTCGCTCGTCGCCGGCGGTACTCTGCAGAAGTCGCATGTCCCGGATCAGCGCATCACCAATGTCAGCGCTCTGTCCGCCGGACCGTTCCAGCTGACCAACAGCACCACTTACGGCAGCCCGACCAGCTTCGCCTACACCGATTACTCGGCGAGCCCCGTGCACCGCTTCTACCAGATGTGGCAGCAGTTGAACTGCAGTCTGGAGCGCGCCAGCTGGGAAAACCCCTCGGGCTGCAACGGCCAGCTGTTCTCCTGGGTTGAAGTGACCGTCGGCGCCGGTACGGACGGCACCGCCCAGCCAGCCAACTTCAGCACCGAGTACTCACCGTCGGCCAAGACCACCGGCGAGGGTTCCAGCGCGCTTGGCTTCTACAACATCCAGCACGGGGACGTGCCCTACTTCAGCTACCTGGCCGACAACTACGCCATGAGCGATAACTTCCACCAGTCCGTCAACGGCGGCACCGGTGCGAACCACATCATGCTCGGCCACGGCGACGCCATCTGGTTCAGCGTCCCGAACCCGAACGATCCCGCGCGCAACCTGCCGGCCACTCCTCCGGAGAATGCCACCTATGCCACGAACCCGACCGGATACGGCGGTACGTTGAACGAGATCGAGAACCCGAACCCCGCCCCCGGCACCAACAACTGGTACAGCGAGGACGGCTACGGCAGCGACTTCAACGAGGGCTACCCCCAGTCCGACTGGGAGACTGCGCAGCAGAACGGCGGCCCGGTGATCTACGGCGGCGGCTCCTACACCAGCTGCGCTGATCCTTCCCAGCCGGGTGTCAAGCCGATCCGCGACTACCTGGCGGCGCTGCACATCGACCCGCGCTGCGAGCCCGGACACTACTACCTGCTCAACAACTACAATCCGGGGTACTTCGGCAACGGCAACAACGCCTACACGGACCCCAGCCCCTCCAACACGCCGTTCACCATTCCGCCCTCCACGGTGCCGAGCATCGGGGACAGCCTGATCACGGCCAACATCTCCTGGAAGTACTATGGCGACCAGTGGAACGCCTACGTCCCCGATCCCTACGATCTGAACTACGGCGTGCCGGGGCCGGCTTCGGATGAGTACTGCAACATCTGCAATCCGTTCCAGTACGACACGTCCATCATGGCGAACAGCACCGTGCGCCACGAGCACATCCAGGATACGGTGGATCTGTACGCGGACATCAGCAAGGGAACGCTGCCGGCGGTGTCCTTCGCCAAGCCCAGCGGGCTTGTCGACGGCCACCCCTCCTCCTCGAAGCTCGACCTGTTCGAGGGCTTCGTGCGCAAGATCGTGGACCAGGTGCAGGCTTCGCCCTATGCGGCTGACACCGCCATCTTCATCACCGAGGATGAGGGCGGCGGCTACTATGACTCCGGATACGTCCAGCCGCTGGACTACTTCGGCGATGGTACGCGCATCCCGCTGATCGTGGTGGCGCCGAAGCAGTACCTGCCTGCCAAGGGCTATATCTCGCACCGGTATGCCGACCATGTGTCGATCCTGAAGTTCATCGAGCGCAACTGGCGCCTGCCACCGGTGACACACCGCAGCCGGGACAACTTCCCGAATCCGGTATCACTGCCGGACAGCCCCTATGTGCCTGTGAACAGCCCGGCGCTGGATGACCTGTTCGACCTCTTCAGATTCCCCTCCTCAGTGCCTTTCCTCTGACGCGGGGAAGCGCGGCCCCGACCGCAATCGGGCGGTCGGGGCCTTCAGCGTCGGCTGAGTGGCGCCGAGGAGATCGGCAGACCTTCTCACGCGCCACATCGCGACTGCAGCCCGCAAGCAGGAATTTCTCGACAAGCTGATCCCTCCGTTCAACGCGCGTATGGCGTCGCGACTCGTCCCGACGGTCAGGGACATCTACGCCGACGGTGACACGGTTATCACCCTGTTCGACGCCTCCGCCAAGGATGGCGCGCCCTATCACAACACCTACACTCGGTATTTCCAGATTAGTGGGGCACACGTCGTCAAAGCGCTCGCATTCTTCGATACGAGGGAGCGCGACGAGTTCTGGACAAGGGTCAAGCCATAGGAGTAAAGCGAGGCGATGTCTGCAGGGCTTGAGCTAAAGTTCCGTTCAAGACCCATCGCCAGATGACCGTCAGGCTCAAAACCGGTAATACAGGCCAATCCGTCGGCAAGCGGCCAAACCCGAACCGCGGCGCGCGGACGCGTTGGGCTAACATTCATGAGCCCTGGATGGCGATCGGGTTCGCAGCGTCGAAGAACGGCTGATTTGTGCTAACTGGTACGTTCTGAAGAAAACGACATTCGACTATCCCCGCGAGGAGTGAACATGAAGCGCACCTGGACCATCATCGGGGTGAACGACGTCCTGTCGAGCTTCAAGTGGTACCAGTCGCTCTTCGGACAGCAGGAGACGGCACCGGCCCACGACTACTTCGGACAGCTACTCGACTCGGATGGAACTATCTTGCTCTGCCTGCACCAATGGGGCGACCACGAGCACCCCTCCTTGATGAGTCCCGATCACGCTACACCAGGCAATGGCCTCCTCTTGTTCTTTCGCGTCGACGATTTCGAACTTGCATTGCAAAGGGCCCGCGGGCTCGTGTCTCGGCTCGAAGAAGAACCACATATCAACCCGAATACTCGAACGAAGGAGTTCTCGGTCCGAGATCCGGACGGATACTACGTCATGATCAGCGCGCTCTAGTTTCAGGGTTGGACCAAGACGCTCAGCCGACCTAGCGGAGTCGGAATATTCGAACCCCCCAGACATACAATGCGGAACAATTGCCCACAATGAATGGCGTCCAAACTGGCTGGCCCAGTTGCGGCGCTCGCGAGCTGGGCTCAGGAGTACTGCGGCGCGATGACCGGCCAGCCGCCGTGGACGGCGAAGCTCACCTTGAGACCCTGGGCAGCAACCTGACGAAGCTTCCGCGACGAGCAAGCGCGGCCGGTAAGACCGCGGCGTCGCCCGGATGTGCCTGATGGCGGCAGCGCGGCCACGTCTGATCACCATGGCGTACAGCCACTACAGCGAGAAGGCGCGCTGGGCGCTCGACTACGCAGCCGTGGACTACCTCGAGGAGCGACACCTGCCGCTGCTGCACCGGCTGCATACGCGCCGCGTGGGCGGTAGTTCGGTGCCGGTACTTGTGGACGGGCAGAGCCGCTGCTTCGATTCGGCGGCGATCGTCCTCTATGCCGACAGACGCGCGGGCCGTGGCGCGCTGCTCCCGGGCAACGCTGAGCAGCGCTCCGAGACCCTGGAGCTCGAGCACTATCTCGATCGCGAGCTCGGGCCGCATGCGCGCCGTTGGGCGTACGCGCAGCTCCTCGGCTGTCCGGCGCTGCTGAACGCGTACGCACGCCGCGGGGTTTGGTTGAGCGAACGGCCGTTCACGCCGCTGGTGATGTGGCTGGCGCGCCCGATCATCCGGCGCGTCTTGCGGATCACGCCCGACAGCGCCGCACGCTCGCTCGAGCGTGTGCGCGCCTTGTTCGCGCTTATCGGCGAGCGCTTGGCGGACGGCCGCAGCTTCTTGGTCGGCGACCGGTTCACCGCGGCAGACCTAACGTTTGCCGCACTCGCCGCACCCGTGTTGCTGCCGCCTGAGTTCGGTGGGGCGCTGCCTGCCGTCTCAGCAGTGCCAGCCCGCATGGCCGCGGCGGTAAGCGAGCTACGCGCCAGCCCCGCCGGTCGTTTCGCTTTGGGGATGTACACACATCACCGGCCAGCGCCGCGGACTTCATCTACCGGTGCAATCGGGCACCCGTAGCAGTGCTGTCGAGCAGCTTGCATCCTCCCGGTCCTCGATACGCTGCGCCCTGCGGCCCGATCGACCGCGCGGCATCGCCAATCCAGCTGCAGATCGATCGCGCGTAGGTTCGCAGCGCAAGCAATTCGTATCCATCTGCGCTCTTGCGGTGAATCAGCACCGGCGTGTGATGCAGCCCGGTGAGCGCGAACCGACCGACGCCGAAAACATCGGGATGCAAATCGTACGCAATTCCGCGACCCAGCAGCGCGCGCGCAGCACTGCCGTCGACGGAAATGCGGGTTCGGCTGTGCGACAGTGACGTTACCGAGCCGACATGGGGGGCAATGGCGGCCTGGAGACTGTGAGCGATCTTTTCGGGCCGCTCAGTCATGACCCAAAACTGCTCGGGTCCGGTCTTGAGCTGGCACCGACCGCCAACGTTGACCGACTCCCCGATTGCCTTTGGCAAGTCCGCGCCGAGGATCGCTCGCACCGCCGACTCAAATTCATGCAGCGTTGCTGGGAATGCCGCGATCTGCACGAGATCCCAGCCGACCACCTCGGCAATCCGCAACCCTGGTCGATCAACCATCGGCACGCACGCAGCTGAGGCCGGGGCGCCGGACAGCGCTGACTGCCGTTCAAACACGCAGACGGTCCCCCCTCGGATCGATGAAAACCGGCGCCACGATGCGAGCCCTCACTCGTTCGCCCTTGAGCGGAAATGCGCAGACGATTTCCTCACCTGCATGCTCGAGGCCTCCCTGGTAGAGCCCCAACGCAATGAACTTCTCAAGCTCGGTCGACCAGGTGACCGAGGTAATGTAGCCGCGGCCGTGGCCCTCGAGTTGGTCGGCTGGAGAGAAAAGGAGCGAGCCTCCTCGCAGTCGTTTGTGTGTCTCGAGGCACTCAATGCCCACGAGACTCCACCGCTGCGGTGCCTGAAGCTGTTCGCGCAGGCGCAGCTCGCGGCCGACGAAAGCCTTATCCTTGCTCGCCATTTTTCCCAGGCCGAGATCATCCAAGGTGTTACGGTGATCGAGCTCAAGTCCTGCCACATGTCCCTTCTCAATGCGCAGCGACGCCAACGCCTCCAACCCGTAGGGCTTTATGCCAAGCGGCGCGGCAGAGGCAAGCAGGTGCTCCCAGAGCGCAACACCATAACCGGCGGGCACGTAGGCCTCGTAGGCCAGCTCGCCGGAGAAACTGAGGCGGATCAGACGCAGTGGCACGCCAGCCACCTCAACCTCGAGAGATCCCATGTACGGAAGCGTCGTGTCGGACAAATCGCGCCCGGGCAGCGCGAGCTGCAATGCCGCTCGGGATTTAGGGCCGGCAACTACGATAGCGGCCCACTCGTCGGTTACCGAGGTGACGTGCACATTCAAGTCAGTCCACGACGTTTGGAGCAGGAACTCAAGCCACGACATCACCTCACCCGCCTGGGCCGTGGTCGTGGTCATGAAGTAGCGCGTCTCGGACAGGCGAGTGGTCGTGCCATCATCGAGCACGGCGCCGTCATCGGTCAGCATGACGCCGTAACGCGCCTTGCCGACCGGCAGCTTCGCGAAGCCGTTGACGTAGACTCGGTTGATCAGCTCCACCGCGTCCGGACCCTGAACGTCAATCTTGCCCAGCGTCGAGACATCTGACAGGCCCACCGCGCGACGCACCAGGCGCATCTCCTCGATGTAGGCCGTCTCAGCGCTAGCCCCCGCCCAGTGGTAATACCATGGGCGCATCCACGGGCCGGCCTCGATCATTTCGGCGCCGTGTGCGAGGTGCCACTCGTGCAAGGGTGTGCAACGGTGCGGGCGGAAATGCTGTCCGATGTTCCGACCCGCGAGGGCGCCAATGGCGACCGGCGTGAATGGCGGCCGGAACGTTGTCGTCCCCGTCGCCGGGATCTCTTCGTTGCACCGGCGCGCCATGATGGCCAGCGCATTGACATTGCTGGTCTTGCCCTGGTCGGTTCCCATCCCGAGAGTGGTGTACCGCTTCAGGTGCTCGACCGAGCGATAACCCTCCTGATGCGCAACGTCGAGATCGTTGACAGTGACGTCGTTTTGAAAATCGACAAAGGACTTTCCACGTCCCGCCCCCGGCTGCTCCCAGCTCGGCCGGATCCCGAATCCTGCTGCGCCCAGGGTCGAGGGTATCGGTCGAACAAGTGAGGGCGGCGTTTGAGCGGAAACAGCAAAGCCGGCGTGAGACGCGGCCTTCCGCCCAGCTTCGATTCCCTCGCTTATTGCCGCTTCCAGGGTGAAACTCCCGGTCACCGCACCGGCGCCCAAATGGCCGGCGGCGTAGCCGCCCGGAACGAACGCTGCAATGTCCTGGCGATAGCGCGGCTTGATGCCGGTGTGGCTCGTCAGGTGCACGATGGGCGACCAGCCACCGGCCATGCACACAAGGTCGCATTCAAGCCTGCGCGGCCGCGCGGCCCGTTCGCCGGAGCTGCCCGCACTGCCCAGAATCACGCCCTTTACCGCGTTGCGCCCGAGCACCTCGAGTACGGCCGTGTCAACCATCAACTCGACAGACAGTTCCTTCGCCTTCGCGACCAGCGCCGGATCAACCACCGGGCGCAAATCCGCAACGCTGACTCTTAGACTCGATTGGCAGAGATCGAACGCGGTCGCGTAAGCGCTGTCGTTATTGGTCACGATGAGCGCCCGGCGCCCGCACGCCACCGCGTATCGATTCGAGTAGGTGCGAACTGCTGAGGCAAGCATAACGCCCGGTCTGTCGTTATTAACGAAGACCAGCGGCCGTTCTGTCGCACCGGTGGCGAACACGATGGCACGGGCACGTAAGGTAATGATGATCTGGCGCGGCTCGCCCTTGGCACAGTCCGGCTGCAGGTGATCGCGCCTCTCAACCAGCGCCACGGTGCCGCCGTCATAAAGCCCAAGCGCGGTAGTGCGACGGAGGATCTCGACGTTCGCAAGCGCCTCAAGCTGTGACTCTATCTGCAGACGCCACTGCTCGGCAGGTCCCGCCACGCTCTCCGACAACAGACTTCCTCCCACAAGCGAATCCTGCTCGGCAAGCACGACCCGGGCGCCGGCCTGAGCCGCAGCCAGTGCTGCGCTTAGACCCGCGGGCCCTGAACCGATGATCAGCACGTCGGCGAACGCGTGCCGGGTCTCGTAGCGATCGGGGTCGCGACGATGTACTCCCCGACCGAGACCGGCAGCACGACGGATAAACGGCTCATAGAACATCCACCCGCCGCGGGTCGGACCCATGAAGGTTTTGTAGTAAAAGCCGGCGGTTAACAGCGGAGCGGCAAGGGAGGTGATCGACATGAGATCGACCCGCACCGAAGGCCAGCCGTTCTGGCAGCGCGCGGCGAGGCCCTCGAACAGCTCGGTAACGGTACCCGGGATGTTCGGCTCGGTGCGGCCACCGGCGCCGAGAGTGAACAGCCCATTCGGCTCTTCCAGGCCGGCAGACAGAAAACCCCGCGGCCGGTGATACTTGAAGCTGCGCCCAATCAGCTTTACGCCGCTGGCCAATAGCGCTGAGGCGAGCGTGTCGCCGTGAAAGCCACTCATCGAGCGGCCATCGAGCGAAAAACTCAGCTTTTTGCTGCGGTCGATGCGGCCGCCGGATGGGAGCCGACAGGGCACAGATGTCACTTGATCACGATCTCGCGTTGGCTCGCAC
>Ga0209420_1000336_pt1 | contig 26087 bp, 23 predicted proteins | sample BlaSpr_A8_OM1_O1_FD_187972 | JGI IMG/M metagenome (GOLD analysis project Ga0209420, IMG submission 187972) | Forest soil microbial communities from Thunder Bay, Ontario, Canada - Black Spruce, Ontario site 2_A8_OM1_O1 (SPAdes) (version 2) | ecosystem: Environmental > Terrestrial > Soil > Boreal...
AAGCCTTGCATCGCAACCTCAGTTGCCCAGACCAAGCGACGCGAGGGATCGACCTTGACAGCCAGCATTGGCCAGTTATCGGGCGCTCTCGCAAAATCAGCGCTGGCCCCGCTGGCCTCCACCGAAACTATCTTCTTCTCCCGCACGCTAGTAATGAAGAATCGCTGGGTGTTCGAATCGTAATCCACGTCCTCGGCCAACAGGCTCGGGTCGGACAACTGGAAGGCAGTTGATCCAGTTGAAATCAGGCTTTGGTTTGCCTTCATTGCGTTCTGGATGCTTTCGAAGTTTGCGTTCTTGAGAAGTGCGGCAAAGTCCGAAGACCTTGTGAGCAGATCGGTCGACTGACCCATGCGGGTGAACTGCTCTAGTTCGCGAAACGCCGCATTGAGGTCGTCGACGTGCGCGTCTGCACGAGCAACCTCCAACAAGGAGTCCGGAGCCTCATTCAGAAGTTCTTTGAATTCATTTGCTCTCACCAGATTCGAGCGCCAATCATTGACGCTACGCGACTGTCGCAACTTTCCTTGCAGGCTCTGAAATTGTTCTACCGCTGAGCGTATTTGTTTTGCCGTTGACGCCGTGCCGAGAATGAGCACGACGCACGCTAGAGCGCAGTTGAACATCCCTAAAACCATGAAAAACCTCCAACCTCTCTCCCGCTGAGCTGAATGCTATGTCGCCGGGCAAACGCTTGTCCAGTTTCAGGGCGGAGAGAGACTGGCCGAAATTGATCTGTATTCAGCAGCAGTCCGAGGCCGTTCGACTCTATGCCGGCAGCTCGCAGAAGCGGTTTTTCAAGATTGGGATCGATGACGGCTACTCGGAAGTACCTGTTAAAACCAGCGTCTACACTCAAGACCCTCTTCCGGGGTCCATCACCACGATGGCAATTTTTCGCCAACTGACCCGTTAAGGATGAAGTTGAGCGACGGCAGTAGCAAGGCGCTATCCGGGGCTACGCTGGTTTGGCGAACCTGCTTGCTTCCTTTCCCGCTTAGGAACGTTCAACCCCATCACGAGCAGCCACAGGAACACCGATCCTTCCACGAGGAAGGCGGAGGCCAGGATGTAGGGGGAAAAATAGTTTGTGAGCGCCGGTGACAGAAAGGTCAGCCAACACAAGCCCGCTATCGCCGTCAGTGCACTCAGAATCCGGGGCAGGAAGGTCGACATGAAAATCAGGTAGCCGATCAGGATCCAATAGGCTCCGTGAAGCCCAAGACCGATGTTCACGCCGTGAGGTAGAAATTGAAGAAGCTCAAGGATGAGCGCCACGAAGTTGAAGGACGCCGCGAGCAAAGAGAGGCGCCAGTCCACCCGCTTAAAGATGTCATATAAGAGCAGCGTCACAGCGATCATGCACGTGACCTCGATGACGCCCGCTGCGAGGTTCGCTGCGGAACTTAACCTGCCGCGAGCGAAGAACTCGGTGAATACTGCCGTCAGTACGAGGAGCAGAAAAAGGACACCGGCCATTCTAGCCTTGAAACGCGGCGACGTTTCTGCAATCCATTTCATCATTAGTGCTGCGCCCATACTCTTTCCCCTTATGCCAGCTTTGAATCAGGCGTTCATGCGAATCAAGTCGGGTTTCCGATCGAGGCCCAGCCGTTCCGCTGCGACGACAGACGGTGGTTTTCATGCTGCGCCGGCCTGTTCCTTCCATCGTTGAACGTTCACGCCCATCACGAGGAGCCACAGGCAAAGCGATAGTTCCGCGAGGACGCCGAGGATCAGATTGTAGGGAGACAGATGGTTTGCGAACGGCGGTGACAGAAAGGCCAGCCAGCCCAAACCGGCGAGCGCCATGAGGACACCCAGAATTCGAGGCAGGAAGGCCGATCTGAAGATGAGGTAGCCGATCAGGAGGCAATACACTCCGAAAAATACGAAGCAGAGGTTGACGCCCTGACCGTACAATTCGAGAAACAGAAACGCTAGAGCCCGCAACTGTTCCACCTTAAATGCGCTCAAATACTGGCCACCTCCCAAGACGACAAGGGGGGCGAGTTGAAAGAGGCTAGCGAAAACCAGAATGGCGCATCCCACGAGGCTGAAGAACGCCGCGAGTAAAGAAAGGCGCCTGTTCACAGGCGCAAACAGATCATAGAAGAGGGCCGTCACCGCGACGTAGCACGCGGTGGCGATGAGGCCAGTTGCTAACCCCAACCGAAATAAAGGCTCGTGCGCCAGAATGTTGTTCGCTGTAGCCGCGGCGTCGCCATCCACAACAAGCCCTTTAAGAAAGAACTCGCCGAATATCGCCGCCAGAAAGTAAAACAAATAGACGACACCGGTAATCCTGGGCCTGGGACGCGGTGACCCTTCTGCAATCCGTTCCGTCATTACAGCTGTGCTCATTTCCGTTTCTCCGGAGATTCGCCATTTGGGATCACGTTACTAACTCCGTCAATCAGCTGTCTGAGCAATTCTGCACAATGTCGAAATGCTGATTCGCACGAATGAGAGACTGGCTGGCGCGGCCCCGAAGATCGGATGGAGTTGGCGACGGCTCCTAAATTGTCGAAATCGGGCGTGGGTGTTGAAAAAATCACTGCGATTAGTTAGTTAGTTAGTTAGCGAATCGGAATGCAGCAGAAACAGGGTAGTAAGGAAGTAATCCTGCGCATGGTGAACGATTCCTGAAGATTAAGGCGAGGTGAAAAAGCTGTGGAGTGCCCAAGTGCACCGGTAGTGGGACCGTTCCGTGCGCCGTTTTTGCAGCACCCCTGCCCTGTTTGAGGTGGGAAGAAGAAAATCACGCCTCCTACAAGCAATTTTGATTGAAACGTTTACCTGCTGGATTTCACTACCTTTACTGCAGTCTCAGGCGCGAATCACCTAGAACACGCGCGGGATTCGTTCCTGATATTTGGCAAGGGGGGCGATGTGATCTCGACGTATCCGAGTGTAAAAAAGACCGTCCTGTGCGTTGATGATGACGCAGCGATACTGCGCTACGAGAAAGCGCTGCTCGAAAAGTCTGGATACGCAGTTATTACCGCAGCTTCGGGGTTACAAGCACTCAGGCTTGTGGCCATGTGCAAGTGCGACATCGTGCTCCTCGACTTCGAAATGCCTGGAATGAACGGACACGAGGTTGCGCACAAAATAAAGCTCGTAAGGCCCGAGCTGATGGTCATATTGCTTTCCGGTAGCGACGTGCCAGCGGGTGCGTTGGCCTTTGTCGATGCCTTTATACCCAAGCTGGAAGCCAATCGACAGTTGCTAACAATGATTGCTGAGCTCTGTGGACAGGCGATGTGACCGGAAATCGAGGCGGCAAGGCTGCCCCTTCTCTACCTAGAAATCAGCAGGCGCGGATTTTGGGGCGGTTTGCATTTGGGAACGCACGCCATCGCTGCTCCTTGGGCAATTGCCGGACCGGAACCTAGTCATTTTACGAAAAATTGCCTTTGCGCTCACCGACCAGCGATCGAAACGTGAAATCGTCTGCTCACGTCACTTGATGGTTCGGGAACGGATCGTGAACTCGATGCTTCCGAACGCCGGCGCGCAGGTTGCGCCACTGGGCGTATCCCACGACTCCGCAGGTGCGTGGAGCGTCTCTGCCGGTAGCACGCTGGGGAATGCCCGAGTGATCCCAGACGGCCCACGGGTCACGCCAGCCGGCGGCCGGTTTAACCGTGAATTGCAAAGACTTACAGCTGGCTCGGCTTAGAGTGCCCGTTGGCAGTTGTGAATCCTTGGGGAGAACTAGGTTGGCAAAGAGCGGCTCTCCAATCCGGTCAGCGCCCCCTTGGGCTTGAATTACATGCTGCGCTTTCGTACCACTGACATCCTGCGCCGGAGGATCACCGCTGGCGGCAGCAAGTCCAGTCAGCGTGGCAAATGCGAGACCAGTACCTCGACAGCGAACTGTAAGGGCCCCTTCATTTCAGGATTATGGTGGAGTACTTAAGGTGGTGTCGAGATTACCGGTGCGGCGGGGACGGCCGGCAGAACGACCCCGTTCACTTCCCTACGATTGGCCTTCTGTCTGGAGACGTAGTCTCCCAGCGGCTCTTGCACCACGCGTTCTCGATTGGGTCTACCTTCGCTTCCTTCTTGTGCCTGGGCCTTTGGCTATTACGAGTGGGGATTCTACGGTGGTGTTCCGCTTGTCTGGCCAGGTTCTCTGCGAGCGCCGGAACTGGCCTGACTCATCTACGAGACTCATCCAACCTCGACCAGACCCGGTACCCTCCAAGTCGGGCTCAGGACCTGTCATCCGGAAGGGTTCACCCAAAACCGGCCAACGAAAATGAGGTGACCACCGGGTTTGGCCTGGAGTTGTGCGACTCAGAACATGAATCTCCCCAGCACGTTCCGTTCATCAGTTTGCGCGAACCGTTTCGTGAGGCAATCGAGCTGGGTCTGAGCCAGTCGATAATCTGAAGGAAGGCGTAGTTGTCCCCGACATCTACGATCCCGCTCTGAATCCCCTCTATCGCGACGTGCTGACACACTAGCTGTGTCGCTCTACCGTGCCGGATCCAAGATCCAGATCGAAAAGGAAAAGTTGAGCGCGGCGGTGAAGACCTTTCGATAGCCTCAACTGATTCCAAAGCACTTAACCACCTCAGATGGGCCCAACTGCGAAAGATCGGCTAGGACGCGCCATGCTCCGAACCGGCGACGGCCGTCAAGACACCGGACGCGAAGTTAACATCGCGATCCCGAATGACGATCGGCTCGATGTGTCCGTCGAAGACCCGACGCGGCGCAGCATCACGCCAACTCTTTCCTTTTCCGACGGTCTTTTCGCATACGAGGTCGGCAAGCCTCCCGACTTCGACTGGTTTCACAATGATTTCGTCCGTCTCCAGCCAAAGATACCCGACTGACTGTTCGCGCTGTTAGGACGCACTCCCAAACAGAGCTTTTCTGATCAGACTTAAGATTGGGGAAATGAGAAACTCCGTGGTGAAGCCATTTGTGAGCGAGATCAAAGGTTTCATCAGGTTCAGCTCGCTTAGGCGACCGGGAGGCTAACATGCTTTGGACTATTTTTGTTGTTTTGCTTGTTTTATGGCTGCTGGGTTTTAGTTTGCATATCGGCGGAGCCCTGATCCACTTGCTACTCGTGGTGGGATTGGTCGTTCTGGTCATCAACTTACTGAGCGGACGACGAAGTGCTGTTTAGAGAAAAGCAGTCGGAGTCCCGACCCCGGGAGGCCTTGATGTGAGCCTCTTGGTCCCTACTTCGCTCCGGGCGCCCAGGTTGGGTCAACGCGGGTCAAGGACATGGGGAAGTTTGCGCTGCTTGCTGCGGATTGCAGTCCGTAAGCAGTGCTCATTACGTAGAAATGGCGCGAGACTGTCCCCACTCTAATAGGGCGCATCGCCCTTCACCGTTGTGCGATGCAGGTGACGCCGAAATTGCTGCGGACAGCCGTGGGCCAAGTGAATCGTGCATCGATTGTCCCAGAAAACGAGGTCGTGATCTTGCCAGCGGTGGCGGTAAACGAAACACGCTGTCGTACTATGGGTGAAGAGGAATTCGAGCAGTTCCCGGCTTTCCGCGCCAGAGAGGTCGAGAATACGCGACGTGAAGCCCTCGTTCACGAACAGCGCCCGGCGGCCGGTTTCCGGATGAACGCGCACGACAGGGTGTACGACCTCGCGCACTTCCTTCTTTTGGTTTTCGGTGAGGGGTGGCTGCCATTTCGATCCGCTGAAGCGCTCATAGCTGTGGTTATACGAATGCACCGCGCGCTTTCCTTCGATTCGCTGCTTGATCACGGCGGGCAGAGCATCGTAGGCGGCGTACAAATTGGCAAATGAGGTATCGCCACCCTCCGCCGGAAGCTCCAAGGCGTGGAGCAGGGAACCTAGGCTTGGTTCGGGCGTGTAAGAGAGGTCGGAATGCCAGATGGTGCCTGCGTCCCCGAGCCCGATGGGCTCGCCATTCTCAATGACGTTGGAAATTCGAAGAATCTCCGGATGCCCCGGGAGCAAGTATTGGCGCAGAATATGAATCATCAAAGGCCCGAAGCGCCGGCTAAACTCAATATGCTGTTCGGGCGTGATGTATTGTGCGCGGAACACCAGCAGACCGTTGCTTTCAAGGAAGGCTCGGTGCACTGCGGTGAACGTCTCATCCTCCAGAGGTCGCGATAGATCCAGGTCGAGGATTTCGGCGCCGAGCGCCGCGTCGAGCGGGTGAAGTCGAAAAACTGTGCCTTCAGTCATTTCTGGATTTCCAAACCCCGCTTCCTCGCTTCACTGGGGAAGACGACCATCAGTGGCAGACTGCCAGAGCCAGCTCAATGCAGTCTGAGAACAGCACATCGCTCATCGCTGGAGCGCCGCGCAAGGACTCCTGTGTCAGCCTAAATCCTTCTCTGGCACTCGCTCCACCGACCGACTCCAGGGCTGATCTTAGCCTTCCGTCGTAATCAATGGCGCAAGCAAGTTCTCCTAGGAAATAGCTTCTTACCACCTGCAAATCGTGATCGTCAACTTAATTGTCCTTATTTCGGCACCAATCCCAGGTACGGTCCGCATACCGACTCTTCGCGAATCGTTGCGGATTCTCCAAGGTCAATACGAAGGCCAGCGCCGTGATCGGCCCCACCCCTTTCACCTGCCGCAATAACGCCGTGTGCCCATATTTCTCCCGGCCCAGCTCTTCAATCTTTTGTCGTACTCCTTAATATCAGCACTCCAGGTTGCTGCCAAACGCACCAAGGGCAGCACCGCTACCAGGAATCAACTCCCAGTCGTCGAACACTGCCAGGCATTTTGCACCAGAACCACTTCACCTGCTATTTGCTCGCCAATTGCTGAGCACTAAGACCAAAATACGTCCGTCAGAATGGAACTCTCCACCCGTTGCGGTTTTAGCAGAGGTGAGGGGATCTGGCGGTGAAACATGATCACGCTGCGTAACCAGGCCAGTTCCAGACAGTGTGCCATTCACGTACTCGCGTTCTCCATCCACAGCCGGATCAATTTTGTGAGTTAACCCATTGTTTCGCCGGTCGCGCTCGAAGCCGATATCGTGGGTGGCGGCTACGCACCAGAGTGGTCGTCCGCCGACGTCGAACGGTGATTTCCACACCCGTAGATGATTCCGCGACATTGCGACCCTCACGGGTTCGGCATGTGCGAAGCCGTAGTCCTGTGGCCGATTGAAAAGAAAGAGAATGCTCATTGGCATTGTCAGATAGTCTTTCTTTTCGATGGATTCGAGCGCAGCATTAAACGCCGTATTCCGCACCGTCTTGTCCACTTGCACCCACTCTGCAGCATTAAACGCCTTGACCATCTGCTCCTGGGCCCCGACGATCAGAACATTGACCATGTCGCCGGGCCTCCCGTCGGGATCGATTACGCGCCGCGGAATTTTGTTCAGCAAATCGGGAGTGATACTCGGTATGGCGGTTTCAGGCGGACCGCCGACATTTGTGACACTCGCTGAACCCTCGTCGAGAATGGCAATATTCACGTGGAAACTTCCTTCTGCGGTGGAGGCATCGCTCGTGCTCTGATTGATCCCGAGATACAGTCTTCCTGCCACCGGCACATCGTATTCCTTGCTTTCACCAATCAGAAATGCCTGCGCATAGTCGCCAGAACCAATGCGTCCGATCAGGGCGCCATGGCCGGCGTCGGTCACGGCATATTGATGAACCAGGTCAGCAAATCCGCGAGCGAGCCCAGCCGGACCGAAGCTTCCCGACGTCCGCAACTTTCCCGCATAGGACTCGTTGCGTGGATAAGTCATTGTTCCGGTTGCCGTAAAGCGCAGCTTCGCGCCGCCACGCACGTTGATGTTCGTGTCCACCCATTGTTTCGTTCCGGGCACGTTGACCTGATAGGAGCGTTTGCTAGCCGCATTTGGCTGCGCCACTGCGGGTGCCTGAGCTTCTTGGCTCCCCAGGCATCGGGCAAACAATGCAAGTTCCATGAGCGTGAGTGCAATTGTTGCTTTCACGGCCCTCATTTCGGTTCTCCCGTCCTTTGTCTGGATGCCGCCGAAACCCTTGGGTTTGTCTGTTTCGAATGGACAATCCCTTTCAAGGAAGCTGAGCGGATCTCCTGGTTGCTCATGATCGTGGCAGTTTTGTCTTTCATGTACTTCAGCGAAATTTCAGGGGGTTCTCGGTCGTGGAAATCGATACAGTTTGCTGAGGCAGTTCGGAGCATAGGGCGAACCAGAGGGGCAAGTGGAATGCCCGCCAGCCGAGCATTTCGCCCTGTGGTTCAAAAGGGTCTCTACCCCTCGGAAACATTACAAGAGTTGTCGATTGCAGTGCCAGCAGAACGGGCTGAGATTGCGCGAGCGTGGCTGGTGGCCTGCAAGCACGGAAATCAGGACAGGGCGTGCGAACTCTTCAATTCACTTCTGGACCTTGTGCAGCGTGATGCGACGGTAGAGCGTCTTTCCGTCATCAATCGCCAGCTTTCCGGACATGGCGTCACCAAAGACACGGAATTCCCAATCATCTTTTTCTTTGCTGCTGGAAGTGCAACTCAGCGCGCCCGACTTCGGCTGATACTGACAAGTCAATGTACCCATGAATTCGGGTGCTCCATCAATGATCTTGTAGCCATCAACACTCAATTGCCATGGGTCTCTTTTGTCCTGCGCGATCTGATAGAGAACTTGCTCGTCGTGGCATGGGGAATTGGGAACGGTGCACTTGGATTCGCCCTCCCAAGAACCGAGGACGGTCTTCACCGATTGCGGCCAGGCTGGCCGAAACAAGCAAGAGAGGATTACGACCAGGAACAGTGTGTTTCGCATGGCAGACTTCGCGAAGCCCATATTATCTGAAGAAGGCGAGCGAAGCATCTCCGGGCGGCACAGTGTTCGCACTCGAATCTATTCGGCGAGAACCAGCCCTGCGTTTGCCACTGCGGCGAGGGAGAAGGGTTGCTCTCCGGCAGAGTCTCGGCACCAGTTTCCGCAGCTTCCATTTTTTCCACCACAGCGCTCACGGAATTTCGGCAAATTGACCGTTCTTGAGAATCAGAAACGAATCGTCTCGCCTACAAGCCATAAGCTGTTTCTGTGGAGTATCGATCGCGTCATCTGCCAGCTGGAAGGTCCCGTGGTGGATTGCGATGCTGGTCTTGGCACCGAGAATTTCGTGGGCTCGAACGGCTTCTTCGGGACTCATATGCACGGGCGCCATAAACCAGCGCGGTTCATAGGCTCCAATGGGCAATAATGCCAGCCCTGGAGCGCCGAACTTTTCCCGAATCTGCGCAAAATGACTTCCGAAACCAGTGTCGCCCGCAAAATACACCAGTCGTTCCGGGAATTCGATTGCGTAACCGCACCAAAGCGTCTTGTTGCGGTCGAAGATGCCACGAGCTGAGAAGTGCAGAGCCGGGACGCAGTGGACGTTAAAACCCGAAAGGGTCAGTGATTCTCCCCAATCCAGCTCGTGAACGGGTTCTATTTTTTCCGAACGAAGCAGGCGAGCGCCGCTAGCAGCAACGATGAAGGTAGAACGTCCACGCGCAGCAATCTGGCGCAAGCTCGGTAAGTCCAGGTGGTCATAATGATTGTGGCTGATCAGCACGGCGTCGATGTCTGGTAAATCATCGATCCGCACTCCGGGTTTTCGTCGGCGCCTCGGACCCAACCAGGACACCGGGGTGGCTCGTTCCGACCAAATTGGATCCGTCAAAATGTTGGATTTGAGTTGCTGAATGAGCACGGTCGAGTGGTTCACCAGTGTGATTCGTAATTCCCCATCCTCCGTGCCCCGCGGCGGAGCGGACTGCTGAACGTCTGAGATGAATGCTGGCGATGGCTCTGGACGACTATGCAACTTCCAGCGAAGAACATCAAAAAACCCGCGGGCTTGAGGCGCACTCGGGTTGTAGAAATGCCGTCCATCAAAGTGTTTTGGGAATCCTCGATCGCTCATACGTTCATCGCTTGCCTAGGTCAGGTGTACATCAAATAGCGCCAGCCAATACTGAAGGGACTGCAATGCGAAACCGCCGAAGATAAGCCCGATGCCGAACGCGCCGAGGCGTCGCTCGGGAAGATTGTCAGCATAGTATTCGATGTAAGGATTGACCGTCGCACCAATACCCGTGACGATGCCTGTCACCAAGCCCACCCGAATCGCAAATGACCAGGCGTGATCCACGTGATGGATGAAGGCGCTACAGATGAGGGCACTAGCGATATAGCCAAAGGTGCGGACCACCGTTCCCCAGAACTGACGAAGTGTAAGGCGAGGACGGCGGACTGCTAGATATTCCATGGCAGGACGCATCCCGCGAGAGTACGCCAAGATTTGGCCGACGGTGATGAGAATGGCAAATGCGATTGCGAACCGCAAGCCTAGAATCCTATATAATCCAGCTCCGAAACCAAGTCCCCGGATCGCAGAAAACGCTCCTTCCCAAGGCGACGAATAGTGATCGAGCCCACGAGCGGCCCGATTGAATTCGACTGACAACGTGATCCCGGTCGCAATTCCGGCGGCGAGACCAAAGAAGAGACCAAGGCCGAGGCCGTAGCCGATGCCAAAAACAACAGAGTACGTGACGGCGCGGGTAAGCAGTCTCAACGGACCGTGCTGTCCACCCAACAAATCGTAGGCGAGGTAGAGGCTGCCTAACACATCGAGGCATGTACCCATAATGCTGATGGCTGCGACGGTATGGTGGTCCATCGAGCCATAAGGCTAACACTTTGATGGGTCCGAATACTTCAGAAGTGGCTGACTCCGAACTGAATCGGACACCGGGGGGCCCTGATATCGACGCGACCGACAAGAAAGCGTTTTGGGCGGTATGCCTACCAGGCAACGGCCAGCTTCCAGCACGCCGACTTATTCACAGACTGCGTGGGGAAGGGATTTCTCTCCAGCGGTCTTGAGTCCCTCTTAATTGTGGCCGAAATCCGGGCTGCCGACCAATCCTCACTGTATCGGCTTAGCCTGTAGAAAACGCATGAAAATACTCTTCCATGGCCCTGCCCGCTGATACTCGCGGTGGAAATACGACTCGTAAGCAAGCCGACTTCTTTCTGCGCTTCGATAAGTAGGCAGGCTGGGCAGGCCAGCAAAATTGAGCTTTTCTGCATCCGCCGCACCAGAGTTCGTTCATCACTCAGCCTCCAAAGGGTTGCGGTAGAGTTACGGTCCACAACTCGAACAGTTTTTTCAAGTTCTTCTACTTCGGCAGCCTTCAATGACGCAGGGTGGCTTGGCGACTCATGATCGGAGGGAGTCTCGTAATGGAAAGGCGGTAGCGCGTTTCCGGCAGCTTTCCGGCAATTCATCGCTCAGGCGCGGGCTGGTAGAGTGGACGGTAGTGACGCCGCATGCATTTGTAGCATCTCGCAACTTGGAGCAGCAGAAGCAAACACGCGCGATCAAGCCACGTGGGGCCGGGAACAGTCTCGGTGCTCGAGCTCAAGGCTCGGAAACTGATTTCGGTTATACCTGTTTCTCAGAAAACGCAGCGCACCTCCATCTCTGTCGACGATCGAACAGTCTTCACCGGCGACCAGACGAAGCCGCGTAAATCCGATCTTTTCCATAGACCGCACAATGACTCTAGATTGTCCTTAGCAAATCGCAAGAAAGAGTGCATTGTAGTACAAGCTCGGAGATTGCATGGGCGTCGAAGTTACCGCGACGCAGTTACATCGCCGCGCTGCATCGCTTAGAATAGCTAATAATAATGGCCACTTTTTCTACCCCTGATAACGATCCGAATATTGAGGCTTCAGGAAGGACTCCTGTTCCTCTGGAGTTCTCTAAGGATTTTCTTTGGGGCGTATCGACGGCTGCTCACCAAGTGGAGGGCAATAGCCAAAATCAATGGTCAGATTGGGAAGCCGCCGGGCACATTCGCTCCGGCGATACCTGTGGGAGTGCATGCGACTGGTGGGGCAATGCCGAACGCGATTTTGACCTGGTGCGCGATATTGGTCTGAATGCCCTGCGTTTTTCTGTAGACTGGAGCCGCATCGAGCCAAGACAGGGCGAATGGGATCTTACGGCGTTGTGGCGCTACCGGGAAATGCTCGACGGTCTGGTGCAGCGCGGCATTTCGCCCATTATCTGCCTGCATCACTTCACCCATCCCCGATGGTTCGAACACCATGGCGCCTTCTTAAGCCTCGACGCTCCGGAACTCTTTGAGCGCTTTACTCGGGTGGTGATTGACGCACTGGGGGAACATTGTAGCCGTTGGCTGACCTTCAACGAGCCTAACGTGTACGCCGCGATGGGATATGCTCTCGGCGAATTTCCTCCTGGGCGTCGTGGTGACATCGGCGCCGCGATGCGAGTAATGAGCGCCATGGCTCGTTGCCATCTGCGCGCTTATCATGCGATTCACCAACTGCAGCCGCATGCCGAGGTCGGATGGGCGCACCACTATGTTGTATTGGAGCCGCAAGGCCGTGGGCCAGATCGTTGGATCGCTGCCCTGGTGAACGAGCTGTTCAACGAGAGTTTCCTGCGTCTGATTCAGTACGGCAGGCTTCCTTTTCCCTTGAGTATGCTCGACGGAACCGCCGGCGCGGTGAAAGGTTCGTGTGATTTCGTCGGTTTAAACGTTTACAACCGATTCCACGTGGCTTTCGACTATAGAAATCGCGCTCAGGCATTTGCTCGTCTGTTCGTCCCGCCGCACGTACCCCAAGGGGACAGCGCTTGCGACCGACCCTACGGCGAGGCTTACCCTCAGGCATTGCGGCAAGCGGTCGAGCGGTCGGCGAAGCTCGGCAAGCCGATTTACATCCTTGAAAACGGAGTGCCCGATGCACAGGACCGCATTCGCCCGTGGCTCATCGTGAATGCAGTAAAGGAGATGCATCAGTTGATTGCGGAAGGTCACGACATCCGAGGCTACTTTCACTGGACGCTCACCGATAATTTCGAGTGGACCGAAGGCTGGCGTCTGAGATTTGGTTTGGTGGCCCTGGATTGTGCTACGCAGGAAAGAACGATACGTGGCAGCGGGAAGTTGTATGGAGAAATTGCGCGCAGGAACGCTCTATCGCCGGAGATGATTGCGGAATATGGGCAGCTCGAATCTGCATCCGCCACGAAGTTCTAGCGACACTTCGCGTTCGTGCGATGCCCTCCGCGATGTTTAGGTTGAGTCTCTGTTGGCTCATATCGACATTCAGGACGAGTGTCTCAGCGCGATCCTTGTAACATCGCGTGGCGCCCCATCAGATCGACATTACCCATCGGCGCGACCGGCATATATTCCGGGCTGTGCCGCTCAAACACCTCTTCAAGGATGACTGGAACTTCAAAGAGCGCACGATTAGTATGCGCCCGCGCGTTGTCGCGAAATTCCTGGAAAGTGGAAGGCCTCAGAAGTTGTTCCACGGCGGCCGCGACCTCCTGGAAACTTGGCAAAACAATTCCGAGCCGTTTCTCGGTGAGCCATTCCGTGTTGTAGCGCTCCTGCGGCATGGTTTTGGCATTGCTTTCCACGATGGCTGGCAGATCGAACTGTAACACTTCGCTGATGGATCCGGGCCCAGGCTTGCCAACGAAGAAATCCGCCAGCGCCATGTAGTAATCCACCTGCGAGGTGAAGCCTTCGACGAGGATCTTCTTCTTTGTCCGAAGCTTCTTGAGCTTCACGGCTAGATCTTTGTTGTGGCCGCACATCATGATCAACTGGAGGTCCTGAGCACTTTCGTCTAGCTTCGCGGCGATATCCAGCATCACCGGCGCTCCGTGGCCGCCGAACAACACGATTCCTGTGGGACGATCCGGAGCCAGTCCCAACCGCTTCCGTTCCACCCCACGATCGATGAGCGTCTTCTGATAGAACTTCGACTTCATCACCATCCCCGACGTCTCGAATATGCTCAGCGGCGAGTGACCCATCGCCAGAGCCTGCTGCTTCGCCCGCGCAGTGCCGCAGATTAGGAATTCCGACTCGCGTTCGATCCAGAAGTGTGGGGGGTAGTCTGCGAAATCCGTCAACATCGTAACAAACGGCGCCTCCGGCAGAGATTTTCGAACGCTTTCTGCGATCTGACGGTTGAAGTGGGGAATAACCGACAAAACGAGATCGGATGGATTTTCAGCCCAATACTTCTGAAGAACCCGAACGATGCGACCATGATTCAAGCGAATCGACGCTTGCAAGATGGGTAAGAGTTGTGGCGTGAAGCGCGTCCAACCCCGGCGCAGAATCAGGTTGTAGACGTCCTGAATGCGCATACCAGTCGTGCGATGAACCGGGTCGATCCGGTCCAGCAGTTCCTGCAGATTTAGCAGGGTAACCGTCCAAGGGGAAGACTGTGCTTCCATCGCGGTCTTGACTGCGTCAGCGGCATTGCGGTGTCCGCCACCAGCGTCGTAGAAGACGATATTCAGATTTCGCATGATTCACAACCTCATCTTTGGATCATCAGACTTTGAATCATCAGCCCGAATGCCCGCCAGGTTGCTGCGCAGGGCAATTCCCATCTATTAGGATTCCCAATCTTTACGTATGGGAGATGACAGTAGTATTAAATATTGATGAAATGCGGAGAAAGGGTAACGTTTTGGTAACAGGTTGAGGCGCGGTGTTTGGAGTCTTACGAGGAGTTGTCACCTTCGCAGGAATCCAGCAGCGCCGCCTGGGAGCATCCGCTAAACCAAGAAAGCAGAACAGTAGAACAGGGGAGATCCACGATGCAAGGGCATCCGAGCGTCATTCAACCTTTGCTGGGACTTTGCGCTGGTCCTCGGATTGGGAGTTGTGCGAACCATGATGGCGACGGACCCGCGGCAGAGGTTCACGCAGTTGACCGCACAGTCAGCGAGGCGAGGCCCCAGGTCGGCCTTGCAGCAGACTGAAAGCAAGCCCCCGTTGGATTACGCCTGCCGACGGCGGCGAACCATAGCGAGTCCAACGAGGCCCGTGCCAAAGAGCATGAGACAGTTGGGCTCAGGTACTACTGCCGTAGCCGTAAAGGTAGAGCTTCCGCTGTCGCCATTGAAGATCAGCAAGCCGTCGGTCGTGCCAAAGGACAGGCCGGGGTTGAGAATCGACCCGCCGCTAATAGGCCCAATGGCGGTGGTTAGACCATAGGTGGCGAACGCCGGATTGTGGGTGATCAATACGACATCCTCTGACTCGGTGAAATCATAAAGCCCGGCATTTTCATTACGCTGAACGTCGCCCACTCCCATGGAGTCGGTAAACGTGAACGATCCGATGCCGGATATGTCCACTGTCGCTGTCCCCACAGTGTTTACGTAGGCACCGGGAGAGAGTAGGACGACGTTCGAGGTATTTCCGGCAAAGGTGATGCTCACCGATGCGTCGGTAAAGGATGTCCCACCGATGCTTCCGGTGACGGACGCATCGGATAGCGTGTACTTGATCGTGTTGGCGTAGCTCGGTCCCGCTCCGAGGAGCAACATGGCTAACACCGCGAATATGATCAAGGCCGTTCGCTTCATGGTTCCTCCCTGTACGAGCCAGAACTTCTGAGCCGCAGCACTTGTGGTTCCAAGATGCTTTCGACTTAGGAACAATTGTGGAATGAGGTAACCCTCTAAATTTCTACTTTTAGCGTGGCAGTAGAACTCGGCTTTGCTCGTTTCGGTTTTCGTCCACTGCGCATGGCTTTACACATAAATGGCTTTGCACATAATATGAAGTCCAATCGACCCTTAAGGAATCGTCTCCAAAGGGAACGCTCTCTCCACTTTCGGCCCGAGGCTGCACAATCCTATTATAGAACTGACGTTGTCTCCTTGAGGGCTCAGCTTTCCTGAGCCGTGTTCCGTACTGCAGCGCCTGCCTACCTCATAAAAGAGGGCCTAGGGCAGCGATCCCAGTTCGCACCTCAATTGCTCAATACACTTCGACCGAGCTGATTCAGTTGCTCCGGTGGATTGCTTCCGATGGCCAGTTGAGAATGGATGACCAGATTGTCGATGAGATGGTTGCGCTGCTCGGCTTCAGCCGGAGCGCAGTCCGGATCGAGCGAGCCATTCAATCCGCCATTACGTGCTGACGGCCACGATCATAGCCGATCTCAGGGTTTCAGTTTTTGCAGCAGTCGAAATCTGGCGCAGCGGATTTAAGTCCGCTGCGTCTGCCGGTAAATGACTGCTACTAAATTATTTAATTTATGATTTCTGAATGAGTGGCTCCTGGTCCATGAGAGATTTCAACGACGCTGCAAAAGGCGGAATTTTGAACCGGCGTTTTTTCCTCCCCGCATCACCACCCGGCGTACAATTTCGGAGTTCGTGCGTGGGCAAGCCGCGCCGCATCCAGGAGACACGCCATGTACGCAAATGCATCCCCGCATCCCACGCACCATTCGTCGGCAGCCCCGAATCCATCGTCTGCCACCACATACATCCTCATCACCGAGCCCGCAGACGATCTCACTCCCATCTACAACCTGCTCTCCTCGGCCAAGAAAGCCATCGACATGACCATATACGAGCTCACAGACATTACCGTCACGTCGATGCTCGGCAAAGCCGCAGCTGCCGGCATCGCGGTTCGCGTGATTCTCGATCAGAATGACGAGAAGAAAAGCAACACCCCCGCCTACAACTATCTTCAGGAGAACCACGTTGCGGTTCATTGGGCAAACCCGATCTACATGGCGACGCACCAGAAGACGATCACCGTCGACCAGGCCACCGCGGCACTCATGACCCTCAATCTGACGCCCACCGACTACGCCACCACGCGCGACTTCGCCGTGCTTACCAACAACGCGGCCGATATTGCGGCCATTGAAACCACCTTCAATGCCGACTTCCAGAATCAGTCCATCACCCCGCCAACCGGCGACAATCTGGTCTGGAGTCCCACCAACTCCTCCAGCGCGCTGCTAGCACTCATCGGCAGCGCAAAAACTTCACTGCTCATCTCGCAGGAGGAGTTCGATGACCTGTCCCTCGAAACGGCCCTGGAAGCGGCACTCAAGCGTGGCGTCGCGGTCACCCTCGTGCAGGAAAATCTTGAGAATAAGTACGAATCGGTGCTCACAACGCTCAAATCCGCCGGCGCGCATATCGCCGTCTATACTTCCTCGACCGGCTACTATATTCACGCCAAGACCGTTCTGGCCGACTATGGTACCGCAGCGGCCAAGCTCTTTGTGGGATCAGAAAATTTCACCAGCGAATCATTGGGTAAGAACCGCGAACTGGGGCTCATCTTCTCCGATCAGGCCTGCATGACTGGAGTCAACACGGCGATCACCGCAGATTTCAAGGGAGGAACGCCCTTCTAACCTTGAATTTCTCACGATTAAGGTTCTTCCTCAATTGTGGTGCAGGCTGGACTGATTGGTAAGGTGACAGAATGGTTGGAATCTGGATGTGTCTACCGATTCATGCTCGGGGAAACGCGGACTCGAGGCTGCTGGCTCACGCGGACTCGAGGCTGCTGGCTCACGCGGTCGTATATTTCACTTGCGACTTGTCTTTGTGAGAAGGTGTTATCACCACCTCGGGATTTGGGATGGGAACAAGGTAAGTGGCGAAGCCGATGCCGACAAGAATCGTTCCGAACGCTTTCCCGGTGTGAAGGTTCGAACGACCAATTTTCCCATCTCGAGTTTGTAGAATTTTGTTTTGTATCGTCGTGTAAAGAGCTGCTGCATCGCTTCCCGCAGGTTGAGCTGGGCTTCTTCGACAGAACCGTTGGCTGCCGCTGTTAGCCTACCCAAAAAAGCCCACAGACTAAGCTGCGGGCACGGTAGGATCCATTCTATTCGTCATGTCGAGAAAAAGACTTGCGAGTTTGCTGTGCAAGCTGCCCGAATTTTCAGACATTCCTTGGACAATCGGGGCTGGTTTAGCAGAGATCGGTTTCATTTTCGAAAGTTTCACAAGCAGTTCTTCAACCTTGCGCTGCTCATGCGGCTGGGGCAGGCTGGTCTGTGTCATGATGCAATTCTCTCACGCCGCGGCGAGAAGCAGGTCAGTCGCATCACTTGCAAGGCACCAAGGGACCATCTGTGAAAATCTTGTAACAGTTCCGCAACGCAGCAGGCGTCGCTTTGCGAAGGGTCATGCACTTCCGTAATCTTCCTGTTGTTTTTGATTGCGTAACATACTTGCCTCGTATGGCAGCCCTCCCCCCAGTCTTCGCGTCCCGACGCGCTGCACGAGTGCGTCTTCCGAACCCGACCCCTGCTGTTCTTCGATGCCAGGACGGGAGCCGCGTGGCAGGCAGTTTGCAGGTTGTTTCCGGCGCAGGCGGCAGGCTCCGTCTGTCTCGACCTCTCGATCCGAACACTCGGGTTAGCTTGATGTTCCTCAGTGACGGAGGGCCGGTACTCGCGAAGGCAGAGATGTTGAGCCCTCTGTCTCGCACCCAGCAGGCGTTTCGGTTCGTTGCGCTTGATCGAAACTATCGGCGCAATCTACAGCTCGCGATTCAGTCGCACTTGGGCCAGAGATCCGATGAAGACCGATGGATTGCGAAGTATCGATCCGCGATGATTCATGGGGCGCCGTCACGAAGAGGAGCCCTGAAGATCGTCTTTGGATCGGTTGTTTTCGGAATCCTGGTTTTGATCTGCTCGGCATGCTTTCTTCGTTTCGAGTTGCTCAAATGACTGCGTCTCACGCGAATACCCGACGCTGGCAACGGTATCCAGAGGAGCTGCGGGTCCGCATCCTTCCGTGCAGCCGGCTTCCTGCGATTGCGGTGCCGGGCCGGGGTGCTGGATTGAGTCAGGGCGGAATGGCTCTCTATGCCGGGGTCAATATGGAGCTTGACGATCTCATTGAGATTGAATTTCCGACTCCGCACCCTGTGAGAGTCATGGCAGCCGTTCGCAATCGTAATGGCCGTTGTTTCGGGTTGGAATTCCTAGCGAGATTGCATGGGCAGACTGGCGGTTTGCCGAAGAATCGGCCGCCAGCCCTTCCCGAACCACATGCCAAGATCGCGGGCAGCGTGAAGATTGCCGACCCCCCTTTGGTCGAGAAAGTATATGCGGCCTTGGATCGAAAATTGCTGGAGGTCGCTCGTGTGCGGAGGGAGATTGAGGCCCTGATCGTCGCAGCTCCCCTGCTTGCCGAATGAATGGTCCGAATCCAGCAGGCACAAACCGAAGAATTACGCTGCGGTCTCTGCTTTTGTGCGCTGGAAGGTATGCCTTCGAGTCACGCGCCCTTGAACCGCAACACCGCTTTCTCGTGGTGCCCACAGCTGCGAAATCCAAGGGTGGTCATTGCCGCACCAGCATAAGCACTCTGTTCGCCTCGAGTGACTCATAGTCGACGATTCGTTCCTTGTTCCCGAGCCGCTGAGCACCCAGCGGTTTCGGGTCGTGCATAGATCCTCTCTTTTCAGTACCTCGCGCTGTTCAGCACTGAACAGAGGCACGTCAGGCGGCGCAGCCGTAATCACTGCTTCTGAGAATGGCATGCCACTCTGAAGATATTTCGTAAGAGATGAGGGCCGCCTCTGGCAATCGGCGGAGCTAATCCCATCGAGCCAGAAGATCGGGATGCCCTGGTCGGCGCGTTCGTCGCTGGTCTTAAATGGGTTTGCCGACAACGAGATCAAGTATGTTCATGGAAGATGATTTCCAGTGGATTTGAAGCTGGAAAAACAGATCGTTCCGGAATTTGGGGAGACAACTTTCAGATGCACAGTTAATCCTTCAACGCAACGACGGAGACCGCGAAGGGGAGCAGACGGACTTTGCCTTCGTCAACATTCTGCCTCACGATGTCCGGTGACACTCCGCCGATGGTCTGGATTGTGGCCCCGATACATTCTTTGGGCAGTTCCACCGTGACCTCACGATTTCGCTGGTTAATCAGCAGTAACTTGCGGTGGCCGTCTCGGGTGAGAGCTTGTGCCTCGATGGCATCGGACTCCGCCAGCGAGCCATGGCTTCGCACTTCGGTGGAGGGGAGATCGTCTCCCGGGCCGAAATTGTTTTTGATCAGCTGCAGAACAGCGAAGCGCGCGTTCGGTTTGCCGTTCGTCCAGTCGATCATGCTGACACTGGGAAACTGAGAGGGGTAGCCGACGAGTTGCGACTCGCCTACGGTGTCAACTCCCAGTTTTGCCAACTCGATGTAGAGGTAAGCGTAGAGCGCTCCACTCAGATTCCAGTACGCGGGAGGGATTGCTCTCTCGATGTGACCGGGCTCGCCCTGAACCATGTCGCCTGTGAGAATCGAGCCCACTTCGTTGACCATGACCTTGGTGGATGGGGACAGCAGATCTCGAAGCTGGAGGATGTAACGCGTGACGGAAACGAATTCGCTTGCCCGGTCAAAAAAAGTGTACTGCCAGTCCTCCAGCGTTTGATCACCCGACGGCGTGGCGTAGACGTGGAAGGAAATGTAATCCAACGGCACGCCTGGCTCGTGGTTCTTTGGGTTTAGAAAATATGCGAACGTTCGCGGAGCATCGGATGGGCCGGACAGAGCGAGAGCAACAAATTTCATTTGCGGCGCGACCTTGAGCACGGCCTGGGTCACTGCATCATAACGTTCTACGTATTGCTGGGGCGTAGTGTCGTGCTCTCCATCGACCTCGTTGAAGACCTCCCAGTTACGGATGTCGTAGTGATAGCCGGAAGAATGGAATTTGCCCAATTCGTCGGTGAATCCACCCTGGGTATACCAGCTCGCGAGGCGCGCATAGTAATCGCCCAGCGCTTTGAGGTCGGGAAGCTGCATGCCTTGCGAATAATTCCAGATTACTTGATTGGGATCGTCCGGATAGGTGATTGGCTGAGGCGTGATGAACAGCCATTGAGGAATAGTGCTGAAGCTCATGACGGGGTTGTGGCCGGCGGACGCATGCAAGAAATCGTCCACCAGAGGGTCCATGTATTGGAAGTCCCAATAGGTCTGGTTGGCGTCAGGAGGGCGCAACTCGGCCACCGCCAGCTTCGGATAGGGAATCCAGAAGGCATAACGAACATAGTCAGCCGCCAGAGTGCGGAGAGCGTCGAAGGATGCGTCGTGGATGGGCGATCCGCGACGCAGCATCGGATTGACCACCGCCTGCAGGGTGGGCACGGTGCGATTTGGAGTTTTCTTTTCCCAGGCCACAACAATTTGAGGTGCGCCCGTGGGTGCGGCCTGCGCGAAGAGCGCGGCGTTCGCGACCACCATGAACAGCGGCAGGATAAAGGGGATGCGGGAATTTCGTGTCCTATTGTGCATTTGCTTAGGCTGCATGTTAGGGGTGTTCCGAACGTGAAGTCAATGAGGGGTGAAACGACGGTCGGCATCGTAGACGAGCGCTGAGACAGTCATTTTCATCCCAGCAGGAGATCGATCGAGGAGTAGGATGGGGATTCCGTCTTGAGGGTCCGCATACAATTTCCGGCGGGTGTGGCCGGAACTGACGTACGGTCCGCGACCATCTTTCATTTTGTTGTAATGTCGGAGAATCTTACATTTCGCCTTTTGGCGTTATGCGGAGCGACGCACAATGTTTCGAAGAGTTCGAACCGTAGCTTTACTGGTTGTGGCCGTAGGCTTTGCACTGTCCTTCGCCGCCGCGCGGGGCCGGGGCGCGGGTTCGAACCCGCGGTGGCAGCATGCCGTTTTCTATGAAATTTATCCGTGCAGCTTCGCCGACAGTCATGGCGATGGGATCGCGACCTCAACGGCATCGCGTCGAAACTTGATTACTGAATGGGATGCGACGATGTCGATTCTCAGGAGTTATGCCTTGAACAAAATAGTCGCGTTTTTTATAGGTCTGCTTTTTATAGCCCTGAGTTTTGTTTTTGCATGCGTCGTTCTCGTGACCTTGTCGTCTGCACAAATCATCCAGGTCGATATCACTCCGGCGCACGCCACGAATCACTTTCGTCCGAATGAGACTCTGGGCGCTGGAATTGACCGAATCCCGTCGGAGGCCATTGACAGCGGATTGACGCAGCCGAATTTAGCGAGGGCAATGGCTTCCGGCTGGCAGCCCGTCAGCTATCGAAACAATACCGAGTTATCCATCGAGGCGTGGCACTGGAATCCGCAGGGCACCTGGAGCGAAAGCAACGGGAAAGGATATTTCGTGGGCTCGGCAACTCCTGGCGAACCGATCCGTTACTCGTATGGATATTCGCTGCCGCATCGTGGCTTTACACGGAATGATGGCACGCCGAATGCCGGCTTTTCGCGCATTACAGATGGCGATGAAAATAGTTATTGGAAGAGCAATCCGTATCTGACTGAGCGCTTCACCGGCGAAAGCGATTCCTTGCATCCGCAGTGGGTCGTGATCGATCTGTCGCAAATGCAGCAAGTCGAAAGCATCCTGATCAAATGGGGGGAACCGTTCGCCACGAAATTTGTAGTGCAGCGCTGGACGGGAGACGATCCGATGCACGCGCCAACCAAGGGGGTGTGGCAGACGTATCCCCTGGGGGTCATTGAGAAGGGTCACGGCGGATCAGAGATCATGCGTCTGAATGCGAGTCCTCTTCCCGTTCGATTCCTGCGCATTGTGATGACGGAGTCTTCCAATACTTGCGCAGCAGGGCACGCCTCTGCCGATCCTCGCGCCTGCGTCGGCTACGCGATCCGTGAAATCTATCTCGGAACGGCCTCTGCCGACGGCGAGTTCCACGACATCATGCGGCATACGCCCGACCAGGAACAGACCACGACGTACTGCTCCTCCGTGGACCCATGGCACGAAGCTTCCGATCTCGGAACAACTCATCAAGCGCAGGTAGGTTTCGATTTTTTCTTTACGAGTGGCGTGACCCGAGGTCTGCCGGCCATGATCCCGATCGCGCTGGTTTACGACACGCCGGAGAATGCCGTAGCCGAGATTGCATATCTGCGGAAACGAGGCTACCCAATTTCCTACGTTGAAATGGGTGAAGAAACCGACGGCCAATACACCGCGCCGGAGGATTACGGTGCACTTTATCTGCAGTGGGCTGCGGCTCTGCATCGGCTTGATCCCAGTCTTAAATTGGGGGGACCGTCATTCCAGGGCGTGAACCAGGATATTGAAACCTGGCCGGCGGCGAACGGCAAAATATCCTGGACCGGGCGGTTCATCGATTACCTGAAACAGCACGGACGCATGCGCGATCTTTCGTTTTTCTCTTTCGAACATTATCCTTACGAGCCGTGCAAGATTCCCTGGGGCAGCCTTTATGACGAGCCACAACTCATCAACCACATCATGCAAGTCTGGCGCGATGATGGAATTCCAGCGGACCTTCCCATGTTCATCACGGAGGGAAATCTTTCCTCGGGGGCCAGCGAAACTTTCATGGACATTTTTTCGGGGCTCTGGCTCGCCGATTATATCGGTTCATTTCTGACCGCGGGAGGCAACGGCGTTTACTACTTTCATTATCTGCCGCTGGTGATGGAACACGGCTGCAACGATTCGCCGGGAACCTTTGGGATGCTCACGGTCGACGGGCAATACAAGATTCAGCAGCCTCTGGCGCAGTTTTTCACGGCCCAACTGATTAATCTGGAGTGGGTCACTCCGGGCGAGAAACCGCATGATGTATTTCCCGCCCGCAGCGATATCGACGACGGCGCGGGACATGCGGTGGTAACGGCATATGCCCTGAAACGTCCCGATGGCCAGTGGTCGCTGCTTATCGTGAATCGCGATCAGCAAAATGCTTACCGGGTGAAGATCGCGTTTCAAGACCAGGCCAGCCATGAGAACGAGGCGTTCGAGGGAGCTGTGGAGATTTCGACGTTCGGAAAAGGACAGTATCAGTGGCATCCGGGACATACGCGTTTCGTGGGGCATGCCGAATATCCGGCTGAAACTTCGGTGGCAGCGGAAAGCTTCGGCATGGCCGATCCGGACGGGCCGATTCTGCACCTCAAGCAGAATGGCAGCGCGGATACAGCTTATGAATTACCGGCAGCATCGGTGGTTGTAATTCGGGGGGGAATTCACGCGCGGTAAGCTTCGGAAATCGATTCCAGGAAGACCGAGATTGTACTGATGAAGCTTGAACGCATGAAGCTGATAGCGAAGCAACTTGTCATTTCGAGTCTGCTGGTTTTTTCCGGCATGGTGGGCGGGCAGGATACGCATTTTGATCCTGACCATCAGCAGATTCCTGTACCTGATTGTCTGTCGAGGAAAGGGGCGTGGGAAGGTGGAGGGAAAGCTTGCACGCAACAGGACCACGATGCGTGGCTCGACGATATCCGGCACTGGCGCAGTGAGCGCTTGATCCGCATTGGCTACGATGGATCGCGCTACGATCTGCCCGAGCTTCGGTGGACGCATTCCAGTTTTATCCAGCCGCAGATGATGGTGCAGGACCGCTATTTCTACGATCCGGTTGCGCATCGCTACACCGTCGATCGTTATCTCGACGATTTGGAAAAACGGTACGGCGGCATCGACGCGGTGCTGATCTGGCCGACATATCCGAATATGGGGATCGACGACCGCAATCAGCACGACCTGATTCGCAGCCTGCCAGGAGGGGCTGCGGGTGTGCGGGCAATGATCGCAGACTTTCATGGGCGTGGCGTGCGCGTATTTTTCCCCATGATGATGTGGGACCAGGGAACGCGCGATCCTAGGAAACCCTGGCCGGAGGCAATTGCTGAATTGATGAAAGAGGTCGGAGTCGACGGCATCAACGGCGATACCCAGGATGGAGTCCCGCTCGCATTTTCAGCGGCTGCCGATAAGGTTGGACATCCGCTGGCCTTTGAGCCGGAGGACGGGCCTTCGGATGAAGGTTTGGCGTGGAACATCATGACCTGGGGACAGTACAACTTTCCCTTCGTTCCTTTGGTTGACAAGTACAAGTGGCTTGAACCGCGCCACATGGTGAATATTTCGGATCGCTGGAATCGGGACAAAACCAATGATCTGCAGTTTGCTTTTTTTAACGGCGTCGGTTGGGAGAGTTGGGAAAACATCTGGGGAATCTGGAATGGAATCACACCGCGCGATGCCGAAGCAACTCGCCGCGTCGCCACCATCGAGCGCTCTATTGCCCCGTTCCTGGTCAGCGGTGAATGGGAGCCGCTTGCGCCGATGTTACGCTACGGAGTTTTTGCCAGCCGTTGGCCCTTGCATGATCAAAATGATCAGACGGTCTGGACCATCGTGAATCGCAACGAGTACGACGTGCAAGGTCGCGAAATCGAACTGCAGACTGAAGACGGAATGCGCTACTTCGATCTTTATCATGGCGCCGAACTGCAGCCCGAACGCAACGCGGAAGGCAAGGTCGTGCTTAGTTTCGATATCGAAGCGCATGGCTATGGAGCGTTGTTCGCCACGAAAACCCCTCCGAATGCGGCGATTCAGGCGCTCATGTCGAAGATGAAAGAGATGACTACGAAGCCGTTGGCGGGTTATTCGCATGAGTGGAAAGTATTGCCGCAGCAGATCGTACCGATCGCTGCCACTAAACCGCCTCCAGTGTCTTCCTCAGCATCCCAGGCCGGGATGGTAAAGATTCCTGGGGGGAGCTTTGTCTTCAAGGTGCAGGGAATTGAGATTGAGGGATACGATGACATCGGCGTGGACGTGCAATATCCCTGGGAGGATTCTCCGCGGCGTTTCCACGAACATCCTATGCAAGTGAAATCATTCTGGATCGACACGTATCCAGTCACGAACGCGCAATTCAAGGAGTTTCTGGACAATACGCACTATCATCCGCAGGACGATTTGAACTTTCTGCGAGATTGGAAAGAAGGACGTTTTCCCGCCGGCTGGGACAACAAACCTGTTACGTGGGTTTCGTTGGAAGACGCGCGGGCTTACGCGGCGTGGGCTGGCAAGCGGTTGCCGCATGAGTGGGAATGGCAGTACGCGGCGCAAGGCAGCGATGGCCGCATCTATCCCTGGGGAAATGATTGGAACGGGAGCGCAGTGCCTGTGCCGGACAAAGGCCGCGCTATGCGTGGGCCGGATTCGGTGGATGCGAATCCGCAAGGCAAAAGTGCTTTCGGCGTGATGGACCTCGTTGGGAATGTGTGGCAATGGACAGAGGAGTTCACCGACGAGCACACGCGCGCCGCCATTGTGCGCGGCGGCGAATACTATCAACCGCAGGGTTCGATCTGGTATTTCCCGGTGACCTACAAGCTCAACGAACATGGCAAGTTGCTGCTGACGGCGCCGGGCCTGGATCGTTCTGGCGGAGTTGG